>Ga0213841_1000951_pt1 | contig 19192 bp, 19 predicted proteins | sample SWPATP23_FD_160125 | JGI IMG/M metagenome (GOLD analysis project Ga0213841, IMG submission 160125) | Coastal seawater microbial communities from Marineland, Florida, United States - SWPA TP2 #3 | ecosystem: Environmental > Aquatic > Marine > Coastal | place: USA: Florida | collected 2016-08-14 | reverse complement strand
TCCCGAATGCGGGTCCGACGCGGTGCGCGAAGAGGGCGACGCCGTGCGTCGCTGCACCGGCGGGTTGATCTGTCCTGCGCAGGCGGTCGAGAAGCTCAAGCATTTCGTCAGCCGCGCGGCCTTCGATATCGAGGGGCTCGGCGCCAAGCAGGTGGAGCAGTTTCACACGGATGGCTGGATCGCAGAGCCTGCGGATATTTTCACGCTTCAGGCGCGCTATGGCAGAGGGTTGCAGCAGCTGAAGAACCGCGAGGGCTGGGGCGAAAAATCGGCCGAAAACCTGTTTAAGGCGATAGAGGAGAAACGCACCATCCCTCTGAAACGACTTCTGTTTTCCCTTGGTATCCGGCATGTGGGTGAGGTGGCAGCAGCGGATCTTGCCCGCCATTTCGGAACCTGGACTGCGCTGGCCGAAACCGTCGACCGGGCCCACCCCGCCGCCGAGGCCGCCCGCGCCGCGGATGAGGCCGTGTCAGCCGAACGCGCCCGCGCTGCGGATGAGGGCCGCCGCGCCCAGATCAGCGCCACGCGGGATGCGATTTGGAAAGACGTGCCCGCCGACGCCCGCACCGCATGGGACGAAATCACCGGCATTGACGGGATCGGAGGAACCGTTGCTCAGGCGCTCGTCACCGCTTTCGGTCAACCCCGTGAACGGGCCTCGATCGACCGGCTGGTGGCGTTGTTGGATCCCCAGGCCGAGGCTGCGCCCGCAACATCCGACAGCCCCGTTGCAGGCAAAACCGTCGTTTTCACCGGCAGCCTGGAGAAGATGACACGCGCCGAGGCCAAGGCGCGGGCCGAGGCGCTTGGCGCCAAGGTCTCGGGTTCCGTTTCGGCCAAGACCGACCTTCTGGTCGCGGGGCCGGGGGCGGGGTCTAAGGCTAAAAAGGCCGCCGATCTGGGTGTGGAAACCATAGATGAGGACGCGTGGCTCGCGTTAATTGGCGATGGTTGAGATGCCCAAGGGACGCCCTGAAATCCTCTTCCCTCTGTTCGCGGAACTGGAGGGGCTGGACGGGATCGGCCCGAAAACGGCAAAGCACTACAAGGGGTTGAATGTCGAAACCCCGAAAGACCTGCTGCTGACCCTGCCGGTTGGGGGTGTTGACCGGACGCGCCGCGACAGCATCCGGGACGCCGCGTTGCCCGGGGTCGTAACGGTGGAGGTGGAAATCGGCCCACATCGCAAACCCGCCTCTCGCGGGCGGCCCTATCGAGTGCAGGTGACCGATGCGGCGACCAGTTTCGAACTGGTGTTTTTCCACGCCCATGGCGACTATCTGCAACGTGTTCTGCCCACGGGCAGCCGCCGGCTGGTGTCCGGCAAGGTGGAACTGTTCGACGGGCTGGCGCAGATGGTCCATCCCGACCACATCCTGCCCCCCGCCGAAGCCGATGAGATCCCGGCCTATGAACCTGTCTATCCCCTGACCGCTGGCGTGACGCAAAAGGGGATCACCAAGGCCATCGCCTCGGCCCTGCCGCGTGCACCCTATTTCGGGGAATGGATCGACCTTGCCCTGCTGAAATCGCGCAAATGGCCTGCCTGGCCCGAGGCGTTGGAACAGGTGCATTGCCCGACCGGCCCGGACACCCTGTCGCGGACCCATCCGGCGCGGGAACGGTTGGCCTATGATGAGCTGCTGGCCCATCAACTGACGCTCGGTCTGGCGCGGCTAAAGCTGAAGCGCGCCAAGGGGCGGGTCAGTGTGGGCGATGGGGTTCTGCGGGCCAAGGTTTTGAAATCACTTCCCTATCGACCCACGGCTGCGCAAGAAAGGGCGATTGCAGAGATTGCCGCGGATATGGCGCAGCCGGTCAAGATGAACCGCCTGCTGCAGGGGGATGTGGGGGCGGGCAAGACGCTGGTGGCGCTGATGGCGTTGCTGGTGGCCGTGGAGGCGGGCGGGCAGGGGGTGATGATGGCGCCGACCTCGATCCTTGCGGCGCAGCATTTCGACGGATTGAAACCGCTGGCGGACGCGGCGGGCGTGCGTTTGGAAAGTCTTACGGGCCGTGACAAGGGGGCAGAGCGGCGCGCGAAGCTGGAGGCGCTGAAATCGGGTGAGATCGGCATTCTGGTGGGCACCCATGCGGTGTTTCAGGACGATGTGGAGTTTGCCGATCTGCGGCTGGCCGTTGTGGATGAACAGCACCGGTTCGGGGTGCGCCAACGGGTGAAGCTGGGCCAGAAGGGCGCGCAGGCCGATGTACTGGTGATGACGGCGACGCCCATTCCCCGCACGCTGAGCCTGGCCACCTATGGCGACATGGATATCTCGGTGTTGGACGAAAAGCCGCCGGGGCGCAAACCGATCCGCACCGCCATGGTCAGCACCGCGCGGATGGATGAGGTGGTGGATCACCTGCGTCAAGCGGTGGCCGAGGGGCGACAGGCCTATTGGGTCTGCCCATTGGTGGGCGAGAGTGAAGCGGTCGAAATGACGGCCGCCGAGGAACGTTTCAAAACCTTGCGTGCGACCATGGGCGAGGGGGTGGTGGGGCTTGTCCACGGGCAATTACCACCCGCCGACAAAGATGCCGCCATGGCCGATTTCGTTGAAGGCCGTACCCGCGTTCTGGTGGCCACCACGGTGATCGAGGTGGGCGTGAACGTGCCCAATGCCACGATCATGGTGATTGAGCAGGCGGAAAACTTTGGCCTGGCGCAGCTGCATCAGTTGCGTGGGCGTGTGGGCCGGGGTGAAGGTGCCTCGACCTGCCTGCTGCTCTACCGTGCGCCGCTTGGGGAAACCGCTACTCGGCGATTGCAGGTGCTGCGGGAAACCGAGGACGGGTTCCGCATCGCCGAGGAGGATCTGGCCATTCGCGGTGCGGGCGATCTGATCGGCACGGCGCAATCGGGATTGCCGAGGTTCCGTGTCGCCGATCTGGAGGGGCAGACAGCACTGATGGATATTGCGCAAAGCGATGCGCGGACATTGCTGGACCGGGACCCGGAAATGATCAGCCCGCGCGGACAATCGGCGCGGGTTCTGCTGTGGTTGATGGAGCAGGAGAAGGCGATCGGGCTGATCTCGGTTGGGTAAGAAAAGTTAATAACCTATTAATCATCATTAACCATTGGGCTGCGTTTGTTCTCAAATGTTCTCATAAAGTTCTTGCATCTTGTGGATGGATATGAGAACAAAGAGTTAACACGCTCCAAGTTATTCAGGAATTGGAAACCATGATTACCCAGATCCGCCAGATCCTCGAAACCTCGCGCGACTCGCTGCTCTATGATTTTGCCGGTGTTCTTGCGATTGGCGTGATGACCCTTGGCGCCCTGCATCTGCCCGGAGCGCTCTGACCTTTACCTCTGCCTGCGGTCGTCTCTCCGGTTGGCTTTTCAATAGCTGCGGGTCTGTCCCCAAACCCCCGCGCTGCCTCTGCCTCAGGGCCTTTGGAACTGCCTGTCCAATTGCCCGGCCCGCCGGATGCCCCGACACGCATACCTGCCGCCGCCTCCGTGCCCCGGAGTGCGGCGGTTTTTTTTATGGACTGTGGATCAGGCGCAGGCGGCGGCTTCGGCCTCGCCCATGGCCTGGGCGGTGGCCTCGAACGCCAGCATGATCGAGGCATGGCGATTTTTGTAGTCGCGCGCGGGTTCCAGCACCTCGTAGCCGGTGAACGGGGCCTGGGGCGGCGGCGCGCCGTCCTTTAGCATGGCGCGCAACTGGTCGCGGCCTTGTTCCACCTCGGCGCGGGTTCGGCCAAGAATATGCGCAGCCATCAGCGCGGCAGAGGCCTGACCAAGGGCGCAGGCTTTCACGTCCTGCCCGAAGCGGGCGATGCGGCCATCTTCGATATCGAGATCCACCGTCACGGTCGATCCGCAAAGCGGTGCCCGTTTGCGCACTGTTGCCTGGGGGTTCTCTAGCCGATCAGTCAGCGGAATATCCGCCGCCAGCGCAAGAATGCGCTGCGAATAGAGTTTGATCAGATCGCTTTCGGTGCTCATGGGCTTTCCCCCCGGGCTGCTGCCCTATAGGTAGCGGTCCGAAACCGGATTGCAAAGGGGAGCCGTGATGAGCTTTGATCCCGCAACGCTGACCTATACCGCCGATGGGCTGATCCCTTGCATTGCGCAGGAGGAGGCGACCGGCGAGGTGCTGATGATGGCCTGGATGAATGCCGAATCGGTGGCGCGGACGCTGGAATCCGGGCGGGTCACCTATTGGTCGCGCTCGCGTCAGTCCTTCTGGGTGAAGGGCGAAAGTTCCGGCCATGTGCAGGAACTTGTGGACCTGCGCGTCGATTGCGACCGGGATTGCCTGCTGGCGCTGGTTCGCCAGACCGGGCCCGCCTGCCACACCAATCGGCGCAGCTGTTTCTACACCGCGCTGCGGGATGGCGACGAGGTGGAGATCATGGCGCCCATGGTCTGAGGTTGCTCTGCCCAAATGCCTTCAGCAGGGGTATTGGGGCCAAGAAGCAAAGGGCGCGTTAAGGTTCACGGGGGGGTTAGGGGTCCGTTAGGCTGGGGGGAGGCCCACCATGCGGCGGATGTCGTCGGGGCTGTGGCCGTCTTCGCGGTATTTGCGGATGGCGCGGGCGTCGTCGCGTTTGGCGAGGCGTTTTCCGTTCTGGTCTCGGATCAGGCGGTGGTGGTGATAGCGGGGTGTTGGCAGTTCGAGCAGACGCTGCAGGATGACGTGGATGCGGGTGGCCTCGAAGAGGTCCGCACCGCGTACCACGTCGGTGATGCCCTGTTCGGCATCGTCCAGCACCACAGCCAGGTGATAGGACGTGCCCATATCCCGGCGCGCGATGACAACATCGCCAATTTCACGCCGGATCTCATCCGGGGTAAATTCAACAAGCCCGCGCTGGATGTCTTCACAATTACCCGTCTCCTCGAATACGGCGACGCCCTTGGTGCCGATCCGCGGGGAGAAGACATCTTTGGCCAGTGCGGTTTGCGCCATGTCGAGCCGCAACGCACCGGGTGGGCGCGGGATCATGTGTCCGGGCAGGCGTGGCTTGTTGCGGCAGGTGCCGGGATAGACGATGCCATCGGGCCCCAGCATCGGCGCGCCTTCCTGCGGGGCGGAGGCCGCCTCGGCGATATCGCGGCGGTTGCAGTCGCAGGGATAAAGCAGCCCGCGCGTCCAGAGCTTGTCGAGCGTGGCACTATAGGCGGTCATCCGGTCGGACTGGCGCATCACCGGGCCGTCCCATGTCAGGCCGAGCCAGCGAAGGTCTTCATAGATCAGATCCTCCCATTCCGGACGGGCGCGGGTCTGGTCGATATCTTCGATGCGCAACAGAAACGCGCCGCCTTTTGCGCGGGCCATGTCATGGGCCAGGATCGCGGAATAGGCGTGACCCAGATGCAGGGGGCCTGTCGGGGATGGGGCAAAACGGGTTCGGAAGGTCACGTTTTTTCAAAGACATAAACGGTGGACTTCACGTTGATTCCGGGCAGGTGATCGCCACGTTCCTGAAACCGAGGCAGGACCTCGCCCTGATCCAGCGCCCGGGTCAGGCGGTCCGGGTAGTCTGCCTGTTCCAACGCGTGATCATTCAGCGACAACACGAAAAGCCCACCTTTGCGCAGATAGCCCAGGCAGGTTTCAAACAGCGAAATCGGTGCGGCGCCCGGCCCGATGGCGCCGACAGCGGCGACCGCATCATAGGGGATCTGGGGCAGATCAGAGGACAGGCTCAGCTGGCGATGAACGCCCCGTGCACGGGCCTTGTCCAGCATCCCCGGGGACAGATCGGCCCCGTCGATCCGGGTAAACCCCATCTGGGCCATCGCGACCCCGGACAGACCGGTGCCGCAGCCCATGTCGAGGATCGCCGCATCCGGGGCCAGCCCGCAGGCCTTCAACGCCGCCGCGCAACGGGCCGGGGTGGCATAGCCGTTTTCGGAAATTTCGGCGTCATAGCTTTCGGACCAGTCGTCATAGAGCGCGCGAACGGCATCTTCGCCCTCGACATCATAGACCGATTTCAGAAACCGCTTGCTCATACCGGCCAGCCTAGCAGCGGGGATCAGCCGGCGTCCAGCGCCGAAAGCCAGCCTTGCCACGCAGCCTTGGCGCGGTCGGTATAGCCCTTGTAGCGCGCCTTGCGGTTCTTGCGCCCGCCCTTGAGGTCGATGGGGGGAAACAGCCCGAAATTCACGTTCATCGGCTGAAAGGTCTTGGCCTCGGCCCCACCGGTGATGTGATGGATCAGCGCGCCCATGGCCGTGTCCTGCGGAACCGGGGGCAGGCTGTGGCCCAGGATCTCGGCGGCGGCCAGGCGACCGGCCAAAAGGCCCATGGCGGCCGATTCCACATAACCCTCAACCCCGGTGATCTGGCCCGCAAAGCGCAAGTGAGGCTTTGATCTCAGGCGCATTTCGGGGTCCAGCAGGGTGGGCGAATTGATGAATGTATTGCGATGGATTCCCCCCAGCCGGGCAAATCGCGCCTGTTCCAGCCCGGGGATCATGCGCAACACCTCGGTCTGGGCGCCGTATTTCATCTTGGTCTGGAAGCCGACGATGTTGAACAGCGTCCCCAGCTTGTTGTCGCGGCGCAGTTGCACGACGGCATAGGGTTTGATCTCTGGCTGGTGGGGGTTGGTCAGGCCGATGGGCTTCATCGGACCGAAGCGCAGGGTTTCCCGGCCCCGTTCGGCCATGACCTCGATGGGCAGGCAGCCGTCGAAATAGCCTGCCGTTTCACCGTCGCGAAACTCGGTCTTGTCGGCGGCCAGCAGCGCGTCGATGAAGCCTTCGTACTGGGCCTTGTCCATCGGGCAGTTGAGATAGGCGGTGCGTTCTTCCTCGGTCTCGCCCTTGTCATAGCGCGACTGCATCCAGGCGCGGGACATGTCGATGCTGTCGGCGTGGATGATCGGGGCGATGGCATCGAAAAAGGCCAGACTGTCCTGGCCGGCCTCGGTCGCGATGGCCTGTGCCAGGGCGCCAGAGGTCAGCGGGCCGGTGGCGATGATCGTTGGGCCATGGTCGGGCAGGGCGGTGATTTCCTCTTCGCTGACCGTGACCAGGGGGTGGGCGCGCAGCCGGTCGGTGACGGACTGGGCGAAGGGTTCTCGGTCCACGGCCAGGGCCCCGCCTGCGGGGATGCGGTGGCGGTCGGCCATTTCCATGATCAACCCGCCCGCGGCGCGCATTTCCCAATGCAGAAGCCCCACAGCGTTCTGTTCATCATCATCCGATCGGAAGGAATTGGAACAGACCATTTCGGCCAGGTTGCCGGTCTGGTGGGCGAAGGTGCCGACCTTGGGGCGCATTTCGTGGATGACCACGGGCACGCCCAAAGTAACGGCTTGCCAGGCGGCCTCGGACCCGGCCATGCCGCCGCCGATGATGTGGATCGCTTTCGTCATGGTCGGCGATGTAGGGCAGCATGGCGGTAAAGCCAAGTAGGATCAGACCGGAACCTGCCAGCCGCGCCGCGAAATGGCGAAGGGGCCGCCGCCCAAGATCCAAAGTGGCAGGGTCAGCACCGCACTTATGATCAGGTGCCAGGAACAATAGCCCGAATGCAGGCCGAGCGTATGAAACCATGCAAGTTGGCCCGCAAAGATCACCAGGCCCATCGTGGCCACGACGCGGCTTCGAAGCCCAAAGATCAGCCAGATGGCAATGAACATCAAAAGCGCCGACAGGACAATCACCCCGGTCCATTCGATCTGATGCAGCCCGGCGATCCCCTGCTGGCTGGCGAATGCCGAAACCCGCAGCCCGTCGATTGCGAACACCAGAAAAGACAGCGCCAAAAGAAGCCTGCACAACAAGTGTGATATCGTCAGTATGGTCAATGCTCTGCCCCAGTTTCTTTTTTTCTTTTTTTTAGTGTATCTCAACTGCTGTTAATAGAAATGAAAATATATGCAAAGCTGCTTTTGCGCATATTTAAACAGCAGGAGTTTCCGGGGATAGTGCTGCTGTGTTCTCTGAATTCTGGAAGCAAGAAGATATCCAGGCTACGGTGTCTTGAATCGCGATGTCAGATTTTCTAGACGAATGGTAAGCCAGCCAAATATCAACGGAAATCGGGTCCTCATCAGGTTCCAGAGGAACGAAATCGGGGTCCCCTTCCGCAAGTCTTTCGGGCAGTGGGGCCGTCAGCTTGGTGGATTGGGCCAATTGAAACAATTGGACGATCTGTGTTGTTCTGAGCAGTGGTTGGTTTTTGAAGTGGGCCAGCGCATAGCGCATTGGTGGGTAGTCGTTAAATTCTTCGGTCAGCCCTACCCAGGATTGCGCCCCGTTGCCTAGCCGGTGCCGATAGAGCCGGAACGTCAGGTCACCAATGCGCCGGGTGATCAGGCGGCCTTGCTCCGGTCGCCCGGCCAGCAGCAGGATGTCCATGTCGCCAAGGCCGGAGCCATTTACCCTGTCATGCAGCTCGACAGAGTAATTTGGATGTTTATCAATGCTTTCCATGATCCACGGCGACAGAATGTGAGAGGTGACATAAGGCGGGGCGCCGATCCTCAGGCGCGCGGATGTCTGGGAATGATTGCGGGTTCGGATCTGGTTCAATTCATTTACCAGCGTCCCCTCGAATTCTTCAACGGCTTCCAACAGGCCGGTCATTTCCGGATTCAGTTGCCATTGACCTGCGGCCTTGATGAAAAGGGGCGTTCCAATCTCTTCCCCCAGCCGTTCGACGCGGCGGGAAACGGTGGCGACATTGGCACCGAGAATGTTCGCGGCCGCAACCATGGTGCCCGCTTTATTAACGGCAAGAAGGTATTTGAGGTCGTCCCAGTTGTCCAATTATATCCCTCGCGATGTGGTGGGGCAGATATTTGATCACGCGGATGCATCTTAACACAGGTTAATCACAATGACATACTTGACAGCGAAATGGGCAACCGATCATCCGATTGCCCAATCACATGCTGGGGCGTTCAATCAGGCAGCGTGCTGAGGATTATTGGTATTGGTGCCAGAGATATTAAGGGCTTCTTTCACTTCATACAGCGTATAGCGCCCGCCGCCATAAAGGATCAGTGGCACTGAGAAGACCGACACTAGGGTGATCTTGGCAGCCAGGGCTGGATCGCCGCCGGGGTTGGTCATGATCGCGGGCAGGATCAGCAGTGCCATGGCCATGGCCGCAACCATCGAGGTGCGGATGCCAAGGATCAGCCAGAAGCTGAGCACGAAGTAGAGCGCAGCCAGCGCGGCGGAATGATATTCCAGGCCTTCCATGCCGCCGACGACGGTCGGAATGTTGCAGTCCTGCAGTTGCGGGACAAGGCCGATCGCTGCCTCGATCATCAAAGTGGCCGAGAGGCAGACGCGGAAGTTCAGGCGAAGCCATTCGGTAAGGTTGTTCATCGTCTTTGCCCTGTTAAGGATGGTTGCTCGATGATTACAGTCTCTGCTCCAATTGGGGCAGGACAAGGCCGCTGACGGGGAACCTTCTGGGAGTTTGGTGCCAGAAACGGGGTGCAGTCCGGACAGATCGCCCCGCATTGTATCATTTCTGGAAACAAGACCTGACCTTTTAGGCAGGTCTGCGTCACGTTTACTAACCAAGTTATTGATGCGGGAAGGGATTGTTTACCTAGTTAACCAGTTTGTCCGAGCGCTTGACCGGTCCAAGAAAAAGCCGCGCCCCCATCCCGGGAAGGCGCGGCATTCGGGCAAGGCCCCTGGAGGTATCGGTTAACTTGCGGTTGCGGCGAGGTCGGAAAAGATATTGTCCACGGGGGTGGGCAGGTTAGCGGCCAGTTTGCGGCGGCTGACGAAACCGGGCACAGTCGCGGCGGGCGCAGGCGCAGGCGCGGGGGCCGTCACCTGTGCGGCCGGTCGGGCGGTATGGGCATGTTCGCTCGGCGCGATCCGGCGGGGGGTGACTTTGCGGCGGATGGCGCTGCGCATCCGGTAGTCCCGCGGGGCGTTCTCGGAATAGGTCAGCATCAGCGCCGCGATCAGGACGAGATCGCGCCAGAAGGTGCCCAACTCGTCGGCCACGCCAAGTTCAATCATCTGCAGATAGCTGGCAAACAGTGTCATCAGACCAAGCACCAGCGCGGCAGGGCGCATGTAAAGCCCGATCATCACCAGAAAGGCGAGGGCGAAGACCATCATAGCCGAAAACGGTGCGGCCACATGCGCGGGCAGGATCTGCTCGGCCAGAATGGTCAGGTTGGTGCCGGGGATCAGGTTCAGGCCGACGGCCAGAAAGTAAGAGGCGATGACAATGCGCAGCAGGTTCTGCGCGGTGGCGTTCAGCGTGATACGGTCGGCAGTTGGGTTGGTCATGGCCAAGGTCTTTTCTGGTTCGCGGCCTTGCGGCTCGGCGTGCGCCCCCTGGCGTGTCGCCCCAGTGAGACCAATCTGGGACAGGAATCGGGCAGATTTATTATGGATTTGAGGTAAAGGAGGTGCATTCGCGGGGCAGGGTGGCGGCGGAATTGCGGCCGGACTGTGTTCGGGGACCTGTCCGCATAACCGCCGCGGCAGGCGCGCGCGGCGGTTGCTGGTCGTGTGTCGAAAAAATCAGGCCAGCGCGCTGCGCGACAGGCGTTCATCCACCGACAGGGCGCCGGCACCATGGGCTGCCAGAACCAGATACCCCCCGGCCATCGCCAGATTTTTCAGGAACAAGATCTGTTGAATTTGGTTGCCCATGTCGAAGTGAAACAAAAATGCCGTCACAACCGAAAATGCCGCGAGGGCCAGCGCGACGGGGCGGGTCATGAACCCAACCAGCAGGGCCAGACCACCGAGGATCTCGAACAGCACAGCGGGCCAGGCCAGAATGGCCGGGATGCCGCCAGAGGCCATGTAGCCCGCGAAACCCTGGACATCGCCCAATTTGCCGAAACCGGCGATGATGAAGATCAGGGCCATCAGGATGCGGCCGACGGGGTGGGCATAGGTTTGAAGCGCGGACATTGGGGAACTCCTTTGGATGACTGTGCAATGCTGCAACGCAGCGTCTGCAAAGGTCTTGCCCCAAAGGGTTGTGTTTCTCAACGAACCGTTCTGCGCGTGGTTGCGCTTGCTCTGCGCGTCAGTGCACGGAGGCGGGCTGGATCAGATCCCACCGGTTGCCATAAAGATCGCGGAAGACGGCGACGATGCCATAAGGCTCGTGTCTCGGCTCCTCTTCGAAATGCACACCGGCATCCAGCATCCGGGCGCGGCTGGCCTCGAAATCATCGGTATGCAGGAAATAGCCCACGCGCCCGCCCGCGTGATGGCCGATCGCGTCCACCTGATCGTCGACAGCACGGGCAATCAGGAATTGGGTTGTTGCATCGGTATCGGGGGCCACGCGCACCCATCTCTTGCCGCCGCCCATATCGGTATCTTCCAGAAGCTGCCAATCCAGCGCCGCGCGAAACCACGCAATGGCCTCGTCATAGTCGCGGGCCAGATAGGCCGCGAGAGCCAACTGCGGTGTCACGATTTGTGTTCCAGCGCCGTCGCGATGCGGTCCAGCAGGGCGTTTTGTTCACGCAGCAGCGCGTTATGCGCCTCCTGCTGCTCGATCTGCCGGTTCTGGTTGGTGGTGACCTTCTCGGTTTCTGCCGTGTGACGGGCCAGATAGTCCTGATACCGGCCCGATTGGTAGCGGGCCAGCAGTGCCATTGCCAAGATAGCCGCTCCACCGAACAGGAAGAGCGGGATCCAGTCACTCATCGGCATCATTGCCCTCGTCATCGTTTTGTTCGGCGATCCAGGCGACCGAGACGACCTCTTCGCCCTTGGCGGTGTCGAACACTTTCACCCCACCGGCAGAGCGCGAGCGGAACGAAATGCCATCCACCGGGCAGCGGATCGATTGGCCCTTGGAGGTCGCCAGCATGATCTGATCGCTCATCTCGACCGGGAAGCAGGCCACCAAAGCCCCGCCCCGCATCGCCTTGTCCATCGCGGCCACGCCCTGACCGCCACGGCCACGCACCGGGTAGTCATGCGACGAGGACAGCTTGCCCGATCCTTTGGCGGTGATCGTCAGGATCAGATCCTCCGCCGCCGACATTTCTGCATATTGTTCGGGGCTGAGCGCGGTATCGGCCACGGCCTCTTCGTCGCTGTCTTCGGCCTCTTCCGTGACACCCGCCACAGCGCGGCGCATTTTCAGATAGGCGGCGCGGTCTTCGGCGCTGGCTTCGAAATGGCGGATCACGGCCATGGACACCACGGTTGCGCCATCGGGCAGGCGAATGCCCCGGACCCCGGTGGAATCGCGGCCCTTGAAGACGCGCACATCGGTGGTGCGGAAGCGGATTGCGCGGCCTGCATCGGTGACCAGCATGACATCGTCATCCTCGGTGCAGATGCGGGCGTTCACCAGGCTGACGGACCCGTCCTCGGGCAGTTTCATCGCGATCTTGCCGTTCGAGCGCACATTGGCGAAGTCCGACAGCTGGTTGCGCCTGACATCACCCGCCGTGGTGGCGAAGACGATCTGCAATTCGTCCCAGTGATCCTCGTCCCGGTCGATGGGCAGCACGGCGGCCACAGACACGCCGGTCGGGATCGGCAGGATATTGACAATCGCCTTGCCCTTCGACGTGCGCCCGCCCTGCGGCAGACGCCAGGTCTTCAGCTTGTAAACCATCCCGTCGGTGGTGAAGAACAGCAGCGGCGTATGGGTATTGGCAACGAAGAGGTTGGTGACAACGTCATCTTCCTTCAGCTCCCCGCCCGACAGCCCCTTGCCGCCCCGCTTTTGGGCGCGGAAATCGACCAGCGGCGTGCGCTTGATATAGCCGCCCGAGGTGACGGTCACGACCATGTCTTCACGCTCGATCAGGTCCTCGTCGTCCATATCCCCGGACCATTCGACAATCTCGGTCCGGCGCGGCACGGCGAATTGTTCGCGCACCTCGGCCAGTTCGTCCGAGATGATCGACATGATCCGTTCGCGGCTGGCGAGGATGGCGAGGTAGTCCTTGATCTTGGCGGCAAGCTCCTGCAACTCATCGGTGACTTCCTTGACCCCGATCTGGGTCAGGCGCTGCAGGCGCAGTTCAAGAATCGCGCGGGCCTGCGTTTCCGACAGGTTGTAGGTTCCGTCATCGTTCATCGTGTGGGTCGGGTCGTCGATCAGCCGGATGTAATCGGCGATTTCGCCCGCAGGCCAGCGCCGCGTCATCAGGGCTTCGCGTGCCTCGGCGGCATCGGCAGAGGCACGGATGGTTGCCACGACCTCATCCACATTCGACACGGCCACGGCCAGACCGCACAGGATATGTGACCGCTCGCGCGCTTTGCGCAGTTCATAGGCGGTGCGCCGGGCCACCACGTCTTCGCGGAAATCAAGGAACGAGGTCAGGAACCGCCGCAGGGTCAGTTGTTCGGGCCGACCGCCATTCAGCGCCAGCATGTTACAGCCGAAATGGGTCTGCATCTGGGTGAATCTGAACAGCTGGTTCAACACCACCTCGGGCGTTGCGTCGCGCTTCAGCTCGACCACCACGCGCACGCCGACGCGATCGGATTCGTCCTGAACGTGGGCAATGCCTTCCAGCTTTTTCTCGCGCACAAGATCGGCGATCTTTTCGATCATCGCGGCCTTGTTCACCTGATAGGGGATCTCATCCAGCACGATGGCATAGCGATCCTTGCGGATCTCCTCGATGCGGGTCTTGGCACGAATGATGACGCTGCCGCGCCCTTCCAGATACGCCTTGCGCGCGCCGGTGCGCCCCAGGATGATCCCGCCAGTGGGGAAATCGGGGGCGGGGACATACTCCATCAGATCTTCGCTGGACAGGTCGGGGTTCACGATCAGCGCCTGGCAGGCGTCGATCACCTCGCCCAGATTGTGCGGGGGGATGTTTGTCGCCATACCCACGGCGATACCGCCCGCGCCGTTGACCAGCATATTGGGGAAGCGAGAGGGCAGGACCGTCGGTTCCTGGTCCTTGCCGTCATAGTTGTCTTGGAAATCGACCGTGTCCTTGTCGATATCGGCCAGCATGAAGGCAGCAGGCTTGTCCATCCGCACTTCGGTATAGCGCATGGCCGCGGCGTTATCGCCATCCATGGACCCGAAATTGCCCTGCCCATCCAAAAGCGGCAGCGACATCGAGAAATCCTGTGCCATCCGCACCAGCGCGTCATAAATCGCGGCGTCACCATGGGGGTGGTATTTCCCCATCACGTCGCCCACGGGGCGGGCCGATTTGCGATAGGCCTTGTCGTGACTGTTATTGGTTTCGTGCATTGCATAGAGGATGCGCCGATGCACTGGCTTCAGCCCGTCACGCAGATCGGGAATCGCGCGGGAAATGATCACGCTCATCGCGTAGTCGATGAAGCTGGTCTTCATCTCCTCGGTGATCGAGATCTGTGGGCCATGGGGCGCTGGCGTTTCGGGGCCAGTTTCTTCCATGTTTTCAGGGGGTTCTGGGGTGTCGGTCACGCCTGATGCTCGCTTCTGTCCGCGTGTCTATATATTGTTGTCGGTCAGTATAGAGGGCCGGGATATAGGGTGCAATGGCTATGGTCTTAGCCCCCTGGCACTCACCGGACTTGACGGGTAACAATCTGTTTTCGTTGATTTTTAATCTCTCTCGGGCATGATCGGGGTCAGGACCGCAAAGCAGGAGGCGCCAGATGCCGGATACCCCCACCGATCTCATGCTCAAGGGCTACGGGTTGACCGTGGCCGAGATGTTCTACCACATGCCCGACTATCCTCATGTGCTGAACAGCTTCATCTGGCAGGATTACGACCTTGCCCCGGACGATCCCCGGCTGTTTTCCTTCATCGAGTTTTGGCAGGCGGAAATCGAAGGCCCGCTGCATTCGGTGCGCTTCACGCATCGCAAACAGATCGGTCCGGCTGAATGGCGCAATGTGGTCGGCGAACTCACCCTGCATTAATAGGGGATAGATGCGCCCCTTCATTGTTCCATAAATATCCCAGGGGGTGCGGGGGAGGATCCCCCGCGGATCGGCGCCGTCAGGCGACGACCCTCCCTTAGGCTTTGGCGCGCTGTACCATTCCGAACAGATCCCGCGGATCATCCGGGTCGGCCAGCATATCCAGCTGCTCAAACAGATCCGTCCCCTCCAACCGGTCGCGCACATAGCGCAGGGCGGAAAAGTCCTCGATCGCGAAGCCCACGGAGTCAAAGAGCGTGATCTGCTGGGGCGACACCCGCCCCGCAGCCTCGCCCAGAATGACCTGCCACAGTTCCGTCACCGGGTGATCCTCATCCAGTTGCTGAATCTCGCCCTCCACCCGTGTCTGGGGCGGGTATTCCACGAAGATCGACGACCGATGCAGGATCGCGGGGGCTAGCTCCGTCTTGCCGGGGCAGTCGCCGCCGATGGCGTTGATATGCACGCCTTCGCCGACCATGTTGTCGTTCAGGATCGTCGCATATTGCTTATCGGCGGTGCAGGTGGTGATGATTTCCGCCCCTTCCATCGCCTCTTCGGGCGTGGCACAGGCGATAACGGTCAGCCCCTGGCCGGCAAGATTTTGCGCCGCTTTGTCCGTCGCGGCCCGGTCGATATCGTAAAGCCGCACGGTATCGATGCCGACGACGGCCTTCATCCCCAGCGACTGGAACTCCGACTGTGCGCCATTGCCGATCATCGCCATGGTCTTGGCCCCCTTGGGCGCCAGATGTTTCGCCACCATGGCCGAGGTCGCGGCGGTGCGGATCGCGGTCAGGATCGTCATTTCCGACAGCAGCGTCGGATAGCCCGTTGCCACATCCGCCAGCAGCCCGAAAGCGGTCACCGTTTGCAGGCCCGACCTGGTGTTCGTGGGGTGGCCGTTCACATATTTGAACGCATATTGTTCCCCATCCGAGGTGGGCATCAGCTCGATCACCCCATCGGCGGAATGCGCCGCCACGCGCGGGGTCTTGTCGAACAGCGGCCAGCGGCGGAAATCTTCCTCGATATAGGTGGCCATTTCGACCAGCATCCGTTCCAGCCCGATGGAATGGACCAGCCGCATCATATTCTCGACCGAAACGAAGGGAACATACGCGCGATCAGAGGGTTGGGGCAGGGTGTTCATGCTGCGAAACTCCTTGTGGGGCGGTCAAACACACGACGGCCCATAAGCGATGCGGTGAGGTCGACCATGAGCGATGCGGTGCGTCCGCGTTCGTCGAGGAAGGGGTTCAGTTCCACAAGGTCGAGCGAAGATACCAGTTCGCTGTCATGCAGGATTTCCATGACCAGATGTGCCTCTCGGAAGGTGGCACCGCCCGGGACCGTGGTGCCCACGGCGGGCGCGATGGACGGATCGAGGAAATCCACATCAAGCGAGACATGCAACATCCCGTTCACGGCCTCAACCCGTGCAAGGAAGTCGCGCAACGGCGCGGCGATGCCATGTTCGTCAATCGCGCGCATGTCGTGGCAGGTGATGTCGGTCGCCGCCAGGGCCTGCTTTTCCTCCAGATCGACAGACCGCAGCCCGATCATGCAGAGATTGTCCTGCGGGATCAGGGCGTTCAGCGCCGGAAAGTGATCGAAACCGGGCAGGCCGGTGACATAGCCCACGGGCGTGCCATGCAGATGCCCCGAGCCGCTGGTCGCGGGCGTGTGGAAATCGGAATGGGCATCCAGCCACAGCACGAATTGCGGGCGGCCTTGCTCTGCCGCGTATTCGGCCACGCCCGCCACGGTGCCAAGCGACAGGCTGTGATCCCCGCCCAGGAAGATGGGGAAGCCCTGTGCCATGGCGGTCCGGGCCGCGGGAATCAGCGCCTCGGTCCAGGCGACGGTCTCGGCCAAAGCGTGGACCTTGCCGGATGTGGGCAGGTCCTTCAGCGGGGCTTGCGCTACATCGCCAAGGTCGCGGGTGTCGAGGCCCAGATCGGTCAGATGTTCGGCGATGCCGGCGGTGCGAAAGGCGTCGGGGCCCATCAGGCAGCCACGGGTGCGTTTGCCGCTATCCACCGGGGCCCCAATCAGAAGGCAGGGTTTTGAAGTCATGTCGATGTGGTCCTGAATGCGCGTGTTCCCATAGATAGCGCCCGGATCGGATTGGACAGAAGCAATCATAGTGGTCATAATGATGGCTAATTTTTCAAAACGGACGATATAAATGATCGAAATGGACGAAACAGATCGTCGGTTGATGGCGGCCCTGCGCCGGGATGGGCGGGCGTCGCTATCCGATCTGGCCGCTGAGCTTGGGGTGACGCGCGCGACAGTTCGGGCGCGGCTGGAAAAGCTGGGTCAGTCCGGTGAAATCCGGGGCTTCACCGTGGTCACGCGCGGCGATCTGGCGCAAAGCCCGGTGCGGGCGCTGACCATGCTTGGCATCGAAGGGCCGGGGATGGACCGTATCCGGCGGCAATTATCGGGACGGCGAGAGGTTCAGGCGGTGCATTCCACCAATGGCAAATGGGATCTGATCGTAGAACTGGGCACCGACACGCTGGAACAGCTCGATTCCGTGCTGCGCGATATCCGCAAGATGGACGGGATCAGCACGTCGGAAACCAGCCTGCTGTTGTCCACCAGCCGCTATAGTCGGGTCTAAGCGGGCTGTCGCCCGCCGTTGTGTTAGGGCTTGGGGCGGCGGGGCGGCTTGTCACCGCCTTTGCGGGTCTTGGAACCTGGCTTGTTCAACCCCGCCTTACCCGCGCGGGCGGGTTTGGGTTTGGCACCGGGGCGCTCAAAACGTTTCGAGGGATCGGCGGCAGAGTTGCGGGCGGGGGCGGCGGCTGTGGGTTTTTCACCGCGCGGTTTGTCGGACCGGGGCTTGCCGCCTTCGGGCTTTGGCCCACGGGGCTTGTCGGACCGAGGTTTGTCCGCCCAAGGTTTGGCGCTGTCGCCCTTGGGCTTGCGTGGTTTGTCAAAGGACCGGTCGGATTGGCCCTTCGGGCCATCGCCGGATTTCCCGCGCGGTTTGCCTTTGGGCGCGTCGCCATCGCGGCGGGGCTTGGCATAGGGTTTCACCGCGTCCTTGATCAAGGCGTCGCGTTCTGCCTGTTGCTCGGGCGTGCGGCGGGGTTTCGCGTCGCGTTCGGGGCGGTCTTCGCGTGGGCCGCGCTGCCGGGGCTTGGCGCTGTCCCTTGGGCCGCTGCGCGGGCCGGACGGGCGGGGGCCGCCACTGGGTTTGGGCCCGCGCGGCATGGCGGCGAAATCCGGGGCGCTGTCCATCGCGCGCACGGTGATGCCTTCATCCAGTTCCGCACCATTCCCGAAGGAGGCCGCGAATTTGGCGGCGCTTGCCTCGGTCAGTTCCACGTAGGTTTCCGATTGCTGCACCCGGATCGCGCCGATGGCGTCCTTATCCAGATTGCCCGCACGGCACAAAAGCGGCAGCAGCCAGCGCGGTTCGGCCCGGTCCTTGGCGCCGACCGACAGGGCGAACCAGCGGCTGGGGCCGAAGGGCTTGCGGTCCTTGGGGGCAGGGCGCGCATCAGGGGGGCTCAGATCTTCGGGCGCGGAATGGCGGCTGCGATAGAGCCGCAGATAGGCGGCGGCCACGGCCTCGGGCGTGTGCATGTCCAGCAGGCGGGCAGCAAAGGCGGCCTGATCCTCGGTGGTCTCTTCCTCCCACGCGGGATCGTTCAGCAAGCGCGCTTCATCCTGGCGCAGGATATCGTCGGCAGAGGGCGGCACCGTCCATTCGGCCTGGATCTTGGCCCATTTCAACAGGCGTTCAGCCTTCTTGACGGTCTTGGGCGGCACGATGAGGGCGGAAATGCCCTTGCGCCCGGCGCGGCCGGTGCGGCCCGACCGGTGCAGCAGCCCCTCGGCGTTCGAGGGGATATCGGCGTGGATCACAAGTTCCAGATTGGGCAGGTCGATGCCCCGCGCGGCCACATCGGTTGCCACGCAGACGCGCGCACGCCCGTCGCGCATGGCTTGCAACGCGTGGGTGCGTTCGCTCTGGCTCAGCTCGCCCGACAGGGATACCACCGAAAAGCCCCGGTTCGCAAACCGGGCGGTCAGCCGGGCCACGGCGGCGCGGGTGTTGGCAAAGACGATGGCATTCTGCGCTTCGTGGTAGCGCAGCAGGTTGATGATGGCGTTTTCGGCATCGACCTCGGCCACGCGCAGCGCCTGATAGGTGATGTCGGCGTGCTGGCGACCGCCGGTCTGGGTGCTGACACGCACGGCGTCGCGCTGATAGTGCTGCGCCAGGGTGACGATCATCGGCGGCACAGTGGCCGAGAACATCAGTGTGCGCCGGTCTTCGGGCGCCTCGCCAAGCATGAATTCAAGGTCCTCGCGGAAGCCGAGGTCGAGCATCTCGTC
>Ga0213841_1000946_pt1 | contig 19290 bp, 19 predicted proteins | sample SWPATP23_FD_160125 | JGI IMG/M metagenome (GOLD analysis project Ga0213841, IMG submission 160125) | Coastal seawater microbial communities from Marineland, Florida, United States - SWPA TP2 #3 | ecosystem: Environmental > Aquatic > Marine > Coastal | place: USA: Florida | collected 2016-08-14 | reverse complement strand
CGGCGAAATGGGGTATTATCGGGCTGACCAAGACCTGGGCAATGGAACTTGGCCCCTACAATATCCGCGTCAATGCGCTGTGCCCCGGGGCGGTGGAAGGCCCGCGCATGGACCGGGTCGTCGCCAATGAGGCGAAGGCGCGGGGCGTCAGCGAGGACGAGGTGCGGCGCAGCTATGTGCAATGCGTCTCGATGAAAACATGGGTTACCGCGCAGGATATCGCCAATATGGCGCTCTTCCTGGCGTCGGATATGGGCAACAAGGTCTCGGGGCAGGCGATGGCTGTTGACGGGCACACGGAATCGAACGGGGATTGAAATGACCAAGACAGCGGCAATTCTGGGCGGGGGCGTGATTGGCGGCGGATGGGCGGCACGGTTCCTGTTGATGGGCTGGGATGTACGGGTGTTCGATCCGTCGCCGACAGCCGAAGAGGCGTTGAATGAAATGCTGGCGCGCGCGCGCAAGGCGCTGCCTGCACTTTATGACGTGGCTTTGCCCGCAGAGGGAAAACTCAGCTTTCACGGCACCATCAGCGAGGCGGTGGACGGCGCGATCTGGATTCAGGAAAGCGCGCCAGAGCGGTTGGAGCTGAAACAGAAGCTCTACCAGCAGGTGCAATCGGTCTGTGACCCCGACGCGATCATCGGATCGTCCACGTCGGGTTTCATGCCGTCCGAGCTGCAAAATTGCGCCACGCGGCCCGAGCAGATCATTGTCGCGCACCCGTTCAACCCGGTTTATCTGCTGCCGCTGATCGAGCTTGTGGGGTCGGACAAGACCGATGATGCGATGCTGGATCGCGCGCGGGGTCTGCTTGAAACCGTTGGGCTTTTCCCGCTGAAGGTACGTCAGGAAATCCCCGCCCATATCGCCGACCGCTTTTTGGAAGCCGTCTGGCGCGAGGCGCTGTGGCTGATCAAGGATGGCATTGCGACGACCGAGGAAATCGACGACGCGATCCGCATGGGCTTTGGCCTGCGTTGGGGTCAGATGGGGCTGTTTGAAACCTACCGCGTGGCGGGTGGCCCGGCGGGGATGAAGCATTTCATCAGCCAGTTCGGCCCGGCGCTGGAATGGCCCTGGACCAAGCTGATGGATGTGCCGGACCTGACCGATGAACTGATCGACATGATTGCCAGCCAGTCCGACGCGCAGTCGGGGCATATGAGCATCGCCGAGTTGGAGAGCCTGCGCGATGGCAACCTTACGGCCATGATGCGCAGTCTGAAGGCGCGCGGAGCGTCTGTTGGCAAGGTATTGAAAAAACACGAGAAAACCATTGAACCGCAGATGCCGGACCTGATGGTTCCGATGATCACGCTGGACCGGCAGGTGCCCACCGACTGGGTCGATGGTAATGGGCATATGAACGAAAGCCGCTATGTGCAGGCGATGTCCGAGGCCAGCGACCGGTTCTTGCTGTGGATCGGGGCGACGCCGGATTATATCGCGACGACCGGCAGCTGGTTCACGGTGGAAAACCACGTGCGCTATCTGGCTGAAGTGATGATCGGCGACCGGATCACTGCCACGACCCAGGTGCTGGAGACGAAGGGCAAGAAGCTGAAACTGTTCTACACGATCCATTGTAATGGGGCTGTGGCAGCGACGGTGGAGCAATTGCTGATCCATGTCGATATGAAGACCCGCCGTGCGGGCGAGCCACCCGCCGAGATGGCCGATCTGACCCGGCGGATCGCCGAGGCCCATGCGGCGTTCGGCCTGCCGGAGGGCGCCGGGGGGACGGGCCGGAGATAGGTTGTAAGGGGGGCGCTGCCCCCGCCGCCTTTCAGGCGACTCCCCCGGGATATTTAAGGAACAATGAAGATCAGGCGACACGGTCGCGCAGCGCGGTCAGCACCGGGGGCACGTCGCGGGCGGTGTAGGTGGCCTCGCGCACCAGCCAGTCGAAATGGCGTGTCACGGCGCGCACCCGGTCGCGGTCGCGGAAGGCGACATAGTAGCGGCCCAGATAGATCGCCGCGAGCTTTGGTCCGAAGACCGTGATCGGGGCAGAGTAAACCCGGCGGGCATCATAAAGAAACAGCCGCAGGGTGGGATAAAGCTGATCATGGACGGTAAGAATCCAGTCGATCTGTTCGCGCCGTGCCTCGGGCATGAGGCCCGAATAATAGCCGGTTCCTTCCGCGAAGCTGCGCATCGCGTGCAAGGGCAGGGCAATCTCATAATCGCTTTCTGACGCGCGCATCCAATCGAGCCGTGCCTCGGCGGCGGCGATGGCCTGGCCGGGGCTGCGGTTCATCGTGGCGGCATATTCCCATTCCATCACCGCGCGGGTCTTGAGCATGTCGGGCAGGGTGGCGGGCACATGGCGGACCTTGTAGCCCGCCGCCTCTTGATGCCAGGCAAAGATCTGGTCATCGGCAGAGGTTGCGCGTTCGGCCTGGGTCAGCGTGGCGGTCAGCAGATCGGCGGTGGCTTCGGGCCGGTCGGAAAGACCCAAGAGCCAGTCGGTCGAAACGGACAGCGCCGCGGCCGCGGCGGCCACCAGATGCCCGCCGGGCATACGCGCATCGCGATCGGCCAGAAGCTGCGTCACCGTTGACCGGTCCACGCCCGTGGCCCGCGCCAGCGCCGCGCGGCTGGTGCCGGTCTGGGTCATGGCCCATGCCAGCCGGTCGCGAAACAGGGCGGCGCGATCGAGTTTATTGAGCATTGTGCGCATTGATGATTATTCTCACCACTGTTGAATTAATGGTGAGAATTCCCTGACTGCCCCGAAAAAGCAAGCGCTGATAAGAACTTGATCAAAGCACTGAAGAGTGAAGGGGACGATGATGCGGGTCGAATGGCCGACGCTTGGGCTGATTTTGGCGTGTTATGCGGTTTGGGGGGCAGGGCTTTTCTGGCTGCCTGAGATCTGGATGCCCTTGGCCTTTCTGGCGCTGATCCTGTCGATTGCCTTGCAAAGCTCTCTCCAACACGAGGTTATTCATGGCCACCCCTTCCCGGGGCGCAAATGGGGGGCGGTGCTGGTCTATGGCTCGCTCAACCTTGCCATTCCCTATGGCCGGTTCCGCGACACCCACCTGTCACATCATTTGGACAGCACCCTGACCGACCCCTATGACGACCCGGAAAGCAACTATCTGGACCCGGCGGTCTGGGGGCGGCTGGCGGGGCCGATGCGGGCGCTGCTGCGGGCCAACAACACGCTGCTTGGGCGTATGGTTCTGGGGCCTGCCATCGGGCAGGTGAGTTTCATGGCGGGCGATCTGCGACAGATCCGGGCGGGCAACCGGCGTGTTCTGATATCATGGCTGGGGCATGGGGCGGTGATGGGGCTGATCCTGTGGATCGTCAGCCTGTCGCCGGTTCCGGTCTGGGCCTATCTGCTGGCCTGTTACGCGGGGCTAGGGGTGTTGAAAATCCGTACCTTTCTGGAACATCAGGCCCATGAAAAGGTGCGCGGGCGCACGGTGATTGTCGAGGATCGGGGGCTGCTGGCCTTCCTCTTCCTCAACAACAATTTCCATGTCGTGCATCACATGCATCCGCGCACGCCGTGGTATCGGCTGCCGGGGCTCTACTTTGCCAACCGCGAGACGTACCTGACCCGCAACGAAGGCTATCGTTATCGCAGCTATGGCGAGATCTTCCGCCGGCATTTTCTGCGCGCCAAAGATCCGGTGCCGCATCCTCTGTGGCCGCGCGGGTGATTTGACTTGCCAAGCCCGTGGGGCCGGGTGAAGTAACGCCATGCCCCTTTGGATACCCGTTACGATCTTTGCGGCCTTCATGCAGAACCTGCGGTTCCTGCTGCAACGGCATCTGAAGGTGACCAGCCTGTCCACGGCGGGCGCGACCTGGGCGCGGTTTCTGTATTCCGCGCCGATGGTTCTGGGGATCGTGCTGATTTTCGCCACCGCCACCGGGCAGGCATTGCCCGACACCAACCTGCGCTTTTGGGCCTTTATCCTGTCGGGCGGGTTGGCGCAGATCGTGGCGACCATGTGCGTCGTGGCGCTGTTTGCGCGACGCAATTTCCCCGTTGGCGTGACACTGGCCAAGACCGAGGTGATCCTGACCGCGCTGCTTGGGCTGGTGGTTCTGGGTGACGCGGTGTCGATGCCTGTGGTGATCGCCATTGGCTTTGGCTTTGTCGGGGTGTTGTTGCTGTCGGACCCGCCCAAGGGGGACGTGGCGTTGCCGTGGCGGGCGCGGCTGTTCAACGTGGCGTCGGGCTATGGAATTGCCTCGGGGTTGCTGTTCAGCGTCTCTGCCGTGGGGTATCGGGGTGCGTCTTTGGCTTTGGCGGACGGGTCCGTCTTTCTGCGCGCGTCATTCACCTTGTCTGCGGCGACCATGGTACAAGCCCTGGCGCTTGGCGCGTGGCTGTTCTGGCGCGAGAGGGAAGAGATTGGGCGGGTGCTGTCCAGTTGGCGGGTGTCGGGGCTGGTGGGGCTGACCTCGATGCTGGGATCGCTTGGCTGGTTCACTGCCTTCACCCTGCAATCGGCGGCCTATGTGAAGGCCGTGGGGCAGGTGGAGCTGCTGTTCACCTTCCTGTTCTCGGTCTTTTGGCTGAAGGAGAGGTCCTCGGCCAAGGAACTGGGCGGTGCGGCGCTGATCGTGCTGAGCCTTTTGCTGATCATCTGGGGGGCATTCTAGCCGATGGATATCGTTCTGAGCATCGCGCCGGTTTTCGTGTTGATCTGCCTTGGCTACGGGCTGCGCCGGGGTGGCATTCCGTCGGCGGAGTTCTGGAATCTGAATGACCGGCTGGTTTATTTCCTGCTGATGCCGGCGCTGTTTTACGTGCGCATTTCCACGGCGGACCTGTCGGGCGAGGTCTTGGCGACGCTGGCCAGCGTGCTCTACGCGGCGTTTTTTGCGGCCATTGGTTATGGCGTTCTGGTGGGCTGGCTGATCCGGCGTGACGGGGCGGTGGTGACGTCGCTTTTGCAAGGCGTGGGGCGGTTCAACACGTTCATCGCACTGGCGGTGGCAGAGGCGCTTTACGGTGCGCCCGCCTTGCAGATCGCGGTGCTGGCGGCGGCGGCGCTGGTGCCGGTGGTGAACCTGACGGTGGTCAGCCTCTTTGCGCTTTACGTCCCGCGACCGGGCGCGCGGCCCGTTGTGTCGGCCCTGAAGGGGCTGGCGACGAACCCGCTGATCCTGTCGATCCTGTTGGGTCTGCTGGCCAATTGGGCGGGCTTGGGCGGGTTGCCGGTGCTGCACGACACATTGGCGGTGCTTGGGGCGGCGGCGCTGCCCATCATGTTGCTTTGTGTCGGCGCAAACCTGCAGCTGCGCGGGCTGTCCGGCGATGCGCTGCCGATTGCGCTGTCGGCCGTGGGCAAGTTGGTGGTGTTCCCTGCCGTGGTGCTGGCCCTGGCCCTTGCGTTTGGGGTGGCGCCCCTGCAGGCGCAGGTGCTGCTGATCTATGGCGCGCTGCCCACCGGCGTGGCGGCCTATACGCTGGCGCGGCAACTGGGGGGCGATGCACCCTTGATGGCGGCGATGATCACCGTGCAGACGCTTCTGAGTTTCGCCGCCATGCCTATCTGGATTGCGATCGGGGAATGGCTGTTCCTGCCGGGGTAGGGATACGGGAAGGGCCTTCGAAGGCCCTTTGAACGCGGTTCCAACCACGTTTCAAGCGGCTTGCAAGCCGCTTCCCCCTCACAACCGTTCGAACCGGCTGATCTCGTCGAGATTGTTGAAAAACGGAACGCCGGGCTGGTCGGTGCCGTTCAGAATGGCGCTTGTCTCGGCCAGCACCACTTCGGTGATGAAGGGCATGTCGAACTTGCGCACTTCATCCAGAGGCACCCATTGCAGGTGGCTCAACTCATCCTCGGCATTGCCGAAATCATCGGGGTCATTGGCCAGCCGATCAGCCTCGGCCAGAAAGAACCGCGCATCGAACCGGCGCGGGCGGCCCGGCGGGGTAATGGCCCGAAACACGAAGCTCAGCGCCTCGCCGTCGGGCAGGTGACCCGTTCGCAGATAGCCACGCCAGCCCTTCGGGGCCTCGATCTGGCCTGCGCGCGGGTCTTCAGCCCCCAATAGCAGACCGGTTTCTTCCCACAACTCACGCGTGGCGGCATTCAGCAGCACTTCGGGTGCTGTTGTACTTTGATTGGCCAGCCGCCGCAGACAGTCGGTGCCAGCCGGATTGGCCACTGGAATCTGGGCATCCACCGCATCCACCGCACCGCCGGGAAAGACGAACTTTGAGGGCATGAACACCGCGCCATGGCCACGTTGGCCCATCAGGACGCGGGGGCGCGTCCCGGTATCGCGCACCATGATGATGGTGGCGGCGTCGCGGATCGGGGTCTCGGTCACAGCCCGTGCATCCTTTTCGCCCATTGGATACCGACGAAGATCCCCTTGAAGCGCGGCAATAAAAAGAGCGACAGCACCACTGTGCCGGTCCCAAAGATCGCCAACATCTCTAGCGGGCTGGGGCGGTAAGCGATGAAGACATGCAGCATTCCCGCCACCATCAGGTGGCCGACGATCAGGATGGTCAGATAGGCTGGCCCGTCATCGGCCCGGGTCTTGGTCAGGTCCAGACCGCAACACTCACAGCTGTCCTTGAGCTTGAGATAGCCCTGCAACACCCGGCCTTCGCCGCATTGCGGACACCGCTTGCGCCAGCCCTTGCGGACCGCGGGCCAGAAGGGGCGGTCTTCCATATGGGCGGTGATCGTTTCCGTGGCCATGGCGGCCTCCTCATGCGCGGTTCTTTGGATTGGTCCCATATCTAATCGTCAGGCGCAACAATCGGAACCCCGCCGGGGCGCGGCAAATCTGCCCCGAAACTTTTTGCGACGGAAAACCTGGGCTGTCCCGTTGAAAGGTCAGACAGGCACATAAAGGAGATTGCAGATGTCGACCAAGAAAGCCCTGATGCTGAGCGTCCTGATCCCCGTCGGCCTTGCGCTGGCCCTTCCCGTGGCCGCCATGGGTCCCGGTGGACGCGGCGCAGACATGGAACGTCCCATCTTTGCTGACCTCGATACCGATGGAAATGGCGAACTGACGCTGGAAGAGATGCTGGCGCATCGCGACAACCGCTTCGCCGAGGCCGATACCGATGGTGACGGCAACCTTAGCCGGGACGAGATGATCGCTGCGGCCATGGGCCGGGCGGAAACCGCCATTGATCGCCGGATGGAGCAGTTTGACGACAATGAAGACGGGATGCTGAGCGCCAATGAGATGGACGATATGCGCCCCCGTGGTCTGGACCCGGAACGGATTTTCAACCGTGTAGATGCGGATGGTGACGGTGTGGTGACGACCGAGGAATTCGACACCGCCGTGGCCAACTTTATGCAGCGCCGAGGCGGTCCGGGCGGAGGCCAGGGGCGGTATGGTGACGGTCACGGGCATCGCGGTGGCCATGACGGTCAAGGTGGCGGCCATGGATGGTGGCGGAACCAGTCCGACGAAGGCTGAGTGACCAGCGAAGGCTGAGTGAAGCAGGGCAAGAGCGGTCGGGATCTTTCGGCTGCTCTTCCCACCCGGGGGCGGGCAGGCTACGACAGGAGAATGGAGCCGTTGAATGCCGATCTGGACCAGCTTCAGGACGACGCCCTGATGGTGCTGTTCGCCAATGGTGAACCGGCGGCCGCCCGCGTTCTGACCGCCCGCCTGTTGCCCCGCGTGCTGAACCACGCCGCCCGCGTTTTGGGCGACCGGGCCGAGGCCGAGGATGTGGCGCAGGAAGCGATGCTGCGGCTGTGGCGTGCGGCGGCAGAGTGGCAGCCCGGGGGCGCGAAGCCCTCAACCTGGCTGTATCGCGTGACCGCCAACCTTGCCGTGGACAGGTTGCGCCGGTCAGGACGCGCCGTGGGACTGGACGACAGTGCCGAGCCCGAGGATGATCGGCCCGGTGCCGAGGAACAACTGGTTCAGGCAGGCCGGATGGCCGCGCTCGACGCGGCGCTGGCCCGGCTGCCGGAACGGCAGCGCCAGGCGGTGGTGCTGCGCCATATCGAGGGGCTTGCGAACCCCGAAATCGCCGAGGCGCTGGAGATCAGTGTCGAGGCCGTCGAAAGCCTGACCGCGCGCGGGAAACGTGCGCTGGCGCAGGCCCTGGCCGGACAAAAGGAGGCCCTTGGGTATGACACATAAGCTGGATGATCTCTTTGCCGAGGCCCGCGGGGCCGAGATGCCAGGCGACGATCTGGTGGCCCGCGTGCTGGCCGATGCCGCTGACATACAGGCCGCCGCCGCAGCGGCCCCTGCGCCTTCTGGTGGGGGCTGGATGGCAGGCTGGCTGTCCGGCGTCGGTGGCTGGTTCGGCGCGGGCGGGTTGGTGGCGGCGACGATGGCCGGGCTGCTGATCGGGGTCTATGCGCCTGATACCGTCGACAGCGTCCTGGGGGGGCAATTGTCCAATCTGGGGCTGGTGTCGCAGGACGATCTGCTGCCGGGGCTGACCTATTTGTTGCCCGATGAAGGGGGATAAGCGATGACGGAGACCACCCAAGCCAAGCCGCGGACGCGCCGGGGGATCAAGATCGCCCTTGGCCTGAGCTTGGCGGTGAACCTGCTGATCTTCGGCGCGATTGGCGGCGCCATGCTGAACGGGCGGCCGGACGGGCCGGTTCGCGACCGGGTCGATCTGGTGCGTACGCTTGGGCTGGGGCCGCTTGGCCGGGCGCTGGAGCGCGAGGATCGTACCCAGATCGTGGCGCGCGTCGGTCAGGACCGTGCGGCGGTCCGGGCGGAACGGACGGCGCTGCTGAATGCGACGATGGCCTTTGTCACGGCGGTCGAGAGCCGCCCGTTCGACCGCGAGGCGACGGCGGCGGCCTTGGCGATGCAGCGCGATCATGTACACGGGTTACAGGAACGCGGCCATGGTGCCCTGCTGGACCAGTTGGAGCGGATGTCCCCCGAGGACCGGGCGGGCTTTGCCGAGCGGCTGCGCCGATCGATTGAACGGCACCGCGACACGCGCCCATAACGCATGGTGTTTCGCCGCCTAACGGCGTCGACCCGGGGCGGCCCTGCTCACCCCCCGCTTGCGCGGGGGCCTCACAGGGCCGCTTGGGGCGCTGCCCCAAACCCCGGGATATTTAAGGAACAATGAAGGGAAAAGGCAGGGGCCCGGGCATCCGTCGGGTCTGCCTTATGCCGCCGAGGCCGAGACCGTCACGAGGTTTCGCCCTTCGGCCTTGGAGCCATAGAGCGCCATATCGGCGTTCTGGATCAGTGCCTCGGCCAGGTCACCGGGACTGTCGCTGAGGGTCAATCCAACGCTCATCGTGACGGCAATCGGGTCGGTCAGCCCGGCCACGCTGATCGGGTGCCCGCCCACCGTTTCGCGCAGCCGTTCGGCGCAGTGCAGCGCGGTGGCGGCGTCGGTGTCCGGCAGGGCGACCAAAAACTCTTCTCCTCCCAGGCGAGCCAGAAGATCCTGGGGGCGCAGCACCGCGCGCAGGCGCTTGGCGACCGCTGTCAGAACACAGTCCCCCGCTGCGTGCCCGTGGCGGTCGTTCACCGCCTTGAAATGGTCGAGGTCCAGCATCATCACCGCGACGCCGTGGCCGGGGGTTTGCAGCATCCGGTCCAGCCGTTTCAGGGCGTAGCGGCGGTTGTGCAATCCGGTCAGACTGTCGGTGACGGCCAGTTCCAGCCCCGCCTCGACCGTGGCGCGCAGCCGGTCGGATTGACGTTTGCGGCGCAGCTGTGTCTGGATGCGTACCGCCAGTTCCTCGGCATCGAAGGGATCGTAGAGAATGTCGCCCGCGCCCAGATCCAGCGCCACCGCGCCGCGTTCGCTGTCATGTCGCGGCAGGATGGTCAGCGCCGCCGCGTGGCGCGTGGCAGGGCGTGAACGCAGGTCGGACAGCAGCCGCAGCCCTTCGTTGCGCATGGTCAGGTCAGCGGCGATGACGAAGACATCTGGGGCGCCGCCGGTGTCACGGGCCTGCAGTACCCGTTCACGTGGCATCACCATCAGCCGATCGGACAAGCGGGGGGCCAGGGCGCGTTTCCAAGCCATGCCGGTCGGGGTGTCAGGGGCGACCAGCGCCACCTTGCCTGATGCCGCATAGGCCGGGGCGGGGTCCGCAAAACCAAGCCCGGCGTAAGATTCTTCCCGCAACCGCAATTCGCGCTGAATCTCATGGGCGCGCAGAAGCGAGCGTACCCGCGCCAGCAGCGTGACCTCATCCACCGGTTTCGACAGAAAATCATCAGCCCCGCGCAGCAGGCCGTCCATCTTGCTGTCACGGTCGGCCAGAGCGGTGACCAGGATGACGGGGATATCCGCGGTATCCGGGTCGGCCTTGAGCTGTTCACAGACGCTGACCCCGCTCATGTCCGGCATCATCACGTCGAGCAGGATCAGATCCGGCTGTTCCGCTTTCGCAAGGCGCAGCGCGGCCTGCCCGCAATCGGCCTGCAGTACCGTGTAACAGGCCGCTGAAAGCTTGACCTTCATCACGATGCGATTGGTGGCTACGTCGTCCACAACCAGAATGCGCCCTGTCATCGTATGCTCCGCCGCTGTTTATCTCCGGGCTTTCTTCATCCATGCTCCTGAAAGGTTAACAAAGCCTTTAACGAGAGGGATTCGCGGGCCGATGAATGCGACGCGGGCGGAAGAAGTTGCGCTTTTGGCACTTGGCTGGCTGGTGGGAAACGACGACCTGCTGCCAGTCTTTCAGGGCGCCAGCGGCGTTTCGGCAGAAGATTTGCGGGCAGGCGCACGCGACCCGGTCTTCCTGGCCTCGGTGCTGGATTTCCTGATGATGGACGATGCCTGGGTGATCGCGGTCAGCGACCATCTGGGGGTGCCCTATGATACGCTGTTCCAGATCCGCCAAAGCCTGCCGGGCGGAGACCTGCCGAACTGGACCTGAGATCCCGGCGATCAGTCGCCGGTGCCCTCGCCGTCGCACAGCTTGGTCAGAAGCCGTTTCAACTCGGTCCGTTCCTCGACCGAGAGCTTGGCGTTGAAATGGTCCATGTTTTCCGAACAGACCGGCACCGCCTGGATCATCCGGTCATAGCCGGCGTCGGTCATGGTCACCTCGGTCATGCGGCGGTCTTCCTGACCGATGGCGCGGGTGATCAGCCCTTCGGATTCCAGCGCGCGCAGGGCGCGAGATGTGGCTGTGCGGTCGATTCCGACGAAGGCCGCGATGTCCGAGGGGTTCTTCAACCCTTCCTCTGCCACCGCCAACAGAATGCACCAACCGACCCGCGTCAGGCCGAACTTACGCAGGCCATCTTCGACCCGGCGTTCCACCAGCCGCGCCGCAAAGGTCGCGTGAAAACCAATGCTATCATGCAATCCGTATTTGGGTCTTTGGCCGTCCATGAAATCCTCAGACAACAGTTGTTGGTGTTCGGTCAAGTCCGAGCCACTTCATGATGACAAAATCGTTACCAATGTGCAGTATTCCACCAAGTCAGGAGGATTTCAATGATTTCAGCCATTCTGTTCGACAAAGACGGCACGCTGTTCGACTTTCAGGTCAGTTGGTCGGCCTGGGCGGTGACCTTTCTGCACGATCTGGCGCAAGGCGATGAGACCCGCGCGCGCGTCTTGGGGCAGGTCCTGGGGTTTGACTGGGAAAGCCGCCGCTTCCTGCCGGACAGTTGTGTCATCGCGGGAACGGATGAAGATATCGTGTCGGCGCTGTTGCCGGAACTGCCGGGCGCGCGGGGGCCTGAGCTGAGGTTGCGGATCGGGCTGGCTGCGGCCACGGCCCCGATGCGGGAGGCGGTGCCGCTTGCCCCGTTCCTCGACGGGTTGCGCGCCCGCGGGCTGAGCCTGGGTGTGGCCACGAACGATACGGAATCGACGGCGCGGGCGCATCTGGAGACGGCTCGTGTGCTGGATCGGTTCGACTTTGTTACCGGGGCCGACAGCGGCCATGGCGCCAAGCCTGGCCCGGGTATGTGCCTGGCCTTTGCAACCGCGCTTGGCCTGCCACCCGCCGAGGTGCTGATGGTGGGTGACAGCCTGCATGACCTTCACGCGGGCCGTGCGGCGGGGATGTGGACACTTGGTGTTCTGACCGGCGTGGCAGGGGCCGATGTCCTGGCCCCCGAGGCCGACCACCTGCTGCCCGATATCGGCGGAATTTCCGGCCTGCTGGACCCCGACAACCGTCTGCCTCCGACCGGTCAGCGCGCACAAACGACGCAAACGGAATCGGAATCCGTCGCTATCTGATAACTGCCGGTGCAGGCGCTACGCCAATCTGGGCCCAACAGGATTGGAGAGCCTCAGATGACCGAAGACGCCGCCCCCCGCCGCCGCCGTGCCGGTGGCCGCCGTGGCCACGCAGACCGTGCCGGACATGCCGCCATCGACCAGATGCCGTGGCGGTTGCCGGTTAATCCCGACCGCCCGACCGAACCGTTGCGCCCTGAAGGGGTTGAAGCGATTCACAAGGGGGCCATGCGCATCCTGTCGGAGATCGGCATCGAGTTTCTGAACGCGGAAGCCCGCGATCATCTGGCCCGCGCCGGCTGCAAGGTTGAGGGCGAGAATGTGAAGATGGATGCGGATTTCGTGATGGAAATGGTGGGCCGCGCGCCGGACCGCTTTTCCATCACGCCGCGCAACCCGGACCGGAAGCTGATCATCGGGGGCAATCACATTGTCTTTGGAAATGTGTCGTCCCCGCCCAATGCCTGGGACATGGATCGTGGGAAAAGATCTGGTGATTTCGAGACTTATAAGGACTTTCTGAAGCTGACGCAGTATTTCAACTGCATCCATTTCGCAGGTGGTTACGCGCCCGAGCCGGTGGATGTCCATGCCTCGGTTCGGCATCTGGAATGTCTGTATGAAAAGCTGACACTGACCGACAAGGTGGCCCATGCCTATTCGCTTGGGCGTGAGCGGGTCGAAGATGTGATGGAAATGATTCGCATCGCGGGCGGGCTGACGCCGGAAGAGTTTCAGGCGACGCCGCGTATGTACACGAACATCAACTCGGTTTCGCCGCTGAAGCATGATTTCCCGATGCTGGAGGGGGCGATGATCTTGGCAAAGGCGGGGCAGGGCGTGGTTGTGACCCCCTTCACGCTGGCCGGTGCGATGGCGCCGGTGACCATGGCCGGGGCCGTGACACTAAGCATCGCTGAGGGGCTGGCCGCCATCGCCCTGCTGCAATATATCGCCCCGGGCTGTCCGGTGGGGATCGGGACATTCACCTCGAATGTGGACATGAAATCGGGCGCGCCTGCCTTCGGCACGCCAGAATATATGCGCGCCACCCAGATGACCGGCCAAATGGCGCGGTTCTACGGATTGCCGATGCGCGCCAGTGGCGTCTGTGCCGCCAATGTGCCCGACGGGCAGGCGATGTGGGAAACCTGCCATTCGTTGTGGTCGGCGGTGCAGTCGGGGGGCAATATGGTCTACCATGCGGCGGGCTGGCTGGAGGGCGGGCTGATCGCCTCGCCTGAGAAATTCGTGATGGATTGCGAAGTGTTGCAGATGATCCAGCGGTATTTCGAGCCGCAGCTTTGGGCGACAGGGGAAGAGGATATTGCCTTTGATGCGATCCGCGAAGTGGGGCCGGGCGGGCACTATTTTGGCGTGCAACACACGCAGGACCGCTATCAGGATGCGTTTTACGCGCCCTTTGCCAGTGATTGGCGAAATTATGAGGCCTGGGAGGCCGATGGCGGCACCTGGACGGCTGAACGGGCCAACAAGATCTACAAGAAGATCGTCAACGAATTCGAAGCGCCTGCCATGGACGAGGCGGTAAAGGAAGAGCTGCGGGCCTTTGTGGACCGGCGGATTTCCGAGGGCGGGGCGCCGACGGATTTCTGATCCGCACAGGTCTCGCCGCGCCTTCGGTGCGTCGACCAGCGCGGCCCTGGCGGGCCGCGTGTGGTTCTTGGGGGCGCTGCCCCCGGTCGCCTGACGGCCCCCCCCCGGGGATATTTTTGGAACAATGAAAGGGCGGGGCGCAACGGATCCTTAACCAGTTGGGCTTACACCCTTGGGCAGCGACGAATGGAGCCTGAGGATGCATGGTCTTGTGAACCGTGCCTTGCAGGGGTTTTTGACCGATACCTACGGCAAGGAGATCTGGGAAGAGGTGCAGAGCCAGGCTGGCCTGCCCGAAGGTGGATTCGAATCGATGCTGCATTACGAGGACGGGCTGACCGGCGACACGATCCTCGCGGCCTCGGCGGTGCTGCACAAGGACCGCTGTACCTTGCTGGAGGACCTGGGCACCTACCTGTTATCGCATCCGAACCAGGAAGGATTGCGGCGGTTGATGCGGTTCGGGGGCGATACATTTTTCGACTTTTTGCAATCGCTGGACGATTTGTCGGGCCGGGCGCGGCTGGCGCTGCCGGACCTGGATATGCCGGATCTGATGATCCGTCAGGATAGCCACAATCGCTTCGTTCTGGAGGTCAGTTGGGCCTTGCCCGGGGCCGGATCCGTGTTTCTGGGGGCGCTGCGGGCAATGGCGGATGACTACGGCGCGCTGGCCTTTTTCGAAGCGGAAGAAGGGCAGGACGGCACGGAACGGGTTGTGATCGATCTTGTCGATCAGTCATTTGCGACAGGGCGGAGCTTTTCGCTCGGGGAGCGGTTGGCATGATTCAGGATCGGGTGATCGGTGTGGCGGGATCGGCGCTGGACCAACTGATGCCGATGCATATCTGGGTTGGGCCGTCGGGCCTGATCAACCGGGTCGGGCCAACCCTGACAAAGATCGCGGGGCAGGATTTGCGTGGCCAGCCGTTGTTCGACGTGATCGACCTGCAGCGCCCCCGCGCGGCCCGCTCGTTGGAGGCCCTGTTGTCCCTGCAGGGCGCACGGCTAAGCCTGTGCCTGCGCGCGCGACCCGACCTGCCGTTTCGGGGCATGGTTGTGGGCCTACCTGCGGGCGTGGGGGGGCTGATCCAGGTCTCTCTTGGGCTGTCCTTTTCCAGGGCGGTGGCGGATTGCGGCCTGACACTCAAAGATTTTTCCCCCTGTGATCAAACGGTTGACCTGCTGTACCTGCGAGAGGCCAATGCCGCCATCGCGCGGGAATCGCGAAATCTGACGGGGCGTTTACAGCGCGCGAGGCAAGCGGCGGAGGAACAGGCGCTGACCGACACGCTGACCGGATTGTCGAACCGGCGGGCGATGGATTCGGCTCTGCTGGCATTGACCGAGGCACCAGTGCCGCGGTTCGGGCTGATGCACCTGGACCTGGATTTTTTCAAAGAGGTCAATGACAGCCTGGGCCACGCTGCGGGTGATCATGTACTGACCCATGTGGCCGACATCCTGCGGTCCGAAATCCGGGCAGGCGATATTGTGGCGCGGGTCGGTGGTGACGAATTTGTGCTGCTGTTTCGCGATTGCGACGATCCTGACCTGCTGGAGGCGATCGGCGCGCGGCTCATTTCGCGGCTGGAGGAGCCGACGATGTTCGATGGACAGCCCTGTCGGATTTCGGCCAGTGCGGGCTCTGTCCTTGCGTCGCGCTATGACCGGCCCGATCCAGACCGGATGCTGAATGATGCCGATGTCGCGCTTTATGCGTCGAAGCATCGGGGGCGGGCACAGCACACGCTGTACTCAGAGGATCTGCTGGCCCCGCTACGTCCGAACTGAAACAGGCCCGCACCAGGCGGGCCCGTCAGCGATTAAGGGCGTGATGTCATCAGGCGGCGGGATTGGCCTGAAGGCTTTGCACATTCATGTCGCCTTCACGCGCCGCCCGCATGGCCAGCGCCGCGGCATGTGACCCGGCGGCGGTGGTGAAATACGGGATCTTGTCATAAAGCGCGACCGAGCGGATTTCGCGGCTGTCTTCCACCGCCTGCGCCCCTTCGGTCGTGTTCATGACCAGCGCGATCGCGCCATCCTTCATTCTGTCGACGATATTGGGGCGGCCTTCATACACCTTGTTCACCGTCTCGCACGCCAAGCCGAGGCTTTCCAGCCAGTTGGCAGTGCCGCGCGTGGCCACCAGGGTGAAGCCCAGATCGCTCAGGATCTGTGCGGCCTCGATCATCAGCGCATTTTTGTCGGCATCCTTGATCGACACGAAAACCGCGCCTTCGGCGGGCAGGATGGTGCCCGCGCCAAGCTGCGCTTTCAGGAAGGCCCGGGGGAAGGACACGTCCCAACCCATGACCTCACCCGTAGAGCGCATTTCAGGGCCCAAAATGGTGTCGACACCGGGGAAACGGGCGAAGGGCAGCACCGCTTCCTTGACCGAGAACCAGGGCATGTTCGGGTCCGCCAGCGTCATCGGGTCGGCTTCGGGCAGGGTGCCGGGCTTGGCGTTTTCCGGGTAGGGCGCGCGCATCGGGAAGGTGGACAGCGGCTCACCTGCCATCAGACGCGCGGCGATGGACGCAATGGCGCTGTCGGTGGCCTTGGCAACGAAGGGCACGGTGCGGGACGCGCGCGGGTTCACCTCGATCAGGTAGACCTCGCCATCTTTTACCGCGAACTGTACGTTCATCAGGCCCACAACGTTCAGTGCCAGCGCCAGGGCATTGGTCTGTTCCTTGATTACCTCGATGATATCGGAGGGCAGCGAATAGGGTGGCAGGGAACAGGCGCTGTCACCGGAATGAACGCCGGCCTCTTCGATATGTTGCATGATGCCCGCGATATGGACCTGTTTGCCATCGCACAGCGCGTCCACATCCAGTTCAGTCGCGCCGATCAGGTAGCTGTCCAGCAGCACCGGACTGTCGCCCGAGACCACCACCGCCTCGTTGATGTAGCGGCGCAGCTGATCCATGTCGCGCACAATCTCCATCGCGCGGCCGCCCAGAACGTAAGAGGGCCGGATCACCAGCGGAAAGCCGATCTCTTCGGCGATGGCCAGCGCCTGCGCATCGGTCGAGGCGATGCCGTTTTTGGGTTGCTTCAGACCAAGACGGTTCACAAGGTCCTGGAAACGCTCACGGTCTTCGGCCAGGTCAATCGCGTCGGGCGTGGTGCCGAGGATTGGGATGCCTGCCTCTTCCAGCGCATTGGCCAGCTTCAGCGGTGTCTGGCCCCCAAACTGGACGATCACGCCATGCAGGGTGCCGTTCTGCTGTTCGACCCGCAGAATTTCCATCACATGTTCGAAGGTCAGCGGTTCGAAATAGAGGCGATCCGAGGTGTCATAGTCAGTCGAAACTGTTTCCGGGTTGCAGTTGACCATGATGGTCTCGTATCCGGCCTCGGTCAGTGCGAAACAGGCGTGGCAGCAGCAATAGTCAAATTCGATGCCCTGGCCGATCCGGTTGGGCCCGCCGCCCAAAATCACGACTTTTCTGTCACTTGAGGGACGAGCTTCACATTCGGCGGCACCCATCACGGTGTGTTCATATGTTGAATACATGTAAGGCGTCTGCGCTTCGAATTCCGCCGCGCAGGTGTCGATCCGCTTGAATTGTGCGGTTACGCCAAGGTTCACACGGGCCCGGCGGACATTGTCCTCGTCCCGGCCCGTCAGCGTGGCCAGGCGGGCGTCTGTAAAGCCCATCATCTTGATCTTGCGCAGGCCGTCTTCGGTCACCGGCAAGCCAGATTTACGGATCGCTTCCTCGGCTTCGATGATCTCGCGGATGCGGGCCAGGAACCATGGATCGAACGCCGTGATGGCCTGAATCTCATCATCGGACAAGCCTTCACGCATGGCCTGGGCAATGACGCGCAGCCGGTCGGGGGTCTGTTCCGACAGGGCCTTGGAGATCGCCGCTTTGTCGGGCGCACCGGGGATGGTGATTTCGTCGAAGCCTGTCAGGCCCGTTTCCATGCTGGCCAGCGCCTTCTGCACGGATTCATGGAAGGTACGGCCGATGGACATGGCCTCGCCCACGGATTTCATCGCCGTAGTCAGGTGGGGTTTGGAGCCCGGGAACTTTTCAAACGCGAAACGCGGGATCTTGGTGACCACATAGTCAATGGTCGGCTCGAACGACGCGGGCGTGACCTTGGTGATGTCGTTGTCCAGCTCATCCAGCGTATAGCCCACAGCGAGTTTCGCGGCGATCTTGGCAATCGGGAAACCGGTGGCCTTGGACGCCAGGGCCGAGGACCGCGACACGCGCGGGTTCATCTCGATTACCACCATGCGACCGTCTTCGGGGTTCACGGCCCATTGCACATTGGACCCGCCGGTCTCGACCCCGATCTCACGCAGCACGGCGATCGAGCCGTTGCGCATGATCTGATATTCCTTATCGGTCAGCGTCAGCGCGGGCGCGACGGTGATGGAATCGCCCGTATGCACGCCCATCGGGTCCACGTTTTCGATGGAACACACAATGATGGCGTTGTCGGCAGTGTCGCGCACCACCTCCATCTCGTATTCCTTCCAACCCAGAAGGCTTTCATCGACAAGGATCTGATTGACCGGGCTGGCATCCATGCCCGACCGGCAGAAATGGATGTAGTCTTCGCGGTTATACGCCACGCCGCCGCCGGTGCCGCCCAGGGTAAAGGCGGGGCGGATGATCGCGGGCAGGCCGATCTCTTCCAGTTCTTCCAGGGCCATCTGAACCCCGGTATCCAGATCCGCATGGCCGTTGGCCTTCTTGGGTGCGGTGATGATGGTCGCCTTGGGGTTTTCCAACCCGATCCGGTCCATCGCTTCGCGGAACAGCTTGCGGTCTTCGGCCATTTCGATGGCGGCCCGCTTGGCCCCGATCATCTCGACACCGAATTTTTCCAGAACGCCCATTTCCTCCAGCGCCAGCGAGGTGTTCAAACCGGTCTGGCCACCCATGGTGGGCAACAGGGCGTCGGGGCGTTCCTTCTCGATAATCTTGGCGACGATCTCGGGCGTGATCGGTTCGATATAGGTCGCGTCGGCCAGGCCTGGATCGGTCATGATCGTGGCCGGGTTCGAATTGACCAGGATGACGCGATAGCCCTCTTCGCGCAGGGCCTTGCAGGCCTGGGCCCCGGAATAGTCGAACTCGCAGGCCTGGCCGATCACAATAGGCCCCGCTCCGATGATCATGATGGACTGGATATCGGTTCTCTTTGGCATGGCTCATCCCCGGCAGCAGGCGTGACGCCGGTGCGATGGCACCGCGCGCAAATTGTCCTGCGTTATAGGGATGGAGCCCCCGGGCGCAAGGGGGGTCTGGAATGAATCTCAATCTGTCGCGTCCGGGGGTGTCAACCTTGGGCGAATGGCCCTATCTGGGGGGGACGAGCGGAATCAGTACACGAGTCGACACCTTCCATGCGCATCACCTTCGATCACGGGCCCGACGCCGGGCGCGAAAAGTTCGAATCCCCGGGCGCGCTGATCGTCGCACGGGCCCCCGCCGATGTGCCCGATGCCTTGCGCGCAA
>Ga0213841_1000939_pt1 | contig 19411 bp, 17 predicted proteins | sample SWPATP23_FD_160125 | JGI IMG/M metagenome (GOLD analysis project Ga0213841, IMG submission 160125) | Coastal seawater microbial communities from Marineland, Florida, United States - SWPA TP2 #3 | ecosystem: Environmental > Aquatic > Marine > Coastal | place: USA: Florida | collected 2016-08-14 | reverse complement strand
AATAACCCTTCCATTTTGTCGCGCGCTATTTTAGGAGGGTCGACCTCCAATTGGCGCGCTTTTATTGTCTTGTTTGCCCTAGTTTATCTCGGGACGTTCCCTCTAGAAAAGCCTGGGACGTAACACCAGGTCGTTGTCAACAATGAGTAAATCCAGATAATCTGCTATTGCCTTTAAGAAAAGCAACCAACATCCACACTAAAAGCAAATAGGCACATCTGAATTTCATGGTTACAGCCTCTACCTTGTGTCACTCAATCCTTTGCGGTCACTTACCGCTAAATGCACGGCCGATACCGTTAGCAATCGCTGTTTCCAGGTTCTGGCACTCCCGCTTTTCTAAGTACAGCGCCAGCCCCATAGTTTCTTCGGTGACTGGTCGCCCTGGCAGATATCGGGCTACCAGGGCGCACAGCTGGTCGTAGCCGTTGCTTTCGATTTGCTCCGCTACCGATACTGTATTTCCTAATGAATCGAACTTTCTAGATCGTTCAAGTCCATTTGCATCAGCTCGTTATCGAGATCTAAGGCTAATGATGGAAGATAGACGTAATGGGCTGGATGAGGGGATGTTTTTTCTCTGGAGCAAGAATCATTTCTCAATACGCACCCGACAGCACTACTCACTTTTTCAATGAGAACTGTTGCAGGTTTCGCCAGTTTAGAAAAGTCAATATTAACCAAGCTTTTTGATTCGCCACTTTCAACTTCTGTATGTTCTTCGGACATTGGCACCGCTCCTTGTGTTGTGCTCAAAAAATAATCATTTGGGGCGAAGGATTCACTCCTCCCCATGCCTGCGGGTTTTAGGCTGCGTATTCCGGCGAACGTGAACACCGGCACCGGGTGAACGTGAACACCTGATTTCCCAACACATCACCCACTTGGCTTTTTAGCCCAGGTGTTCATCTTCGCCGGAATACGCAGGTGAAGTTCACCAGTGCAACCAGTATCGTTCAAAGCCTGCAGCAGGCCAGGGCAGAGTTAACTTTGGCCGAGGCTCTCACGCGCTTGGATAAGTATGCCGTGCTAATCGTAGATGACATCGGTTACGTCAAAAAGAGCAGTCAGGAAACTCAGGTATTGTTCGAGCTAATTGCTCACCGATACGAGACCGGCAGCCTGATTATTACCTCGAATCAACCGTTCAGTGCCTGGGATCAGATCTTTGACGACAACATGATGACCGTTGCTGCCATCGATAGATTAGTGCACCACGCCACCATCCTGGAAGTTAAAGGTGAAAGTTATCGGAAAAAGGTATCAATGAAGAGGAGGGAAAAGGCCGACAGCTAACGTCAATTACACAGTATCAACCGGCCAGGATAATTGACGCGAACCGGCCAAAGTAATTGACGTCAGATATGGCCCATCACATGGCGGTTAGTGACATGATCAAAGTGGCTGGAGATACCTTCCATCTTCTTGCCACGCCTTGTTTTAACGTGATTCTACTGGCACACAGGTTATCTTTCCTGTAAATCTCTTTGGCCGTCTGTAAGTTGAATTCACGCCAATTGGTGTCCTCCCGCTTCAACAAATCGTACAGCACATCCTTTTGGGCGCCGCTGAATAAACCCATGGCTTTGCGAGAAAATACTGCGATGGATGAAACGTTCAGCCATTTCCATAGTAACAACACAAATACAGCCTCTGTTATTTGAATCCCACTTCGCTTACTGAAACCTGCCGATCTGATCAGTGTATTGAACTTAAGGCTCTTCCATGTATCCGCAAAGATGTTATCAATGTAGAGCTTTTTGTCGGCGAGGAGACCTCCGATTAACGGTGGCAGGGCGTTCTTATTTGTGTCATTATTCATGCGGGTCTTCCGTGGTGTTGATGTCTGGCGTAGAGAACCAACATCTTACCACGTGCAAGACCTTTTTTGTTTGTAAATCAATTGGTTATGACAACTACTTCATTAAAAACGAACTCCGAAACTTGAGTAGTAAGTACCATAATTCACATGCGAACCCTAAGATCTTCAAGTTTTTTCCTGCCACAATCGAAGTGCCCTTAATCCTTCTCATTTCCAGTGCCAGATCGAAATGGCTGCTGTTCATTTAGGTGTTAATCCACCTCAATGGTGACTTATCTCTTAACTTTATGGATGTATCCCGCCTGAGGCGTGTATAGGGTGCAGCTGAATATTGGTTTGCATAGCGATCTCTGTTCGCCTGTGCACACCTTCGTCAAAATACGTCACCGCATCGTCAATCGTCGAAAAGATATGCCCTTCCCGGTACTTGTCAAGATTAGACGTTGTCAGGGCATCACGAACCGGGCCGATCAAATTGGTGAGATAGAGTTCAATATTCTGCTCTGCCAGGTTATCGATCAAATGCGACAACATTCGAATTGCGGTGCTGTCGATACTGTTTACAGCGCTACCGTCAAAAATAACAGCTTTCAGGCTACCTGACGGACGCTGTTTTATCCAGGCGAACAGGCGCTCTTTAAAGTAATCCTTGTTGGCAAAATACAGGGGTGCATCGAAGCGGAATATCAGTAGCTCATCACGCACCTGAGCGTTGCTGAAACGATTGATATTGCGGTAAAGATTTTGTTCCTTGATCAATCCCAGTTCGGTCATGTGTGGATTGGCGCTGTTATAGATTACCAGCAAAATCGACACCGCTACGCCCACTAGCAGCCCCTGTTGCACCCCGAGCAACAGGGTGATTAGAAACGTGGCCATCAGAATCGAAAACTCTTTCTTGTTCTGATGAAACAGGGTTTTCATCTCGCCATATTTGAACAGCCCCAGTACCGACATCACAATAATGGCTGCAAGAATCACCTTCGGCAGCGGGTAACTGGTAAACAGCGGCGCCAGAAACAGCAAAATAGTAATGATCAAACCCGACGAAATCACTGCCGACACCTGGGTCATCGCGCCTGCGGCGCGAAAAGCGGCACTGCGGGAAAAACTGGCAGACACCGGAAAGGCCCGGAACAGCGCCCCTAGCGTATTGGCCAGACCAACAGCGATCAGCTCCTGATTGGGGTGAACGCTGATCTTGTCGCGGGGTGATTCCTGGGATTTACAGATCGAGATGGTTCCCACATACCCCATAAAAGCCACGGTAAAGGCGATAGGCAACAGGTCTACCAACTGCTCCCAATCTAAACGGGGCAATGCCAGCGTCGGAAAGCCCTGGGGTATCGAATTGATAACCGCTACGCCGTACTGCTCAATCTGAAACAACCCAGACAGAAACATGCCAAACACCAGTATGACCAAGGCATTGGGAAGCTTGGGAATCAACCGGGTGCTGGCGACAATAAACGACAGGCTGGCGACAGCGATCGCCACAGTGTACCCGTTCCACTGGCTACTCGATAACAGCAACTGATAGACCAGTTCAAAGACATTGCTGCTCTCCACGCTGGCGCCCACCAGACTCTGTAATTGGCTGCCAATAATGATAATCGCCGCCGCTGAGGTATAACCGACGATCACTGGGTAAGACAGAAAGTTGGCAATAAACCCAAATCGCAACAAGCCAAATACAAACTGCAATAGTCCCACTAGCAAGGTTAAGACAATGGCGAGCTGTACATAGTCTTCTGAGCCGGGCTCTGCCAGTGCGCTCAGGCCCGTCAGAATCAGAATGGAGTCCAGGGCCACCGGACCGATGGAGATTTTGTTGGACGTCCCCAGCAGGGCATAAAGCAGCGGCGGAAAAATCGCGGCGTATAAGCCGACTTCCGGCGGCAATCCCGCCACCATTGCGTAGCCCATACTCTGGGGAATCAGCATCACACCAATGGAGAGGCCCGAGAACAGGTCGCTTTTGAAAATACCCTTGTGATAACCTTGTAGCCAAAGCAGTCCAGGGAATAGTTTGTATAACACCATTGATGTTCTCTGTTATTTGCGCTTGTTATTTAAATGCCCGGCAAAGCCGATCCCGCTATTCGCCTGGCCACCGGTAGCCGTCGAACTGCGCCCGCAGGTCCTTCTTGCTCACCTTGCCGGTAGCGGTGTGGGGGAGTTCCATCACAAGCTCACAGGCCTCGGGGATCCACCAGCTGGCCACCTTGCCCTGGAAGTGAGCCAGCAGCTCCGCGGGGTCCGGAGTTTCACCGGGCTGGGGCACGACCACCAGCAACGGCCGTTCGGTCCACTTCTCGTGGTCGACGCCGATCACGGCGGCTTCCGCAACATGCGGGTGGGTCATGGCGGTGTTTTCCAGTTCGATGGAGGAGATCCATTCGCCGCCGGACTTGATCACGTCCTTGGTGCGGTCGGTGATCATCATGTAGCCGTCCGGGTCCATGGTCGCCACATCGCCGGTTTCGAACCAACCGTCGGTATCGGTGGCGTCGGCAGCGGCTTTAAAGTAGCGCTGGATCACCCAGGGACCACGCACCTTGACCGCGCCGGAAGACCTGCCATCCCAGGGCAGCTCGCGGTTGTCGTCGTCGACGATCTTGATCTCCACGCCGCAGGCGGGCCGCCCCTGTTTCAGGCGCACTGGGGTCTTGTCCGACTCCGGCCAGTCACGCATGTGCGGCTTGAAGGTATTGTAGGTGCCCAGCGGACTCATTTCTGTCATGCCCCAGGCCTGTTGTACTTCGACAGCGTACTGCTCGCGGAACTTGTCGAAAATCGGTTGGGGACATGCGGCACCGCCAGTGGTGACACGCTCCAGTGTCGGCACCAATTTGCCGCTTTTGTCCAGATAATTCAACAGCGCCAGCCACACGGTAGGGACACCGGCAGACAGCGTAACGCATTCGTCGTTGATCAATGCACACAAGGTCTCACCGTCACCCATTTTCGGGCCCGGCATCACCAACTTGGCACCCACCATGGGACCCGAGTAGACCAAGCCCCAACCATTGACATGAAACATGGGCACAATGGGCATGACTACGTCGCGAATTGACAGGCCGAAGATGTCCGGAAGTGGGGTACCGTAGCAGTGCAGGACAGTGGAGCGGTGTGAATAGAGTACGCCCTTGGGGTTGCCGGTCGTGCCGGAGGTATAACACAGTGCGCTGGCCTCGTTTTCGTCCAGCTCCGGCCAGTCGAAGCTATCGGGCTCGCCCGCGATTAAAGACTCGTAGCAGACCAGGTTAGGCAGGCTGGAGTCGTTGGGCATGTGAGCTTCATCGGTGAGCACCACATAGCCCTTGACATTCGGCAGCTTGTCGGCCAATTTTTCCAGCAGTGGCACGAACATGACGTCAATAAACAGCCACTGGTCCTCGGCGTGGTTGACGATGTATTCCAGCTGCTCCGGGAACAGGCGCGGGTTGATGGTATGGCAGACCATGCCGGAACAGGAAATGGCATAGTAGAGTTCCAGATGCCGGTAATCATTCCAGGCCAGGGTGCCAATGCACTGGCCGCGTTCAGCGCCCAGCCTGGCCAGGGCGTTGGCCAACTGCCGGGCTCGCCGGAAGGCGTCGGCATAGGTGTAGCGATGGAGGGGGTTGTCGGCGGTCACCGACACGATTTCGCTGCTGCTATAAACCTTATCGGCAAAGCGCATAATATTGGTGATGGTCAGCGGCAGGTTCATCATTTGGCCGAGCATGGTGTTTCCTCTCGTCGCGTTATCTCTGTTGTGGTAGTCGCAGCTGGAATGTGGTGCTTAGATGGCAGGCGCAGAAAGCGGCAAAGCTTTAGGATTTTCTGCCTGGCTGTAGCCCCAATACCAACAGGTGAGCAGAACTGTCTTTTTCTTATAAGTCTCAGGCGGGCCTTGCTCCTGTCCCGCCCGGGCAGCTAGATAACCTTTAATGAAGGCGCACTCCTCTTCCTCGGTAAGGTGATCGTACATTGACATATCAAAGGACCTCAAAAAATGCACCCACCGGAGAGATGGGGGCAAGGGGAATTCTCACTGTCTGCCTGGAGGGCTATGGCCGATAGGATTGCCTCGCCACAAAGACTGCGTCAGCTATCCAACTCCGCGATAAAGGCTTCCGCCTGGGGCCAGGACCCAAAGCCTGACGCCGGGTTCAAATGGCCGACCTCTCCCAGGTTTACCAGTTTGCTACCCCATTCAGCAGCCAACTGGGTGGCGGCGGTGATGGATGCCAGGTAGTCATTGCTGCTGGCGGCCAGAATGCTGGGAAACGGCAGGCGCGTGCGGGGCAGTGGCGCCCATCCATGCTCTCGAAGGGTCTCAGGCGTTGGGTAGTTGTCTGGCCAATTGGCATTCAGATCGGGCGGTGCGGCCAGCAAGGCACCTTTGATGGGGCGGTGGTGGTGCGCTGCCCAGTGAGCCACCATCAGACATCCTGCGCTGTGTGCCACCAAAATGATATCGCCATCAATGGATTCAATCTCGCGCTGAATATTGTCGATGCGGGCCTTGCAGTCGAGCTTATTCGTGGTCAGTGGCGGTACGGAGCGAACCTTTTCAAGGTTGGCTTCCAGCAGTGTTTGCCAGTGTTCTTCTACATGATCGCGCAAGCCTGGCACGATCAAGACTGTTGCTTGCGTCGGCATGGTTTTCCTCGAAAAAAAGGGGGCCGCGATCGAAAAATGGATCAGGCCCCAAAAGCTGTTAATCGTAAGTAACGAATTAACGGTGGTTTAAAAATTCATTCTTAACGTTACACCAAAGGTGCGCGGCGTACCGGTATAGGCCTGGTAAGAGGCGCCACCGTCCAGCTTGGACGCGATGGGCGATGCGGTTTTCTGGACGTAATACACCTCGTCACCCACATTCTTCACCCAAGCCGCCAGATCCCAGGTATCGTTGCGCCAGCCAGCGCGCAGATTACCTACCCAGTAGGCCTCCTCTTGGTGACGCGGATCCAGTTCCGAACTGTAGTTGGCCTTATCGGTATAGCGGTAGTCTATACGCGAGTAGAAATCGCCGCCGGCGACGGGTTGCTCCCATTCCAGCGCCAGGTTGCCGGTCAGCTCCGGTGCAAATGGAAGGTTTTCACCGCTGAGATCACATTGACCCAATGCATTCTCGGGAGATCGACCGAAGGCGCATTGACCGCCGGTATATTTGTCGTATTTGGCCTCGATATAGGCCAGGTTGGCGCTGGCAGTCAGGTTTTCAGTCAGCAGCCAGGTGGAGTCGATTTCGATACCGTCCACGGTCACTTTCTCGGCGTTGTTGACCGCAAATGCCAGACCGATAAAGGTGGCATTCTGGAAGTTTTGATACTCGGTGTGGAACAGACTGCCATTAATGCGTGCGCGTTTGTCCCAGGCTTCTGCCTTCCACCCAAACTCGAAATTATCGATGTTCTCTTCGTCGAAGGGGCGAGCCTCTTCGCTGAAGTTGCCCCACTGCAGGCTGTAACCCCCAGCCTTGAAACCGCGCGAGTAGGTCGCGTACAGCATGGTGTCTTCGTTGGCAAAGTAACTCAAGGTAACGTTGCCGGTCACCGCCGACCAGCTATCGCTGTCGTCGAAATCGCTGGCATCTGGCGTGATCGAACAAGCCAGGTTGTTCAGGATGCAGCCCAGTGCGGTGGTGGTGTGCTGTTCCACCTGGCCGTCTTTCTTGTCCACCGAGTAGCGCAGGCCAACGTCGATTTTCAGGTCTTCCGTCAGGTACTGCCCCACGGTGCCAAACACGCCGAAGCTTTCGGTATCTTGTTGTGCGTACACATCGCCGCTGTCACCCGCACTGCCAAACAATACGGGCACGGGTGTACCTAATAGCACCGAGCCAACGACGTTACCCAGCATGGCGATGTCATCTTGCAGTTCGAATTCGGGACTGTTTTTATCGCCGCGCGCAAATTCATTGTTGTAGTAGAAGGCGCCCACCAACCAGTTGAACTTGTCGTCGCTGTCCGACATCAGGCGAAATTCCTGGGAGTAGGAGGTGCCTTCCTGCAGGTCGTTAAACACCAGCAGATCGGAAGGCATCTGCTCAACACCGACCATGATGTTGGAGGAGGTGTAATCTTCGTAACCAGTGATGGAGTTAAAGACGAAACCGTCGCCGGCGTATTCGAACTGCAGTACGGCGTCAGTCACTTCCTGGTCGAACTTGTTAGTGCCGACCTGTTCAATGACGCGGTCAGACGGGTCGTTATTGGTCACCGGGTTACCGGCACCCAACTGCGCCATAGCGCCGGCGACGGCCACGACCGTTGGGCTGTACCAGGTATCGCCCAACATAGTGTTCATGTGCCGCTCCGTTCGGCCCAGGATCAGGCGCGACGTCAGCTTGTCACTGAGATCGGCGCTCAGCTGCAGGCGCACCGCCTGACCGTCCTGGCTGTCACCGCCCGCGCCGATGGTGTTGTCGATCATCTGATCACGGCGGGTGCTGGAGACACTGATACGGCCACTAACGGTGTCAGTAATACCACCATTGACATAGCCTTTGAATTGCTTGAGACCTTCGTTACCGATCCCAAGTTCGGCCATGCCTTCAAAGTCCGCCGACGGCCCCTCGGTATTGACGCTGATAACACCGGCGCTGGCATTTTTGCCGTACAGCGTACTCTGCGGTCCCTTCAAGACTTCCACGGACTGAACGTCAACCAGATCCCCCAGGCCGATGCCGGAACGGGAGCGGAACGCACCGTCGATGATCAATGCGGTATCCGGTTCAAACGTCGGAATGTTGCCCTCGTTGCCGATGCGGCGAATACGGAAGCTGGCGTTCAGCGGCGACAGGTTGCTGGTTACGATCAGCGACGGAATTTGAGCCGCCACGTCATCCACGTCGCGAAACCCGGCCTTGGCCAGCTGATCGCCTGACATGGCATCGACAGCGACCGGCACATCCTGCATGCTTTGGGTACGCTTTTGAGCGGTGACCACTACCTCCTCGAGCGACAGTGCACCAACATCGTCACTTTGAGCCATAGCGGCCATGGGGCAGGCAGCCAGACTAATGGCAAGCGCCAATAGTGAAGGCCTTGCCAGTATGTTGGAGTTGTGTTTATCGGCATAGGTGCGCTTAAAGTGCATTATTCTCTCCTCGGGTTACCACAGTGCCGGGCACTGGAGTTTGACTGGCCGCTTCTGTATAACATGAGTTGTCGACCAGTGATTTGGATAATCAAGATCACTTGACTGCCTGGATACTCTAAAAGAGGTAGTCCCACGGAGCTTCACATTACACGACAGGCGCTTTTCATTTCGTGACACTGGCAACTGACGATGCGAAATTCCAGCGCTGTATATTTCGGCTTATTTTAATTTGCAAAATGCTGTTAATTGCCTGAATAACGCCGGCCAGCTGATGGTGGCGTTACAGGTGCACGTGCCAGTCGAATGCTCTGGGGTTGGCAGTAGCCTTCCCTCGCGCATCAGTTTCTGGGATTTTGTTCGTGCCGCGGACCTGGTGGCTGTTATGACACTGGGCTTGTTATATCGAGAGGTCGGGCAGTTTCAGGATGATCTGTCCGTCTTTTACGAAAATGGAGTATGTCGCCACGCACAATTCACTGCCCGGTCGAAATTCGCCAGTGCGCAAATTGAAGCGCAAACCGTGGGCACGACAGTGTACAAATGTACCATTCAATTGACCGACGGACAGCGACGAACCCGCATGTGGACAGCTGTCATCGACAGCGTACAGTTGATCATCCACATTGAACACTGCAATGCTGCGCCCCGGCAAATTCAGCAGGCGCCGCGAGCCCGGGGGGAATTCGGCAAGGGCACAGACGACATAGTTTACAGTCATGCGCGCACCTCGCCGGCAACCGCCTGCACCATGGCTTGATGCAGGACGTTTGGTGGCTGCGCACCGGATATCAGCCGATTTTGGTGAAAATCGAAACCGGCGTTGAACACAAAACTGGGTACCGAAGCGGCAACCCTGTGATTGGGGGACCTATGCGTGCCCGGATTAGCCAGCCTGTCGGCAACTGCACCTGCATCAAAGCCGCACTCCCCGGCAATAGCCAGTAGCAGGTCGGTATCGCTCAAATCGTTGTATTGAATAAAATGCAGAGCAAACAACTTTTCCAGTAGCGCATCTAATTGCTTCGGCTCACTCTGTAGCTGGGAGCAGGCACGAAACAGTCGATGGGCCTCGCCGGTGTTGGGCATGCGCGGAATGCCGGCAAGTGCAAGTGCCAATCCCGCATAGCGGGCAGCCTCTTGCACCTGCGCCTGGCGTTGGCGTATCGCCGCTTCACTGCCCAGCCGACGCAGGTAAAATTCCTTGTAGGGTATGCCAGCCAACGGCAAGTCGGGCAATAATTGCACGCCGTGCCACTGGCGTATCACCTCAACCTGCGGATGACTCGCCTTGAGCGAAGCCAGTGCAGGCTCCAGATTCCGCTTGCCAATCCAGCACCAGGGGCAAATGAAGTCAAAATAGATATCGATGTACAGTGACTGCTTCATGCCTGACACACCAACGCTGTATCGCAATCACGAACCCGGGCAATGTCCAACTGATAGTGCATCTTAGCGTAGAAAAACACCATGGCCGCCACCACGCTGATCAAGGGTACCATGGCCATGGCCGGGCCCAGGCCGAGCTGATCAGCAAGCAGTCCGGTAATAAACGGGCCGGGCGCCAGACCCAGCAGATTGTTGACCAGTGTCAAGGTCGCGAAGGCCGTGCCGTGGATGGCAGCATGGGTCAGATTAGCCACCATGGCACCCGCCGGGCCGTTGGTACCTGTGGCCAGGAACATGCCCAGGCCAATGAGCACCAGTTGTGCCATGCCCGCGCTCAGACTAAAGCCCACGAATAAGAATGCGCAACTCAGCAGGCAGTAAGTAATGGCCAGTGTGATCTTTTGATCGGGGTTGTGTCGGCACAGGCGATCGCTCAACATACCGCACACCACTGTGCCGGTACCACAAATCAGCACAAAGATTGCTGCCACCAGCCCCGCTTTGTCCGTCCCCATGGCGTAGTACCGATTCATGAAACTGGGGATCCAGGCCATCATCGAAGCCCCCACAAACAATTGCAGACCGCTGCCGATATAGGCGCAGACGACAGAGCGGCTGCCGTACAGGCTTCGTAGTGATGAGCGCTTACCCCGGTTCTTTGGGGCGCTGGTCGGGTTGACGGCAGGCGCAATCCGGGACTCTCGCACAATAAGCGGGTAGAGGCAGCCCAGCGCCAGGCCATAGAGTGCCATGCCGCCGAAGGCCCAGCGCCAGCCGAAGTGCTCCGCGAGCACGCCACCCGTGCCCATACCGAGTACTGAACCGAACATGCCGCCAGCCATGAAGGCGGCCGCGATAGTGGCACGCATACGGGCCGGAAATACCGACAGCACGACAGCGATGCCGACGCTGCCGTAGGCCGCCTCACCAATGCCGACAAAGAAACGCGCGCCGAGCATTTCGGAGAAGCTGTTAGACAGGCCGCAAATCAAGGTGGCCAGACTCCACAGCATCGCCATGACCGTAAGGCTCTTGACGCGGCCCCAGCGGTCGGCCAACAGGGACAACGGAACGGTCAGCAGGCCGACCATCAAGGCCACGATGCCTGCGAGGGAACCCAGCTGGGTATCGCTGAGCTGCCACTCTGCCTTCAGTAAGGGAAAAACCGCGTTCAACACCTGGCGCGACATATAATCGGAAACCAGCAATCCGAAGGTGAGTGCAAACACAACCCAGGCATAATGCCGGGGAACGTTGGGCTCTGGCGAGTCGAACTCACTGGCAGCGTATTGAGCCATGGCTTCTCCTGCGTGTTACCTGCGTGATAGTCGGAAAATTCGATGGCCTCCCTGCCACCGACAAGCTTAACAGCCGCGCAGCGGCACGTTTTTCTGGCCCGGCTGGCGATTCGGTGCCATGCCATTGACGGCCAGGGTTTCGTCGGCATCCTTGTACCAGGTGCCGATCTTGTAGATGTCGCGCGCTTCTTCGCCATTGGCCACTTCACGGCCCAGTTCGTGGGCGATGCGCACCAGTTGCTGGATCTGCGCCACCGACGTCATGCGGTTGCCGTGCTGGTCGATCAGCGTGTCCTCAATGCCACAGCGAGGATGCAGGCCCAGCGCCATGGCCATGGTGTTGATGGGCAGCACATTCTTCATCAGAGACTCCAGTGTCAAACAGGAACCGTCCGGCGCCCGGCGAATGAATTCCATGAAATTGTAGGGGTTGGGGCCGTCAAAGCCGCCGCCGATACCCACCCAGGTCAGATTCAGTGGGCCGCGGTAGATACCGCGTCGCACCAAGCGCTCCAGGGTTTCCAGCGAGTGCATGCCGGTGAGCTGAAAATGCGGTTGGATTTTTGCATCCTGCAGGCGCTTGAGGTGTTCCTCCACCCAGCCGGGGCCGGCCGGCACGGTCATTTCGCGATAGGCCTCCCAATAGGCCGGCTCGCAAAGACTGGTGCCGCCCACTTCGTCCCTGGACATCAACTCGGTGATGTTCATTTGGACGGTGTTGATGGCCACAGTCACCTGGTCGGGTTTGGGCGTCAATTCCGCCAGCATGTGACGGGTATCATCGGACAACCATTTGGCTTGCTGGCCGTCATCTTCAGGCGCGAATGAAATGGAACCGCCCACCTGAATAATCATCTCCGGAACCGCCTCTTTGACGCCGGCAATCAATTCATTGAACTTTGACAAACGCTTGGAACCCTTGCCGTCCAGTTCACGCACGTGCAAGTGCAACACCGTAGCGCCGGCCTCATAGCAATCGACGGCTTTCTGTACTTGCTCGTCCATGGTGACCGGAATGTCCTCCGGGAAATCCTCGGGCATCCACTCGGGGCCATAGGGCGCAACGGTGATAACGACTTTGTCCTGGTTTTGCGGGTGCAGCGAATCGTCGAGAAATTGCATGGCTGATCCTCAATTATGAAATTGACAGTTGTGTGGTAATTTGTGTCCTGTCCGGCTAATTCAACGAATTAACCCGACAGGACACTAGTAAGGCTTATCGCCAATAATGCCGGCGCGCTCCATCTTGCGATGACAGGGCGGGTAGTCCATCACCGCGTAGTGTTGTGTACTGCGGTTGTCCCAGATTGCCACGCTGTTGGGTTGCCAACGCCACCGGACCTGGTATTCGGGGATATAGGCCTGGCTGATCAGGTAGCGCAACAGGTCCGCAGCCCCGGGGTTTGCATCCTGTCCAAAGCGCACCCGCTCCGGCGTGTGGTAGTTGGTAAAATGCGTTGTGAAGGCGTTGACGAACAGAACCTTTTCGCCAGTATCCGGATGGGTTCTCACCACCGGGTGCTCGGCGTCGGGAAATTGCGCTTTCAGTGTCAGGCGCTTTTCCAGTGGCATGGAGGCCCCGAAGCTGGCCTCAATGGAGTGACGAGCGCGCAGGTCGGCAATCTGTTGCTTGATAGGCTCGGGCAACATGTCATAGGCCTTTGCCATGTCGACCCAGATGGTATCGCCACCCACCGGGGGGCACTCAATACAGCGCAGCACACAGCCAAAAGGCGGCGCTTCACGCCAGGTGGCATCGGTATGCCAGGCGTTCTCATAGCGGTCTATGGGCTGGTCAGGGGTTTTGTAGATACGGACCAGGCCGGGATGCTCAGGGTCCGAACCCGCAACCGGATGGTCCTCCAAAGGGCCGAAGCGCTGAGCAAATGCGACATGCTCGGAGCGCGAAAACTGTTGGTCGCGCAGGAATAGCACTTTATGCTTAACCAACAGCCGTCGAAGCTCCTGAAACAGGCCATCGTCATCGATGGCATCGGCCAGGTTGACGCCAGCCAGTTCGGCGCCGATGTTGCATGTGAGCTGCTCAATTCGCATGGTTCCCGCCTCAGATAACAAAAATGGATGAGCCTGTGGTTTTTCGCGCCTCCAGATCGCGATGCGCTTGTACAGCATCGTTCAGTGCGTAGTGCTGATTGATTTCGATCTTGATGCGTCCGCTGCCAACGTGCTCAAAAAGCTCACTGGCCAATGCCGCCTTCTCGGCAGGATCCGCGATATAATCGGCGAGTGCCGGGCGGGTAAGGTACAGCGAGCCCTTCATGGCCAGCAGTTGCGGGTCGAACGGTGGAATGGTACCTGAAGCGGTGCCGACACAGACCATCAGGCCCCGGCGTCTTAATGAGTCCAGCGACGCCATAAATGTATTCTTGCCGACGCTGTCAAACACCACATCGACACCGACGCCGTCGGTCAGGTCGCGCACGCTGCTGGCCACATCTTCCTGGCTGTAATTGATGACGTGATCGCAGCCGTGGGCGAGCGCCAACTCTGCTTTGGCGGGGGACGATACGGTTCCGATCACGTTCAACCCCAGCAACTTTGCCCACTGGGACACAATCAAGCCCACGCCACCGGCTGCGGCATGTAACAAAATGGTATCACCCGCTTTGAAATCATGGATGCGGCGCAGAAGATAGGCCGAGGTCAATCCGCGCATGGTCATCGCCGCCGCGGTTTCAAAAGCAATGGTTTCCGGCAGTTTGATCAGCGGGTCGGCGGGAATCAGACGCTCAGTGGCGTATGCGCCCAAGGTGTTGAGAAAACCCGTGTAGGTGACGCGGTCGCCTACGGTGACATTGGTGACTCCGGGTCCCACTGCAGTCACCAGCCCGGCCGCCTCCACGCCCATACCGCTGGGCAGGGAAACAGGGTAGGTGCCATTGCGGAAATAGGTATCGGCATAGTTCAAGCCCACCGCCACCTGACGCAGTCGCACCTCACCGGGGCCCGGCTCACCGAGGTCGATATCTTCAAAGCGCAGAACCTCGGGGTCCCCGGTTTCATAAAAGCGAACAGCCTTGGCCATGGCAAAGTCTCCTGTATCGGTTGTTGGGGTTTGGCTTTACAAGCCTGTTGAATACTAATGTAGGTAATACGCCTTACATCTGCTTCACATTCGACGACATCGACTTTTCATTTCATGACAGGGTCTCGGGCATGGCATTTGGGGGGGGGATGTCATTGGCATCGCAGCACCCATCGCCCTTAAAGGGCCGAAATGTTCTGAAAAAGCTTGCGTGATATGCGAATTTCAATGCAACGCCTGTTCGACAGGCTGCTTTTCAATTCGCGATAATTGGGCTATAACTAGATGGCCTAAACAGAGGATGGACCCACTCAGAAAAGATCTTGGATTGCCGACAGGGGAGCCGTGATGACCAGCCAGATTCGGGTTGCAGTGCTGAATAATTATGTGGAATTGGCCCAACACCTCGGGCTGAACCCCCAACCACTTTTGAGCGAAGTGGGTTTGAGCCTGGCAATGTTGGGGCAGACTGAAAGCCGCATCCCCGCTGAGGCTGTTGTAGAGCTCTTGGAAAACTCGGCAGCAGCGAGCAACTGTCCGACATTTGGGCTGCGCATGGCGGAGTCCCGTCAGTTGTCAGACTTCGGGGCGGTAAGCCTGTTATTACTGCATCAGCAGACATTGCGCGATGCCTTGCGCATGACCATGAAATACCGTCACCTGCTCAATGAAGCCCTGGTCATGTACATCGAAGATGCGGGCAAGATGGTACTGATCAAGGAAGAAGTTGTCACCGGATCCACACGACCTTCCCGCCAGGCCACGGAATTTGCCATCGGCGTCCTGTACCGCTTGTGCAGTGCCCTTTTGGGTAGCCATTGGCATCCTTCAAGTGTTAATTTTACGCATAACGCGCCACCTGACATGCAACTTCATAAACGCCTATTCAATTGTAAAGTCGAGTTTGGTGCGGAATTCAATGGCATCGTCTGTCCGGCCTCTGACCTGGATTTTCCGAACCCCAATGCAGATCCCGCCATGGCCAAATACGCTGAGGCCTTTGTCGCGTCGCTACCGGGTTCTAATCGCCAACTGTTTTCCCAAGAGGTGCGACAGGCGATTTATTTATTTTTGCCGATGGGACGCGCCACTATTGAGCAGATAGCCCAAGCGCTTGGTGTCAATGCGCGAACCCTTCAGCGTCGACTTGAGGAGAGTGACGAAACATTTTCTGATTTAATGAATGATGTGCGTCGCAATCTGGTTGTACGATATATGGAAAATCCTGGCTATTCGCTGGCCAGGATTGCTGACATGCTCGGTTATTCGGTGGCAAGCTCTTTTACGCGCTGGTTCACAAGCCAGTTCGGTATCGCTCCCGCACGTTGGCGGGCCGAACATTGCATAATGATTAAAAAAACTAGCGATAAAACTTCCCTTTAAGGGCCTGATAAATAGCGCCCATTACGAATCGCTACAGGGTGAAAGGTCCGAATTCGCTGTTCATCCATTATCTTCATTGCCTGATGATCAGGATGCCGGGCAAGTACATCAAGAGTATTTCTATGGCTGGACCGTCGACTGGTCTTTAACCAAAAATTGATCCAGATCAATAGCACGGATAATCTCGCTACAATCCACCGCGATTTGTCACCAGATGAAAAGCTACTGTCGCCAAATGCGAGGTTGGCGGCTCCTCCCACACATAAAATTTTTTTGCGGCCTGTGTGGTGAGCCCGTAATCCTGGGCTTCCCGGTCGAACGATCTTAGCCTCAAAGGAGAATAATAAGATGCGTGTAAAACAGCTTACTTGCAGTATCGGCGCCGAGTTGTTCGGCGTCAACCTCGCCGATGCCGTCCGTGACAACGGTCTGTTCAACGATATAGAAAAACTGCTTTTGGAGCACAAAGTGCTTTTGCTGCGTGACCAGGACATCTCGCGTCCGGATCACGTCGCCTTTGCTCGAAAACTTGGCGAATTGGAAGACCATCCTATGGCACCGACTCACCCGGAAGCGCCGGGCTTGGTGCAGATCTATAAAAACCCTGATCAGCCTATAGACCGCTACGAGAATGCCTGGCATACCGATGGCACCTGGCGCGAGACCCCAGCGCTAGGATGCGTGCTGCGCTGCGTAGAGTGCCCACCGGTGGGTGGCGACACCATGTGGGCTAACATGGCTCTGGCCTACGAAAGGCTGCCGGAGGCGATCAAGCAACAGATCGAGGGGTTGCGGGCTAATCACAGCTTTGAGGCATCCTTTGCCGCGGCCATGCCACTGGAGAAGCGCCTGGCGATGAAGGAGACGTATCCTGATGTTGAGCATCCTGTCGTCCGTACCCATCCCGAAACCGGTGAGAAGATACTTTTCGTTAACGCGTTCACAACACATTTTACCAACTACCACACGCCGGAGCGGGTGCGCTTTGGCCAGGATGCAAACCCCGGTGCTGCCGAGCTGTTGCGCTACCTGATCAGCCAGCCCTGTATCCCCGAGTACCAGGTCCGTTGGCGCTGGAAACCCAACAGTATGGCAATCTGGGACAACCGCAGCACCCAGCACTATGCCGTGATGGACTACCCCGCCTGCCATCGCAAGATGGAGCGCGCGGCTATCGTCGGCGACAAGCCTTTCTAAACATCCAGATCAGCACAACAAACACAGCAACATTTAATCCGAGGATTACACCATGCACTTCATCGATGGTTCACTGTTTGTCGAAAACATGCAAAAACTGGTTATCACTGCTGCTCCCTATGGGCCGGAATGGCTGCCGTCCGACTTTCCGGAAGATATCCCGGTGAGCATGGATGCACAGATCCAGAAAGCGGTCGACTGCTACAACGCCGGTGCCACTGTGCTGCACGTTCATGTGCGCGAGGAGGATGGCAATGGCTCCAAGCGCCTGTCCAAGTTCAATGAACTGCTGGCAGGCATCCGCGAGGCTTGCCCAGAAATGATCCTCCAAGTCGGTGGTTCGATCTCCTTTGCCCCGGAGAACGAGGGTGACGTGGCCAAGTGGCTGTCAGATGACACTCGCCATATGTTGGCCGAATTAACTCCAACGCCGGACCAGGTGACCATCGCCATCAACACCAATCAGATGAACGTCTGCGAGCAAATGAATGCAGCCGACATTCGTGGCACCTCGCTGGAAGATCCGACGATGCTCAAGGCCTATCAAGAAATGACCATCCCGGCGGGTCCGGCCTGGGTCGAGGAGCACATCCGTCGCCTGTCCTCCAAGGGCATTCAGACTCACTTCCAGCTGGCCAACATCACTCAGCTCAACACCGTTGAGCGAATGATGCGTCGCGGCGTGTGCAACGTGCCGCTGGTCCTCACCTGGGTGGCCATCGGCGGCGGTTTCGATTCGCCGAACCCGTACGACTTGGCCAACTTCGTGCGCGCTTGTCCGGACGGCTCGGTGCTGACTCTTGAGACCAGTATGCGCAACGTGCTGCCGCTGAACATGATGGCGATCGCCCTCGGTCTGCACGTTCGCTGCGGCATCGAGGATAACCTTTGGAACCAACGCCAAACCGCAAAGATGACGACCGTCGAGCAGATTGAACAGCTGGTGCGTATCTCCGACGAGTTCGGCCGCGAGGTTGCCAGCGGCCAGGAGGCCCGCGAGATCTACAAGATCGGCACCTTCTACGAGAACGCTGATGAGTCGCTGGCCAAGAATGGCTTCGCACCAAACCGCAAGCCGGGGCAGTTGGGCTTCACGCAGCACGCCTGACGCCCTAAGCAGTAAGGGTTGATAAGAGGTGCCCTCGGCGCGACCTGAACGATGATACAGGAATGCAGCGGGCACCTGCCTTTAATATTGAACTCCAGCTAGTTTGATCAATACCATCGAGGCTCTGCCTCAGACCGACAAGACATGGGTTGCCCCGGACTGAACACAGAAGTCGACTAGATTCCTGTTATGACCACTCGGGCGATCTTAATGACTCAAGCGCCATGGAAAAAGATAATCTCAAAACGAGGCTGTAGATATCACTATTTTTTTGTCTTGAAGAGAAATGGTTAAATCTGAATGAGAGATATCGTCCGGAAAGCATGATCTGAATGGCTGCATTGGATTCCACACCAGAAATACTTTGTACATAGAAAACGTTGGAGTTATCAACTTGTAAAAGTCGTCTTTGGGTAGCTGTCGATAAAAGTAGCTACATTATTAACTGGCAGCTTTTAGCACCACAGAGCCATTAACTTTAGCCAACCCGCTTGTAGGCCATATAGTGGCGTTTTAAGATATTAAAGTACACAAGGTATGGATGGTAAGCTACTGCTAAAAAGCCGAAAATTTGCAAAAAATTTTTTGCGGTTGTGGTGACCTTCCCAAAACTTGATGGAGTCCCGCTCTCAGATTCACGCATCCCCCCCCTTAATCATTCATATGGGGCCCCTAGCACTTATCGCTAGCACTTATCGCTAGCGCTATACGCATGAATCTAAAGTGGCTAAAAAATCTTTGCGTTCATTGACTTGAGCACTTTGCTGGTGTGCTGCTCCGACAGGTGCGCGTAACGTTTAACCATTTGCAACGTTTTATGGCCCAATATTTCTGCAATCTCGGCCAATGAGGCGCCATTCATGGCGAGGTAGCTTGCTGCCGTGTGCCGCAAATCGTGGAATTTAAAATCTTGGACGCAGCTCTCCTTAAGCGCTTTCCCCCAAGATTGTTGTTCCCAACAGTAATCCACAATTCACCGCCGCTTTTAGCGCACATATAGCCACCGGTAAATCCCTTGTCCCGGTGGTGTAAACCGCAATCTTCACTGTCACCGATTTCTCAGTCGTTACGCC
>Ga0213841_1000937_pt1 | contig 19448 bp, 14 predicted proteins | sample SWPATP23_FD_160125 | JGI IMG/M metagenome (GOLD analysis project Ga0213841, IMG submission 160125) | Coastal seawater microbial communities from Marineland, Florida, United States - SWPA TP2 #3 | ecosystem: Environmental > Aquatic > Marine > Coastal | place: USA: Florida | collected 2016-08-14 | reverse complement strand
TCACATCTGTCACCCCACTAACTTTGATCTCAGAAATCACAACTGCATCACGCATTTTTCTTTGCAAGTTTTTGCGCAGGACATGCGCACCATTTCGCCACCTGAAAACCGCGTGCCAAACTCTTAGCCGTGCCTTCTTCCGTCGCCGCGGTGAATACCGCCACCCGCAGGGTGCTCGCCTTCGCCGTCGGAGGCCTCCTGCTGTGGCTGGTCCTTGCCCTTCAACTGTTCGTGAACGTGGATCCGCTCAGCGTGCACCGGACGGACGCCGTCATCATGCTCGGCGGTGCAGCCTCCGAGCGCCTGCCGGTGGCCCGCCAGATCCAGTCCGAGCTCCACATTCCGGTCCTGGTGATCTCGCACACGGACACCTTCGGCAACCGTGCCGCCGACGAGGCCTGCAATTCAGCGGCCTTCCCCAACCCTGCTGTGATCTGCTTCAGGCCCCCGGACCTGGACACGCGGGGGGAAGCGCGGGCAATTTCCCGGCTGATCGAGGCCAACGGCTGGAAGTCGGTCACGGTGGTGACCTCCAGCTACCACGTCACCCGTGCCGGGCGCCTGATCGGGCAGTGCACGACGGCGGATATCCAGATGGTTGCCTCGCACCCGGACTTGGATCCTGGCCAATGGATCCGGCGGTTCGTGATCGAAACCGGGGGCCTGCTGGACGTTTCCCTCAGGCCGGAATGCGTCAATCACGGCGCGAAAATGTAACAATTGAACCTCATCCGGTTGAACTGGTCAGCCGGTTCGGGCATCCGACCGAGGCGAGGAGGACACGCTGGACCACTCTCCCAACGGCGCTCCCCCGCTGGCCGCCGCACCCCGGCACCTGCGCCGGAGGCGCCTGCACACGGAGATCCCGGACGCACTCCTGGTGCCCGGGGTGGAGCCGCTTCCGCTCACGGATAAGCCGGTCGAGGCGCCGGCCCCTGCAGGCCAGGACGCCGCAGAGCCGGACACCCCAAACCAGGACGCCGCAAACGCGGCCACAGCAGCCCGGGATAAAGAAGCCCAGCAACTCGCCCGTGACAAGCTCCACCGGCGCAAACGGCGGGTGGCCTTCCTGGCCGTTCTCCTTGTCACCATTGCCGTGCCGGCCATCGTGCTGGTCCTTTTACTCGGCTGAAGCCGGGCCACGAACCTTAGCAACCACTCACACACCCTTGGGGGAAAACCATGCACAGCATCATGCCGATCTTCGGAACCAGGCCGGAAGCCATCAAGATGGCGCCGATCGTCAGCGCACTGCAGGAGTCTCCGCTCTTCCGGTGCATCGTGACGGTCACGGGACAGCACCGCGAGATGCTGGACCAGGTCAACGAACTGTTCGGCATTGTTCCGGACCATGACCTCAACATCCTGCAGCAGGGGCAGTCACTGTCGGCCATCATGACGCGGACCATCGACGGGCTGGAAAGGCTCTTCGCCGTTACCCGTCCGGACGCCGTCGTCGTCCAGGGCGACACCACGACGTCTACGGCCGCCGCCATCGCGGCGTTCTACCACGGCATCCCGGTGGTCCATGTCGAGGCCGGGCTCCGCAGCGGAGACCTGCTCTCGCCGTTCCCGGAGGAAGCCAACCGGAAGATCACCAGCCAGATCACCCGCCTGCATCTGGCCCCGACCTCCACCAGCAGGGAAAATCTGCTACGCGAAGGCATCAGCCCGGAGGACATCGTGGTGACCGGAAACACCGTGATCGACGCCCTCCTCGCCACGGTGGACAAACAGCTCCCCTTCACCGATCCCCGGCTGGAGGAACTGGCCGCCGGCGGCCGCCCGGTCCTGCTGGTCACCACGCACCGGCGCGAAAACCAGGGCGAATCGATGCGCAGCGTGGGGCGGGCGCTGGCCCGGATCGCCGACGCCGAGCCGGACCTCGTGATCGTCCTGCCCGCCCACAAGAATCCTGTGGTGCGCGAGGCAGTGCTTCCCGCACTGGAGGGCAAGGCCAATGTCCTGGTGACGGAGCCGCTGGCCTACGGCGAGTTCACCCGGTTGCTGTCCCGGGCGCACATCGTCCTCACGGACTCCGGCGGAGTGCAGGAGGAAGCTCCCAGCCTCGGCAAGCCGGTCCTGGTGATGCGGGACAACACGGAACGGCCCGAGGCCCTCGACGCCGGCACCGTGAAGCTCATAGGCACGGACGAAGAGCGGATTGTCACCGAGGTGACCCGCCTCCTGCACGATTCGACGCACTTTGCCGCCATGGCAAACGCCGTGAACCCTTACGGCGACGGCAAGGCCGCCGCGCGGACGGTGGCAGCCATTGAAGAGCTGCTCAGGGTCGGCTACAGGACCGCGGAGTTCGGCGGAGCGTAGGCGCCTGATCACTGCCTGCTGAGTCGCTCGCACAGCCTCCTGACCTCGGAAGATACGTCGAACAGGAGGGGCGTTTCGTGAAACAATGAGTGTTCAGCAGGCAATGATGCGGGTTGCCGGAATTGCATTCCCTGACTGCGGATCTGGCTCCCTTGGGTTCAGGCCCGATTACGCCACAATTCCAGGGGGTGCACATGGACCGTAGGACGTTCCTCACCGTTCCCCTTGCCGTCGGCGCTGCCGCCCTGGCGGCGTGCACCCCGGAAGCCGCCCCCGGGCCTCGATCGCCGTCGGCTCCGCTGACACCGAGCGTAGCTCCATCCATACCCAAAGCCACTCCCACGGCCACCCCCCGAGCCACTCTGCGACCCCGCAGGCCCAAGCCCGGATATGCGAGCAAGGGCATCGGCATGCCGCGGTTCAAGGGATTCGGCTTCGATGAGCTGGATTCTCTGGAGCTGGATTGGTTTTACAACTGGGGACCAGGCTACCCGCCCCTCCAGCAGGCTTCGAGGCAAGCCGCTGAATTCGTGCCGATGATCTGGGGGCGCGGATCCCTGGAGCGTAGGGGCGTTGAGCAGGCAAAGTCGGAGGCAGCGTGGACCGGCGCTGAACAACTCCTCGGCTTCAACGAACCCGACCATGACGGCCAGGCTGATATGTCAGTGGGTACTGCAATCAAACTCTGGCCGCAACTGGAACAGTCGGGCCTCAGACTGGGATCTCCGGCCCCGGTTCAGGCGCTGGGCGACTGGCTCAAGAAATTCATGGACCAAGCAGCAGCGAAGGACCTGCGGGTGGATTTTGTCACGATGCACTCCTACGCGCCGCCCCGTGCAGACTCGTTCCTGGAAAAAGTCCAGAAGCTGCATGAACTCTACGGAAAGCCGGTCTGGATTACCGAATTTGCCGTGGCCGACTGGCATGCCACCGCGTCCGAGCCCTCGCGGTTCACGGAGAAGGAAATACTGGCTTTCATGCAGGAAACCGTTGCCGGCCTTCGGAAAATGCCGTTCGTTGAGCGCTTCGCCTGGAAAACGCGCACCCACGACGATCCCATCATGGGAGCTTCCGGCCTGTTCCGCAGCAACGGGTCACTGACCCCCACGGGCGAGCTCTACCGGTCGCTCTAGGACCCCTGTGCCGGCCAACGGCCCGGGCCGCTTCAGGCCGTGCAGAAACCTGCGCATTTCCTGTGTAAAACCGGGATTTCGCTGAACGTTTCCCGTGCTAAGTTGACTCCAGCCACAACTGAATCAGGGACCACATAGGCCAGAGCAGTCACTCGTCGACGGCGCCATTCGTGCGCGGGTTCCGTCGGGACGGACCCGCCGCTGGCCTTATCCGTCTCTGCACCGGTCGTGGAACCCCAGTCATGAAGCCACAGTCAACCTTCCACGAAAGGAACTCATGGAACGCCGTCAGTTTCTTACCATGCCCCTGGCTGCTTTGGCCGCGCCTGGAGCCCTCCTCGCCGGGAACGCGGGATCCGCCCAGGCCGCCGCAGCCCCGGCTGCGGTCCCGACTGTCCCGTCTGTCACACTGCCCGCTGACACGCTCAAGGGCTTCGGCTGGGGCGGGAAAGACGCCCTGGCGCTCAAGCAAATCAAGAGCCTCAAGTTGGACTGGCACTACACCTGGGGCTCGCACTACAACGTCACCACCAGCCCGGCCTTTGTCCCCATGGTCAAGAGCGAACGGACCCTGCTGGAGCAGGACGCCATCGGCTGGGTTACCCGTCAGCTGGCGGAAACCAAAACCAGGCACCTGCTGGGCTTCAATGAGCCCGACGTCAAGGCGCAGGCAAACATGTCCGTCGACAGAGCCATCCAGCTGTGGCCCAAGCTGCAGGCGACCGGCCTACGGCTCGGGTCCCCCGCTACCGCGGGTCCGGCAAGCCCCTGGCTCATGGACTTCATGGCGAAGGCCAAAAAGAAGGGGCTGCGGGTCGATTTCATGGCCATGCACCGCTACGCCTGGCCCAAAGCTGACGATTTCCTCCGCAAAGTCAAGGAGCTGCATGAGAGGTACGGCAAGCCCGTTTGGGTGACGGAGTACGCGGTGGCCGACTGGGATGCGACGGCGTCACGGCCCTGTGTCTACTCCCGGGCCCAGACCGAGGACTTCATGCGCGCCACGGTCGCCGGCCTGCGCGCCATGCCTTTCGTCGAGCGCTTCGCCTGGAAGACCCGACCGGCCGGCGATATCAAGATGGGCTGCTCAGCCCTGTTCCACACGAACGGCTCCCTGACCACCACCGGGAAGCTCTACGCGTCGCTGTGAGGCGATAACAGCCTCCGGCAGCGCCTGGACCGCCCATAGGCCCGGCAGCGGCCCGCTAACGCCGAAAGGATCCCACCAGAGCATTTAGTCTGGTGGGATCCTTTTCGGTGTTGGTTGCTGTGGCAGCCGCCGGGCGGAAGTGCCGCTAGTTGGTTGCGGCGAACTCCAGCAGTTCGCTCTTGTGGCCGAGCGATACGATGTCCCAGCCTGCAGCATTCCACTTCTCGTGGTCCAGGACGTTACGGCCGTCAAACATGCGCTTGTGCGACACCGCGGCGGCAAGCTCCGCGGGATCTACGTTCACGAATTCGTTCCATTCCGTCAGCAGCATGACGAGGTCGGCATCCGCCACGGCCGTCGCCAGGGAGTCAACGTAGTTCAGACGCGGGTAGCGCCTGGCGGCGTTGGCGTTGGCGGCGGGGTCGTAGACGCTGACGTCGGCTCCGCTGTTGAAGAGCCTGGCGGCCACGTCCAGTGCCGGCGAGTCGCGGACGTCGTCGCTGTTGGGCTTGAAGGCGACGCCGAGGACGGCGACGCGTTTGCCTTCCAGGTTGCCCAGCAGCGTCTCGGCGACGTGGACGGCGCGGTCACGACGGCGGAGGTTTACTTCGTCAATTTCGTTCAGGAACCGCATGGTGCTGTCCAGGCCGAGTTCGGAGACCCGTGCCTGGAGGGCCCGGATGTCCTTGGGCAGGCAGCCGCCGCCGAAGCCGATGCCGGCGTTGAGGAACCGGCGGCCGATGCGGGCATCGAGTCCGATCGCGTCGGCCAGCGTACGGATGTTGCCGCCTACGGTCTCGGTGACCTCGGAGAAAGCATTGATGAAGGAGATCTTGGTCGCCAGGAAGGCGTTAGCCGCAACCTTCACAAGTTCAGCCGTCTCGAAGTCCGTGGAGATGAACGGGGTCTCGCGGCTGATGGCGTCGGCGTAGACCTCGCGCAGGGTCTTTTCAGCGGCAGCGGAATCCACGCCGATGACCAGGCGGTCGGGACGCAGGGTGTCCTCCACGGCGAAGCCCTCGCGCAGGAACTCGGGGTTCCAGGCGAAGTTGACCGTCACGCCGTCGCGCGCTTCTTCGGCGACGAGGCCCTTGAGGCGGCGTGCGGAGCCCACCGGAACGGTGGACTTTCCGACGATGAGGGAGTCCTTCGTGGCGGCGCGGGCGATCGCTGCCACCGAAGCGTCAACGTACGTCATGTCGGCTGCGTGCTCGCCGGCCCGCTGCGGGGTGCCGACGGCGATGAAGTGCACGTCGCCGAAGGCGCCGGCCTCGTCGAACGAGGTGGTGAAGCGCAGGCGGCCGGATTCCGTGTGCTTGCGCAGAAGCTCCGGCAGGCCGGGCTCGTGGATGGGCAGTTCGCCCCGGCTGAGGCTGTCGATCTTTTCTTTGTCGACGTCGACGCCCAGGACTTCAAATCCCAGTTCAGCCATGCATGCCGCATGGGTTGCGCCGAGGTATCCCGTACCGATAACGGTTAGTCGTAGTGTCACTAGTCCCCCTAGCTCATGTGCAGGTACTTGCACTTGAGGAAGCTCAATTACACGCAGCCAACCAGACTCAGACTGCGCTACGGCGTAGTTCGCCAAGGGAATTATACCCGGCGCTCAGCGGCACGCAGGCCTCAGACCACACATCAGGGCCGTTGGATGCTCGAGAGCAGCTTCTCACTTGCTATGCTCCAAGAGGCTGGATTTACTCGGCCGGCCAGCCTCCCACGGTTCGACGCCGCCACGGGATCTAGGAAAGGTATTGATTTTGAGTTCCAGTGTCATGGGAGGCGCCCACTCGCGCGCCGCAACAGTTTCGGACTTACGCCACTTTCAGACTCAGACTTCCTTTCCGGACATATTGTCCGGAAAGTACACAGTCCCTTACGCCAGGACTATTGACTCAGCGATAGAGCGGGGCGCCGCGGGAACAGTGCAACTCACGGTGGCTCTGATTGGACGCCACGTTAACTCGGATGTCGAATCGGCCGCAAAGAAGTTGAGAAGTGAACTCGCCGGCAGCGGGATCAAAGTAACGTCCTTAAGAGTCGCTGACGTCGCCGATTTACCCTTGGGCCACAGTCAGGCGGAAGCCGACCGAGCTTTGCTCGAAAGAGTGGTTGCATCAACTGCCACGCCACACGTTATTCTGGCCGACTGCAACGCTGAAATCTCCGCCGGGGCCCTCACAGCATATGCGGCAAACATCGCCGGGAACACCCCAAATATTGCAGTTCTGAACCTCACGGGAATCGACGGGAACCCACACTCCACCGAAGACGATGCCGTCAACGTGGACTTCGACTTCGACTTCGACTTCGATGCGGAACCCGGCACCGCAACAACTGGGCCTGCACATGGGCTGGTGCTCAATGAACTCCTCCGGCCAGGCTTCGCCATCGCGATGGAAACATCACGCCTCCGTGATGCCCTCCCAGCCACGCCTTCCATGCCGTTCGCATGGCTTGTTTCGTGGCTGCTGCGCGACGCACACCTGAATGGACTACATCTCCATCGCTATGGTGCCATAGTGCCTGGACAGGCCGACACCTGGTCGCCCGCAGCCACGACGCCGATCCATATTCATGAGAAAGCCACCGGACAGCACCTTGAGGGTGTCACGGTCAGCGTTGCGGCGGCAGGCGCCAACTTGAGCTCCCTGACCGCTACGATCGACTCCCTGCTCCGGTCCGAAGATGTCGCGCTAAATATCTACGTCTTGGGTACGGGCCCCGACGAGTCCTTGACCATTGCCGACGCCTACGCGGCGACGGGAATCGTAAGGGTTGGACAGGATCCGATGGGCTCTCCCGCTACCCTCGTCCAAATGGGCGTCGAAGCGGGAATAATATTCGAGTGCCAAAGTCTTCGCAAGATTCTCGCTGCTGCTGCCGAACTCGACTACTCGGTCCTCCGGCTTGTCACAGGGCCAGCTGACAGCAAGATTGAGGTCTGGCCCACGGCTCTCCTTTCAACGGCGCTGACGCACGCCGACGACAGCAACATTGATGAATTCGTTTTGCGCCACGGACGTGAACACTGGAACTCGGGCTCGAAGTTTGGTCTCACGATCGATTCCCCGGCTACAGCATCCACAACCCGATAGGATGATTATGGCTGATAAGTCGAACCTGCTCTATGTGAGCTCGGCTGTGGAATTTGCAGAAGCAATTCAAGCGCTTAGCCTTGATCCAAAGTCAAACACTGAAACTCGAACTGACCAGAACTCGCACTGCTACGGTTCCCCCACTCAGCAGACGACGCCCAACTTTTTTCCCAAAAGGGACCAAATCGATTTGGTTTTTGCTGACCTCGGCGATGTCCGGGCGAAAATGTTGTTGCTTGACCACCTCGGCGTTTCGCGGAAAATTTCTATTACCGTAAAGTCGCTGGCCGACCGCAGGATTCTTCCTGTCGGGCCGAGCGGAACAAGTGTCCGGGATTCTCAACTTGGTTGGAAAGCTGGGCCACTCGGATCATCTTCGGCGACTATCGCGCTGACATTTCAATGGCCAACAAGGATTTCCCGGGCCATGCGCGGTCTCGGTTTCGCCAGCTTTGAAACTTCACATCGCCTACTGTCCCTTGAAGTGCTCGCGGCGGACCCGGAATCTGCCAGCTGGTGCACATCATTGCCGAGCGTTTGGACGCCACTGTCGCTCGCGGCCGAACACGATCACAGGGAGTTCACGTTGGCTGGCTCGTTTGCGGTCGGTAGCGGGTCTGTGGAGTCTGGGTCGGATGATCCGGCAGGACTGACCGATGCGTTTCAGCGTCGGCTGATCGTGGGCGATGGTGTGTCCGGTCTTGGTCGCGCGGTGACGTGGAGCGATGTGGACGCCGGCCTGGTGGACGCTGTGTTTTCCGACAAACGGGTTTTTGATTTCGTTCCGCCGGTGGATGTGGTGGCATTCAACCCCCGTGGTTTCAACTCGCAGCCTGTTCGTGGAGCGGTGCTGACTGCGGCCGGGATGCGCCACGGTGAGCCCGTCGTGCGGTTCCTGGACGAGGCACAGGAAATAATCCATGTCTTTGATCCGCGCCACGGGGTTCGGGAATCCCTCATCCATGATTTGCGGCCGTTCTCCTACGTCGGACTGGTGCCACGGGAGTTTTCCGGTCCCCGTGACTTCCTCACGGTACTGGGCCGGCTGCTCGTCGCGGGTGTGCCCGTCTGGGTAGTCGGCGGCGTCCCGCATTTCGCCGAGGAATACCTCGGAGCGCCGCTGGTGCAGCTGCTGGATTCCTTCGACCCGTTCGGCCAAAACGACGTGCTGGGACGGGAAGAATGGTCCGTGGCCGCGCGAAGGCTGGCCCGAGACAGGCTGACCGTGGACTCCTACTGGGAGCGCCAACTCCTGCAGGACCCTGCCCTGGACGGCTACGTGTCCAACAAACCATCAGTTTCCGCCATCATGTGCACGATGCGGGCGGAGTTTGTGCAGTTCGCACTCGATCAGATGGCACGGCAGACATACCCCAACCTCGAAGTGGTCCTCGTGCTCCACGGACTCGCACAGCAAGATCCGGCCATCGCCCAGGCCATCGCCGGATACCGCCGTCCCCTCACCGTGGTCGAAGTAGCCCCCGAAGTCGTCTTCGGCGGAGCACTCAACCGCGGCGTAGCCGCGAGCCACGGTGAATACATCTCGAAAATAGACGACGACGACTGGTACGGCGAACACCACATCTCCGACCTCGTCGCCACACGCTCCTACGCACCCGCAGACCTTACGGGGGCGGACTATGAATTCATCTACTTCGATAGCCTTGACATGACTTTTCATAGAATCTTGGATTCGGAGGTCTTCAACTCGCAGATTATTGGAGGAACGCTGCTAATCAAGCGTTCAACTCTGAGGTCCGCGGGTGGGTTCAACGCCGTGTCTGCCAATGTGGACTCCTTCTTGATTGCAAACATCAATGGCGGAGGGGGACGAATCTACAAGATGCATGGCCACAATTTCGTTCGTTCCCGTCGAACCGACGGGCATGTGAGCCCTGAAGGAATCGAGAAACTTATCTCGGGAAAGCATGTCCGTCTGATACAGGGCCGGCCCGGACTTTCGTTTCCCCGAGGAGTCCTGCCATCTGTATCCCCCAAGAGGCGACGGGAACCAAACCCGTTCTTTGGCACGACGAGAATCCCGGTGAATTCAAAATAATGCATCACAAAAATTTTGCTCTTATTTCCCCGACTACCAACGCCAGCGTCGTCGCGAAGATCAACCCCAGCTCAAAGAATTCGGAATGGACCGTTTGCCGTCCCAACGATCCGTTGTTTTGGAATCGTTGCGATGACAGTGAAAATGGTAAGCGCGCCACGTACGACACGATCTTTTTGGCCTTTGCTGATCTGTCCGAAGCACGTCGACTCCTCTCAATTGTCGACACCATCGGATTGTCCCGGTCATTCAAGATACTGATAATCGACTTCCCGGACCCGAAGGTAATTCAAGCCGGCAGCCTGTCATCGTCAATCCGCGACGGCGGTACGACGTGGAAAGCCAGCGGCTGGGCGGCGAATGCCAAGGTAATCCACCTCAGGTACAAATGGACGCAGCGACCCTCAAGGATTCTGGAGGGCCTCGGAATAAGGCCTTCCGACATCAACGCCATCAGCGCAAACCTGGACAACTACTACGATTCCCTGGAGTCGCTGGAGTGGGCCGGCAGTTCCAACCGGGCGTGGACCCTCCCTGATCTGCAGCGAATGAAACTGGAGCGCCCCAACGTCACGTTGGCTGGCTCGTTTGCGGTCGGTAGCGGGTCTGTGGAGTCTGGGTCGGATGATCCGGCAGGACTGACCGATGCGTTTCAGCGTCGGCTGATCGTGGGCGATGGTGTGTCCGGTCTTGGTCGCGCGGTGACGTGGAGCGATGTGGACGCCGGCCTGGTGGACGCTGTGTTTTCCGACAAACGGGTTTTTGATTTCGTTCCGCCGGTGGATGTGGTGGCATTCAACCCCCGTGGTTTCAACTCGCAGCCTGTTCGTGGAGCGGTGCTGACTGCGGCCGGGATGCGCCACGGTGAGCCCGTCGTGCGGTTCCTGGACGAGGCACAGGAAATAATCCATGTCTTTGATCCGCGCCACGGGGTTCGGGAATCCCTCATCCATGATTTGCGGCCGTTCTCCTACGTCGGACTGGTGCCACGGGAGTTTTCCGGTCCCCGTGACTTCCTCACGGTACTGGGCCGGCTGCTCGTCGCGGGTGTGCCCGTCTGGGTAGTCGGCGGCGTCCCGCATTTCGCCGAGGAATACCTCGGAGCGCCGCTGGTGCAGCTGCTGGATTCCTTCGACCCGTTCGGCCAAAACGACGTGCTGGGACGGGAAGAATGGTCCGTGGCCGCGCGAAGGCTGGCCCGAGACAGGCTGACCGTGGACTCCTACTGGGAGCGCCAACTCCTGCAGGACCCTGCCCTGGACGGCTACGTGTCCAACAAACCATCAGTTTCCGCCATCATGTGCACGATGCGGGCGGAGTTTGTGCAGTTCGCACTCGATCAGATGGCACGGCAGACATACCCCAACCTCGAAGTGGTCCTCGTGCTCCACGGACTCGCACAGCAAGATCCGGCCATCGCCCAGGCCATCGCCGGATACCGCCGTCCCCTCACCGTGGTCGAAGTAGCCCCCGAAGTCGTCTTCGGCGGAGCACTCAACCGCGGCGTAGCCGCGAGCCACGGTGAATACATCTCGAAAATAGACGACGACGACTGGTACGGCGAACACCACATCTCCGACCTCGTCGCCACACGCTCCTACGCACCCGCAGACCTTATCGGCGGCCCTGCCCAGCTTGTCTATATGGCGAGCCTCAACATGACACTCAACCGAATTCAAACGACGGAAACGTACGGCGGACACGTAGCTGGCGCCAGTTCGCTCATGTCCCGGGACGTCTTCCATGCAACCGGCGGCTGGCGCCAAGTCAACACTCATGAAGATGCCATGATGATCGACTCCATGAATCGATCCGGTGGCCGCGTCTACCGCATGCACGGCATGGGCTTTATTCGCCTGCGTCGAAGCGCCGGGCACACTTCTACCGGAGGGCACGATCGCTTCTGGAGCACCCACGACGCGTCGGCATTCGCAACGTACGATGGCTTCCGGATACCCGCAGCCATGACCGTCGAAAGTGAGTACCTGCCGGTCACTCAACGGGCAGCAGAGTGGCGTCTCACGGGCGCCGGTACGATTCAACCAGCGAAGGATCAATCTTGATAAAGGCCAGCGAACTTCTGGAAGCCCCCCTGGACGCAGTTCTGGACATCATGACAACCAAAGATTTTTACGTCGAGGTTGCCAGTGAGCGCAATGTCGAAACTGCAGAAATCACCCGGACGGACCTAGGCGGGGGCAGCTTCCAAATGGAAATCGTTCGGATCCTAACACCGGGCCATCTGCCTGCGATTGCGCGCCATCTCATCTCGGGACCGGTGCGCGTGACCCAACTCGAACGCTGGACGAAAGCGGCAGATGGCCGGGGTTGGATCGGACGGACCCAAGTCTCGGTCCCCCGGCTTCCGATAAAACTGCGCGGGGTCCAGGAACTTCGGCAGACTCCCGAGGGCTTGGTCTACTCTGTCACCGGCGAGATCGGCGCGGCCATACCCATACTTTCCGACCGCCTCGCCAAGGCAGGCAAACCGATCCTTGAACGAATGGTGGTACGTCAGGGGCATCATGTTCGAACGCGTCTTCAGGGATTGTGAGCGATTATCCGGGGCCGGATTTTCTGACCTAAGCGATCGATTCGCCATTGATGTCGTAGGCGTAGGACGGGATCAGGCTCATGGAATCGACGTCGATGTCTATCGGCGTGCCATCGACTGAGCGGCCCTCCAGGTACAGACGGACCTCGTTGTAGCCGTCCATGTCGAATGTGGCCGTGAACTTCTGCCAGCCGGCAGTGATGGGCTGACCGTTCAGCCCGTTCGCGGTGAGATTCAAATTCCCGGTGGGAACGCCCGCCAAACCCGTACCCCGCAACGCGTCGGCCCGAAAACGCCCTCCGCTGGCCCTGGAGGCTCTGACCCAGCAGGTGAACCTCCAGCTGCGCGTTGTGTGCACCGGAAGGTTGAGGCTAACCAGCCGGGCGTTCGGACCGGAGCCGGAGCGCCCGGCGTTGGCAAAGCGCAGGTATGAGTTACCAGAATGGGCGTCCGTCTGGCCAGAGCGAACTACCGCCGTCCCGTTCCATTGGGCCATGGTCCATCCCGCGCCTCCTTCCTCAAAGGATTGATCATCCAACATGTTCAGTCTCGGATAAGCCAGCGCCCGGGCGTCCAGCACTGGAATATTGTGGCTCCTGATGCCCTCCAGCAGGGCACGGTGTTCTGCTTCACCAATGTTGGTATAGCCGTTGTCACCATTCGTAGGTGTGATTTCGTGCATATACAGGTGCACTATGTCGCCGCGGATAACCGTACAGTAGTAGAGATTTTCAAGGTATGAAGGCAGCGCCGCCAAGCCCGTGGGGTAGCGTGAAGCGTCCCACGGCAGAATTCCTGACGAAGTGAAGGTGAAAGCGCCTTGTGATGCCGTCCCGGAGGCCGAGGATCGGGCACGGGCGTGAAGCCTTGCCGATGCGATCTCTACGTTCTTGTTGGAGAGGTGGTAGGGAGGCGCAAACCACAAGGGCGGTTCGTCCATTTCCTTAAGGATACGGGCATATCCGCCCTCAATTTGATTCCGGACATCTGCCGGCGATGCGTCGGTCAGGCGCCAATGCCCGAGCGTATGGTTGCCCACGCTCCAGATGCCGGAGTCCCGCATCTCGCGCGCTTGGCCCCACGCGAGCCGGGCACCCTGGCCGGAGGGTCCACCGCTATCCATGAACCCCGTCACAACGTTCGACACTGCCGGTATCCCCAGTTCCAGGTGCAGAGGGAACGCCTTGGTGTAGTCCGTGACATGGGCATCGTCGTAGTGAATGACAACGCCGCCGCCGAATCCGACGCCATTGGCAGCGAAGCATGCTGACTGCGGCTGGACCGAAACAGCGCCAGGAACTGCGGCGGTTGCTTGAACCGCATTCGATTCGAGGATGCCCGGCACCGCGGCACCCGCGAGCAATCCGAGCGCGGCCCGCCGGCCAAAGGCTTTTGACTGTAGAAGTGACATCTGGACCCCCTGGTGCTGCTTCGCAAACTGCCCCTGGAACAGACGGTTGCTTGTTGTTCGTTCCGGACGGAAATGAGATTCTCTACGAGAATCGCCAACACGAGACCTGCAATCCAACGACTCTGGAGACTAGGATTGGTCAGTTACTTTCGGAATCCGGATTCGGGTAATATTCACCGGGTTCCGAAATCAGTTAATCTCTGGAAGCCCGAGAGGACATGAGTAGGGAATACCTGAATTCGAATTCAGCTCTGGATAAATGACTACCCGCTGTACTCGTTTCCGCGGAGGATCAGTACTTGGCTGGTCGGATCAATGTGCATCAACTCTTTGTTCGCGACCGTGAATACCAGCCGACGGCAGCCATGAGAATTCCCCCGGATGGCCAATAGAACTACTTGCCAAGGGCCGGCTGACGGACTCTTGCCCTGGGCTGCACCGGCTCCGAGCGGTCCACCCGAAAGGGCGGTCGCGCAGGTCAAGGCAGCGCGGCGGCTGGGACATGCACGCGTGCGGCGGCTGGGATCACCGAGCCGGGGATTGTGGCTGAGCACGACGTCGGAGATGAGCCCCGGGTCGGCGGGATGAAGAACATTCTGTTTGTCGTGTGGGTGGCGTTCTCCCGCTTCCGCATCGTATCCCGCTCGCAGACAGGAATGCGCCGAGTGACCTCGCGGACCTCAGCGTCAGGATCGAGGGCACGATGGCCCCTCTCGCGACGCCCGGGAGTTCCTGACGGGCATTACAGGCCCTTCGCATTTAGGCATGGTTGGCTTGTTTGATTCGATAGGGTCGGTGGCCGCCGGCGACGAGTAGGCATCTGAGTCTGTAGTTGGTGAAGTTGCGGAAGCCGCGGGCGATCCGGCGGGTGGTTTCGATGACGCCGTTGACATTGATCGCCTCAGTGGGCCCGTTGGAGGCTCCCTGGGTGTCGAAGTAGGCCAGGATGGCCGCTTTCCATTGCTTGAGTTTCCGACCTAAACGTGCGACTTCCGGGATCGGGCAGGTCGGGAACGACCCAATCACCTCGGCCACGAGTGCCCGGCCGTGTTCCGGCCGGGCGTGGTAGATGTTGCGAAGCTTCTGATAGCACTGCCATGCCAACGCGTCAGTCGCCCAAGCCACCGCGCGGGCGGCGAGTTTTGCCCGTGGCCCGGCCAGCAGATGTTCCTCGGTGAGCGTTTTCCTGGGACAGTCCGGGTCCGAACAGCGCAAAACGCGATTGGCCCACAGCAGCCGCACGGACCGGCCGAAACAGGGTATGTCATGGAGCTGGACCTGCCGGCGTCCATGGCCCACGGCCACGACGCCGCAGTCGGGGCAGCTTGAGAGGTCTTCCCCGGTTTCGTGCGCAGAACCAGGTCCGTCGCGGTCGCCGCAACGGAGCTGACGTCGACCCTCTCGACACCGAGCAGCGCATCCGCGCGCGCGCGTGCAGCAGCGGCCATGGGAACAAGTCATAGAGTTAGTCACGTCAGGGTCTCTTTTTGGTTTTGGTTGCTTGGTCGCTACCAATTCAAAGAGGCCCTGACCTCTTTCCCGCCACACCACGCTGCACCGGCGAGGACCACCCCCGCGGCACCGGCTTCAGACCGCCCTAACCACGCTCATCCGCGAAGGGCCGCATTACATACAGCGGGGCCCGTTCTCTCCTAATGAGAGACCATGAGCTCCTCGCCGAAGAACTCCTGATGTGCCTCTTGGATGTTCCGAAGGAAGCGGTGCCGCGCGGGTGGCTCGTGACCTTTCGACATCGACTCCAGCACGAATTCTAGTCGTCCTGTTGGGTCCATCCCACCAGTTGCAGGATCAATGGAGCGCACTTGAGCGAAAGGTGCGTAGTGCTCCTCGACATGGCTCACGTCATTCGAATTTTGGACGTAGCGCACGTAATTGGGGATCTCAGGCTCGGCATATAGTCGACGAAGGTTGACTCGCTCCGCATGATCCGCTTCGACGGCATCAATCGTGGCGTAGGTCGGAAACGCGGCATTTATGAACGCGTTGTACACCCAACGTGTGTAGTCGCCCACGCGGGTCTGCGGAGAGAAACTAACCGCTACCGAACCTGGGATGCGGTGCGAAATAGCCATCGCCGCATACCCGCCACCGCTGGAACCGGCCAGAACGATGTACTCGTAGCCGCCATCGGCCGCCACCTGCTTGACAACAGCGGCGATCTCATCGGCGAGGTCCTGCTCAGTTGTGCCAATGTACCAGCCGAGTTGAATTTTCTCGCCCAGTTCAAGGGTCGTGTCAGCAATGAGCAGAACGCCGGCATCCAGGTTGCCAAGGGTCCGGCGCCATTCAAAGCGCGGGAGCTGGAACTTGGAGCGCACCAGCGAGCCATGGAAGCTCACAATCAGCGTCTTCGATGCCTTGGGGACGTAGAGGGCCACGACATCAAGCGGGCCCCCAGAGGTTCCCTGCACCACATATTCGAGTGGCTCCGCCGCTTTGTGGTCGATCTCGCTGGCCGAGGCGATGCGGCGGATCTCTACATTGTTCCGCTCGTCCCAACCGTTGTCGGGCGTTGTGGATGGCAAGGTCACGGATTCTCTCCTATATTAGAGGGGCCCACGTTTGAGCTTTCTAGTTCGCGCGGAAACTCGTCAGGCTGGTTGTCATCAGTCTCCGCCGGCGCTGGGGCCTCGTTCTCGTCACTGTTGGTCGTCCAACCGTACCGGTTCTTCAAAAAGACTTGTTCAGTCGCGGGGTTCAACGCAGTCCAGTGAACCGGTACACCGAACACGGCCATCGCGTTCCGCTCGACAGCGCCGACGTCGTACTTGTGGTCATCGAACTCGTGGCTGTACGGCGGTTCGCTGACCCAGATCTCCACCTGGCCGGCTTGGTGGCCGCTACGCAGCTCGCGGCTGTACTGGAACGCCGTCGGATCGTAAATGTTGACGATCTCGGACGAGACCCTGTCCGTAACCTCGACGCGATGGACCCTTCCCTCGGCAAATGCGTCCAGCAGCTCGGTCGAGAAGGACTTGTCGATGGCGTCGGCGTGGAGCAGGCTCGGAAAGTGCATGAGCCCAATCCGCAGCCCTTGCGCTTCAGCTGACTTCAGGTGGTCAAACATGAGTTGGGACGCTCCCGATTCGTCGCCAAAATCGCCGACGAAGAGGATATCAAGTTCCAGGCTTTGCTGCGGATCCGGCAGGAACCGGAGCGGTGCGGGGAACGCGCGCTCCGCCTGGGGGAAAGGCAAGTGACCACTGTGCTGGCCGGACTCGATCTTCTTGTGCCAGTGTTCGTAGGAGTCCCGGTAAGCCACCCTGTCCGGCGACCGGTAGCCCAGGCGGAAATCGTCCATGGAGAGATTTGAGCTGCTGACCAGGGACAGTGTCAGGGGCGCCTCGGAGACTTCCAAGGGCTCCTCGCCTTGCACGAGGGCCTGGTAACGGAGGATGAACTCCGTATCCGCCGCTTTGCGGACGGAGTCCCAGTGTCCCAGGTGCTTCCGGATAGTGGGAGTGTGGAACATGGTGGATACGTGGGCCGGCGTGATGAAGGCTCCACGCCATCCGCGGTAGTGGAAGAAGAGGTCCTCGTCCGCGCGCGTCCAGGGAGCGGAAACAAGCCTGCCGTCAGTCTGCTTCTGGGCCCCACGGACCAGTCGCTCGATCTTCTGGGGGTGCTGCCAGTCGTCGCCATCGAAGATTGTCAGGAACTCCCCGCTGGCCATGGAGTAGCCAATGTTGCGGGAGGTGTAGGCTCCGGAGTTCTGCTCATTCAGGACTACCTTGATACGGCTGTCCTCCGCGGCCCACTTGTTGAGGCGGTCGGCGGTGTCACCGCCGGAGCCGTCATCGACGATGATAATTTCGATGTTCTGGTAGCTCTGGTTGATGGCTGAACTGATGGCAAGGTCCGTGAACTCGTCCGGCCGGTAGACCGGCATGATCACGGTGACGAGCGGTCCTCCGGTGACGGGCTTGACCGCCTCCGTGTTAAGCCGCAAGAATGCAGGTTCGGATCCGGCCGCCAGCGTCAGCCGGGCGAGTCCGGCGTTTTCGTACATCGCGTTGATCTCACCGAGCCAGGCGTCCGGGTCTGCGGAATCGTCCTTGAAGGGATTCGCGGCGTTGGCCCGGTACAGGTGCAGGTCGTTGGCGTTCATCTCGTCCGAATCATAGAGACCCTGAAGCCGGATGACTTCGGCACCCTGACCTGTCCGGGCAAGGGAGTCGAGGAAGAACTCGCCGCGTCGCTTGTTCTGGAACGGTTCTGCGCCAAGACGCTGATAGACAAAGGTATAAAGTGTCGACGCATTGAGAATGTCGTCTTTGAGAATGTTCTGCCGGTAGCACAGGTCGCCAAGTTGAAGCAGGGTGGAGCGGCGCGCTGAATTCAAAACCTGCAGGACGCGTTCGCGGGATTTTCCGCCGATCCTATACATTTCCAATCCGGCAGCCATGTCCGTCCAACTCCACCTGCCCGATGTGCCTGAGCTGACCAAGACATCGCGACCGTCTACCGAACGAAGCTTTGTGAGCCGCTGGACCAGCCTGGCGTTGGGTATATTGGACTTCCTCCCCCACCAAGCCAGCGCGCCCGGCCTCTTCTGCGCTTCCAAATGACGCGGGTGGACAGGGGCAGAACGTGCAGCCCGCCTGGCCGATCGCAGGAGACGATCAACGCGCATCGCCGCGACAAGCAAGACGACTATGAAAGCCACCACCAATAGACCCAGGAGCCAAGGGTTGCGGGCGTAGGCAGCCACCACTACCAGGGCAAAGAGGACGGCGAAGGAAGCGGCGGCCGCTTTCTTCTTCGGGGACAGGCGCGCAATTCTGCGGAGAGCTTGTTGCAATTTCATTCGCTGGGCCTTCTAAAAGTGCGGGTTGGTGGTGTGGGCGTCCTGAGACGCGACGGCACGCGGCAGGTGGGCGAAGTGGCTGCGCATGTCCTCGTGCCTTGTGCCGCCCGGGCCTGGAGTGCCGGGGACGGGGCCGATCTGCGGCGGCGGCCGGAAACCGTCCCATTGCTCGGCCACACTTTGCAGGAAGATGCTGTCCTCCGGATTCCAGGTGTGTCCCCCGTGTGAATCTGCGCCGGAGTGGCGTTGCATCATGTAGTTCTGGCCGTGGGAGCGGTAAATGAGTCCCCCGGCGGCCTGGACTGCCTGCAGGAGGCAGCGGTCAACGGCGCGATGGACGGGCCGCCATCCGCCCAGCTGACGCAGCTCCTCCCTGCCGATCATCATGGTGCCGCCGGCAACGTGGTCCGAGTACTGCTCGCCGAGTGGTGGCCGGCGCGTGGTGATGTCCAGGCTTTCCAGGTACACGAATTCGACCTGGGCCCCGACCAGGGTGGCGCCGCTGAAGTCCTTTGCGTGGACGAGGTCCCGCAGGTGGTGCGGGCCGTACCAGTCGTCGTCGTCCATCTTGCAGACAAGATCGCCGCTGGCGGCGCGGACACCGGCGTTCAGCACGTCGCCAAAAATCATGTCGGCCGGAACGGAGCGCAGCTGCAGTGCGCCGGGATAATTCTCGACGGCGCGGCGGACCTCGGGCAGTTCAGCGTCGAAGCCGTGCAGGACCACCACCACTTCCAGGGATTCCCAGCTCTGGCGCGCCAGCTGATCCAATGCCGACGCCAGCTTCTCGGGCCGGCGGGTGGCCAGAATCACGCTCACGGACGGCGAGGGAAGCAGCGGCTTGCCCAGCTGGCCCAGCAGAGTGTTCCAGACGGCCTTCGGGCTGAAGT
>Ga0213841_1000933_pt1 | contig 19536 bp, 19 predicted proteins | sample SWPATP23_FD_160125 | JGI IMG/M metagenome (GOLD analysis project Ga0213841, IMG submission 160125) | Coastal seawater microbial communities from Marineland, Florida, United States - SWPA TP2 #3 | ecosystem: Environmental > Aquatic > Marine > Coastal | place: USA: Florida | collected 2016-08-14 | reverse complement strand
TGCACTCCAGCGTGTAGGTGACGTCGCCGTCGGTGTTGTCGTCGTCGTCAGAAGGCACACGGGCGTCGGCCACGCCTGCGACAACGGTGCCGTTGAGGGTGCAGGTGTCGGCGTTGGCGACCGTCCAGGTGAGGGTAACGTTGGCGCCTGCTGCGACGATGGGGGAGTCGGCTTCGAAGTTGGTGATGACGACGTCGTCGACGCCGCCGTCGCCGGGCTCGGGCTCTGGTTCGGGGCTGCCGCCATCGGGCACACCGCCGTCGTCGGGCTCGGGGCTGCCACCGTCGGCATCTGCGATGGGGGTGCAGGTGCCGTCTGCGGAGCACTCCTCATCGACGGCGCATTCGCTGTTGAGCGTGCAGTCGGGCGGGGTGGGGCAGGCGGTGAGGGCGAGGGCAACTAAAAGCAGTAGTGTGCTTCGGCCCCAAGTCATGGTGCCACACACTCTTCCATATTGTCGTTGTTGGTCAGGCCCCAGCTTGACGGGGCCGGACTGTTGACGCCGTCGGTGACAGGGTCGACCTCGCTGCAGGGGAGGGCTGTGTTGTCACGAATACGAAGATGTCCAACGACACCTTCAAGATCGTCGATGTCAATGCTGGTAAGGCTGGTATTGTCTTCAACTTCAAAAAAACCTCCGACTTGAGTCATTTTGTCCGCGGTGAAAGAGGTAAGACCGTCACAGCTCGCAACGACAAAATCGCCACCTACACTGAGGAGGGCTCCGAATTCAGCCAAGTAAGAAGCAGAGCCATTGTTGTTAAAGAAAAAGCGTCTTCCTTCATCGTCGAGCGTGTCATTCGTTCCAACTTCAACCAGGTTATTCAGGACCACGTTGCCCATCACGGAGTTCGAGCTGAGCGAGAACGCCCCCCCGACGCTGGCCAGCTCGGAAGCGGTCAGCGTCGTGAGAGAGGCGTTTGTGTTCACCTCAAACGCCCCCCCGACGCTGACCAGCGAGGCTAGGTCTACGATGGCGGTGGACGAGTTCGAAAGGTGAAAGCGGCCGGATGTCCGCTGCAGGGCGCCAAAGATGCTGTTGACGGGGTCTCCTATGACGGACACGGTGAGGCCCGTGATTTGGACTTCGCCATCGACCTCGACCACGGAGTCGAGACGACCAAGGTCCGCGTCTGAGAGAGCATCAGCACTCAGAAAGTAGGTATTGCCGTCGATGGCCACCAACGGCGCATCGACGTCGGGGGCGAAGGCGGCGAGGTCGTCTTTGTCGAACTCCCCGCTCCAGACCTGCACGCTGAGCGGAGCGGATGCCGTCTCAGAAATCTGGTTGAGGCAGGACACGCTCAGGGTGTTGATGCCTGGGGTGAGTGCCGGCACTTGCCCGGCGCCGTCTGGCCCGAAGTTGTTGCTCTCGACGACGGTGCCGTTGAGCGTTTGAACGCAGACCGTTCCTGGGATGGTGTCGCTGGCGTCAACGCGCACTTCAGGGCCACCGGTGACGGTGTCGACGACGTCGACGTGGACGGCGGAGACCGACACATTGGGAACGCCGAGGAATTGGTGACCGAAGGTGAGGGCGTCTTGGCCTTCGCCGAAGGCGCAGGAGATGACGTACTCCCCCGCAACAAGGTTGCTGAGGGTGAAGTCGACACCGGCCTGGACGAGGTCGACGCCGACATCCACATCGTCGACGGTGGCGGTGCAGACGGTCTGTTCGTTGTGCGTCTGCCACGTCAGCATGTCTTGGCCTGCAATGGCGATGTAGCCTGGAAGAGAGGCGACGAAGCCCACGCCCACCACGTCGAGCTCGGCGGAGACCGTGCCGCCAAAGGCGCTCATGCAGTCGACGGTGTAGGTCAATGGCCCCCCTAGGACGGGGTCAACGTCGTAGCTGCCGTTGCCGTCGCCGTCGACGACGAGGGCGGCGCGACCAGCACCGTCCGGAGTGATGCCGCAATCTGTCGCGTGGGCGCTGGCGACGTCGATGACGACACTGCTGTCTGCCAAGGCCGCAGCAGGAGCGGTGGCGCCGACGAACGCGACCTGCACCACGACGCTGTCCTCGGCAGTGACGCCATTGCGCTCACAGCTGTAGGTGTAGGTGGTGTCTTCTGTGGGTGAGACGGTGTCGTCGGTGACGTCGACGCCTCCGGATGTCAGGGAGCAAGCAGCGTTGCCAATGGTGGAGTACATCAGCGTCGTGCTGTCGCCGATGTTGAGGGTGTCGTCGTCTGCTTCGATGAGGGCACCGACGAGCGAGAGGGTCAGCGTCGACTCGGCTGGCCCCTCAGGGCCGGTGCACGACAACACGTAGTCGATGTCGCCGTTGTTGTTGACGGCCTCTCCAGTGTTGGGAGTGAGCTGGTGAGACATGCCAGTGACGTCGACGGCAGCCAGCGTGCCCTCTTTGAGGGTGCAGGCGTCGGCGTTTTCGACCATCCAGCTGAACGTGACGTCGGCGCCGTCGACGGCGGTGTTGTTCTGGACGTCGACCGTGAAGTTGGTGATGACGACGTCGTCGACCCCACCGTCGCCGGGCTCTGGTTCGGGGCTGCCGCCATCGGGCACACCGCCGTCGTCGGGCTCGGGGCTGCCACCATCAGACGGCTCTGGCTCGCCGTCGTCGATGACACACACGCCATCCGCACCGCACGTCGAGCCCTCATCACAGATGATTTCGTTGCCTTCAGCTTCTTCTGCCGGTGCACAAGGGGCAGCACAGTAGCTGCTCCACCCACTCTCATCCGCCGGCTGCGTCGTCGCCGGGTACCACGTCGGCTGACACACCGGCGTGTCGCTTGTGCTGTCGCAATCCCCATCCGACGTGCACTCCTGCCCCCCAGGACACCCTGCCAACACAGCAGCCACAACCACCGCCGACGGCAGCAACAGACGAGCAGAACGCAATTTCAACATCACCAACTCCATGCAGAAGAACGCGGATGAGGCTGCCACAGAACCCAGCCCCACCTCCACAAATTCAACGAGGTGAAGGCGCTACCGACGCCACCCCCACAGCAGTTGTACCAGGCCCCGACGCCCCCGCCTCGAATCCGAGCGCCCCACCAGACGTCACACGCCAACCACGCAAAACATGCCCACCCCAGCCTTCACTGCTGGGCCCCCACCACGCCTCCAACGTCGGGCCGGCGCGGACGCTGCGGGCGCAGCCGGTCCACGCGCCGGTGCCCACCCCCACGGCTGCACCAACGCAGAAAGTGCCCCAGATCGTGAAGCCCACAACCAGAAACTTCGTCTTCTTATCAAAATAAATCATCAACTATCGAAACAGATAAGCCACTGCACGCCGCACCACGGCAAATCCCCATCTCGTGCCCTTCGACAAAGTTGGCACGCACCTCGCAAACACATCTGACACGAGCCGCTGACGCAGGTTTATCACTTCCACTGACAACCTCCTGCGCCGCTTTCTTGCTCGACCTTTTCATCGTTCTCGACGTCAAAGCGCCGAGAACGCCTATCCACGGCCCAGCGTCTTCACGCTGCGCAACGGATGATTCTTGCCCTCACTTCAGAGGGCCCACCCAACGAACCCTTCGTTCGTCGACAAACGCGACCAGCGGGAGCCGCGAAGCGAGGGGGGAGTGAATGCTTTCGGGACATGTGCCCGAAAGCAGAGAGGGGGCCTGCGCCCCCTCTTTAGAAAACGGAGGGACTCATGTTCCGCTACGCCAAAATGTTCAAACAGACTTCGCAATCGGCTCCCATCCCCGGAAGCAAGCAAGAGAAAAACAGCGCGGGCGGCTACTCCTTCAAGGCCGACGACTGGACGCGCCTCGATCGCTTCTTGATCCTCGGCACCGAAAAGGGGTCGTACTACGCCAACGAGCACACCCTCACCGTCGACAACGCCGGTGTCGTGCTCCGCTGCATCGAAGACGACGGCTTGCGCACCGTGGAGCGCATTCGCTCCATCTCCTTGGCCGGACGCGCGCCGAAAAACGACCCCGCCATCTTCGCCTTGGCCATGTGCCTGAAGGCCGGTGAGCTCGAGACCCGTCGTGCAGCTGCTGCCGCCGTCCCCGACGTCTGCCGCATCGGCACGCACATCTTTCAGCTCGCCGACGCCATCAACGCCCTCGGCGGTTGGGGCCGCCTGACCACCAAGGCCGTCGCTGGCTACTACCAAGCGAAGTCGGCCGAACGTCTCGCCCTCGACTTGTTCAAGTACAAGTCGCGCGGCGGCTGGTCGCACAAAGACCTGCTCCTGAAGGCGCACGTCGGCAAGTACGACCAGGACGTCGAACACCAAGCGCTCTTCCGTCACGTCGTCGCCGGCGACGAGAAGAAAGTGCGCAAGGTGCGCCGCACCGACAAGGACGGCCGTGTTCGCAGCGAAGGCGTCTACGCCTCCGTCGCCGACGTGAAGTTGCCTCGCCTCGTCGAGGGTGTGCGCTTGGCGCAAGAAGCACGTCGCCCCAAGCAGTCGGCCAAGCTCATCCGTGAGTACGGCCTGCCGCGTGAGGTCATCCAGACCGAACATCTCAACGATGTGAAAGTTTGGGAAGCGTTGTTGATGTCCAACAAGGGCATGCCCATGACCGCCATGCTGCGCAACTTGGGCAAGATGCAGTCCATCGGTCTGCTCGACCCTTTGTCGGATGCGTCCAAGTACGTCGTCAACAAGCTCGGTGACGTCGAGGCCCTCAAGCGTGCACGTGTGCACCCCATGAGCGTGCTCATGGCCCAACGCACCTACGCCCAAGGCCACGGTGTGAAGGGCAAGTTGAGCTGGAAGGCCAACGCCGCCATCACGTCGGCCCTCGAGAACGCGTTCTACGCGTCGTTCGACGCCGTCGAGCCCACGGGCAAGAACTGGCTGTTGGCCCTCGACGTCTCTGGCTCCATGTCGGCGCGCATTGCGGGCACCTCCATCTCGGCAGCAGAAGCATCGGCGGCCATGTCGCTGGTGACGATGTACGCCGAGAAGTGGACGCACACCATGTGCTTCGCGTCCGGTGGTGACGCCATCACCGGCGGCAAGTCCAACTACGGTTGGGGCACCGCCATCCGCGACTTGAAGTTTGTGAAGGGCATGACCCTGCAGCAAGCCATGTCGACGGCATCGAAGCACAACTTCGGTGGCACCGACTGTGCACTGCCCATGATTGCGGCGATGAAGCGCAAGCTCCCCGTCGACGTGTTCGTGGTCTACACCGACTCCGAGACGTGGGCCGGCAACATCCACCCAGTGCAGGTACTACGCGAGTACCGTCAGAAGATGGGTCGCGACGCCAAGCTGGTGGTCATGGGCATGTGCTCCAACGGCTTCACCATTGCCGACCCCGACGACGCGGGCATGCTCGACGTCGTGGGCTTCGACACGGCGACGCCACAGATTCTCGCTGACTTTGCGCGTGGCGCATTGAAGTGAGGTGCAACGGCCCCGTCCACGACGGGCGGGGCCATTCTTTCTGACGAGCCGACAGCATCAGGTTCTCGATTTGGGTTCGCGAGGTTCGGGTTCGACTCCCGACACACCTGCCACGGGTGTGTAGCTCAGTGGAGAGCGCGTTTATGTGTCTGGTGCACTCACTTGCTCGTCCCTCTTGTTGACGTCGTCATGACGACGACAACAACGAATTGCCTTTGGAGAAACACGAGCCGACGGATACGGGTTCTCGATTTAGATTCGCCGGGTCACGGGTTCACTGTGCCTCCAAGAGGGGGCGTGGGCCCCCTCTCAAAAACGCTGGCAAAGCCAGACGTTTTCTCACTCCCCCCTCGGGCGCCGCCCGAATCGCGACGCTTGAGCCGCCGTCGAACAAACAACGGATTGCCTTTGGAGAAACACGAGCCGACGGAAACGGGTTATCGATTGTACTCGCCGGGTCACGGGTTCGACTCCCGTCGTGGGCGCACTTTCTAAACCTCAAGGGGTCCCAGGAGGTCGGAAGGCCGCAGAAAATAGCCATTGTGGAGTCCATTGGCCTTGCACTAAATCCCAAGATGCCCCATGTTTGTGGGGGCAAAGAAGGGGGCATGCAAGACACCTTGCTTTCGTTGCCCCCACTTCGAGGGACCTATGGGAAAGCTCACAGCAAAGCAAATCGAAGCCGAACTCCGCCGGCCACGCGAGAAGTCACAAAAGCTCTTTGACGGCGGTGGGCTCTATTTGGAGGTCAACAAGAATGGCAAAGGGCATTGGCGTCACAAGTTCAGAGTCAACGGCAAAGAGCGACGTTTGAGCCTTGGGGCATATCCAGAAATCACGTTGCGCATGGCGAGGGACAAGCACCATGAGCTGCGCAGCCAACTCGCTCAAGGCATCGACCCAAGCAGCGCACGAAAGCAGAAGCGCGAGAAAGCTGAGGCGACTTTCGAGAAGGTTGCCCAGGAGTGGTTTGAGAAGAAGTCGACGGAGTGGGAAGAGAGAACTGCTCAGATGGTGATGGGCCGACTTCGGTTGAAGGTGTTTCCCTTCATCGGCGCAAAACCCATCGACGAGGTGAAGGCGCAAGACATCCTGGCGCTCCTGCGAAAAATCGAGGCAGAGGGAAAGGTGCATACAGCTCACCGAGTTCTGGGCATTTGCGGGCAGGTGTTTCGCTACGCCGTCATCACAGGACGAACGGAGCACGATCCAACCCCAGCCCTGCAGGGGGCGCTTTCCAAAAAGAAGGTGAAGCACCGAGCAGGGATTACAGACCCAAAGGCGTTCGGAGCGCTCCTTCGAGCCATCGACAACTACGAAGGGGAGGCAACGACGAGGCTGGCGCTGCAGCTGTTGCCGTTGGTGTTCGTTCGCCCAGGCGAGGTTCGTCATGCAGAGTGGGATGAACTCGACCTAGAGAATGCACTGTGGACGATCCCAGCAGAGAAAATGAAAATGAGGCGCGACCACATCGTGCCTCTGTCGACGCAGTCACTGGCCGTCATCGAAGAGGCGCAGAGGATTCGTCGGACATCTCGCTACATCTTTCCCTCGGTCCGCAGCGTCGACAGGGCAATGAGCGACAACACGCTCAACGCTGCCCTTCGCAGGCTTGGGTACACGAAGGAGGAGATGACTTCACACGGATTCAGAGCGTCAGCGAGGACGATGCTCGACGAGCAACTGCGCAAACGGCCGGACTTGATTGAGCACCAGCTGGCCCACTCAGTGAAAGGTCCGCTAGGGCGGGCATACAATCGGGCGGACTTTCTCACAGAGCGACGGGAGATGATGCAAGAGTGGGCCGACTGGCTTGGTACAATAAAGAACTCCCCTGCGACCTAAAAAGAGTCCCCCCGAAAGTGCCAAGTCTGATGGCAGCGAGCGTATTGATGCAAGTAAGTTGCACTTGCATCCTGCTTGCGCGAGCGTTGGCAGACACTCTTTATCTCAGTGACTTATGGACGTTGACGTTCCAATGTGGTTCGAGTAACTTGCTAGATGGGACGGTCTAGCCCATGTTGATGATGGCCTCAACGGGGCGTTTACTAGCTGTGGTGCTCTTCCAGATGACCTATTATGTACTTCGTCAGATGGTTGCGATGGCGAGTTGATGTGTTCATTGGCGGCCTGTAGTGAGTCGCAGTTTTATACGCCTGGTGACTCTGAGGGGCTTCGGCGGCAGTATCAGTCAGGAGGTCCGTATGAGCCTCGCAGAGTGTATCATGATGCCGATATATACTCTTTTAATCAGCCGTCATGGACCATGAGCGCAACGGGTAAAGCTGCTATTTTTGCGCCCAGAATTGATTGTGCGAAAGGTGCGAGCCCTCAAAATAGTTGCGGTATGGTGATCCCAACCAGGGATAGTATCGGGAGCCAGTATTCGGTTGTGCGACTCAATACCCCTCAAGGGGAGAGCTGGTCGGAGCAAGACATCATTAGAAGCGCAGCTGCTACAATTGCGATGCCGCCGGACATTACTCTTGATTCGAGCGGACAATTTGCATATGTTGTCAGAAGCGATGACGGGGGGTTTACGTACGTAGAACGAATATCTATGGCCACCGGTACAAGAACTAATATCACCTATCTAAACGCAAACCCGGTTTTGCCGCCGCGAATCTCTTGGTCAGAAGGTAGGGCTCATGTTCTTATTCTTGATCGAAATCCGGGAAACAACGGTGTGTTTAGTGCTCCGGCTTGGAAGCTTTTTACGGTTGCGTCAAACGGCTACCCAGCGGAAGTTTTTTTTACACCGGCTACTGCGACGGGAGATGATCTTGATAATGCATCATTCTATCAAGGCACGTCAACCGTTTCTGATTTCGATTTTGATTGTAGACCTGCCGCGACCGGTGAGACCGAAGACAATTGTACGATCGTTGCATTGCTTCGAGCTGACGATGATGACCCTGGTGCGCTCAGGTCAATCCGATACCACTCGTACGCTCAATATTGGCCATTCTATAGCTTCACTGTGCAGTTGAAGGATGAAACCTGGGACAAGAGAGCAACCTATTCAACGAACGCTGTAACAGGCGTGACATATGATCAACAGAAGCTAATTGTTTCGGCAGGAAGAAGGATTAGCTCTAGTACGCACACAACAAACACTCTCCTCTTAAGGCTAAACGGAGATAGAGTTTCGAACTCAATAGACGATGTTGAGTTTTTGGAGTCTGACGGGTCGTCCTGTCAACAGACGTCCAGTCATGGTATCACTATGCCGGGCACCACGACGCACGGTGGAACCTCTGTGGCGTGGTGCGAAGAGTGTAGCACATCCGGAACACTTCATTCTGTAACTTGGGGGATTCGTGCTGACAACGATTCCTTTTGCCACTAGGAGGCGCCATGAGAGAGATAGTAAAAATTCTGATTCTGTTACTGGCTGTTCAAGGTTTAGGGTGCGAGTCGTCGCAATCTTATGGGGCTTTGAGTGACGAAGAACTCAGAAGGGTCCGTTTCGAGGCAAACAACTCGCTTCCGCCACTAGAAGGAGAATTTCAGTTTGAGAGTGCGATTCCTTGTGAGGTTGAGCCCTGGAGTTCGGTCCACAATGACGACTCTAGAGAATACGTTCAGTATTCTAGGATTCCAGTAGAGAGCATTGTGAGGTCAGGCGACTTTGTTGAAAGCTTGGTCTCCGGGGGTATTTCTCATATTTTAGCCGCGAATCATGGTGGGCACCCATCAACTCGGTCTTTTCTAAGGGGATGGGTGTCAACATGGGGGGCAGAGGCAAGCATTTCTTGTGCCGGTCAACTTTCGACTGGAGATTTGGTCCTAGTTGAGGAGATTTCAAGAGATGAAGACACCAATGGTGACTTTGACCTTGCAAGTGAGTTGTTTGATCAGCAGCTCTTTGAACCCTTGTCGGATGAGTCATTGTCGTTTGAGAAAGGTGACCCTGATGCATAAGGAGTCTGGCTGAATCCACTTTATGTGGAGGTGCCCCCAGATGATGGGGGCATTTTTTTGTGAGAGAATGTCGAGCTGTGGTGCGCTATTGGCGAGAGAATAGATTGTTTGGGGCTGCTTGTTTTGTCCTTAAATAGCTGGGCAATCTTAACGGTATTGCTGATGGCAGAATGGTGGTGATGTGAGGGGTTATGGCGGGACCCTTTGTTGCTCGTCTCCTTTTTAGTGTGGGTCTTTTATGGTATTTGCGTGAGACTCTTTGCTCAGAAAGTCGTGAAGCTACCGAAGGACGCTTGGGTCGAGCAACCGCTGGGCCAAAGAAGTAATAACAAGCGGACCGATTCAGAATTGGCTCCTGGGCTCTCCTGGGAACCACAGGGAACACCACCCCAAAAATCTCCGGAAACGCGCCGACCTCACGCCAGATAGGTAGTGAGGCCGGCAACAACGTCTGCCTCTTCACCAGCGGCTTCGTCCGCGCACCAGGAGGCAGCCATGCTGCAATTCGGAGACTTCAAACTCCCCACGCTCGGGGATGTTGTGAACGGAGGCGAAGCCATCATTGGCAACGTCGTTGAGGGCCTCATCGAGGGCGTCACGGGAGAGAAAGTCGAACTCACGCCAGGCAACGGCGTCGACAACACCCGCGTCAAAGGGGCCAATGGCAAAGGTGACATCACCTTTGAGCAGAAGCTCGCCACCCACGCAGAGCAAGAACAGCTGCGTCGGGAGGTGGAGCAGAAGCTCACCAAGCTGCAGACCGAACTCACCAAGCTGAAGATGAAGCAGCAGAGTGAGCGGCAGCTCCGCCCCGGCGTCACTGGCCCAGGGCAGCGGTTCGTCCCACCTGGGCAGTTCGGCGGCGTGGGTCAACAACAGCTGCCCATCATGCTCGCCCTCTCGCGAGCGGTGCCCGGTTTGTCGTCGGACCCGTTCTTCATGATGACGCTCATGCAGCAGATGTCGAACGGCAACTTCGGCGGCTTTGACCCAATGGCGTTCGCTGCAATGCAGACGTTCTCGAACGTGTTTGCACCGCAGCCGGTGGTGCGGGCTCTGAATGCACCTCCCCAACCGAATCCGGTGGTGACCATTCCGCAGCCCAACCCCAACCCCTGAGTCGACCTCAAGGTCGAACAGGCTCGTCGACGACCTCGGTTCTTTGCGGTCTTCCCGTCGTCGTCACCCACACAACCTCCAGCCCCGTCGTCAGCGGATGTTCGCTGGCGATGGGCTCACTTTTCCCAAAAACCAAACCCAAACGGAGAGAACCATGACTCGCTCGCCCATCACCATCCCAACCCGCCTTCAGGTGCTCAGCTTCTTTCTCGTCGTCGAGAACGTCGTCAAACACGTCATCGCTCGACTCAAAGAGGACGACGCGCCACCTGTCGAGGAGCCCAAGGCGACGTCCGACCTCGACGAGACGATGGCGGAGGTTCGCCGAACCCTCGACGCGCTCAACTCGATTCGGGCTCAGACCAACGCAAAGCCATCTGCGTTGGAGGCGTTGGCCTTTCTGAAGGCCCAGCAGCCACTGAATGGCCGCCCCCAACCGTCGCTGTTCGTTGACCTCGCGTTGGCCAACCGTGCGTTTTTCAAACCCGAAGAAGCCAACCCCGACGACGGGTAGCCCTTTGCCGACGGCGGCGTCTTTGCCGTCGTCGGCTTTCCTTTTTCATCAACTCATTCCTTGGGGGTCACCGTGGACACGCCAGAAATCAACGAACACATCAACAACGGCCTTGCCCAAATCGGCGCCAAGCAGCGCGAGTTGGAAGCGTACGCCTACCAACTTCAACAGCAGCAGCTTCAGCTCGACCAGGAGCGAGCCCAGTTCGCCGCGATGCAACAGCAGATGCCGCAGCAGTACACGATGGTGAATCCCTACTTCGGTGGCTTCCAACAGCAGCCTGTGATGCAGCAGCAGGTGCCCGCGTCGTCATCAATGACACCGGAGCCGCAGCAAGCGGTCGCACCGCAACCTCAACAGGCTCCGCTGCAGCAAGGGCCGGTGACATCGTCACCGACGCCGAAATCCGATGCGCAGTTCCTTGCAGCCGCCATGGACAAGCAAACAGCCCAGTTCAACGCCGCCATGGAGACGATGATGACCACCATGAATGACTTCGGTCGCCGCCTCCAAGTGTTGGAAGGCGGTAGCGTCCCATCACCGTCGTTCGAAGAGGTCTTTGAGCCAACCCCAGAGACGGTTGAGGTCCCTGCCCCCGTCGTCATCGATGTCGCTGAGGAAAGCAATGAAGGCGACCGCATCGACCAGCTCTCCAAACGCGTCGACGTTCTCGCCGAGCGCGTCGAGCGACTCGCGGACGTCGTGGAGGACCTCGTCGTGCAGCAACGCAAGACCAACTCCCTCCTCGAAGAGGTGGTCGGCCTGCTGCGCCAACAGGTTCGCGACGACGTCCACCCTGACGACGAGGCCGAGCCTGCGGTTGTTCTCGAGATGCCCACGGCAGCGCCAAGTGTCGCTGGTGACGTCGTCACCGAGACCACACCCACACCAAAACTGAAGAAAGGAAAGAGCAAACGAAAGAAACGAAAGCGCTGACGACGTGAATCGTCGTCGAGAAGGAGCACCACATGCCGCAGAAAACAGAAGGGCTACAGCCCACAAACATCATCAAAGGACAGAAGAACTACCGCGTGGTGTTTGAGACCGGACAGCAGAGGTTCATCGCCAAGCGAGACCTCGCCAAGTGGCAAGCCGCCGTAGACGCCTACTGGGCGAAGAAAGGCGGCAAACCAGAACCACCGTCGTCGTCGACGACAAACCCAAAACCAGAGGGATGCGATGCATCCAAGGGAGGCACCATGCCCACCAAAAAGCAAACGCCAGCGGCGTCGTCGACGTCGACCACCTCCACCCATCTGCGCATGAAGACCCGTGCAGAGTTCGACTACGACCCGCACGACCTTGGCTATGTGCTGCGGGGCTTTGTCGAGCACGCTCGAGGCTGCGGCCCTGACCCGCTCGACATCTTCGTGCCCAAGCAGGAGCAAGCGCCGTCAGAAACACCACATCAAACGAAACTGAAGGAGATGGGGCGCGAGTTGTTCGACCTTCTTCCGGCAGCGGTGTCGTTCTTCAACATCGACGACAAGGAGTGGCAGTCGTGGCTGCGTCGTGCCGTCCCCGTTGAATGTGGCCCTGCCCGCATTCAACCGGCTGGACCGCTGAATGGTTCGGCGCCCGTCCCTGCAGCACTCCCAACATCCGGACCGGCCGCAGCATGGTTGGCGCCCGTCCTGGGACCCATCACCAGCCGCTTCGGTCAACAACGAGGCGGAGGCGAGTTGCACGACGGCATCGACATCGCCGTTCCCGTCGGAACCAGCGTGGTCGCGCCGACGACGCTGAAGGTGGAGAAGGTGGGATTCAGCCAGCGGGCTGGCCGCTATGTCGTGGCCAATGTCATGCGCGACGGTGGCGAGTTCGACGACGGCGATGGTTACCGCCTGACGTTCGCCCACCTTTCGGCCATTCGTGTTGCTGAAGGGGAGATTGTGCAGCGAGGTCAATCGCTGGGGCAGTCAGGTGCAACGGGCAACGTCACCGGCCCGCACTTGCACTTCAGGGTGCAATGGGTGGAGGACGGAATCCTCTCCGACGACCACGTCGCCATTGACCCGCTTGCCGTGATTCCTGAGGCGGTGTTTGCGGGGCAAGCGGTGCCGACCGTGTTGGGCACGCAGCAGACGACGGGCATCCGTCGAGGACAGCCCATCAACATCGTCATTGCACCCGGCTCTGGCCGCGTGAGCGCCGGAGCAAGCGGCGTCACTCAGCCCGACGTGGGGGTGCAGCTACCGTTGCTCAACCGGCAAGCAGAGGACGCCTCTTACCGCGACAGGTCCATGGAAGACGGCGACCCTCTCGCTGGGATCGTGACCGCTGCTGTCGACGAAGCCCCGCAGTTCATCCGCAACGTCGGACACGTCGCCCAAGGCTTGGGGACGTTGGCGTCAGTGGGCGGCACACTTGCCAGCTTCATCCCAGGAGCAGCACCCGTCGCCGCGCCGGTCGCGGCTGTGGGCTCAGCCGTCAGCGGCGCAGCACGTCCGGTGGCGGAGCTTGGAGCTGGTGTCGTCGAGGTCGGCGGGCAGCTGGTCAAGTCCGCAAACGAGGGTGACCCCCTTGCCGGCATCATCTGATGACACAACGGCCCGGCGTTCGCGCCGGGCTTTTAAGGAGGCAGCCATGCTGCGTTCTTGTTCCTGCAAGTCGACGCCGGGTCACACGTACAGATGTGAAGTGTGCGGCGGTGTTGGACATGACTTTGATGACGTCAGTCAGACGGCTGCGATGCCAGTGACGCAAATCCCGTCGACGCAGACTCCGTTTTTGCCAACGGGCTTGGATGCTGTCGACGAGGTCCTCGGCGGTGGTGTCGTCGAGGGCGCTGTGTATCTGCTGGGTGGGGAGCCAGGCATTGGTAAGTCGACGCTGCTGCTTCAGGTGGCAGGCGGACTACTGAGCCACGGCAGACGGGTGCTGTATGTCTCCGCTGAGGAAACTGCAGAGCGCGTGCGCGAACGTTGTGAGCGGTTGGGCCTCCTCAACGACAACCTGCTGGTGACGACGGAGGCGGAGGTTGGGTGTGTGTGCTTTCCGCTGCGGATGAAGTTGCGGCCGATGTGCTGGTGCTGGATTCAATTCAGCGGCTGCACGACGACACCGTCGACAAGCCGGCTGGGTGCCCGTCGCAGATTCGTCAGGTGTGTGAGCGCATTCTCGACGACAAACGCAGACTGACGGTCTTTGTCGTTGGGCATGTGACAAAGGGTGGGGCTTTGGCGGGCCCGAAGTTCTTGGAGCACATGGTTGACGTCGTCCTGCAGTTTTCACGTAGTGACGACGACGAGCGGGTGTTGGCGACACGGAAGAACCGGTTTGCACCCTTGGCCGCTTCGTGGCCTTCAAGCCGGGCCCGTCAACAGTAGCTTCAGATGCTTGCCCCATTGCTATGGCCTCATACAGGGAAGATGGCCCCGCACCCTCAAGAACCGAAACGCGTTCAACGGGGCTCTTGTCGACCGAATAGAGAGTACGCTCAGCAGCTCCACGCACGAACTTCACACCGGCACGAAGAATACTGTTGCGACACTCAAGCACGGTGCCTTGTTAGTTTTCGACTAGTTCTACGTCTTTTCTACGGACCTGGTAGCAAGTCATTCTAGTACTAGAATCAGACGTTCTCCCCTCACTTTCGAACAGGACCTGTACGATTCCTGAGCATGAACTAGCCCCGGATTCCGCCCTTACGATCTCAGCTTCTTGTACTGAGACAGTCTCAACATCACCTAGCTCGGGAGGCAAATCCAGATGCACCCAGTCAGAGCAGGTACCACCGACGCCTGCCGAAGAACGGACGCCAAGAGGAGCGTCACTCACCTCAAGCGGATAGGAGTTTGTACCCCCCATTGTTAGCTCACTTGGTTCGAACTGGATTTCAAAATCCCCAGGCACGTCGCAGGCTCCAGACCTCAGGACCTCAGATTCTCTTCGAATTTTGACTTCGACTTCCTGCCCCCCAATTTCCCCGACGTCTCTTGTGAACGGATCTGTTGCATTTGTATGCACCCAGAGTTCTCCCTCAATCGACACCTCCAGGACATCATCGGAACGCATTCCACCAGAACTCAAATCAGTTGAAACCCACGCTTCTAGCTCACCATCAGTAATCGAAACGTAGAAGTCAACCAAATCATAGTCCTGCGGTTCACACCCAGAGAAATAGGACGAGCACAACAAGACAACGGAACAAAAACTCGCCCTACTCATTTGGCTGAACGTCCTCTGAGGTGAGGTCGGCCTCCTGAATGGTGGTGCATTGTCCATTTTCGCACCTCGCACCTCCGCAGTCCTGCGATGAGACGCACTCGAGTGAATGGCTTCTCATGCCGGTATCCGTGCAGATGGCACCAGCTTTCGTCCTTGCTTTCTTGTTTATTGAGCGTCTTTGAAATCCTCTAATGCGGCAAACACGCCGTATTTCCTCTTTGTTGAACGAACTCATTTCTCTAAAGGAGTCTTCGCCAGTGAGGCTTAGCTCAAAGTCGTCCGAAAAAAACCAGATCGGAGAGTTCTTCGCCAGGCGTCCTTTTGCTCCGCCGAGGCCATGAAACCTAACAGTCTTCCCAACAAGTAACGCTCGAAACTCTTCGAACGACGTAAAATTCGCCCCGTAAATAACGATGGTTTCGCCATTCACGTATCGAAAAGTTGGAGACAGCCCTAGAACCTCCTCCGCGTCTAGGTAGAACTTTTCCAAGACCCCATCGACGCTAACCGACAGGGTTAGCATTGGAACCACTTCGCCAGTACACGCACCAACGTCGACGCTTGAGTTCTCGTTTCGGTCCGCCCTCGACCGCAGCGGTGAAACCTTCGACTCGATATCAACTACAACCCCTTCGATTGGGTCCTCAGCCACACAAACTGCGCGCTCCCGACGTTCCTTAACCGGTTCGACGCCACAGTCCGCCTGTGAGGAAATGGAGAGCGACACGGCAAGAATAAGCGAAAAATCAATCATTAGTCCACCGTCACAATAACGTTGTTACCAGTAAAGGCCCCTACAGAGGACGGGCCCGTTACGCTGTGTTCTATGCTGCTGACCCATGACCAGTTTCCAGTTCCGTCGGCATCCCTCAGAACAATGACAGGCTGCCCTTGGTTCATGGATTTGTAGGCGACCCAAAATCGTCCATCGCCTGAGTGGTAGAACGCTGTGATCCTTGCGCCGGTTCGTGCGCCCGACCGTATTGGAGATGGAGTTCCAACGGGAGTAGCTACATACCGGCGCATTGTAGAACTCCAAGAAACTTCGAAGCGCTGCGCTTCAACAAGAAAAGTGGTGTCGCGAGAGTCCACAAAGAGAACCACGCAGTCAGCGCTTCCGGCAAGCGAGTTGTTGTTGCAGGCTACAGCTGGAGGTACAGAGGAGTAGATTCCGAGCGAATCTGATGCAGAGAGCCTTGTTGGGCTAATCGCTCCAACCGAAACACGAACCTCATCGATATCATTCACTTCCGTTAAAACCCCGGTAACTGGGTGAACAATATTAGTCCACCTTCGGCTATGATTTGCCCAAACAATAACCGACTTACCGACAGAGGAAAGGTAGCTATAGTCGAGATCATCGGCGGATTTTATCGTCCGAGTTCCATCACACAGCAACGAGCTAGAGGTTGAGGAGGAGCTCATCTGATCGCACTGATACATGTTACCACCATAGTCATACCCGTAAAACCCATCATCCGAGTAGGAAACCTTCGGGTTTAAAACGGAATTCCAGTTATGAAGGCTCGTCGAGTAGGTGTCTGAGTCAGCCGTATCTCTCGGGTGCGTATAGACGACGCTTACTTCAGAGTCTGACAACTCTCGGTAAGTGATTGGTACAACACCAGCAGTTGTATGAAGCGAAGGATACTGCGAAACCGAGTTACTATTGGACGTGTTCAACTCGGCGGTCCAATACAAAAATGCATCGCGATGCAAGGATGAGGCCCAAGTCCAAGCCCCATTGAAAACCGATCCTCCAGCTGAGGCTCGGCTGACGCTCCAAGCGCCAGACCACGGAGATGAGGTCCCCAAAGACCCACCCGACACATATCGACGCCTTGCAATAAGAGACCGGAGACCTGTGTTCTCGTACTGACACTTGAGGTCGAACTCGAACAGGTCCCGTCGAGCGAAGAGGTTTGTACCACCTCGGTTGTTCATTACCGACGCTTCGTTGTCGGAGCATTTTCCAAGGTTCGGAAAGAAGGCATTTGCGCCGAGGCGGCAAGTGAACGGCGAGTTGCAATCGTCGTTGTCCTCACAAACATGCCCTTCGCCACCGTTGGCTGGACTAGGATCGTCCCAGGGGTGATTGTTATCTAGACCGTGCCCAATCTCATGAACCAATGTGCTTACAAGATCTCCTAGAATCCGCCCAGGCATTGCCGCTGATGTGTCGTCAGTCCTCAACCGCCACTCACGAAGGTTGTTTTCACCGTCCTGAAGCGTTATATCCACCCTAAACTGAGTTCCCGCGCAATGTGACGTCATCAGGTTTGGACCTGTGAATCGGATATTGATGAGCGAACTAGGCGAGAAAGGGCTGCAGTTCGGCTCTGTTGCAGTTGTTAGACCATCGTAAATCAGCTCTGCACCGTTCGACTGGTTATTCCAAACCTCCATTGCAAACACAGCGGCTCTTTCGAACTCCGACGAAGAAATCCCATTGAAAGTCTGCATAAAGGTTGCGTTTGCAGAGCTATTGATCTTCACCTTTATCTGCTGGGGCGGATCATATGATTCTACATCGTAGCAGTTCCCGTTCCCAGCTATAGAACTGGGAGATGCTGTCGCTAGCGCAAGCAAGGCGAATGCCCGTCCCAGGCGAGGTCGTTTCTTCTTTGACATGGTGGTCTCCAGAGCGATGAACGGTGCGGCCCTTCAGCCATAGTAGAACACCCTGCCAAAGGAAGTCAATTTCGAACACGTTGCTGATATGAGCTAGGAACGACCTTAGGTCAAATTAGGCGCAGTTCTAGGTTCGAGTGGTCCGATAGACCGCAGGCCGTCCGAACCACTCCATCGCGTCGGTCTTCGGTGTTGTCGTCGAGAACTTCACAGCATCTCTTGAGCGCAAGCGTGAATGAGAGGCCCTGAAATGCTCCCACCCCGAGTCTAGGCACGGGAGTCCATGAGTTGACCTGTAGAGCACTGGATTGTGCTGTCTGGCACCGTCACCCGAAAGGTCACCGTTGTCCAACCACGGAGCATCTCACTCTTCATGCTGGTTTTTGTTGGATCCATGCAATTTCGCCCGTCGAGATTCGGAAAGGGGGTGAGCGGCTCATCGCTCCCCTGACCGAAGGCACCCCTAATGGCCAAGCGAAAGAAGCACGAGACATCCCCTCCCCCTCCAACCAAGAAGACTGACAGACCACGACGAAAACCACGTCGAGGTCCGCCCCCATCCGCTCCGCTCTCTGACCATGATCGGCGCAAACTGCTGCAACAAGTCGAGCCTGCGCTCAAGCCCATGGTGGTGCGTGCCGCCCAAGGCTTGAACTGCAGCGCTGACGAATCCGACCTCGATGACGTCGTGCAGGACATCCTCATTCGTCTGTGGACGGATGACCTTCTCCGTTACGACCCGCGTCAGGGAAACATCTTTGGGTTCGTTCGCCAGCGCGTGTTCTCGAGCGTGCGCGAGCATCACAAGAAACAAGGTCGACGTCCAGAAGTTGGATTTGACGTCGACAAACATGATGCACGCGTTGACTGCATCGACGACCAGCTCGACGACCTGACCTGGTCTGCGATGGAGACGACGCTCGTTGACGACATCAAAGAAACCCTGTCGCCGCTGGAGGCCGCCGCAGTCCTCACTGCGACTCGGTCGGCTGAGTTCCCCAAGGTTGCCGAGGTCGCCAAGCAGTTCGGCGTTTCGACAACCGCCGTTTACGAAGCTCGCAAGGAGGGTCTGTCGACGATGGAGCGCCACCTCACCAAGACGTGGGGGCTCAAATGATCGAGAAAGCAAAAACCAAAACCCCATCTGTTGCGGCTAACGACGATGTTGAAGTGAAAACCCGGCTTCTGCGGCTCCCAGACGTCCTTGAGCGGTCCGCGTTGAGTCGCAGTGCCCTATACCGTCTAGTGAATGAGGGAGCCTTTCCTCGGCCGTTGAAGCTCACTCAGCGCAGCGTCGCGTGGGTGGAGTCTGAGGTGGAGGCGTGGATTGATGAGAAAATGAAACGTCGGCTCGGGTAGCGTGAGGTTGCGGGTTGGTTGATCTGGGTTTCTGGCTTGCCCCCAGGACGTTCCACTGGGTTCAAAAACATGGGGGCAAAGATGGGGGCAAGACCACAGCACAGGTCTTGCCCCTTTTTCAATTTCGGCGACTTAGGTCGGTTGTGGGAATCCCGTCGTGTCCACCATCTTCGGGCACGTAGCTCAGTGGTAGAGCAGGAAACCCCCGTTCCACCCCTTGCTCATGTTTGTCCAAATGCATTTCGAATTTGTTGAACACCGACGACGGCGACGTCGTCACACGAGTGATTCCCACGAGCCGAAGGGTGTGGCTTATCCACTCTTAATGGCGAGGTTGCTGTCACAGAGCGGCCTAAGTGATCCCCCTCAGGGCGGGCAACTGACCATCGCCAGGGCGGGCAACTGACCACGCCTTCGGGGGCGGGCAACTGACCACGCTACATCCCTCCTTCGCCTGAAGGAG
>Ga0213841_1000928_pt1 | contig 19685 bp, 14 predicted proteins | sample SWPATP23_FD_160125 | JGI IMG/M metagenome (GOLD analysis project Ga0213841, IMG submission 160125) | Coastal seawater microbial communities from Marineland, Florida, United States - SWPA TP2 #3 | ecosystem: Environmental > Aquatic > Marine > Coastal | place: USA: Florida | collected 2016-08-14 | reverse complement strand
CCGGTCGCCGCCGGTCAGGGACGCCTACCCATCCTGATCTTCCCCGAGGCCATTCCCCCGGTGAACCGCGACCTGACGATCATCCGCGTGAACCAGCCGCGCCCCATGGCCACGGTCGAAAGTGCCGCTGTTATCTGCTTTACCCCCGGCACGCGCCTGCGCACCGAACAGGGGGACGTCGCCATTGAGGACCTTGGCCCCGGCGACCGGGTCCTGACCCGCGACGATGGCCCGCAAGAGGTCGTCTGGACCGGCCAGCGCCGCATGTCCGGCGCGCGGTTGTTTGCGATGCCCGACCAGCGGCCCATCCGCATCCGCGAAGGCGCGCTCGGGCTGTACCGCCCTGACGCCGATCTGGTAGTCTCCCCCGAACATCGCGTCATCGTCAAAGGCCCCGTCGCCCGCGACCTGTGGGGCGAGGCAGAGGTTCTGGTCTCAGCCCGCGATCTGGTCAGTGACCGGCTGGTGACTGTCGATCATTCGATGCGCGAAACCTGGTATGTGCATCTGATGCTGGACCGTCATCAGGTGATCTGGGCCAACGGGCTGGAGGTCGAAACCTTCCATCCGGGCTTCATGGGGCTGGACAGCCTGGAGAGCAACCAGCGCCGCAGCCTGCTGTCGCACTTCCCTGATCTGGCCGATGATCCGTTCAACTATGGCGCGCCTGCGCGGCGGATGCTGGACCGGGCCGAGGCCGCCATTCTGATGCACGGCTTCCGCAAGACTGCCGCCAGGCATTGACACCCCAGACCGCTTGTGTAAAACGCGCGCATCCCGGCAACCCGCTTGCCGGGGTTTTCATTGGTGTTGGTGGCCCCCGCAAGGGGATGCCTGTCGGGCTTCGGCCAAAGGACAACGCCCTTCGACATGTTAAGAAGGAGATCAGACGGTGACCAAACGCACCTCTGCCAAGTACAAAATCGACCGCCGGATGGGCGAAAACATCTGGGGTCGTCCGAAATCCCCGGTCAACCGCCGCGAATATGGCCCCGGCCAGCACGGTCAGCGCCGCAAGGGCAAACTGTCGGACTTCGGTCTGCAGCTGCGCGCCAAGCAGAAGCTGAAAGGCTATTACGGCGACCTGACCGAGAAACAGTTCCGCCGCATCTATGCCGACGCCGAACGCCGCAAGGGCGACACCGGTGAAAACCTGATCGGCCTGCTGGAACAGCGCCTGGACGCCGTCGTCTACCGCGCCAAGTTCGTCCCAACCGTCTTCGCCGCCCGCCAGTTCGTGAACCACGGCCACGTGACCGTGAACGGCAAGCGCGTGAACATCCCCTCCTACCGCGTGAAAGAGGGTGACGTTGTGGAAGTGCGTGACAAGTCCAAGCAGATGGCTGTCCTTCTGGAAGCCGTGCAACTGGCCGAGCGTGACGTGCCCGACTACATCGACGCCGACCACTCCAAAATGACCGCCACCTTCGTGCGCACCCCCGGCCTGGGCGATGTGCCCTACCCGGTGATGATGGAACCGAACCTGGTTATCGAATACTACGCGCAGAACTGATCCGCGTCGCAGTTGATTGACGTTAGGCCTGCCCGTTGGGGCAGGCCTTTTTCGTGTTGGGATACCAAGGGTTGACTTAGTTCGTATGCGAACTTAATTCATACCCATGTCAAACGCGTTCCTCCTGCTCAAAAGCGCCTGCCACCGGGTGACCGAAGATGCCGCCGCGATGGCCCATGGAAAGACTGGCGTACATGGTGCCCAAGCTCTGGCCCTGCTTGTGCTGCGCGAGATAGGGCCATGTCGCCTTGTCCAGCTTGGTGCCGCTGTCGGTACGGCCCGCGCCGCGACCACGACATTGGCGGCACGGCTGGAAAAGGCCGGACTTGCCGAACGCTGTCCTGACCGCGAGGACGCCCGCGCCCAACGGATTGCACTCACCCCGCTCGGGGCCGAGCGGGCGGAGGCGGTGGAGGCGCTGATTGCGCAGTTCGACGCCGCGCTGCTGAGCGGGTTTTCGACAGAGGAACGGCGCGTGATCCTGCGGTTTCTTGAACGCGTCAGCTATTTCGGGATTGGCGAAAAAAAGACGGGTGAACCATGAACATATCTCGCACGTATCTGTTTGCCTTGTTCGCGGGGCTGATGATTCTACCAGTGGCATTGGGCCATTTCCTGCTGCCCACACATGGCTATGCGCCCTCGGATATCCAGGCGGTGCCGACGCTGCAGCGCGATCACTTCGTCTACCTCGGCACCTATGCAATCGGCAGCTTCCTTCTCGCGATGAGCGGCCTGACGCTTTATTTCGCGCTGCGCCCGCCTACCCCCGAGGCGCGGGTGTTCTTCGCTGTGATGGCTGCGGTCTGGGTGTTGCGGGTGGTTCTGGAATTCGTCTTCCCGGTCGATCTGCCAATCTTCTTCCTGGCGCAACCGCACGGGGTGCTGGTCGTGGTGACCGGGTTGATTGCCGCAGGCTATTTGCGCGCATCGGTGTGGCGGTCAGCCTAAGGCAGCACCTTGCCGTTGTGCATCCTCCGCCGTATTGCGGACGCAGGGCGCGGACCGACATCTATCGGCCGATTGCCCTGAACTGGACCGCAGCCGGCGATCGGACCATCGCCACCCCACCGGAGACCACGCAATGCCCGAATACCCCGTCCATGGCCGCATTGAAGGCCCCATCGTGATGATCGGCTTCGGCTCGATCGGCAAAGGCACATGGCCGCTGATCGAACGTCATTTCGACTATGACGCGGATAAGTTCACCGTGATCGAACCCGATGCGGGCCAGGCGAATTTCCTGCGCCAGCACAAGCTAAATCATGTGCAGACCGCGATCACGCCGGACAATTACCGCGAGGTTCTGGGTGAACTGCTGGAACCCGGCAAAGGGTTTTGCGTCAATCTCAGCGTCGACACCTCTTCGCTTGATCTCATGCGGTTTTGTCGCGAAATCGGGGTGCCCTATATCGACACCGTGGTCGAACCTTGGGCGGGCTACTATTTCGGCACCACCGACAATGCCGCGCGCACCAACTACGCGCTGCGCCAGAAGGTGCGCGATGAAAAGGCCGCCAATCCCGGCGGCACCACTGCCGTCAGCTGCTGCGGGGCGAATCCCGGCATGGTCAGCTGGTTCGTGAAAGAGGCACTGCTGACACTGGCCAAGGATACCGGCCGCAACGTTGCGACCCCCACGGACCGCGCCGGATGGGGCCAGCTGATGCAAAGCCTCGGGGTGCAGGGCGTCCATATCGCCGAGCGTGACACCCAGGCCCGCCGCGTTCCACGCCCGCGTGGGGTGTTCGTCAACACCTGGTCGGTTGAAGGCTTCATCTCCGAAGGCTTTCAACCCGCCGAGCTTGGCTGGGGCACGCATGAGCCGTGGTTCCCCGAAAACGGCCACAGCCATGACACCGGCTGCATGGCAGGCATCTGGCTGGACCGCCCCGGCGCGATCACCCGTGTGCATACCTGGTGCCCGACCCCCGGCCCACAGTTTGGCTTCCTCGTCACCCATAACGAAGCGATCTCAATCTCCGACTACTACACCGTCGGCGACGCCGCCGCGCCTGATTATCGCCCGACCTGCCACTACGCCTATCACCCCTGCGATGACGCGGTCCTGTCCCTGCATGAGATGTTCGGATCGGGCCGCCAGCAGACCAAGCACCACATCCTGACCGAGGATGAGATCGTCGAGGGGATAGATGAGCTTGGGGTGCTGCTCTACGGGCACGAAAAGAACGCGCTCTGGTTCGGATCTCGCCTGTCGAACGAGGAAACCCGCGACCTCGCCCCCTATCAGAACGCCACCGGTCTACAGGTGACCTCGGCCGTGCTGGCGGGGATGGTCTGGGCGCTGGAAAACCCGAATGCCGGGATCGTGGAAGCAGACGAGATGGACCACGCCCGTTGCCTGGAGGTTCAGCGCCCCTACCTTGGCCCGGTGGAAGCCCACTACACCGACTGGACCCCGCTGCAAGACCGGTGGGAGCTGTTCCCCGAAGACATCGACGAAAGCACCCCCTGGGCGTTCCGCAACGTTCTGGCGAGCTAAGCGATCAGGAAAGCCACCCCAGACGCGGGCGGCTTTCCGACGCCACCTCAGGCCGGTTGTGCCACGGCCCCGCGCTGGTCCAGCAGCCAGCTAGTCACCATGCCGCCGATCCACATGCAGCACAGCGCAAGCCATGCGGTGCCCACGAAGATCGACCCGCCGGTGACCCCGGCCCCGATGGCGCAGCCCCCTGCCAGCATACCACCCATACCCATAAAGGCCGCGCCAACCAGCGCGCGGCTCATGCTGCCGGCACCGTCGAACCCTTGCAATTTCAACTCGCGGCCAAAGGCGGCCGACAGGAAAGCCCCCAGGAAGACGCCGGGCACCAGACCGATGTCGAATTCCAGTACCGGGCTGGAGGTCAGGAAAAACATCAGCGTATTGGCCGAGGGTCCCGTGAAGGTCGCGCTTTCCACCTGCACCGGGTCAAAGGCGATCTGGCTGAGCGAATAGGTCAGCACCCAACCCGCGGCGACGGCGAATCCGACGCCAGAGGCGGTGAACAACACGCGCAGGCTGACCCGGTTGCGGCGCGCCAACCACATGGCCAACAGCGCGAAGATCAGACCGATGGCGAAACCCGCCTCTTGCGGCAGATGCAGCGTGGTCAGCAGGTTGAAATTGGTGCCCCCGGATGTGATCCACAGCCCCGCGATCCAATTGCGCGCTGGCGACAGCCAGCCTTGCAGGACCATCTGCGCCACCACGGCGAAAACCAGCCCCGACACCAGCGACCGCATGTTGCCGGTGGCGGCCAGCACCAACAGGCGCCCCGAGCAGCCCCGCGCCATGACCATCCCGGCCCCGAACAACAAACCACCAACAATGGCCCCCGAGATCGACCCCGGCACGGCCATCATCCGCGCATCTTCGGACCGCATCAGCCCCGACATCTCGGCCAGTTGGGTCCAGACCACCGCGGTCGAGAACGCCAGCAACCAGACCGCCATGCGGCTGCCGAGCTGGCCCTTGGCAAATTCCACCACCGAGGCGCGCAGGCAAAAAGACGACCGCTGCGCCGCGATGCCGAAGATCAATCCGGTGATCAAACCGAACAGCGCGGCTGTCTGGGGTTCTCCGATCCTGTCAACGAGAGGGACGATATCCATGGCGGGCTCCTGCAACTTGGCGCCGGTTTGGCCGATTGCCGGGGCCGGGACCTTGACCCATGTCATATGCAAGGCTTGGAATGCGTCTTTTTCGCTCGTCAGTCCCCATAAAAGGGCATATGCGAAGACATGGCCAATCGTTCTCTGCTCCGTACCATGTCCTTGGAGGACGCCAAGTCCCTGCCGATCTGGCGTCAGCCGATTGCCCTGTTGGTCGTCATGGCCCTGGCCATGCCAATCGCCTATTCCACCTGGTCGGCGCTGCTGAACAATTTCGTCATCGAGGTGGCGCAGTTTGACGGGTCCGATATCGGCTGGCTGCACACGGTGCGCGAGATCCCCGGGTTTCTGGCAATCGGGGTCATCGCCCTGATCATGGTGATCCGCGAGCAGGTTTTGGGGCTGGTGTCCCTTGCGCTTCTGGGGCTGGCAACAGCCGTCACCGCGCAATTCCCCAGCTTCGGCGGCATCCTGATGGTCACGCTGCTCAGCTCTATCGGGTTTCATTATTACGAAACGGTTAACCAGTCGTTGCAACTGCAATGGCTGGACAAGAAGCGCGCGCCGCAAACGCTTGGCTGGCTGATGGCGGCGGGGTCCGGCGGGACGTTGGTGGCCTATGGGGTCATCATCCTGACCTGGCGCGCCTATGATCTGAGTTTTTCAACCGTCTATTGGGCCGCTGGCGGATTTACCCTTTTGCTGGCACTGGCCTGCCTTGTGATCTTCCCGCAGTTTGAGGCCCCGAACCCGCAGCGCAAACAGTTCATCCTGCGCCGCCGCTACTGGTTGTATTACGCGCTGCAGTTCATGGCAGGCGCGCGGCGACAGATCTTTACGGTCTTCGCAGGCTTCATGATGGTGGAACGCTTCGGCTTTGACGTCCACCAGATCACCGCACTGTTCATGGTCACGCTGGTCCTGAACATGGCAATCGCCCCGGTTCTGGGCAAGCTGGTCAGCGTCTTTGGCGAACGCGCTGCGCTGGTCTTTGAATATACCGGGCTGACCGGGGTCTTTCTGCTTTATGCCGGGATCTATTTCTTCGATTGGGGGGTGACGCTGGCCCTGGTGCTCTATGTGGTTGATCACCTGTTTTTCTCGCTGGCGCTGGCGATCAAGACCTATTTCCAGAAGATCGCTGACCCCGGCGACATTGCCCCCACGGCGGCTGTGGCCTTTACCATCAACCACATCGCGGCGGTGTTCCTGCCCGCCGCGCTTGGCTATCTCTGGCTGGTCTATCCGGGCGCGGTCTTCACGCTGGCCGCTGGCATGGCCATGGTGTCACTGCTGCTGGCCCTGCTGATCCCGCGTCATCCCGAGGCGGGTAATGAAACCGTGCTGAAGGCAACCCTGCCAGCCCCGGCGGAATGATCAGGGTGCCGGGCAAAGCGGCGTGAAATCGAACATCACGATCTGATCGCCGATCAGTTCGAATGAAACCGCGCTGCTGCAATCGCTGGCCGTGGTGGCGGTGCCCGATAGTTCTGACTGGCCGTTTTCAACGCTGATCGAGTTGAACGAGACATCCACATAAGGTTCCGACCCGCCGAACATTTGCGCCAGTCCGTCCTCTGACAATTGCTGTTGTAATTGCGGATGCAGGCGGGCGCGGGCAGCAGCGTAATCACCGATGGCCAGGTCCTCGACAAACCCGCGCGCATGGTCGCGCGCGCCTGAACTGGCGATCATCACGACCCCGAAAATCAAGCCGACAAATCCTACGAAACCCAAGACAATATAGCCAAAAACCTTCATGAAAATATCCTCAATCCTGCCGTGCGGGTCGATTCCCCCACGATGGGGAAAAAGAATAGCGCAGCAGCGGCCCCTCGCGCCAGCCTGTCAGCTATGGGCGCTTTCAAGGGCTGGCAGACCCCCGCCCCTCAGCCCCGCAGGTTATCCGCCAGAAACCGCATCCAGTTGCCGAAGCAGATCTTCTCAACAAGGTCTTCGCCAAAGCCTGACCGTCTCATCTCGGCGATCAAGGCGGGCAGGTCGCGGGCGCTGTCGATCCCGTCGGGGGCACGCGCCCCGTCGAAGTCCGACCCCAGGGCGACGTGGTCCTCACCTGCCACTGAAATCATGTGGTCCAGATGCGCAATGCAAGCCGAGATCGGTGCCGATCCGCTGCGTGCGCCATCAGGCACAAGGAAGCCAGGTTCAAAGTTAAGGCCAACGATCCCCTTCGTTTCCCCGATCGCCCGAAGCTGAGGGTCCGTCAGGTTCCGGGCAGACGCGCAGATCGCGTGGGCGTTGGAATGGGTTGCCATGATCGGCTGGCCAAGGTCCGCAATGTCCCAGAACCCTTTCATTGTGATGTGACTGGTATCGAGCAAAACGCCCAAATCTATGCATCGATGGGCCAGGCGCTGTCCCAGATCGGTCAGTTCGGCCCCGGTATCACCGTCAGTGCCGAAGGCAAAGGGCACGCCTTCGCCAAAGATATTGGGGCGTGACCAGACCGGCCCCAAGGACCGCAGCCCAAGCCGGTGCAGTTGATCCAGCACCAAAAGATCCGGATCAATACAATCGGCCCCTTCCAGGTGCAGGATACAAGCCAGCTTTTCCCCTTGCATTGCATCCCGCAAGTCCGCTGCCGATGTGCATATGGCCAGCACACCCGCCGCACTAAGGCGGCTGGCAATGCCCGCTTGTTCCATCGCAGACCTAAGCGCCCAATCACCATTCAGCGGCTCTGGAAGGCTTTCGATTCCGCCCCCCTCCCCCAACGGGGAATAGTCGAACGGGGTCCGGTCGGCGGGCGAATAAATGGCGAAAAAACCACCCGCGAATCCACCGGCTTTGCAGGCTGGCGCATTGATATGGCCCTCATCCCGGGCAAAGGCTGCGACCGGATCGCCCTGCAATGTCCAAAGCCGGGACAGAACATCGTTGTGGCCATCGAAAACGCGCGGCGTTTCAGTCATTCTTGCACCCCCTGCATGGGCCGCACCGGGGCAGAGGAGAGACGACATCTGGGGAACCGGGGCCGCATTCCGTCAGACCTCCTCCACCATCAACACCCCATCCAGGCTTTTCAGCGCGCCCTTGATTTGCGGATTTACCGGGAAGTCCTCGCCCAACAACACGTCCACTTCGCCGGGCAGGTCAGGGCTGAGCAGGCACAGGCTGACCGGCCCGCGGCCTTTCAGCTTTGCCTCTCCCCTCGCCCGGTCCAGCAGTCCCGCGACGGCGGGAATGGCCACGTCTTCTTCGATGAAGATGCGCAGGCCAGACCCGCCCGCATCGGCCACGACGCCGTCGACCGGTTGCACGGTGCGGGCCAGCAGTTTCAGCTGCTCGCCCTCATAGGTCGCATCCGCCGTCAGCACCACGTTCGACCCGCTGTCGAGGAAATCGCGGCTGGCCTCCAGCACTTCGGAGAACATGGTGACCTCGTAAAGCCCCGTGGGATCAGACAGTTGGACAAAGGCAAAGCGGTTGCCGCGCTGGCTTTTGCGTTCCTGCCGGGACGACACCGACCCCGCCATTTTCGCCACGAAGGCCCCACCCTGCACCCGCTGTTCGACCTCCTCCAGCGTCATACATTTCTTACGTTTGAGCGCGGGCATGTAATCGTCCAGCGGATGGCCGGACAGGTAAAAGCCGATGGCCTTGTGTTCCTCCGCCAGCCGTTCATTGGGCAGCCAGTCGGCAGGGTTGGGCAGGCGCGGTTCGGGCAGGTCGTCGCCCGCCTCGCCAAACAGCGACACCTGGTTGGAACTGCGCTGTTCGTGGATCGCAGCGGAATAGCCCACCAGCGCATCGAGGCTTTCAAAGACCCGGCGGCGGTTGCGGTCAAGCTCATCAAACGCGCCAGCGCGGGCCAGCATCTCTAGCGGGCGTTTGCCGACCCGCTTCAGATCCACCCGGCGGGCGACATCGAAAAGCGTGGCAAAGGGCTGCCCGGCGCGGCCATCTTCGATCAGCCGCATTGCCTCAACGCCTACGTTCTTGAGGCCCCCCAGCGCATAGACGACCTTGCCATCCTTCACGGTGAACATCGCGGCGGACCGGTTTACGCAAGGCGGAATGGTCTCCAACCCCAGACGGTCCACCTCTTGCTTGTAGACATTCAGCTTGTCGGTCAGATGGATATCGCAGTTCATGACGGCGGCCATGAACTCCACCGTGTGGTTCGCCTTCAGCCACGCCGTCTGATAGCTGACCACCGCGTAGGCCGCCGCGTGGGATTTGTTAAAGCCGTAATTGGCGAATTTTTCCAGAAGATCGAAAACCTCCGACGCCTTCTTCTTGTCGACGCCGTTTTCCATCGCCCCTTTTTCGAATTTGGGGCGTTCCTTGGCCATCTCCTCGGCTATCTTTTTACCCATGGCCCGGCGCAACAGGTCGGCACCGCCAAGGCTGTAACCGGCCATGACCTGCGCGATCTGCATCACCTGTTCCTGGTAGACGATGATGCCTTGGGTTTCCTCAAGGATATGGTCGATCAGCGGATGGACGGATTCGCGGTCCTTCAGCCCGTTCTTGACCTCACAATAGGTCGGGATGTTCTCCATCGGGCCGGGACGGTAAAGCGCCACGAGGGCCACGATGTCCTCGATACACGTGGGTTTCATGCGCCGAAGCGCGTCCATCATGCCCGAGCTTTCCACCTGGAACACGGCCACGGTTTTGGCGCTTGCATAGAGCTGATAGGTCGCCTCGTCATCCAGCGGGATGGCGTTGATCTGATTTTCGGCCCCTGCGGGCGGGGTATAAAGCTGCGTGCCGTCCGGGCCCACATGCAGGTCACGCCCCTGCCCGTGGATCAGGTCGATGGCGTTCTGCACCACGGTCAGGGTCTTCAGACCCAGAAAGTCGAACTTCACCAACCCGGCGGGTTCCACCCATTTCATGTTAAACTGGGTCGCGGGCATGTCGGACCGGGGGTCCTGGTATAGCGGCACCAGCTCATCCAGCGGCCTGTCGCCGATCACCACGCCCGCCGCGTGGGTGGACGCGTTGCGCAGAAGCCCCTCGACCTGCTGTCCGTAATCCAGCAGGCGTTTGACGACCTCCTCCTCCCGCGCGGCGTCGCGCAGGCGGGGCTCGTCCGCAAGCGCCTTTTCAATCGACACGGGCTTCACGCCTTCGACCGGGATCATCTTGGACAGGCGATCGACCTGCATGAAGGGCATTTGCAGCACCCGCCCCACATCGCGCACAGCGGCCTTAGACAGCAGCGCGCCGAAGGTGATGATCTGGCCCACCTTTTCGCGCCCGTATTTTTCCTGCACGTAGCGGATCACCTCTTCGCGGCGGTCCATGCAAAAGTCGATATCGAAGTCGGGCATCGAAACCCGTTCAGGGTTCAGGAAGCGTTCGAAGAGCAGCGAGTAGCGCAGCGGATCAAGGTCGGTGATGGTCAGCGCGTAGGCCACCAGCGACCCGGCCCCGGACCCGCGCCCTGGACCCACCGGGATGCTGTGTTCCTTGGCCCAGTGGATAAAATCAGCCACGATCAGGAAGTAGCCGGGAAAGCCCATGCCTTCGATGATATCCAGTTCGAAATCGAGCCGCTTCTGGTATTCCTCGGGGCTGACCGCATGGGGGATCACGGCCAGACGCGCCTGCAGACCTTCATTGGCCTGACGGCGCAATTCGCTGACCTCGTCATCGGCAAACTTGGGCAGGATCGGCGGATGCGTCCGCGCGCGGAAGGCGCAGCGCTTGGCGATTTCGACCGTATTTTCCAGCGCCTCGGGCAGATCGGCAAACAGCGTCGCCATCTCCTCGGGCGTCTTGAAATAGTGCTGCGGGGTCAGGCGACGGCGCGGGTCCTGCTGATCGACATAAGCGCCTTCGGCGATGCAGATCAGCGCATCATGCGCCTCGTACATGCTGGATTTGGGGAAATAGACATCGTTGGTGGCGACCAACGGCAGGTCCATCGCATAGGCCATTTCCACATGGCCCTGTTCGGACAGGCGTTCGGCCTCGGGCAACCCGCCCTCGCCGGGGTGGCGTTGCAGTTCCACATAAAGCCGGTCGCCGTAGATCGCCTTCATCTGCCCCATCAGCGCCTCGGCCTTGGGACGCTGGCCGTTACGCAGGAAGCGGCCAATGGGGCCGTCGGGACCGCCGGTCAGGCAGATCAGCCCCTCGGAATGGGCGGCCAGTTCCTCCAACGTCACATGGGGCAGCGATCCATCTCCGCGCAGGTAGAGACAGGAGTTGAGCTTCATCAGATGCTCATACCCCGTGCGGTTCTGGGCCAGCAGGACCACGGGCGCGGGCGGGCGCGGCTTTTCCCCCGGCTGTGGTGGGTCGTAATCCAGGCTGACCTGACAGCCGATGATCGGCTGCACACCCGCCCCCGCCGCTGCTTCAGAAAACTGCAGGGCCGAGAACATGTTGTTGGTTTCGGTCACCGCCACGGCGGGCATTCCGGCCTTGGCGCACATACCGGCCAGTTTCTTGACCGGAACCGCCCCTTCAAGAAGCGAGTATTCGGTGTGAAGGCGGAGATGGATGAATCGGGGCTGGCTGCTCATACCCGGCAGGCTAGCGCAGCGGCCGCGCCGCTTCCATCCGCTATTCCATCTTATGATCCGCGATCCGCCCGCACCGATCGGAAGACCGCATAGGGCCTGATTCCCCCGGATCTACCGGGAACATTGCCACGCCGGATTGCCCTGTTCCCCGATCCGGGCCGCTTTTCACACGCCGCATTTTTCATCTTCACCCCGTGAATATGCTGCATTTTCGCATGAAACCTTAAAGTCCTTTCGCGCGATCCCGGTTCAGGTTGCTTGCCAGAACCGCAAAAAGCCGCTTTCCTTGGGGCAACAGGGAATGGGCGCACCGGCTTTACGTCGCATCGGGCCAGCGCATCAGGGGGCAACGGCCCTCCGACCAGAAGGCGGCACGAGATCAGTATGACATATGAGGTGAGTTTCCTCCTGAATGGCGCGCCGGTCCGGGTCACCGATCAGCCTGCGACCCGCACGCTTCTGGACTGGCTGCGCGAAGACAGGGGTATGACCGGCACCAAGGAAGGCTGCAACGAGGGCGACTGCGGCGCCTGCACGGTGGTGGTGACCGATGCGCGCGGGGCGCGGGCCGTCAATAGCTGTATCCTGTTGCTGCCACAGCTGAACGGCAAGGCGGTGCGCACAGTCGAGGGGCTTTCAGGCCCGGGCGGTCAGATGCACCCGGTTCAAGCGGCCATGGTGGATCATCACGGATCGCAATGCGGCTTCTGCACGCCAGGCATCGTGGCGTCCCTGGCGGCCGCGCATACCAATGGTGAGACCAAGTTCGACGACGTTCTGGCGGGCAACCTGTGCCGCTGCACGGGCTATGCGCCCATTATCCGCGCCGCCGAAGCCGCCGTTTCGCAGCCGGTACCCGACTGGATGCAGGCCGACCAAGGGGCCGTAGCGGCATTGGACAGCGCCCCCCTGCCCTTCGCGCCCACCAGCAGCGATGAACTGGCCGCGTGGTATAATGCCAACCCCGATGCGACGCTCATTGCCGGGGCCACGGATGTGGGGCTTTGGGTGACCAAGATGCTGCGCGATCTGGCACCGGTGGCGTTTCTTGGCGGCTGTGCCGATCTCAAGGCTATCTCAGAGGATGCCTCTGGGATGCATGTGGGCGCGATGGTGACACTCGCGGATCTTCTGCCTGCCATCGCGCCCCGCCATCCGTCCTTTGCCGAGATGCTGCGCCGGTTTGCGTCTACTCAGGTGCGCAATGCCGCCACCATCGGCGGCAACATCGCCAATGGGTCGCCCATCGGGGACGCACCGCCAGCGCTGATCGCGCTTGGGGCGGAGTTGCACCTGCGCAAGGGCGACACGCGCCGCACGATCCCGCTGGAAAGCTTCTTCATCGACTACGGCAAGCAGGACCGCGCGTCGGGCGAATTCGTGGAAGGCATCACCGTTCCTGACCAGCCCGACCGGCTGCGCTGTTACAAACTATCCAAGCGCTTCGATCAGGATATCTCGGCGGTCTGCGGATGCCTGTCGGTCACGGTTGAAAACGGCATCGTGGCGGGCGCGAAACTGGCCTATGGCGGCATGGCGGGCATCCCCAAACGGGCCGCGAACGCCGAAGCCGCGTTGATCGGCCAACCGTGGACGGAAGATAGCGTCCGCGCCGCAATGGCCGCCTACGCACAGGATTTCACCCCACTGACTGACATGCGCGCCTCAGCCGCCTACCGGTTGGAAACCGCCGCCAATATGCTCCTGCGCTATTTCCATGAGGATCAGGGCACCCTGTCCAATGTGCTGGAGGTGTCGGCATGAGCGTTCACAAACCCCTGCCCCATGACGCGGCGCCCCTGCATGTGACCGGTCAGGCCCGCTATGTCGATGACATCCCGGTGCCCGCCAACTGCCTGCACCTGGCCTTCGGCATGTCCGAGATCGCCCATGGCCGGATCACTTCCATGAATCTCGACGCCGTGCGCGCCGCCCCTGGTGTGGTGGCCGTGATCGCGGGTGCGGATCTGGACGAAATCCCCGATTGTTCGCCCTCTGCCCATGACGAACCGCTGTTGTCGGACAGCACCGTTCATTACCTCGGCCAGCCGATGTTCCTTGTGGCCGCCGCCAGCCACCTTGCCGCCCGCAAGGCCGCGCGTCTTGCAAAGGTCGAGTATGAGGAGCTGGAGCCGATCCTGACCGTGGATCAGGCGCTCGCCGCCAATACCCGGTTTGAAGACGGCCCCCGGATCTATGAGAAGGGCGATATCGACGCGGCCCTCGCCCGCGCCACGCATATCATCGAAGGCCGGCTAGAGATGGGCGGGCAGGAACACTTCTATCTGGAAGGCCAGGTTGCGCTGGCCCTGCCGCAGGAAGGCGGCGACATGGTGGTGCATTGTTCCACCCAGCATCCCAGTGAAATCCAGCACAAGGTCGCCCACGCGCTGCACCGCCCCATGAACGCGGTCCGGGTCGAGGTGCGCCGCATGGGCGGCGGCTTTGGCGGCAAGGAAAGCCAGGGCAACCATCTGGCCATTGCCTGCGCATTGGTGGCGGACATGACGGGCCGCCCCGCCAAGATGCGCTATGACCGCGACGATGACATGATGATCACCGGCAAGCGGCACGATTTCCGCATCGACTATCGCGCCGGTGTCGATGCCCATGGCAAGCTGACCGGCGTCGATTTCGTGCAAATGACCCGCTGCGGTTGGGCGCTGGACCTGTCGCTGCCCGTGGCTGACCGCGCCATGCTGCACGCCGATAACGCCTATCACCTACCCGCCGCGCGGATCACCTCGCACCGGCTGCGCACCAACACCCAAAGCGCCACTGCCTATCGCGGCTTTGGCGGCCCGCAAGGCGTTCTGGGGATCGAACGGGTGATGGACCATATCGCCCATACGCTCGGGCTCGACCCGCTGGAAGTTCGGAAAGCCAACTATTATGCCGAGATGGGCGGAACGCCCGGCGTGAATGTCGAAGAGGGCGTTGAGGCCAGGGGCGCAGGCCACGCCCACAAGATCAGCTCCGGCACCGGCGGGGCCAAGCGCTTCGGCGGGGCGCATTCACCCGAGCCGATGGACCAGGGTCAGCAGACCACGCCCTATCACATGCCGGTCACGGATTTTGTGTTGAACGGGCTGACCGCGAAGCTGACGGAAAGCTGCGACTACCACGCCCGCCGCGCCGCGATTGCGGATTGGAACGCCAGCCAGCCCATGCTGAAGCGGGGCATTGCGCTGACGCCCGTGAAGTTCGGAATTTCGTTTACGCTGACGCATCTCAATCAGGCGGGCGCGCTGGTGCATGTCTACAACGACGGCTCCATCCACCTGAACCATGGCGGCACGGAAATGGGTCAGGGCCTGTTTCAGAAGGTCGCCCAGGTCGCCGCCGACCGGTTTGGTGTCTCGCCCGAGATGGTCAAGATCACCGCGACCGACACCGGCAAAGTGCCCAATACCTCGGCCACCGCTGCCTCCTCTGGCACGGATCTCAATGGCATGGCTGTCAAGGCCGCCTGCGACACGATCCGCGACCGGATGGCGGAGTTTCTGGCCGACGCCTACCAGACCAAGCCCGCGCAGGTCCGGTTTGAGGATGGCATGGTGCATGTGGGTGCGGATGCGATCCCCTTTGCCGAGGCCGCAAACCGCGCCTATCTGGGCCGGGTCAGCCTGTCGGCCACCGGCTTCTACAAGACCCCGGACATCGAATGGGACCGGATCGCCGGGCGCGGGATGCCGTTCTTCTACTTCGCGCAAGGGGCGGCCTGTTCCGAGGTCGTCATCGACACGCTGACCGGCGAAAACCGCATCCTGCGCACGGATATCCTGCATGATGCAGGCAGCAGCTTGAACCCCGCGCTGGACATCGGCCAGATCGAAGGCGGTTTCGTGCAAGGCGCGGGCTGGCTGACGACGGAGGAACTTGTGTGGGACGGCAAGGGGCGGCTGCGGACCCATGCGCCCTCAACCTACAAGATCCCCGCCTGTTCCGACCGCCCCCGCGTTTTCAACGTGGCGCTTTGGGACGCACCGAACCCGGCGGACACGATCTATCGGTCAAAGGCCGTGGGAGAGCCGCCCTTCATGCACGGGATCAGCGTCTATTCGGCTTTGGCCGAGGCGGTCGCGGCCTGCGGGCCGAACTACCCCGATCTGCACACCCCGGCGACTGCCGAGGAAATCCTATCTGCCGTGAAGAGGGCAAGGGGATGAGCTTCGATCTGGACGCTCTTCGCGCCGCTGTGGCTGCGCATGGCCGTGTTGCGCGGGTGGTGATCGCAGGCGCCGCCGGATCGGTCCCGCGCGGGCCCGGCACCGCAATGCTGGTCTGGCGGGACGGACAATCCGGCACGATCGGCGGCGGCGCGCTGGAATATCAGGCGGTTGACCGGGCGCGGCAAACGCTGACCAGCGGCGACCGCTTCGACAAGGTGCCGCTTGGCCCCGGTCTGGGGCAATGTTGCGGCGGCGCGGTGCAGATGCTGACCGAGATTTGGGACGCGGCGCGGCTTGCGACCGTCACCGGCGAGGTCCATGCCCGCCCCCTGCCCGGTTCTGGCCCCGAAATGCCCCTGAAACTGGCGGGCCAGTTGCGGGCCGCACGGGCGGGCCATCGTCCGGTTGAAACGGCCATGGTGCAGGGGTGGTTCGTCGAACCTGTCCGGTTGTCGGCACAGCCGCTGTGGGTCTGGGGCGCGGGCCATGTGGGCCGGGCCATCGTGGCCACGATCTCGCCGCTGCCGGACTTTGCCATCACCTGGGTCGACAGCGCCCCGGCGCGTTTCCCGGACACGGTGCCAAGCGGTGTCACCGCCCTGCCCGCACCCGACATGTCGGCAGCAATGCGGCTGGCCCCGGCCAAGGCTCATCACCTGATCCTGACCTATAGCCACGAAATTGACCTGGCCCTGTGCCATGGGGCGCTCAATCGCGACTTCCGCTTCTGCGGCCTGATCGGGTCAGCCACCAAATGGACCCGCTTTCGCAAGCGTTTGCAGCAGCTTGGGCATTCGGATGCCTGCATTTCACGCATCACATGCCCGATTGGCGAGCCCGGCCTTGGCAAACACCCGCAGGCCATTGCCGTTGGCGTGGCCACTAGCTTAATCAGGGGCGCCGCGCGCGCCGACCTGCACCAGAAGTCCGACCGCGACCTGCGGCACCGCACGGGAGGGAGTGACATGATACTAACAGTCCAACGACGGGAGGACGTCACATGACCGGCACCCCTCTGCTTTCCATCAACAACGTCACCAAGGCCTATCCCGGCGTGGTGGCCAACAGCGATGTGTCGTTCCAGATTCAACCGGGCGAGATCCACGCGCTGCTTGGTGAAAACGGGGCGGGTAAATCGACGCTGGTCAAGATGATCTACGGTCTGGTGCGCCCCGACAGCGGCTCGATGACCTTTCTTGGCGCCCCGTTCGCCCCCCCCGAGCCCCGCGTGGCCCGGTCCACCGGCGTGGCGATGGTGTTTCAGCATTTTTCGCTGTTCGAGGCGCTCAACGTGGCCGAGAACATCGCGCTTGGCATGGAAAACCCGCCGCCACAGCGCGATCTGGCCATGCGCATCCGCGAGGTAAGCGAGGCTTACGGCCTGCCGCTCGACCCGGATCGGCTGGTCGGTGACCTTTCCGCTGGTGAACGCCAGCGGGTGGAAATCATCCGCTGCCTGTTGCAGGATCCCAAGCTGCTGATCATGGATGAACCCACCAGCGTTCTGACCCCGCAGGAGGTGGAGATTCTGTTTCACACCCTGCGCAAACTGGCCGCCGAGGGCACCTCGATCCTCTATATCAGTCACAAGCTGGAAGAAATCCGCACACTCTGCGACGAGGCGACGATCCTTCGGCTTGGCAAGGTGGTGGGCAAATGCACCCCGCGCGATACGTCTGCATCCGAGATGGCCGAACTGATGGTGGGCAAATCGCTGGCCACCCCGGCCCGCGACAATGCCGATCTGGGCGAGGTGATCCTGAAGGTCTCCGGCCTGTCGGTCGAACCGTCCAACCCCTTCGGCACGCCCCTGCGCCATATCGGGATCGAGCTGTGCGCGGGTGAAGTTCTGGGCATCGGCGGCGTCGCGGGTAACGGTCAGGACGAGCTGCTGGCGGCGCTGTCGGGCGAGGTCACCACCGCGCCGGGGACGGTGACGCTGAACAAGGTGCCAATCGGCGACAAGGGCCCCAATGACCGCCGTGACATGGGCATTCTCTGCGCGCCGGAAGAACGGCTCGGCCATGCTGCTGCGCCGGATATGAGCCTTGTGGAAAACGCCCTGCTGACCGCGCGCCAGCGAAAGGGGCTGGCGAAACGGGGCTTCGTCAACTGGGGCGCGACGCGCGGCTATGCCGAAGCAGTCATCGCAGATTTCGACGTGCGCACCCCCGGCCCCGACAATGCGGCGCGATCGTTGTCGGGCGGGAACCTGCAAAAATTCGTCATTGGCCGGGAAATCCTGCAAGACCCGCAGATCCTGGTGGTCAATCAGCCGACCTGGGGCGTCGATGCCTCGGCGGCCGCCGACATCCGGCAGGCGATCCTCAACCTCGCCCAGAAAGGCGCGGGCGTGATCGTCATCAGCCAGGATCTGGATGAGTTGCTGGAGATCTCTGACAACTTCGCCGCGCTCAACGAGGGGCGCCTGTCAAACGTGCGTGCCACGCGCGACCTGACCATGGAAACCATCGGGCTGATGCTGGGTGGGGCGCATGACATGCATGATCTGGACGAGGAGGCGATCCATGCTGAGGCTTGAGAAACGACCCTCGCCATCCAAGGGATGGATTGCCGCGACGCCGGTTCTGGCCGTGGTACTGACAATGATCGCGGGCGGGCTCATGTTTGCCGTTCTGGGCAAGAACCCGTTCGAGGCGATCCGCATCATCTTTTGGGACCCGCTGTTCCATGAAAGCTTTGCCGCCTATTCGCGGCCCCAGCTTCTGGTCAAGGCCGGTCCGCTGATCCTGATCGCCATTGGCCTGTCGCTTGGGTTTCGGGCCGGTGTCTGGAACATCGGGGCCGAGGGTCAGTATATCATGGGCGCCATCGCGGGTGCCTCCTTCGGGCTGGCCTTCTACCCGTCGGAAAGCCCGCTGATCTTCCCCGGTATGATCATCGCCGGGGCGTTCGGGGGGTGGGCCTGGTCGATGATCCCCGCGATCCTGAAAACCCGGTTCCGCACCAATGAAATCCTTGTATCGCTGCTGTTGGTCTATGTGGCCGAGAAGATCCTCGCCTCCGCCGCCGTTGGCTTTCTGCGCAATCCCGAGGGCTCCGGCTTTCCCGGTTCACGCAACCTCAGCCGCATCGAGTCCATGAACAACCCCGAACTGATCCCGGGCACCGGGATGCATTGGGGGGTGGTTCTGGCGTTCATCGCGGTCATCGCGGCCTATGTGCTGCTGAACAAGCATCTTCTGGGCTATCAGATTAAGCTGGCCGGCCAGGCCCCGCGCGCGGCCCGCTTTGCGGGGGTGAACCCCAATAGGCTGATCGTTCTGTGCCTGGGCGTATCCGGCGCGCTGGCGGGTCTTGCGGGCCTGTTCGAGGTCTCCGGCCCCGCCGGTCAGATCAGCATCGACTTCAACGTGGGCTATGGCTTTACCGCGATCATCGTGGCCTTCCTGGGTCGGCTGCATCCCATCGGCATCCTGCTGGCGGGCCTGTTGATGGCGCTGACCTATATCGGCGGGGAACTGGCGCAGCTGATGTTGCAGATCCCTGCCCCGGCGATCCAGGCGTTCCAGGGGATGCTTCTGTTCTTCCTGCTGGCCGTTGACGTGCTGTCGAGCTTCCGCATTCGCTTCAAGAAAGAGAGGGTCGCATAATGGGTATCGATCCAGTCACCCTGATCGTTGCGCTGATCACCGTTTCGACCCCCGTGCTGCTTGCTGCGATCGGAGAGCTTGTCGTCGAAAAAACCGGGGTTCTGAACCTTGGCGTCGAGGGCATGATGGTCACCGGGGCCGTCATGGGCTTTGTTGTCGCCGTCAATACCGGATCGCCAACACTCGGCTTCCTTGCTGGCATGGCCAGCGGTGTCGCGCTGTCGCTGATCTTCGGCGTTCTGACACAGGTTCTGCTGTCCAACCAGGT
>Ga0213841_1000912_pt1 | contig 20004 bp, 30 predicted proteins | sample SWPATP23_FD_160125 | JGI IMG/M metagenome (GOLD analysis project Ga0213841, IMG submission 160125) | Coastal seawater microbial communities from Marineland, Florida, United States - SWPA TP2 #3 | ecosystem: Environmental > Aquatic > Marine > Coastal | place: USA: Florida | collected 2016-08-14 | reverse complement strand
GGTATTTTTCCATAATTCTATATCGCCTTCATTGTATTTTTCCGTCGTTTTGGAAATGGGATTTTAAAAAATTCGGTGGCAATGATCCAGCCCAAAATGGGAAAATTTATTTTTTCCGCAGCCCTTAATCGTGCAGTATCTATTTTGAAGGGGATCAAGGGAACAGTGGAGCATGCCAAAGAAATTAAAGCGCGAGAAGAGAAAGCACGTGATTTGAGGCTGAAAAGCTACAAGGCAAGTCGTATCAAGCTGGTAAATAAGCTGTTGCCCCTGGCTGTTGAGTCACAAAGTTATGTCGACATTCTGATTTGGCGGTTGGCGCTGGGCGCAAAGCTGAATGATTATTTGTCAGACCCTTACTTTTATGTGTCTGAAAACAAATACGCTCTCAGTGATATAGACCGCGCTTTAAGTAACAAACACCATTTTACACTGAAATTTGTGGTTAACGACTGGCGTAGAGAAATTCATGAAATTATCACTGAACGCCTATGGCCCTACGATGAATCCCCTGAGGAAAAAAAGCTGACCCTGCTGATTGAAACCTTTGAATCGGAATGGAAGCTTGAAATACAGGGCTTATATCGCAAAGCAATTGATAAAGTTGAGGCTGAAGTAGCTGCCCATTCCTTTATTTCTGACTGCCGAAAACTCACAGACGTTGAATAACCAGGAGCTTACCCATGAAGGAATATTTTATTCATAACGGCACTGTTTTAGCTGCACTCATTCTTTGCGGCCTATGCCTTTCGCTGCCTGTCTATCAGTGGGTCAGCATTCCCAGCGGCTTTTTGCTCCAGTGCCTGGGAGGGGCGGCGGCCCTTGCCCTGGGTATTTGCAAGCTGACCTTTATTCCATTGGCAATAGAGAACTTCCGACAAAAAAGCCATATTCCAGCCTTTTTCCTCTTTGCTGTTGCCATGGTAGCTTTGGCTGTTAGTGTTAGCGCTAGCCGCGACTTATTAAACAATGCAACAACGATCAAACAGCAAAGCGGCGCCGTTAATAGTTTGGCTTACCAAAACGCGGTCACAGAATTAAACGATTTAAACGGTGAGATCAAAACACTAAACGCATTGCTTGCCGCCGATTTGGCCGCAGGATACCGAGAAAGGGCATACCTTCAGCGGGAAAAGCTGGAAACTCTTAAGATGCAGCGGGCTGCAATCGCCTCAAAAGCTGAAAGGCTTGCTCAAAGTTCACCAGCTCACACGGGGGCGACTTTCGGGAGAAATATAAAGCTTTCTCTGGGTGGAGTGGAGGCGGGATTACAGGCCGCCACAGGAGCCGCGATTGCGCTGCACCTTGCCTGTATATTTTCAGTGCTTGCGGTTACGTCTTGGAAACCAGAGCCACAAGGTGCTGAACGCTTTAAGTCTAATGAAGGCAGGCAGGAAAACGTTAAAAAAATGCCTGTTAAAAAAGTGGATAAGCCAAAACCAGCACCAGCAGGAGGCAATGATTTAACACCCGCTCAACATGAACTGGCTTCAAGAATAACTGCAGGCGAGTTTGGCAGTAAACCAGCAATGCGAGAGCTGATAGCTAACAAAGCGATTAAGGGCGGCTTCAACAAAGTTCGACCTGTCTTTGATTACCTTATTCGTCAAAACAAACTGATTGAAACCGGCAAAGGTTTTGAGCTTGTCCAGAAAACCATATAAGCACACTATACAAAGGAAATGTCATTATGAAAATTCGACTCAAAAAAAACGACCTTAAAACCAGTGTTGAGATTGATCCCGTTACCAGCGGTGGAAAAAATCACTTTGCGGCCTTGATCGCTGTTACGGTTTTTCATGTTGGCGAAAAGATGGGCGACACAGCCCCAAGGGTGGTTAGCACATTTGCCGGTCAATTGAGTGCTGCGGACGCAGGAATATATGCCGAAGGTTTAAGTCTGGCCTCCTTCATTTGCAAACATGCCGAAAGCTTCGGTGGTTTAGAGGGAATCTATCAACAGCTTGAAAACTCTGGCCTTCCAAATATGAATGCTCTATATGGGGAATCCGACATTGGTGTCCATTGCGACTGTAATAGCTGCCGCGCCCGTAGAGGTGAAATTCAATATTCAAAAGCAGTTCACTGACTTAGGTGGAAGCAATGAATCGTTTTACAGGAAAACAGGTAGAGGCGGCGGCATATACCGTTGCCGCAAAGGAGGCAGCCCGCCAAGCGATTGCCAGACAAATGGCAGAATTTGAAGCCAGGAATGGAATAACAAAAACGACAAGTGCAGGAAAAAGCAACTATGTATCCAGAAAACGCTTCGAGATTGTAAGGGGATAGAGATATGACACTCAAATACAAGCAGATTGACTATTGCGAGATTTGCGACGAGGAAACGGTGATCGATGTTGAAGAAATCGAAACAGACGAACACCGCATAGATGCGCCGATCATCACTCATTACACCTGCGCCGAATGTGGAAATAACTGGGACGCGTAAAGCACATATTTTTACCTTAGGAGTGCCTAAAGATGGCTATTTTAGAAGAAGCTGAAAACATAGAGGGCCTGTACCTGGTCGAGTGCCCAGGATGCAAAATGCTTCACCAGATACCAACCAAACACAGCCACCCTGGAGCTAACTGGAACTTTAACGGGGATATGGAGAAACCAACCTTTTCACCGTCTCTGTTGGTGAGATCCGCATGGGGAGATGAGCGGGAAAAGCGGGTTTGTCACAGTTTTATTCGTGACGGTATGTGGCAGTTTTTAAATGATTGCACTCACGACCTTGCGGGTCAGACTGTCCCCATGATCGATATTGAATAACCTCAATTCTGTACGTTAGGAAAATATGAATATTCCATATACAAAGCCAACAGTTACCGAAACCTGCCCCCACTGCAAGGCCACTAGGCAGGGCGACGGCTGGACAAAGGTGTGCCCATGCTGCGGAAAGGTGCAGGGTCATAATCGTTAATTTGATCTGATAGCTCTTTTAGCCTCAGATTAATATGGCAAGATTTTTCCTTGCTTATCCAGTACTCTACCTAATGAATATAGATGAGCTGTTTTTTGTCAAACCACTATTTTGCGGAGAATTTTTTGATGCGAACGAACAAACATATGAAAGATTTAGAAACCTCCTGTGAGCGGTGGAAAGAGAGAGTTGCTTCAATCAAGGCTCGCATCGACGCACTGATATCCTGGGGAGAGGAAGGATATTCCAATAGGGAAGGATCTTCTCTTACTGAATGTGATCGCAATGTGGATCAAATCCCATTACTAATAGAAGCCGAACAAAATACTCTTAATATGTACGAGAAAATATTGGCGGTTCGCGAGTCTCAGAGAGATCGGGCGATAAGCAGATAACAAGACTCAATAAGTACAAATTGAGTTTTAATCCTGGGGGCCGCTCTGCGCCCCCTCCTTCTCTTTCAGACGGCATTGAGCATCAACCAAAAAATCAATATGGTCATAAACCATCTGCTTAAGCTCGAGTGGTAGCGCTAGAAACTTATCCCATATTTCCTTATCCATACCAATCTGGTCTAAGAATTGCTCTAGCTCACTGGCAGACCATTCATTTGGGTCTTTATTGACTAAGTCTTTCAATTTCACGGCACCCTCTCAGTTGTTATGGCGTTTTATTTTTTGCCATGAACGGCTAAAAATCAAACAGCTGTTTAGGGTGCACTTCCAGCACCTCACAAAGCTTTTCCAACAAGTCAAACCGGGGGCCATGTTTCCCTCGTTCTATATGGCCTATAGTTTGAAGGACTACGCCGCAACGCTCTGCAAGCTGCTCCTGGGTAAGCCCTGCCTCCTTGCGGTAGCGGGCAACATTGAGGCCAAATTCCTTTTTAAACGAAGTCACGGTCACCTACAGGTATAAAAGTACAAATATACAAAGCACCCATGCTAGGGGAGTTGTTGCCTTGCCAACAGCTAGTTAAACTAGCTACCCTTTTGGCGTCTGGATCTACATGCGTCAGGAGGGCTGTTTAAGCCGTAACCATAAGGAGTGCCATCGATGGCGAAACACGAAAAACAACTTGGAAATGTTGAGGAACTGCACCAGGTAAGGAAAGAAGACTCACTGCAAAAAATCATAACCACCAATCTAAAGACTGTAGAGCGGATAAGTAGGGCTACTGCTGGTTATGGTGTTTTGGGTAGATTATTGACCAGCCAGGAGCACTTGGAACTTAACGGCGATGATCAACGGGGCTTGAGTGTGATATTTGATAGTCTTCAGAAAGAATTGCACCAAGCGAAAGATGATTTAAAGGAGGTGGTAACAGACAGGTTAACCTAAAACACAGGCACCGTTAGGTGCCTGGTCCAGTTGCGGTGGGGTTAGACAGAAAGCCTTGCTTGCTCAAGCAGTTGCTGCTGCTCGTTGGCTGGGAGACTGCGCAAGAGTTCTAACATCATATCCTTGGCCCCTTTTCTGGACGGTGACAAGGTGTGTTTAAATGCCAGCGTGGTCACAAAGGTATGTCCGCACTCCGCATCACTACAGCTACAATACAAGTCGGTGACCACATTGGATAGGCGGTTACGTTTATTGATCACCGCTCTTTGATTGCATTCCGGGCACTCGACGCGCATAGACTCCCCCCTGGTCATGAAGGGGCATTTTAGCATGGTGCAATTTAATTTGTAATTATTAGGATTCATTTGTAATTTCTGGTCTATCAAACTTAATCCGTTTGGCCTTTGGGAGTTGTTCATTCAGCTTCAAAAAAACATGCTGCATGGGCTCCACTTCGTTTTCGTAATAGACCCGGCTGATTTTTTCGATATCTCCAAAGCCCCCGGTGTTCTCCGGCATAATGCCCGCTAAGGCTGGCTGGATGCGCCACATACTGAGCACATCGTTACGGCTTAAGTTTTTTACCCGCTCGAATTCGTCTTTGGTGGCGATATCCCCCACGGGGATAATCTTAACGGAGTCGGGACGCCCACCAGGTATGTTCAAAAACAGACTGCGGAAGTTGCCCACGCCCTTGCTGTTGGCGATTTGCTCCTTAAGGGCTTGTTCGTCTGCATCGTCTAGCTTGGCGTCAGCGGTATAGAACACAAAGCCCATATGCGCACCGTTGTTGTAGTATCGGCGGCGAAAGAGCGTGGCGGCCTCATTCAACAGCACGGATTGGACACCGCCTAAGTATTGCGGCATGCCGTAGATTTGCTGGTTAACGTCATACTCTTTCAGGTGGACGATTTCGCCCGGTTGAAACACCAGTGGCTCTTTACTATTGCGCAACTGGCAATAGCGGTCTAGCTCCTTCATGCGGCGCATATTGAGGGCCGGGATATGCTTGTAGCGCAGTATCTGGCCAAAGCGGTTGAATATAGCCTGGAGGTAACAGTTGCCAAACACCAGATAGTCAAACCCGGCATTTTCCAAGTCGGTAGCCGATAACACCGGATTTTCAACGTACCATTTGCGGAGCATGTTGCGCTTAAAAAACGGTATGGTGTTGTGGTGAGCATTGGCCCGTAGGATTTTGGCTAGCCCTCCTAGGCTCACCGGGGGCGTGTAGTAGTCACCGTTAGGGTTGATAAACAGTCCCAAGTAATCCGCGATATTGCCAGACAGGGCCGGTTCTGGATCGCCAAAGCTGAAGGCCAGAGGGTTGCCTTGTTTGTCCCCCGTGTGGCTCACACTGCGGCGGGTAAAGTTATGTGGCTTGTTTTTTAATGCGCCTTTTCTCATTGGTGCCGGGTTCTCTTAACTCGCAAAAGCCAGGGTGGCTTTTCGCTGGGTACGGTTTAAGGGTTCGTTGCTGAGCGCGTGCATAATCGACCAAGCCACGTCTGCGTGGCCAGTTTTGCTGTTGCGGTCTGCAACATAGGTGATTTTGTCGCCAGCGGTGGCCACCTGTTGCACTTGCAAAAATGCCTGGGGGATATCGGTATGCTCTGCGTCCCACTCAATGCGGCCAGACTCCACCACGTCGACGGCTTTAAGTACCAGGCTGGTCTTGGTTTCCAAGCCGTAATGGATCGGTGTTGCCCTGGGGAAAAACCCCTGCACTAACTCAAAAACGCCCAGCCCTGGGCCGGTGCAGTCAATGCCGATAAATTGCACGTTGTACTTTTCAGTCAATTCCTTGATGCGGTTGGCCTGGTAAGCAAATGCGCCTTTCAGTTTGTGTTTTTCCAGAATACGGAATTTCTCACCTTCCTTGAGCGGGGGAGCCACCACCACCACGCTGGAGGTATCCCCGGTGCGGGCAGGGTCGTAACCGATCCATACCGGGCGGTTGCCAAAGGGGCGTTTCTGGCGGGCTTTAAAGTCCACCCACACTACATTGGAATCCACTGCACAATTTAACAGGTCATCCAGTTTAAAGACTGATTGCCCGGCCTCCATAAACGCACACATAAACAGGTTATTAAACTCTGCGTCTGTGTATTCCAGCTGTAGGCTTTCGATATCAAAGAGGTCACAGCCCTGGGTTTCGGCGTCTTTGATGGTTACCACGTTGCGCCAAATCTTATCCGGCCCTACATGACCGTTAACCAGGGTATCGTGGGATAGATTAAACTCAACCTTGTTTTTCAGCCGTTCGTTGTATTTCTCTCCGCTCCACATGGGGTAAGCGCCGTGGCTTTTCACCGATGGCGTAGAGAAATAGGTTTTGCGCCATTTCTTTTGTGATGCCATGGCACTGGCCAGCTTGTTGAGCTTTTCGAAGTCCGGTATCCAAAAGACTTCATCAATGTAGAGGTGCCCGTGGTAGCCCTGAGCGGTGCGACCATTGGTGGAGACAAAACGCAATTCTGCGCTGTTGCTGAGTTCGATGAACTCCGCGCCTTTCAATTCCAGTTCAAAGTATTCACGGGCAAACTTGATGATATAGGCCTTGAACACTTCCGCCTGGCTGCGGCTGGCCGACAGGAATACCTGGTTGTCGCCACTAATAATAGCGTCCTCGAAGGCCTCCCAGGCAAAGTAGTAGGTAGCGCCAATCTGGCGGGACTTCAAAATAAACCGGGTGCGCTGGTCTTTGTTGTCGTGCCAGCGGTGCTGGTAATCAAAAAACAGCTCTTTACGGATGGTCTCCAGCTGTTCCGGCGTTATCTCGCTGACATCGTTTTTCTTTTTCCGCTTGCGTTTTCTGGTGCCACCTTCGCCATTTTCTTCCTTGGCGGCCCTGGCTTTCTCTTTGGCTGCTCTGGCTTTCTTGGCATCAATGCCTGCCAGTTTATCCAGCAGGTTACTGAGCCGGTCTATCTCCTTATAGTCATCATCCGTTTTGTTGGGCTTTTCAACCAGCACAATCATGCGGCGGGCGGTCGCCTGCTCCACGGTTTCGTGTTGCAACATGTCATCCCAGTGGCCTTTTTCCGCCCACTGGTAAACCACCCGTGCACTATTCAGGTTCAGTTCTTGCGCAATCTCTTTGGCAGAGCATTTGCGCAGCCACATCATTTTCGCGGCAACTTTTATTTCGTCTGAGTATTTAGCCATGTGGGCAGTTTACGGGGTTTTAGCCGTAAAAAAGTGCAGCGGCGTTCCTGGAAATTCCTATTTTCGCAAAACAGGAATTGGCAGGAATTAAACGCGTTGTTTCACCCGGTGCTTAGCCTTACTGTGGCAACCATTGAAGTGCAGCAAGCACAACCGGCATTCAAGCGAACCGATTAAACCAACAGAAGGGCAACCCAGTGGCGCGAAAACTCTTTACCGATTTTGTGAAAGTGGCAACCAGTGGGCCTACTATTGATGGGCGCGAAATTTCCGCCACGGATATCACTGATATGGCGGAATCCTACGACCAGGAAGAGTACACCGCGAATATCTGGTATGAGCATATCCGCTACTTTGGCAACCTGGGCAAGGTGATAGAAGTCAAAGCGGAAGAAGACAGCAAAGGCCGCATGTGTTTGTTCGCCAAAATTGCCCCCAGTGATGAGTTAATCTACCTGAACAATAACGGCCAAAAGCTGTTTACCTCCATTGAAATTCAACCGGATTTTGCCAAAACCGGTAAAGCCTACCTGGCAGGCCTGGCGGTGACCGATTCACCGGCCAGCCTGGGTACCAGTGAGTTGCAATTCAGCAATCGCGCCCAGCTGCCAGAGAACTACTTTTCTACCCCTGTAGCGCTAGAGCACCTGGAGCTGGAAAACAACCAGGGGCCTTTGTCGCGATTCATGCAAAAACTCACCAAATCCACCGACGATAAACAGGATTCCAAAACCATGGATAAAGAACAGTTTCAACAACTGCTGGACGCCTTTAACACTCAGACTCAGGCCAGCAGCGCACTGCTGGAAAAATTCACCAGCCTGGAAGAAAAATTGGCGGCTAAGGAAGAACCCCAGGGTGGTGATGAAGAGACACCGGAAACCGGTGTAAGCCAGGAAGCGTTTAGCCAGCTGCAAACCCAGTTCAATGAGTTGCAGGAAAAGTTCAACAAGCTGTCTGAAGAAGAAGTGCCCGGCACCGAAACCGATCCGGCTGGCGGTGATGCTGAGAAAGTAGAAGTTATTTAACTGCGGGTGACTCACACCCTTAACCCTTTGTTTTAACTGCAAGAGAGCAAACAGCTATGCGTAACAATACCCGCAAACTTTTTAACGCTATGTGCGTCGCCATGGCCACCACCTATGGCGTAGACAGTGTGGCACAAACCTTTGCCGCTACCCCCGAAATTGAACAGCGCTTGATGGATAAAATTGTAGAGTCCTCTGATTTTCTTCAGCGCATTAACGTGTTGGGCGTTCCCGAACTGAAGGGAGAAAAAATCCTGGGCTCTGTGTCCGGTGTGTTGGGTAAGCGTACCGATACCACAGCGGGTGACCGCCAAACCAGTGACCCGCTGGGCCTTGACCCGTTGGGTTATGAGTGCGTCAAAACGGAATATGATGTGCACATCACCTACAACACCATCGATGCCTGGGCCAAGTTCCCAGACCTGAACGACCGCTTTATGGCGTATGTGCGCAGAGCTATTGCTCTGGCCCGCATTAAGCACGGTTTTTACGGCACCAGTGCAGCGGCGGTCACCAATGCGGGCACCAACCCCAACGGGGAAGATGTCAACAAGGGCTGGCTGCAACACCTGCGTGACTATCAGGCCGGTTCCCAGATTCTCACCCAGGGTGGCACCGCTAACGAAATTCGCGTGGGCGCTGGCGGCGACTATGAAAACCTCGATGGCCTGGTGTATGACGTGCTCCAGATGGTGAGTGACGTCCACCGCGACGGTGACGACCTGGTGGCCCTGGTTGGTCGCGATCTGTTGGCCCAGGACAAGGCGCAGCTGTACAAAGCCCAGGGACAGACCCCCACGGAAAAAGAGCGCATCGAAAACAACGCGGTGACTCGCACCTATGGTGGTCTGCCGTCTTACACAGTGGCTAACCTGCCTGCCCGCGGCCTGATCATCACCAGCTTTGACAACCTGTCTATTTACTACCAGGAAGGGGCCGTGCGTCAGAAGATTGATGACAATGCCAAACGCGACCGCGTGGAGCACTACAACACCATTAACGAAGCCTATGTGGTGGAAGACCTGGACAAGGCCGCCGCCATTGAATTTGGCAACGTGAAGTTTAAAGACCCTGGCTCTGGTCTTTGGACTGCTTAATAACTCGATAAAAGCAGCGGCAGCTTGCCTCGCTATTTTCAGCTGAAAACAGCGGGGCCTTTTTGAGCTGCGATTAAACGTCCAATAGAAAACCAAGGATAATAAGATGACAAGTATTGCCCTGCGTCATAAGCAAAAGTGCCTGGAGGCCCACGCGACAAAACAAGCGGGAGAGGTTGAACAGGAGACAGCACCACAGACCGCAACGGCGGTGCAATCCAGTTCCCCTGTTAGCAGCGCTAAATCCAAGCACCAACAGGAAGTAGCCTTAACCGAACTGCAAAACGACCTTGAGCGCTTGAGCGACCTGGAAGACGTGGCCGATAAAGTGGCGCTGAAGAAAAACGAACTGCTGCCTAAGTATCTACCCATCGTCCAAGCCTACCGCGACAGCGGCGCAGACTACCCCAATGAATTGTTGGTGCGCGTGGTTATTTGGCTGATCGATGCTGAAGACATTGAAACCGCCGTGGAGTTGGCAGGTTTTGCCATAGCTCAACAGCAGCACATGCCAGGCAACTTTAAGCGCGACTTGCCCACTTATGTGGTGGAGGAAATCACAGCCTGGTCAGAGCGGCAGTATAAAGCGAAAGCTAGTGCCAGCCCCTATCTTGATGATGTTGCCAAATTGGTGATGGCTGATTTCTGGATCGTTAACCAGCCTATTGTGTTGAACAAGTTGTACAAACTGTTGGGTTTGTATGCGGAGTGCGATAACCAGGAAGAGCAGGCCTTAGCCTGGTTTGAGAAGTGCGAAGAAGTCAATCCCGATAAGTCTGGGGTAAAAACCAAGATAAAAGTATTAAAAGCGAAACTGAATCAATAACGACTCCCAAGCCACACGGGCCAGTGGGGCGCTGTCATTCCCCCAGCTTGGCAGCATAACCACTTGGCACCGTGTTTTTAAACAGGTGAGAACATGGCGTTTACCGGCAGGCCACAGACATTTTTGGACAGCACCTTAAGTAATGACGGGTTCTTTCCAATACTGTCTTTGGGCGACTTCCAGAAAATCTACCGGGTGCCTGCTGACCGTGCCCAGGAAGCGGTAGAGCACCAGCTCAAAGTAGCCCGCAATCTGGTTAACGATACGCTGGTAGCAGAGAAAGCCGCCTGGGAGCTAGATGGCTACGCGACTCTGGCAGCGGTAGACCTGGGGGAGAATTCTGACCTGGTGAGTTATTACCTGGATGCGGTTTATCTGAAAGCCAAGGCAGAGCTGTTACACGATTTTCAAACCTTTACCCGCCGCGATCAGGCAGACGATATCGCCAAGGATGGCGACGGCACCTACCAGGCATTGCTGGCCAACAGCAACCGGGCCGTCAGGCGGTTAAAGGGCATTACCACCAACATTACGGCGGAGTTGCTGTAATGGCATTGGAAAAGCTGCAAGCGCTCCACACGTTTTTGGTTGAACAGAACCTGGTGGATGAAAACCAGGTTGCCAGTTGGATGGAAAACGGCAAGCCGGAAGCGTGCGCCAAGAGTCTGGGTAACGGCATTCGGGTTTGTCGGTTAAGTTATGACGCCTTGGTGAGCATTGAACGCTTTAGCGGCAATGAAGACCTTTTACTGGCGCTGATTTGTGTCTGGCTAATGGATGTAGACCCAGAGCGAGAAGACGACGAATTGCCACCACCAGATATCGACATTGATATTTTGGATAACGGCACCGCTGACGTTGAATTGCGCGTGGCGTTTATCGAAAACATTGACCTGGTGGAAGACGCAAATGGGCTAGTGCCATTCAAGGGCAAAACCTGGAGTGTCGCCAGCGTACTAGTCGACGAACCCAACGAAGCCGCTGTGGGTGACGACCAGGCACAGCCGACGGACAAGTCCTATGTCCGTGAAGGTTGATATTAGCGGGCACCTTGGTGTTAAAAAAACGCTGCAGCTGTTGCAGCAAACACCGGCTAAACGCAAACGGATATTGGGCCAGGTTGGGCGCAAGGTAAGGGTAGCCAGCCGTCAGCGGTTGCGGCAACAGCGAGACATTAACGGCAGACCCTGGGCACCCAGAAAGAGCCAAAGCAAGCGCAAGATGCTGCGGGGCCTAAGTAAGCGCATGGCGGTGTATAGCGATCCTAAGAAAGTGGATATCACTTTTGACAATGGGGTTGTGGGGAAAATCGCCAGGGCACAACAGGAAGGTATCGCCACGGGAATGACCGCGCAAAAAATGCAGCGGATTCACGGTGAACCGGATTATGGCGCGCCAGCCACCCGTAGCCAGGCCAAAGCGTTGCGGGCAGAGGGATACAAAATACGGCGGGCCAACGGCAAAGGCTGGAAGAACGCCACGCTCAAGTGGATTACTGAAAATTTAACCATAGGGCAAGCGGGCATTATTTTGCGATTGATGCGCGACAAAGCCAGCACCAGCTCCTGGGTTATTCCTCTACCGGCCCGCTCGTTTTTGGGGGCCAGCGAAAAAGATGTAAACGCCATGGTAGATACGATTTTTGAAAACACACTGAACCGGAAAAGGGCATAGCAATGGCACAGGGTAAGGTTACGGTAAACAATTTGAATTTGGCCCAAGGGGATATCCCGGCCATTGAACGAAAGGCGCTGTTTATCGGCGTGGGCACCAAGAATATGGGCCAGGTGTTGAGTCTCAACACACAGAGCGACATGGAAGACCTGTTGGGCGTCAACAACAGCGAGATTAAAACCAATGTGTTGGCCGCTAAAAACAACGGCGGTGAAAACTGGCAGGCCTGGGCCGCACCACAAAACAGCGGTTACACCTGGGAAGACGTGGTTGACCTGGCCATGAACACCATTTCCCCGGAGCTGATTGTGCTCTGCACCCCGGCCACCTCCAGTGCAGAGCTGGACGCCATGCAGACTAAAGCAGAGAGTTTGCGCACTACCCTGGCACGGCGCGTGATTATCTTAACCGCGACACCTGGTGTAGATCCCACACCAACCACGGGACAGACCTGGAGTGATTACGAGACCGCCCAGGCAGCGATTACCAACGGTGTGGCCGCTTACCGTGTAGCGGCAGTGCCACAGCTCCACGGCAACAACCTGGGGGTTTTGGTGGGCCGCCTGTGCAATGCCGCTGTGAGTATTGCCGACAGCCCCATGCGCACAGCAACAGGCCCCTTGATTGGCCTGGGTGCCACTCCTGTGGATATGAACGGTGACGAATTGAGTAGTGCCACTTTGACTACTTTGGATGCCAACCGCCTGTCCTGCCCACAGTCATACCCCGATTATGCGGGCGTCTACTGGGGCGATTGCAACCTGTTGGATGCCGCTGGCGGCGACTACCAGGTAATAGAAAACCTGCGGGTGGTGGACAAGGCCGCCCGTGCGGTGCGCATCCTGTCCATTGCCCGCATTGCCAACCGTTCTTTGAATTCCACAGCGGTGAGCATTGCGGCTAACAAAACTTACTTTATGCGCCCCTTGCGCGAGATGAGTCACAGCACGGTTTTTGCCGGTGAACATTTCCCCGGTGATATCAAGCCGCCGACGGATGACAGCATCACTATTGTGTGGCCTTCAAAAACGAAGGTGGAAATCTACCTGAAGGTGCAGCCTTACAACTCACCCAAAGAGATTGAAGCCAACATTATTTTGGATTTGAGCAACGGCGCGGTTTAACCGTGCCTCTGCCTGGTTAATTAACGCGGAGCAAAAACAATGGGCCAGAAACTAAGCGGTAAGGATGTTGATGTGATGATTGGTTCCATGCTGGTGCATGTGGAGAACATCACACTGAACATTGAGGACAATACCGGCGTTGCCATGACCAAAGGCGTGCCGGATGGCTGGATCAATGGCGACAAAAAAGCCAACGGTGACATCGAGGTGGACACGACTAACCTCAATACCATTTTGGATGCCGCCAATAGTGCGGGCAGTTTTAGCGCCCTGGAAGCTTTCGACGTGGTGATGAATGCCGCCAGCCCCGACATTGAGCTAAATGTAGAGGCCTTTGGCTGCAAGCTGCGTATTAGCGATCTGATAAACGCGGCGGCCACTGGCGGCGAAAAGTTGAAACACAAGTTGCCCTATGACGTGACCAGTCGCGATTTTGTGCGCATAAACGGTACGCCCTATATCGATGCCAGCGAAACCGAAAACCTGGTTTAACGGTTAAACGCCAAGCGCAGGCCTTGTGAACAGCGGGGGAAATGGAACAGTGCAAGAGAATATACGGGTTAGGTTTGGACAGTTGCAAACCACCATGATTGCCAAGGGCTATGCCTGGTTTGATAACGGCGACTACAACCTCAACCTGGTGGGGATTCGCACCAGGGACAACAGGGCCAACACGTTCAATGACCGTTTGGCCGTGGCGTTTCGCACGGTTGAACGCCCACACCTGTTTGTTTTTGACTGCACCACTGATCCCGGTGTGTATTGGCGAGAACAGCCAATCAATCTTGAGGGCACTGCGATTGTGAAACCGGGTCAGTACCGTGGCCTGTGGCAGCTGGGCAAACACCAGGGTAAGTATGACGCCCTGGTACAGCGTGGCCTGGTGACCGTTTACCGCGATAACAATAAAGATGCGGTATTGGACATGCTGTATATGCCGGAAGAGCGGGGCCATTTTGGCATTAACTGTCACCGTGCCAGCGCTGAGGGCACCAGCAGCACAGTAAACCGCTGGTCTGCCGGCTGCCAGGTGCTGGCCAATCCAGATGACTTCGCTCTGTTGATGGCCCTGTGTCGTAAAGCAGCGGCACTGTACGGCAACAGCTTTACCTACACACTTTTGGATGAAGGCGACTTATGGACCCCGTAACTGCAATTACCATCGCCAAGGGCATTGCCAAATACACCGGACTGGGCGATTGGATCAAAAACAAGTTGGGGGAAAAACTGGGCGAGAAAACCGCACAGAAGATTACCCATATTGCCCAGGTGGCCACCAACTCTGCCACACCAGAGGAAGCCCTGGAGCGCGTGAAGCTGTACCAGGACGAAGCGGAAGCGGTGAAACAGAAGCTACTCGAAAAAGAGCACGAATTAAAGCTGGCTTACCTGGAAGACGTGCAAAGCGCCCGCGAAATGTACGGCCATAAAAATGCTATGGCGGACAAGGTTGCTGAGCAAGTAATCAGCCAAAACCACAAAGTGGTGGCGCTGTTACTGCTGTGTAACGTCCTGGTGCTGCAGTATGTGGAGGATACCGCTGTTGCTATGGCGTTGGGCAACTTGATAGGCGGCAGTGTGACTGCGCTTTGGCAGGAACGCCAACAGGTGATTGGTTTCTTTTTTGGCTCCAGCCTCGGCAGCAAGTTAAAGAACGCTTTTCCATTAAACACTGGCAAAAAGCAGTAAGGGATAACCGCGTGGAAAAAGACAACTTGGCCGCCCACTGGCTGGCTGTAATTTTCGGTTCACTGCATGGATTGACGTTTAATCAGTGGGTATCTCTGGGCGTACTGGTCACCGGTTTTATCACCATGCTGATTAATTGGTACTACAAACATAAACACCTGGAGCTGGCACAACAGCCACACCAGCAACATTCGAAAGGAGTAAATAGCAATGACTAAATCTGCCGCACAAATCATAGACGTTACTGTTGGCGAGAAGACCTATTGTTTTGAAGTCACTCGTGAATCGTACAACAAGTACGTCAATAGCTTATTGCCCAACAGCAAGGTGGCTCCTAGCCATAACTTTTTGGTGGGAACAGTTCAAAAAGACGATGAGAAAGCGTTGCTGGAGCTGATTAAATCCGCGCCTGGTATTGAAATGGATCTGGTTGGCGCTGTTCTGCAGGAATATACCCCTGATCTGGCGATCACTGCAAAAAAGCGCAGCGCATAGCGGAGCAGATCGAAAACAACGGCTACGACCAGCTGCGCGCCCTGGTGGCCAGGTATCTACCAGGTCAGCCCGTAACCGAAGAAACCATGGGGCTGGCGCTGTACCTGGAAAAGCGGGAGTGCCAGAACCTGGAAGCCGCGATTGCTAATGGTATTGGCCGTGCTTTTAGCGGTAAGTGACCGCCAAGGATTGACTGACGCAAGGTAGAGGTTGCAACCATGAAATTCAGAAGTGCTTATTTACTTTTAGTGGGGATATTTGTGGCATTCCTTTCTGGATGCGTCAGCACGGCGGACGTGATGCGCGAGAAGAACCAGTTAGATGCCAGATTCGTTTATCGTTACGACATTGGCGACGAATGGATAAGACTGGCCAGTAGCGGCACTGTCTATGGTGACTGCGAAGACTACGCGATTACGTTGCAGGAACAGGTAGGCGGTACGTTATGGATTGGTTTGCCAGTCAATACGAATAGCGCTCATGCTTTTTTGTGCCATGGCAACACCTGCGTTGATAACAACAGTGCCGCCCCGTTCCCCCTGAATCCGCAAGAGTTTGAATGGTTGCGCCGGGTACCTGTTGAGGAAATCCGACGTCGCTTAGAGATACAGACTATAAGACTGTGAACCAATTTCCTGATGCACAAAGACTGCAGCACTGAACCTTTGGAAACACTATGAGTTCTCGTTTAGAAAAATTGCTCTTTAGTGTGTCGCTGATTGACAAGGTCAGCGGCCCTGCGGGAAAAATAGCGGCTCAAATCGACCAGTTAAACAGGCGTGCCACCCAGGGTTTTGCCCAGGTAGGTGTGGGCGCTGCGGGGTTGTTCTCCACGGGCTATGCATTGTCTTCCATTTTATCACCTGCCATTGAGATGGATCGGGCTTTGGGTGAAGTCAAAAGCCTGGGGGTAGCGGATAGCGCCCTCAAACAACTGGAGAAGACTGCCTTGTCTTTTTCCACCCGCTACGGTGAGAGCGCCACCGACTTTGTGCGCTCCTCCTACGATATCCAAAGTGCCATTGCCGGTTTAACGGGCAATGAGCTGTCCAAGTTCACCCAGGCCAGTGGTGTGCTGGCCAAGGCCACCAAATCCGATACCGGCACCATTACCGACTACATGGGCACCATGTACGGTATTTTCCAGAACACCGCTAATCAGATGGGTAAGGCCGAGTGGGTGCAGATGCTGGCCGGTCAAACCGCGAGCGCGGTGCAGATGTTCAAGACCACGGGTAGCGAGATGGCCGCCAGCTTCGCCAATCTGGGCGCTGAGGCCCAGAGCCACGGTGTTGCCATGAATGAGCAAATGGCGATCCTGGGCACGCTGCAGGCCACCATGAGTGGGTCAGAGGCAGGCACCAAGTACAAATCCTTCCTGGCGGGCGTGGGCAAGGCCCAGGCGGAACTGGGGCTGAGGTTCACCGATAGCCAGGGCAAGCTACTGCCCATGGTGGATATCCTCCAGAAGATCCAGAGCAAATACGGCGAAATCGACACCGTGGCGGAATCTGACGCACTCAGAAAAGCGTTTGGTACCAAAGAGGCCGTGGGCCTGATCAAGCTGCTATCCCAGAACGTTGAGGGCCTGGCAGGCAATATCAGCGCCCTGGGCAGCCTCAACGGCATGGATAAGGCCATGGAGATGGCTGATGCCATGGTTGACCCCTGGGAGCGCCTGGGGGCTGTGGGAGAGGCCGTGAAGACGGTGTTTGGCCGAGTCATGCAGCCAGTGCTGGTGCCCCTGGCTAACAGCTTGATCAGCGGTGGCGAGGCCATTGTGCGCTGGACAGAGCTATTTCCCAACCTGACCCGCGTGATTGGTATAGGCACCCTGGTGGTATTTGGTCTTGTGGCCGCCGTCAGCGCCTTTTCGCTGGCCACTGGGGTGGCAGGTATGGCCATGGCCGGGTGGCACTCTATCCTGCTGGTAGGGCGCACAGCCCTGCTGCTGTTCAATGCCGCACTCTGGGCCAACCCCATTACCTGGGTGGTGGGGGGCGTATTGCTCCTGGGAGCCGCTCTCGCGGGCTTAGTCATCTATTGGGACAAAGTGCAGGCGGCCCTGGCAAAGTCCGTGGTATTCCAGCTCCTGCGCCTGGCGGTGCAGGGGTTAACCGCCTCCTTGTCTTTTCTGTGGGATGGGCTGGGTATGATCATTGACGGCTGGAAGCTCCTGTTTGACCTGTTTGGTGTCACCACGGTGTTTAACAACGTGCTGACCCTGTTTCAGGCCATAGGCACGGTAATAGGGGCTGTGGCCAGCGCCATAGGCTGGCTGATTCAAAAGGTGTGGCAGGCCACCAACTTGTTTGCCGGGTTCCTCAAGACCGTGGCCGACAATGGGTTGATTCAGTCCATTGCCGGGCTGTTTGGTGGCGACAACAGCTTAAACCTCAACCAAAAAGTGGAGCAGGAGCGGGACGCCATGAACCAGGTGGCAGGCCGGATCAGTGGCGACAGGTTGAACGCTGTGCCTACAGGCGGATTGATGCAGCAAATCAGCAATGCAACCCACAACAAGGGCACGACGGTGGAGAAGATGGAAATCCACACCAATCAACCGGTAAACGGTTTCTTGCTGGCTGATGAATTGGCCCTGGCTTAACGGGGTAAAGGCAATGGCAGATTACCTGGATTTACTCATTGTTGACAACGACCTGGCCATTGACGGCAACGTTGAAAGCCCGGTGAGTGAGCGGGCGAGTATTGCCCAGGATATTCAACACATGATTCGCGAAACCGGCCTGCTGGTGGAAATGGTGGGACAGCGTAACGCCGAAGCCGTGCAGCAACGCATGAACCGCATAGAGCAACACGTTGAAAACGACCAACGAATTGTACCTGGTACGGCGCGGGTGACGCGGGTAGATACAGAAACTTTTTATATCTCGGCTAAGACGGTGAAATACGGCCACCTGGAGGTGTACCTGTGAGCGACAACAGCGCGGATTTCAAAAAGCTGGTGGCAGACGCTGGCATACCCACTACCGAAGACGAATTGAAAGCTGAATGGCAGGCTGAGGTAGACGCCAGCGGTTACACCAATACCAGTGAGTATTCGCCCTTGTGGCGTTTAATCACAAACCTGGTCACTACGCCGGTGCTGTGGTTGATTAACCTAATCATTGAGCAAGTATTGCCCCAAGCCTTTGCGAAAACGGCCACGGGTACTTTTTTGGATATCCTGGCCTGGGGCGTGAACCTGGAGCGTAAACAGGCCGCCAAGGCTGTAGGGCGGTTGCAGTTCACGCGCACGGATACCGCTGGCACATTGGCAATACCTTTGGGGACAGTGGTACAGACTGCAGCGATTAATGGCAACATCTATTCCCTGGTGACGACTGAAGCTAAAAGCTTTGCTGATGGAGAGGCCAACCTGCTGGTATCGGTAGAGGCAACTGAAGCGGGCGCGGCCTATAACCTGGCGGCGGGTTATTATTCGATTCTGCCAACCCCCATTGCCGGTGTTACTGCGGTCACAAACCTAGCGGATTGGCTGTTAACACCTGGTGCGGATACCGAAAGCGACGATGAACTGCGCCTGCGCATCCGCAATCAATTCAGTGCGGTGAACCAGTGGCACACAGATGCCGTGTACCGTTCCATTATTTCCAGCTTTGACGGTGTGCACCCCGACAATGTTTATTTTGAGCACGGCGCACCACGAGGGCCAGGCTCAGCCAATGCCTACATTTTGTTTGATATCGGCACCCCGGATGCCAGCTTTATTGCCAGTGTGCAAAGCGAAATCACCGACAACGGTAACCACGGCCACGGCGACGACTTGCAGGTGTTCGCCATGGCAGAAACCCTGCACGATATCAGTTTGGATTATTGGGAGGTGGAAAATCTCACGGCAGCGGAAAGCACCCAATTGGCGACGGATATTGAACAGTTTGTGCGGGCTGCTTTTCGCGAAAACCTGGATTATTCGCCCACTCGCACAGCGCCTTATCAGCGCTTTAGCTTTTCACGGCTGGGACAAGAGCTGCACCGTGAATTTCCCAGCATTGAGTCACTGAGCTTTGCGAATGCCGATCTAGTGCCCGCGCTGGAAATTCCCCGCATTAACTCGTTGACGGTAACGAAGCAATGATTGATATCAAACTGCCGTTTTGGTTGGACGGTGCTGAACTCACCAAACTGAAGCAGGCCGCCAAGACTTATTGGGACAAAGTGGAAACCTGGCTTTCGTGGCCGCTAACGCAGCTGGACGCCGAGACCTGCACGCTGGGCATGTTGGATCTTTTGGCATGGCAGCGTGATATAGAACGCATGAAAGAAGAGCCGGAAAGCCTGTATCGGCTGCGAGTGAAATATGCGCTGGTCAATGCCCAGGACGCTGGTAGCGTGGCAGGGATTAAGCGCATCTTCTCGCGCTTGGGGGTTGGCACAGTAGAGGTTGAAGAGCGAGACCCGCTCAAGGATTGGGACGTGATTACGCTGCACTTAAGCGACGATCAGCTGGCACAAAACCCAGACCTGTTAGACCGCATCTTAGATCTCAAGTTTCGGAGTTCAAAATCTCCAAGATTGGTCATTTAACAATCAGTCACTCATATTCTAGCTGAAGGGTAAAAGCATCTAGCTGGAGACTTTGAACAAAAAATTCATTTATCCGCCTATCAAT
>Ga0213841_1000911_pt1 | contig 20043 bp, 19 predicted proteins | sample SWPATP23_FD_160125 | JGI IMG/M metagenome (GOLD analysis project Ga0213841, IMG submission 160125) | Coastal seawater microbial communities from Marineland, Florida, United States - SWPA TP2 #3 | ecosystem: Environmental > Aquatic > Marine > Coastal | place: USA: Florida | collected 2016-08-14 | reverse complement strand
CATTGATGTTTGTCGATGCATGCAGTATCAAACAGTAGATCGATGCTTGTCAATATTTGCGGGGTTTCGGGTTCTAGGCCGCATGCAGGCGGGGCGCGAGGTCGCTGATGCGGCGGGCGATGTCAGTGAAGGCGCCTTCGAAGGCGTCCTCGGTATTCAGCCGGAGCGGATCCGGAACAGACCAGTGGATCCCTCCCAGGTTGGGGATTTCCTCGTGGGCGTTGTCGCACACGGTCACGACGAAGTCTTCATCGTGCGCCACCTCATCCAGCCGGCGCGGGGGAAGGTCCGCGAGAGGGACACCATGGCGGCGTGCGACATCAATGGCGCCCGGGGCGATGCGGTCCGCGGGATGCGTACCCGCGGAGGTCGACGGGATCTCGCTGACCTGGTTCCAGAGTGCGACAGCCAGCTGGGACCGGGCGCTGTTCCGGGTGCAGACGAAGAGGACGCGGCGGGCGCCGTGCTCGGCCCCGGGAGCCAATCCCTCCAACGCCCCTGCGGCGAGCCGGATGTAGCTGCGGCGCTTATCCGCCTCCGAACGGCGGCGGATCACCAGGCCCGCGCCTTCCAGCGTGCGCAGGTGGTGGGACAGCAGGTTTGACGGCATTCCGAGTTCGGCCTGCAGCTCCATGGGGGAAAGGTCTCCCAGGGTCAGCAGGTCCACGATTCGCAGCCGCGCAGGGTCGGCCAGTGCCGCGTGCTTGGCAACCCGCGCCCGAAAGACTTCAACTGAGTCAGTATTCATTGATTCAATTTTGACTGAGTAAATATCTTGGGTCAAGCTGTTGGCATGACTTCTCAACAACCGCCGGTGTGGCGCCGTGCCGTCGCCGAACTGCTCGGCACCAGTTTGCTCGTGATGATCGTCGTCGGCTCCGGGATTGCCGCGCAGCAACTCTCCCCCAACGACGTCGGCCTGCAGCTGCTCCAGAACAGCACCGCCACGGTGCTGGGACTGACGGTGCTCATCCTGGTGCTCGGGCCGGTGAGCGGCGCCCACTTCAACCCCGTGGTGTCCCTCGCCGACTGGATCCTGGGCCGGCGCCGCGGTACCGGGCTCACTCTCCCGGAGCTCGGCACCTATGTCGCCGCCCAGACCGTGGGTGCCATCAGCGGCAGCGTCGTGGCGAACGCCATGTTTGACGTGGGCACCTCCATTTCGGTCAAGGACCGGGCAACCACAGGGCATCTCCTCGGCGAGGTCGTCGCCACCGCGGGCCTCGTTCTGCTGATCTTCGCCCTGGCCGCCACCAAGCGTGGCGTTCTCGCCGCACCGGCGGTGGGTGCCTACATCGGGGCCGCGTATTGGTTCACGTCTTCTACGTCGTTCGCGAACCCGGCCGTGACTGTGGGCCGCATCTTCAGTGACACCTTCGCCGGCATCGCGCCGGCCTCCGTTCCCGGGTTCGTCGTGGCGCAGCTGGTCGGCACGGCCGTAGGTCTTGGCCTCCTCCTCATCCTGTTCCCCTCGGCGGCCCGCACCGCTGACGACGTGGTCCTGCCGCGCAGCGCCGGGACCCAACCCGGACCGAGACCTTCGCCCATACATTGATGATTATCAATATCGGAGCATAATGGGTACATGAACTCGCTCCCTATCCTCGAGCCGGCCACGGACGAAGCCTGCTGCGTCCCCGCAGGGTCCCCTGCCCTGGGCGCCGAGGAGGCGAAGCAGAAGGCCCTTGTCTTCAAGGCGCTGGCCGACCCGAACCGTCTGCGGCTGCTCTCCATCGTCAAGGCCGATCCCTCCGGCGAATCCTGTGTGTGCGACCTGACCGAGCCGTTGGACCTGGGCCAGCCCACGGTGTCCCACCACCTGAAGATCCTGGTCGATGCGGGTCTGCTGCACCGGGAAAAGCGGGGCACGTGGGCCTATTACTCCCTGGTCCCGGGCGCCCTGGAACAGACGGCCGGACTCCTGGCGACACTATGACAGCGGCGGAACTCTCACGATAGTTGGCTGGGCTGTTATGGGAACCGGGTTTCGGGTTCCAGGACGGTGAATTCAATCAATTCGTTGTCGGTGGGGAGACGGCGAGGCGCGGTTCCCGGGAAAAAGATCCAGACGGCATCGCCGCCGTGGGCGGTTAATTCATCGACGATCCCGATGCCCAGGTCCTCGTCGCCGACCCGGACGCGGACCTGCTGGCCGCGTTTCAGTTCGCTCCCGTGGACATTCCTCCCGGTCTTACCTTCGAAGTTCATGGTGGCGCCTTCCCATAAACGGAGGTGGGTCCGCTTCAGCGTATGTGCCCCCGGTAAACTCCCGGTGAACAGCCCCGCCCATGACGGGTTGACTAGGCGGACGCAAGCAAGTCACCGGGCTGCCGCCTTTTGTCCATTGGCCGCGGCCGCACCTGGAGGTGGGGCAGCCCGCAATCCCCGGAAGCCTAACCGAGGAGTTCGGCGCGCTCTTTGACGGCGTTCACGAACCCCTGCAGGTCCTGTTCCCCGGCGCTGAAGGGAGATCCGATGATGCCGCGCAGCGGGCCTTTGATCTCGTCACTGACGAGCAGCAGTGTCATTCCGTCACGAGGGGTCAACACAAAGGTGCGCACGGCGCCCAGCCCGGGCATCACGACTCTGGTCCAGGTCATGGTCACTCCCGGGACCTGTTCCACGCGCAGGCGGAAGCTCCTGCTGCCACCGTGCCGGGTGCGGACTCTGATGGTTCCACCGTTGCGGATAACGCCCGTCACGGATGTGATGCCGGAATTCCAGACCTCGAAGTTCCCTGAATCTGTGATGATGTCCCAGACGGTAGAGCCCCGGGCCTTGATCAGCTGCTGCGCCTGGACGGCTGCCATCCGCGACAGGCCACCTTTCCCCAAACGGTTCACTCTCCTAATACAGAATGACCCCGTCGGGTTAAGTGCACCTTTCCAGTACGTGAACGCCGGGGTCCGCTCCCGCGGCACGGGGGGCCGGCCCCAGCCCTGAGCGGATGCCGGTGATCATTTGATGAACATTGGACGTCCTGCCGCTTCGGGCAGGCGCCGTCGACGTAAGCTGACAACGGACGCGTTCGCCTCACCGGCCTGCCTGGATCATCCGTGGCACCGCACGGATGGAACGCCACCCGGAGTCACTTCGATGTGAAGCGAAGCATCAACAGTGGAGAGCTGCAATGGTGTCTGAGGATGCGCCGAACAGGCCGCGGTCAGCGATCGCCCGCGCTCCTGTTGCCGGAAGCCCAGCCAATGAGACCGTCCCGGGCATCTACGAGTCATCGCGCCGCGCCGCCGCTGACCGCATGGAACGTATCCTGGAACACGCCAGCAAGCGGCTGCTCAAGCGCTCCGTGCCGACCAGCCTCGCCGCCGTCACCTCCGGTACCGACTGGACGTGGCATTTCGTCGCCCAGTCCCTCGGCTGGCCTCTGGAAAACGAGGACGACGGCACCGCTTTCCTGACCGTCGACGGCCGCATCTGCTTCTACCGCCTGTCCACGGCCTTCGGCGGGGACGAATTCCTCAGCGTCGACACCGTTCTGAGCACGTTCGAGGGCGGCAGCGCCATGAAGAGACTCGTCAACCCCAAGGGCCTGGTCCCGGCCTCCGGCCGCGTGATCTCGTTGCCGGCCCGCAAACCGGGAAAGGAGCCGGCCTGGACCGCGTCTCCGCAGCGCCTTGTCGAATTCACCGGAAACCTTGCCGTCGCCCGCTGGCCCCGGACCGCCCTCGACAACCTGGTGAACGTCGACTTTGACCACAGAGGCAAGGTCTGGATCACCTATCCCCGCTGGGACCATCACCAGAGCATTTCCTTGAAGGAATGGCTGAGTATGAGCACGGCCAAACTCCTCCCCCCTGGCTGAGGGGCGGCCAGACCCTTGCCCGCAACCGGTCCCGCCCGGATTAGGTATCAACTTTGTATCGGCCTCATATCGTTCCCGTTGCAGTTCCGGCGCCCGGCCCCAAACCCGGCTATCGCTCCGCGTCCGTATGCCATGCTGGAATTTGGCTGTCCCACGAGCGCCTGTCCGGTTCCCCGGCATGCGATGGGCGGGCGGCCTCCGGCGGCCTCGGCCGCCCACATACGAAGCAACACCGCGGAATGCGGAAACGGTACACGAAGGGACAGCAGCATCAGGCAGCGTGGAGTTCAGCAGTCAACAGTGGGACGCGTCCGTCGCCTCGCACTGGCGCTCGTGCTGCCCGCCTCCCTCGTCCTGTCCGGCTGCGTGGCGACGCCGCAGGGCGGCATCACGAACTCCAGCAGCCCGTCGGAACTGATTCCCGTCCCGGCGTCGGGCGCCCCCACCACGAGCGCACCGCTCGAAACGGCCCAGACGTCGAACAAGGCTCCGGTGTATTGGATCGGCCGCAGCAACGACAACGCGTTCCTGTACCGCGAGTTCCGCGACGTTCCGGATCAGGAGAACCCCGTGACCCGCGCCCTGCGGGTGATGATGTCCCAGAAGCCGCTGGACCCGGATTTCTTCACGCCCTGGCAGAACCCGAAGAAGCTGGCAACGTCAATCTCCGGCAAGAACGTCATCACCGTGGATGTCTCGGCCGATGCCTTCAACAGCAACGTGGATGCTGCCATGGCGGAGCGCGCCATCCAGCAGCTGGTCTACACGGCGACGGCGGCCGCGGCCAGCGCAGGCCTGATTGATTCCGGCCAGCAGGTCCAGGTGGTTGTGCTGGTCGACGGTCACACGGATTACGTTGCCTTCGACCACGTCCGGCTCGGGGCGCCGACGTCCCGCAGCGCCGGGATGGTGGCCCCAGTGTGGATCATTGATCCGCAGGAAGGCGCATCCGTGGCCGACGGGTCGGTCAAGATCAGCGGCAGAAGCACTGTCCAGGGCGGGAAGCTGCACTGGGAGATCCTCAAGGTCGACGGCGACAACGCCAAGACCGCCTATCTCAACGGCAACGCCACGGCTTCGGCCGATTCCGCGCAGTCCGGGTTGTTCACGTTGTCCGCGAACCTCGGTCCCGGCCGCTATGAGGTCCGGGTGGCCCAGGTGGACACGACGTCGGACAGCGCCAAGGAACTGTTCTTCGACACCCGCGGCTTCACCGTCAAATAGTCCTCCGGCCAGCGGCCATCCTCAGATAGCGGCAACAGATGGCCAGAGCCACATACTCAGTCTCCGGCGCCCGGCTACCAGCGGCCGAGGATATCGCTGGCCAGCACAGTCGCCGCCGGCCCCGCGGTGGACGAGCGCAGCACATGGTGCCCCAGGAGTGCGGTGACCGCTCCTGCGTCGCACAGCCGGGTCACTTCGCGCGGGCTGATGCCGCCTTCCGGGCCCACGATCAGGAGCACTTCACGGGATGCGGCGTCGCCGGGCACGGCTGCCGTTTCCAGCCAGGATTCGAGCACTTGACGCAGCGGGCGGACGGCGTCTTCATGCAGAATGACCGCGAGGTCGGCGGCCGTCACGGCCGCCTGGAGGCCGGAGCTGTCGACGGCGGCGCGGACCTCCGGAATCCACGCCCGGCGTGCCTGCTTGGCGGCGGCCGTGACCACCGATTGCCATTTGGCGTGCGCCTTCGCGGCCCGTTCGGCTTTCCACCGCACAATGGATCGCTCCGCCTGCCACGGGATGACGGCGTCGATGCCCAGTTCGGTGGCCGTTTCAGCCGCAAGTTCATCGCGGTCGCCCTTGGCGAGGGCCTGGACCAGGACCAGCCGGATCCCGGGCCGCGGCTCGTCTGCCACGGCCAGGCACTCGACAGTCAGCTCGCCGGGAGCGACGGCGGTCACGGTGCCGGTGAGGCGCTTGCCGGCGCCGTCGGCGATGTCCACGGATTCCCCGACGGCGAGCCGCTTGACGGTGACGGCATGGCGCGCCTCGGCGCCCTCGAGGACGAAGGCCGAGCCGGGGACCTGCTGGTCCAGGGTGCCAGGGGCGCTGAAGAAGACCGGGTTACTCACCGCTACAGGTTACCGAGCCGGTCCCGCAGCTTGGCGAAGACGCCGCCGCTGGCCGCGAGCTTTCCCTCCGTGAAGTGTTCGCCGCGCAGCTTGGCCAACTGGCGGAGCAGTTCTTCCTGGTGGTGGTCGAGCTTGCCCGGTGTTTCGACCTGAAGGTGGACCTTCAGGTCGCCGCGCCCGTGGCCGCGCAGGTGCGTGACGCCGAGGCCGCGCAGGGTGATGATCTCCCCCGACTGGGTGCCGGCCTTGACGTCGATCTCCTGCTGCCCGTCGAACGTGTCGAGGGAAATCTCGGTGCCGAGCGCGGCGGCGGTCATGGGGATGTTCAGGCTGGCGTGGAGGTCGTCGCCGTCGCGGACGTAGGTGGGGTCATTGTTGACCCGGATCTCCACGTACAGGTCCCCGGCGGGGCCGCCGGCGGGGCCCGCCTCGCCCTGGCCGGACAGCTGGATGCGGGTACCGGTGGCAACACCGGCCGGGACCTTGACGGTCAGGGAGCGGCGGCTGCGGATCCGGCCCTGGCCGCTGCACTCGTTGCAGGGGTCCTTGATGACGGTGCCGAAGCCCTCGCAGGATCCGCAGGGGGCAGACGTCATGACCTGGCCCAGGATAGACCGCACGGCGCGCTGGACCTGGCCGCTGCCGCCACAGATGTCGCAGCGGACCGGGTGGCTGCCCTCGCGGCAGCAGGAGCCCTCGCACGTGGGGCAGACGACAGCCGTGTCGACCTCAAGCTTCTTGTTGACACCGAACACGGCGTCGCGGAGGTCGATCCGGACGCTGATCAGCGCGTCCTGGCCGCGGCGGACCCGGGATGCCGGGCCGCCCTGGCCGCCGCCTGCGCCGAAGAACGTCTCAAAGATGTCCTGGAAGGCGAAGCCCTGGCCCGAGTAGCTGCCGCCGCCGAAGCCGTTGTCAGTGCCGTTCTCGTTGCCGGTGGTGTCATAGACCCGGCGCTTCTGCGGATCGGAGAGGACCTCGTAGGCATGGGTGACGGCCTTGAACCGGTCCGAGGCATCCTCCCCCGGGTTCACGTCCGGGTGCAGGGTCCGGGCCAGTTTCCGGTAGGCCTTCTTGATCTCCTCCCCCGTTGCGTCGCGGGAGACTCCAAGAACGTCATAGTGGCTGGTCAAAATGTGTATCTCTTCCTTGTTGTACTGCCTGTTTGGGGCAAGACGTCATGTTCGGTCCCGGGCCCGTCAGGGCCCCAGGATCCTCGAAAGGTAGCGGGCCACCGCGCGGACGGCGGCCATGGTGGTGGGGTAGTCCATCCGGGTTGGCCCCAGGACGCCGACCTTGGCCGTGGCGTCCGGGCCGTAGGCTGTGGCCACCACGGAGGCCTCGGCGAGGCCGTCGTAGGGGTTTTCCCGGCCGATGCTGACAGTGACGCCGCGCGGGTCTTCCGCCATTTCGCTGAGCAGGCGGAGCATGACCACCTGTTCCTCGAGAGCCTCCAGCACCGGGCCGATGCTGAGCGGGAAGTCCACATTCGAGCGGGCCAGGTTGGCGGTGCCGGCCATGACCATGCGCTCCTCGCGGCTGCTGGTGGCCAGGGCCTCAAGGCCGCGGGCCAGGGCCTGGGCTGCCCCGCGGCGGGCGGGCGGTCCACCGGCGACGACGGCGGGCAGCAGTTGCGGCAGCAGGCTCAGCGGGGTTCCGGAGAGGCTTGCCAGGAAACGGGTGCGCAGCTCGGCGAGGGCGTCGTCAGGAAGGTCCTGCCCGACGTCGATCACGCGCTGTTCCACCTTGCCGGTGTCCGCTATCAGCACCATCAGCACCTTCCGGGGTGCCAGCAGCACGAACTCGATGTGCCGCACCCTGGCACGGCTGAGGAGCGGATACTGCACGACGGCGACCTGGTTGGTCAGCTGGGCGAGGAGCCGCACGGTCCGGTCGAGGACGTCGTCGAGGTCCTCGGATCCTTCCAACAGCGCCTGAATGGCCCGGCGCTCGGCCGGGGACAGCGGCTTGACGGCCGAGATCTGGTCGACGAAGAGCCGGTACCCCTTGTCCGTCGGGATCCTGCCGGCGCTGGTGTGCGGTGCCGTGATGAGGCCTTCGTCTTCCAGCGCTGCCATGTCGTTGCGGATCGTGGCACTGGAGACTCCGAGATGGTGCCGTTCAACGAGCGCTTTGGAACCAACGGGCTCACGGGAATGGACATAGTCCTCCACGATGGCCCGCAGCACTTCGAGTTTGCGCGGTTCGCTCACGCTCCACCTCCAATCGACTCTCCCGCAGTCGGTGCCGCCCGCGGTGTCCGGGTCGCGTCCACGAGTGGTGCAAGGGCGGTCCGCGACTGGACAGGGGTTAGCACTCGACATGCCTAAGTGCTAACCAGTCTAATATGAGTCGCCGCGTTGTTAGCATTGGATTCGCTCCAGGCGTGGCCCGCGGGATCGAGTTTCCCGTCACGTCGGCGCTGAGACCGCGGCAGCCCTTGCCGTTGCCGCCCTCAGGCGGTCCGGTTCCGGCCCGCGGAGAGTTCCACTGACCGCCGTACATTCCGAGTGCAAAGTAAGCGTGTAGAGATGTCGTACCAGAACTGGGGACCCCAGGACCTGTCCGCCCCCGCCAAGACGCAGCTGCCGGAAGTCCCCGTGGAACGCGGGATGGTCCTCGAGGAAGTCCAGTCCGGCTGGGTGGGCGCCGTGACCCGGGTGGAGAAGTCCGGCGGCATGCACGTGGTGGCGCTGGAGGACCGGCGGGGCAAGTCCCGGTCCTTCCGCCTCGGCTTCGGTTTCCTTTTGGAGGGGCAGCCGATCCGGCTGATGCCCCCGGCCCCGAGGAAGGCCGCTCCCGCGGCGGGTGCCGGCCGCACGGCGTCGGGCTCCGTCCGGGTGGAGGGACAGCGGGCACAGGTGGCCAAAGCCAGCCGCATCTGGGTAGAAGGCAAGCATGACGCCGAGCTCGTGGAGAAAGTCTGGGGCGATGACCTCCGGGTGGAGGGCATCGTGGTCGAACCCCTGCACGGCATCGACGATCTCACGGCCGCCGTGGCGGAGTTCCGCCCCGGCCCGGGGCGTCGTCTTGGCGTGCTCGTTGACCACCTGGTGCCCGACTCCAAGGAGTCACGGATCGCCGACGCCGTCATGGCCTCGCCGGGCGCCGCCGGCAACGTGCTGATTGTGGGTCACCCTTACGTGGACGTGTGGCAGGCCATCCGGCCCGCGGTCCTGGGGATCGAACGCTGGCCTGTGATCCCGCGCGGCGTGGACTGGAAGACCGGCATCCTGATGGCGTTCGGCTGGCCTCACTCCACGAAGGAGGACATCGGCCTCGGCTGGCAGAAACTCCTGGGTGCCGTGCGCAGCTATGCGGATCTGGAGGCGTCCCTGCTGGGCCGGGTGGAAGAGGTCATTGACTTCCTCACCGTGCCGTAGGTTTGCCGCGGCGGCGTGCCCCTGATCTCCATTTATGCACCCAAGCAAGTATTCTTGAAACGGCGGCCGCGCTCCCAGCGCGGTCCCGGCTATTCCAGGCACAACCCCGGCAGCAACGCATCACCGCAATCCGAAGGACTACACCGTGGCAGATAACGCACGCGAACACACGGACAACAAGGCTGGCCATGACCAGCCCCCGTACCATGGCGTTCCGGCAAATGCGCTGCCGCTGACGGCCAGCGAGGACCGGCAGTGGGCCACGCTGGCGCACTTCGGCGGCATCCTGGGCTGCGTGCCCTCGCTGCTGATCTACCTGATCTTCAAGGACCGCGGCCCGTTCACGGCGCAGGAATCCAAGGAAGCCCTCAATTTCACACTGCCGCCGACGATTGCGGCCGTGCTGGCCAATCTGCTGGTCTTCATTCCCGTAGTGGGCAACCTCTTTGCTGTGCTCGCCACCGTGATCTGGATCGCCGTGACCTGCTTCTCCGTGGCGGCAGGCATCCACGTCAACCGTGGCCAGCCGCACCGCTACGAGTTCAACCTGCGCTGGATCAAGTAGTCCGGCCCGGTCCCAAACACCCGTTTCCAAACAGCCCGATTCCAGACAACAGAGCCGGCCGCTGCCCGTCAGGGCGTAGCGGCCGGCTCTTTGTATGTCTTGGGACGGTGCGCAACGGTCCGGCGCGGCGTGCGCCGCACCAGGGTTCCGGGCCCGGGCCGGGTGTCCTCGCCTTAGTCCGGCAGGATCCGGCGGACCACGGCGTCGGCCAGCAGGCGGCCCTTGAGGGTGAGGACCAGCCGGCCCTTGAAGGCGGCAGCGGGGTCCACCAGGCCGTCGGCGATCAGCCCCGCGACGGCATGCCGGCCGGTGTCGCCCAGGCCGCCGAGGCTCGGGATGTCGAGCCCGGAGTTCAGGCGGGCCTCGAGCATGACGCGTTCGACGTTGCGGGTTTCGGTGTCCAGCGTTTCGCGTCCGGCAGCGGGTGAAACCCCCGCGCCGAGGCGGTTGGCGTAGGCGGTGGGGTGCTTGACGTTCCACCAGCGCACGCCGCCGACGTGCGAATGCGCCCCGGGCCCGATGCCCCACCAGTCGTCCCCACGCCAGTAGGCGAGGTTGTGCCGGCAGGCCTGCCCGGGGGTTCGGGACCAGTTGCTGACCTCATACCAGGCGAGCCCGGCCGCGGAAATCAGTTCGTCGGCGAGTTCATATTTGGCCGCGTGGTCGTCGTCGTCGATTTCCGGCACTTCGCCGCGGCGGATCTGCGCCGCGAGCTTGGTGCCGTCCTCGACGATCAGCGCGTAGGCGCTGATGTGATCGGGGTCGTAGGACAGCGCGGTCTCAAGCGAGTAGCGCCAGTCCTCCAGCGACTCCCCCGGCGTCCCGTAGATGAGGTCGAGGCTGACCGCGAGGCCCGCATCCCGCGCCCACTGCACCACCTCGGGCACCCGGCTGGGCGTGTGGGTGCGGTCCAGGACCTTCAGGACGTGCGGGACGGCCGACTGCATGCCAAACGAGACCCGGGTGAAGCCGGCGTCGGCCAGCAGTTGCAGGGATTCGGGCGTGACGGAATCCGGATTTGCTTCCGTGGTCACCTCGGCGCCGGGCTGCAGGCCCCAGGCTCCGATCGCGGCGGTGAGAATGCGCGCCAGATCCTCCGCCGGGAGCAGCGTGGGCGTGCCGCCGCCAAAGAAAACCGTGCTCAGCGGGCGCTCGGGCAGGCCAGATTCCTTCAGGACGCGTCCGGCGAACTCCACTTCCGAGACCGCGGTGGCGGCGTAGGCGTCCTGGGAGGCTCCGCCGCCGAGCTCAGTGGCGGTGTAGGTGTTGAAGTCGCAGTACCCGCAGCGGACGGCACAAAACGGGATGTGCACATACAGGCCGAAGGCACGCTGACCGGCGCCCTCGGCCGCCTGGGCGGGCAGGAGCCCGTCCGGCGGCGCGGGATCGCCGAGGGGAAGAACGCTAGGCACGGGCCCGGCCTGCCGTCGCTGCGGCCACAATCATTGCCAGCACCGCTACTTCTTGGCCTTGTCCTTGGACTCGTCCGTGGTGAGGGCGGCGATAAAGGCTTCCTGCGGGACCTCGACGCGGCCCACCATCTTCATGCGCTTCTTGCCTTCCTTCTGCTTTTCCAGCAGCTTGCGCTTTCGGGTGATGTCACCGCCGTAGCACTTGGCGAGGACGTCCTTGCGGATGGCGCGGATGCTTTCGCGGGCGATGATCCTGGAGCCTATGGCGGCCTGGATGGGCACCTCGAACTGCTGCCGCGGAATGAGTTCGCGCAGCTTGCCGGTCATCATCACACCGTAGGCGTAGGCCTTGTCGCGGTGCGTGATGGCGGAGAACGCGTCCACCTGCTCGCCCTGGAGCATGATGTCGACCTTGACCAGGTCGGCCACCTGCTCGCCGTCGGCCTTCCAGTCCAGCGAGCCGTAGCCGCGGGTCTTGGATTTGAGGATGTCGAAGAAGTCGAAGACGATTTCCGCCAGCGGCAGGCGGTAACGGATTTCCACCCGGTCTTCGGAGAGGTAGTCCATGCCGCCCATGACGCCGCGGCGGCTCTGGCACAGCTCCATGATGGCGCCGACAAACTCGTTCGGCGCCAGGATGGTGGCGGACACCATCGGCTCGCGGACTTCCGCGATCTTGCCGGTGGGGTATTCGCTGGGGTTCGTCACGTGGACCACCCTCTTGTCCTCCAGCGTGACCTCGTACTCCACGTTGGGGGCGGTGGAGATCAGGTCCAGGTTGTACTCGCGTTCGAGCCGTTCACGGGTGATTTCCAGGTGCAGCAGGCCCAGGAAGCCCACGCGGAAGCCGAAGCCCAGCGCGGCGGACGTCTCGGGCTCGTACACCAGCGCGGCGTCGTTGAGCATCAGTTTCTCCAGCGCGTCGCGGAGCACCGGATAGTCCGTGCCGTCCAGCGGATACAGGCCGGAGAAGACCATCGGCTTGGCGTCCGCATAGCCGGGAAGGGAATCGGTGGCCGGCTTGGCCAGGTTGGTGACGGTGTCGCCCACCTTGGACAGGCGGACGTCCTTCACACCGGTGATGAGGTAGCCGACTTCGCCGACGCCGAGGCCCTTGGAGGGGGTGGGTTCCGGGGAGCTCACACCGATTTCGAGGAGTTCGTGGGTGGCGCGGGTGGACATCATCTGGATGCGTTCGCGGGGGTGCAGCATGCCGTCAACCACGCGGACGTAGGTGACCACTCCGCGGTACGTGTCGTAGACCGAGTCGAAGATCATGGCGCGGGCGGGGGCGTTCGGGTCGCCCACGGGGGCCGGCAGGTCGCGGACGATCTTGTCCAGCAGGACCTCGACGCCCATGCCGGTCTTGCCGGAGACGCGGAGGACGTCGTCGGGGTCGCCGCCGATCAGGTTGGCGAGTTCCGCCGCGTACTTCTCGGGCTGGGCTGCCGGGAGGTCGATCTTGTTCAGGACCGGGATGATCGTGAGGTTGTTTTCCATCGCCAGGTAGAGGTTGGCGAGGGTCTGGGCCTCGATGCCCTGGGCCGCGTCCACGAGCAGGATCGCCCCTTCGCAGGCTGCGAGCGAGCGGGAGACCTCGTAGGTGAAGTCAACGTGTCCGGGAGTGTCGATCATGTTCAGCGCGTAGCTGACGCCGTCGAGCTCCCAGGGCATACGGACTGCCTGGGACTTAATGGTGATGCCGCGTTCACGCTCAATGTCCATGCGGTCCAGGTACTGGGCCTTCATGTCACGGGACTGGACAACGCCGGTGTACTGGAGCATCCGGTCGGCCAGTGTGGATTTGCCGTGGTCAATGTGCGCAATGATGCAGAAGTTCCGGATGATGGCCGGATCTGTTGCGGCGGGCACCGGGGCGGTGCGGGCCATGGGAGACACGCAGGGTCCTTACTGTTGGCATTACGGTTGGCTGTTCCACGGATCGGCGCGGATGCTGGTTTCCCATCCTGCGACGTGGCGCAATTCTGTTCCTATAGTCTCCCACGTCCGGGCCCGTGGCAGTGCATCCCTGGTTTCGGTTGCGGAGTGTGTTTGGTCCCGTGGTTTCTCCGCGCGATTCCCGGTGCGCGACGCCGTTCCAGGGCCGGCGCCGGCGTCCGCCTGCCATTTCCCCCTCGGCCGCCTGCCACCGGACTGCGGTCTTCCCTGCCCCCAACCCGCCCGCTCCTGCCGCCTCCCAGCCCCGTCCCACCCCCGTCCCAGCCAGAGGTTGCCGGTATGGTTTCCCCATGGCTTGGAACTTACGCTCGATTGGCAACGCAGTCCGCGACGCGCTGCGCTTCCTGGATAAACTCGGCGGCTCCGCACCGGGTACTACCCGCGGTCCGGCCGCTAAGCCGGCCCGGAAGCCTGCGGGCAAGCGGGGTCCTGGCCAGTCCCGGCCGGCCGCTCCGTCCCGTGGCGCGGGTGCCGGGCCGGCCGCCGGACTCACCGCGAAATATCCCGGCGACTTCCGCGGACGTGCGGCCGTCCGCTACGCCCCGTCGCCGAACGGCCGGCCCGAGCCCGGCGAAATCGTGTGGACCTGGGTGCCCTATGAAGAGGACTATTCCCAGGGCAAGGACCGTCCGGTGCTGCTGGTGGGCACCAGCGGCCGGTATCTGCTGGGCCTGATGCTGACGAGTAAGGACCACGACGGCGACTCCCGCCGGTCCGAGGACTACGTGGACATCGGCACGGGCACCTGGGACCGCCAGGGCCGGCCCAGCGAAGCGAAGCTGGACCGGGTTCTGCAGATCAACGCGAAGGACATCCGGCGTGAAGGCGCGATCCTGGACGCAGGCCGCTTCAACCTCATCGCCGTGGCCCTGCGGCAGCGCCACGGCTGGAGCTGACCGGCCAGCCGCCGGTCGTGGCGCAGGATCGCCGCTGTAATCGTGTCTGCAGCGTCTTCTCTGCTATTATTTACAGCTGTGTGTCCGTGCAGGTCGACGGCCACAGATGGTTGGTCGCCATAGGTATCCCCACGCCGCTCAGTCAATGGCCAATCTGAAAGCCCTCTAGACCATTTTCCGCATTGAAAAAGAGAGTTCACACGTGGCTAATATCAAGTCCCAGAAGAAGCGCATCCTGACCAACGAAAAGGCTCGCCTGCGCAACAACGCAGTCAAGTCCGAGCTGAAGACTGCCATCCGCGCCGTCAACACCGCCGTTGAGTCCACCGACAAGGATGCTGCATCTGCTGCTCTGCTTGCTGCCAGCCGTAAGCTGGACAAGGCTGTCAGCAAGGGCGTTCTTCACAAGAACAACGCTGCAAACCGCAAGTCCGCGATCTCCAAGAAGGTCAACGCACTCTAAGGTTTTCCAGTTCACCTGAACTGATGATTGTGGCCGGCACCCGATGGGTGCCGGCCACATCCAGTTAAACCGTGGGGGCTTACAGAGGACTAGTCAATGGTGCCGCCCCAATCCCCCCGGGTATCACTTAGCCCGTGCCGGCTTTGCGACGAGGCTGCCGGTCCGACGCCGGTACCGCCGGTGTGAGGAACCGCGCGGATCGGCAACCCCGTTTGTCAGGAACCCCCGGGGGGCGGCAACCGCGTTTGTCAGGAACCGCGCGGATCGGAAACCCCGTTTGTCAGGAACCGCGGACCGAGGTGGCAATCACCGTGACGGCGTGTTCCACGGCGTAGACAGGATCCCGGGAAAGGCCCTTGACCTGGGCATCGGCCTCGGCGGTGACCTGAATAGAGCGGACCAGCCCTTCGGGCGTCCAGCGCCGGACTTCCCGCTGGGCCTGCTCGACGAGCCACGGCTGCATTCCCAGCTGCTTGGCGATCTGCGAGGACGAGCCCTGCGCGCCTGCCACCTTAGCCAGGGAGCGGAGTTTGGAAGCCAGTGCCGCCACGATCGGTACCGGATCCGCGCCGGTGGCCAGGGCGTGACGAAGCGTGGAAAGCGCAAGGGGGCCATTGCCTGCCATCGCGGCGTCGGCGACCTTGAAGGCCGTGGCCTCGACCCGGCCGCCGTAGTACCTGTCCACCATCGCGGCATCCACGCCCGTGGTGGCGTCGGCGATCAGCTGGCTGCAGGCGGCCGCGAGTTCCGCGAGGTGCGCGCCGACCGCGTTGACGAGGGCGTGCACGGCGTCGGGGTCGATGCGCCGGGAAGCCGCCTTGAACTCGGAGGTGACGAACGCGATCTTCTCGGCATCCTTCTTGAGCGGCTGGCAGTCAACCACGGGCCACCCGCCGGCCTTGACGGCGTCGAGCAGCTTCTTGCCGCGGACTCCCCCGCCATGGCGGAGCACCAGCACAGCGTCCGGTTCCGGCTGTGCCACGTATTTCAAGGCATCGGCGAGGAACGCATCGTTCATCGCTTCCAGCCCGTCGACCTCGATGAGCTTCTGTTCACCAAAGAGTGACGGGCTCACGTTCATCGCCAGCGACCCGGCCGTGTAGCTGCCGGCATTAAGCCGGGTAACTTCGACATCCGGCGCTGCCTCCCGGACCTGGGCGCGGATGCGGTCCATGGCACGTGCGCCGAGGTAGTCCTCCGGCCCGCCGACCAGGACGACAGCAGCGGGTGTCACGTCGCGCCAGGTGGCGCTCTTCGACGCCGAGGTCCTGGGCCGTTGGGTCTGGGCAGCAGCCACTCGTGATTCCTCCCGGAAGTTGGTTTGCGGACTCTAAGCGTCCCACGCCCGGACCGGTGCTCCAAGCCGCGCCGGACGGCCCGCCGGGCCACCGGCCGCGCATCATCACGCAGCGTTGCCGGGCACCAGTCTTCGAGCACGCCTACGATCCGCGCGTGCGCCGCCAAGGCCGCCCGAACCACAGCGGACGGGTGCAGGACCAGCCATACCGCTGCCAGTTCCGTGGCGGAAAAGACGCCCATGGTGGCTGCGCCGAAGGCCCCCTCAGGCCATGGCAGAGCGGCGCCCGGTAGGCTCGCGAAGAAGCGGGCGATCCACGCCACTCCGCCTGCAAATATGGCAGCTGCGGCCATCAGTGCCGCAGCGGCGGCGGGGGCCGCTGGCAGGAGAGCGGCCGCGGCCGTTCCGAGGAGCGTAACCGGCGCCACGAGCGCCGCCGCAGCCACGTTGGCGGGCAAGGCGTACACGCCGAGCTGCGGCTGCAACAAGACGATCGCCGGCCCGCAGAAGAGCTGGGCGGCCAGGGGTACGGCAACGCCAGCCGCCGCCCAGCGCGGTAATGCTGCCGGCAGCCAGTCCATGATGCGGCGTCCGGTGACCACAATTCCCAGCGTGGCCAGGACCGAGAGCAGGAATCCAAAGCTCGCGGCCAGGACCGGCTGAGCCAGCAACAGGCCGATGACGGCAAGGCACAGCAGGCTGAGCCCGCGCCCCGCCCGGCCAAAGGCTAGGGACGTGAGGCCGATGCCGCCCATGAGTGCGGCCCGCAGCACGCTGGGGTCGGGCCCCACCATCAGGACGAACAGCCCGAGCCCCGCGAGACTGGCCACGGCGGCTACCCCGCGCGGAAGCCGCAGCGTGCGGGCCATGAGTAGTAACGTCCCCAGGATCAGGCTGCAGTTCGCACCGCTGACGGCGGTCAAGTGAGTCATCCCGACCGTCTTCATGGCGGCCTCCAGGTCCGTATCCAGGGCGCTGGTGTCCCCGGTGACCATGCCGGGAAGCAGCCCGGCGGCGTCGCCCCCGAACTGTGCCGCCGCAGCGGTGAAGGCACGACGCAGCTCGCCCGGGCCTTTCTGCCACGGCCCGGGGACGCCCAGCAGGACCGGAGCTGACGAGGCAGAAAGGATCCCTGCGTCGGTCTCGCCCGCCGCCGGGGGCCGGAGCTTTCCGGTGGTACGCAGGCGCTGGCCCGGAACGACGTGTTGCCATACCGTTCCACCCATGACAACGAGCCTGGCGTCTCCGGCGACCATGTGGCCCTCGACGGTCATCACCTTCAGGGCTACGGGAACTGCCCAGCGGTCCGCCAGACCGCCGGCTCCGGGAGTCCTGAGCCGCCGCGGCACGCCAGTGATCTCCAGTTCCGCGGCCACGGCGGCGCGGGCAGCCACCGCCTCGGCGATCGCCCCGTCATGCCGCCGTGACGCCTCGACGGCGGCATGCGCGCCCGCCGCGACGGACAGCAGCAGGGCCACGGCCAGTGTGGCGTGAAAGCTGCGCCGGGCGGCCAGCCGTGGACGCGAGCCACGGCGGACACTTCCCCGCCCGGCGGGTTGCCGCCCGGCGTTTCCCAGACCGGCCCCGGCCGGCCTTGCTCTTGTCAGCCCGGCCAAGAACAGCAGGATTCCCGCGGCCGCCGCCATGCCGACGCAGAGCGCGGCCAGTTCCGCCGGCGGCCACCAGTTTCCGGCAACGGCGGTCCCCCAGACCAGGAGTGCGGGCAGCACCAGGCGAAGATCCGTCCGCCGCTTCCCCTCCGTCAGGCTCCGAGGCAACGCGGCGTCGCGCGCGGGCCCGGGTTGCAGGCTCCCGCCCAGCTGGCTGATGAGGCGCCCGGCCAGGTGACCGGCCAGGTGACCGGTGACGGTTTCCCCAAGGGGCGCGGTAGAACCCGCGGGGCTGTGCGAACTGCGCCACCGGGACGTGGAATCGGCCATCTGCACCCTGCGGACTTCCGGCACGGCCGTGCCGGCTCCGCGAAGGCGGCCGGCGGCCTCAGGACTGCCGTGTTCCCCGTGTGCCGGGGCGAGGATCGCCGCGTCGACATAGCGCTGCCATCGGCTCTGCCGGCCCGCTGCGGCGTCTGGAACGCCTGTACCTCCAGCACCGCCAGCCTTAGGCAGTGCCACATCAGTGTGCCGTGCCCTCTCGGCGCCACGCCGGGCCATGTCAGACGCCAACTAGCGGAAGCAGGGCCTCGAGCATCTTGGCGCCTATACCGTCAACGGCATCCAGCTCCTGAACAGTCTTGAACCTCCCGTGCTGATGTCGCCAGTCGACGATGCGCTGCGCCAGGACCGGACCGACGCGCGGGAGGGTTCCCAGTTCCTCGACGCCGGCGGTGTTGAGGTTGATCTTTCCCCCACCGCTGCCCGGAACCGTGCCGCCGGTGCCCGAACCCGGCGGAGCCGCGCCCCCGCTGCCGGACAGTCCGGCCGGGTCGGGTTCCCCGCGGACCGGCACCAGGACCTTCTGGCCATCCTCCAGCACGGCTGCGAGGTTGAGCCTGTCCGGCTCCGCCAGGTCTGTGGCACCGCCGGCCGCTGTGATCGCGTCATTAACCCGGCAGCCGGCGGGCAGCTGAACCACCCCGGGCTTTGCCACGGCTCCGGCAACATGCACCGTGATACTTTCCGGCACTGCGCTGGCCGCCTCTCCCGCAGGCTCGCTGGCGGCTGCCGCCTGGCCGGATGCCTCCTCCACGGCAGGCGCCGACTCGTTGAGCGGGAGAACCCGGGCGTCCCCGGCGCCGGCCTGCCACCAGAAGCAGCCGCCCAGGACAACCGCGAGGACACCCAGCAGCGCCGCCGCGCGGACCCCGGTCCGGACCCGCACCCGTGCGGAGAGTGGCCGCCTTCCGTCCCTGCGGTGCCCGGGTAGTCCACCCGAGTGGTGAGCGCGGTCGCCAAACCGGCGCCGGCGCTCCCCTCCCGCGGCATCGGACGGCGGGGCCGGGATAGCGAGACCGGGGATAGCGAGACCAGGGGCCGGCAGCTCCATCTCAAGCAGGCCCGAGGAGCGCAGCGCCTCAGGTCCGGCGGCCATGGCTTCCTGCGGAAATGCTGGCTGCCGAGGATGCGCAGCAGCCCGGTCAACCGCCTCGGCCGTAGCGTCCGACGGGCGTCCGGAGTCCCGGGCGTCCCCGGCAGCGCCAAGCGTTGCCGCCAGGCGTTCCCGGGCAATCTGAACGCCCAAGGCGGATGCAGCTCCCGGGTTCCGGCGTGACATGGGAACGACTCTAAGCACCCCTCAACCATGCAGAAATCCCGGAACCCGGGTATGTGGAAATAGGTACGTAATTCGCGTAGTTTCGCGGCCCCGGGCAAGTATTCCCTACGCTGGTGCCCTTTCTGGACCGGTGGTAACGTCTGCAACCAATCGAGAAAACTTTGCCGGCTGGGGGCACTCTGATCGCCTGGGCATATCCGCCAGGCGTCGAAAGCTGGTGTGCAATGGAGTGGTTGTTTGGGCCGGCGGCCGCCGTGGCCCTAAGCGGCGCGATGTTGCTGCCCCCGCCTGCGGTTGCAGCCGCGGTGGGAGACACTACGCAAACCACCTCAACCCAGATCGTCAACTTTTCGGTTGACGAGAGCTTCTGCCCGCAGCACGGCCTGTACGGCATAGCGCACGTGACGGTTGACGGCACGGCGGGAATGACGGCCGACCAGAATTTCATTTGGACCACCAAGACAGCCGCCACGTCCATCCGTTCTGTTCCGCTGGCGGGCGCGGTTGCCAACGTGACGATTGTCTACCATTGCAATGTCCAGGTGCTGTGGTGGCTGGAGCCTGGGAGCGCCCATAAGGTGGGCGCAGCCCTCTGGGTCAACGGCTCGGGCCAGCAGCCCAGTTACACCATCCGGCCGAGTCGACCATCGCCCTCACAGGCACCGTCGCCTACGCCTACGCAGGCGCCTTCGCCGACGCCGCCACAGGCCACCCAGCCGACGCCACCGCAGGCGCTCCAACCGGTTCCCTCGCCGTCACTGCTGCTGACGCCGACGCTTCAGCCGCAGCCTCCGCAGGCGCTTCAGCCGCAGCCTCCGCAGGCGCTTCAGCCGTCGCCAACGCCGACTCCAACGCCGACGCCCGCGCAAACGCTCCAGCCGACTCCAACGCCGACTCCAACGCCGACGCCCGCGCAAACGCTCCAGCCGACCCCAACGCCGA
>Ga0213841_1000906_pt1 | contig 20201 bp, 14 predicted proteins | sample SWPATP23_FD_160125 | JGI IMG/M metagenome (GOLD analysis project Ga0213841, IMG submission 160125) | Coastal seawater microbial communities from Marineland, Florida, United States - SWPA TP2 #3 | ecosystem: Environmental > Aquatic > Marine > Coastal | place: USA: Florida | collected 2016-08-14 | reverse complement strand
CTCATTGGCTCAAAACGATTTGTACACTAATATAAACTAAGATTAAAATTATTTTAAAATGGCAAAGGAAACTTTTGATCGTTCCAAACCCCACTTAAATATTGGTACCATTGGTCACGTGGATCACGGTAAAACTACCTTGACTGCTGCCATCACTACCGTATTGGCTAACGCGGGATTGTCAGAGCTTAGAAGCTTTGATTCTATTGATAACGCTCCCGAGGAAAAAGAAAGAGGTATTACTATCAACACTTCTCACGTTGAGTACCAAACAGCTAACCGTCACTACGCTCACGTTGACTGTCCTGGTCACGCGGATTACGTAAAGAACATGGTTACCGGTGCTGCCCAGATGGACGGTGCTATTTTGGTTGTTGCTGCTACTGATGGTCCTATGCCACAGACTCGTGAGCACATCCTTTTGGGTCGTCAGGTTGGTATTCCACGTATCGTTGTTTTCTTGAACAAAGTTGACATGGTGGATGATGAGGAGCTTTTGGAGCTTGTTGAAATGGAAGTAAGGGAATTGCTTTCTTTCTACGAGTATGATGGTGACAACGGACCTGTAATCTCTGGTTCTGCACTTGGTGCTTTGAACGGTGAGCAAAAATGGGTTGACACTGTTATGGAGTTGATGGAAGCTGTTGATAGCTGGATCGAACTTCCTGAAAGAGATGTTGATAAGCCTTTCTTGATGCCTATCGAAGATGTATTCACCATTACTGGTCGTGGTACTGTTGCAACTGGTCGTATCGAAACAGGTGTAGCTAACACTGGTGATGCTGTTGATATCATTGGTATGGGTGCTGAGAAATTGTCTTCCACTATCACTGGTGTTGAGATGTTCCGTAAGATTTTGGATAGAGGTGAAGCTGGTGACAACGTAGGTCTTTTGTTGAGAGGTATTGAAAAATCCGACATCAAAAGAGGTATGGTAATCTGTAAGCCAGGTTCTGTTAAGCCACACGCTAAATTCAAAGCTGAGGTTTATATCTTGAAAAAAGAAGAAGGTGGTCGTCACACTCCATTCCACAACAACTACCGTCCTCAGTTCTACGTTCGTACAACTGACGTAACAGGTAACATCAACCTTCCTGATGGAGTTGAAATGGTAATGCCAGGTGATAACTTGACAATCACTGTAGATTTGATTCAGCCAATCGCCTTGAGCGTAGGTCTACGTTTCGCTATCCGTGAAGGTGGTAGAACAGTAGGTGCTGGTCAGGTTACTGAAATTTTAGATTAAACATTTCATAATAATAATGCACTAAAGGGTGTCCCAGGTTCCTGGGATACCTTTCAGTGTAATTATAAACGGGTGTAGCTCAGTTGGTAGAGCACTGGTCTCCAAAACCAGGTGTCGGGAGTTCGAGTCTCTCCTCCCGTGCAAGAAAATACAAGTAATACTATGTTGACTTACATTAAGGAATCCTTTGAGGAACTAAAGAATAATGTTACCTGGTTGGACAGGGACAAAGCTTCCAATTTAATGGTGGTAGTAGCTGTTTTTTCAATCCTGTTTGCCTTGGCAACATGGGGTGTGGATTCGCTTTTCAGTAAGTTGGTAGGATTGTATTTTGAACAAATAATAGGTTAAGTCGGTATGTCTGAGGTTCTGGAGAAAAAATGGTACGTGGTACGAGCTGTCAGTGGTCAAGAGAATAAAATCAAAGGCTATATTGAAAGCGAGGTAGAGCGTGCCGGTTTCGGAGATTATCTTGAGGAGGTCTTGGTGCCTACCGAGAAAGTCGTGCAGATCAGAAACGGAAAGAAAATCAACAAAGAAAGGGTTTACTTTCCAGGATATATCATGATCAAGGCCAATCTTGGTGGTGAAATGGTTCACATTATTCGCTCCATTACCAATGTAATTGGTTTCTTGGGCGAGGTTAAGGGAGGTGATCCCGTGCCTTTGCGCAAGTCAGAAGTAAACCGTATGCTAGGAAAAGTGGATGAGCTTGCTGTCAATACAGACAATGTGGCCATTCCATTTGTGTTGGGTGAAACGGTCAAGGTTATTGATGGGCCTTTCAATGGATTCAATGGAACTGTTGAAAAAGTCAATGAAGAAAAGCGTAAGCTGGAAGTGATGGTGAAGATTTTCGGAAGAAAAACACCTTTGGAGCTCAGCTATATGCAAGTCGAGAAAGTATAGACTCAAGACCGGGAGAAACAAGATAAAAGACGATGAATGTCTTGGCTCTTGGTTCTATAAGTCTTGAATCAGAAAAGTAAGAATTAAATAGAGCTGTTACATATATAAAGCTGTGTTGCTTCCAATTGACACAACTTTAAATTTAATTAGAAACAATGGCAAAAGAAGTAGATAAGGTAGTTAAATTACAAGTTAGGGGAGGTGCTGCGAACCCATCGCCACCGGTTGGACCCGCCTTAGGTGCTGCTGGTGTTAACATCATGGAGTTCTGTAAGCAGTTTAACGCGCGTACACAGGACAAACAAGGTAAGGTTTTACCGGTTGTTATCACCGTTTACAAAGACAAATCTTTCGAGTTTGTTGTAAAAACACCACCTGCGGCAGTTCAATTGATGGAAGCAGCTAAGATTAAAAAAGGATCGGGAGAACCTAACAGGGTAAAGAATGGTTCCGTGACTTGGGATCAAGTTAGGACCATTGCCGAAGACAAAATGGCGGATTTGAACGCATTCACCATCGAGTCTGCAATGAGTATGGTTGCAGGTACCGCAAGATCTATGGGTCTTAAAGTAGCCGGAGCCAAACCTTTTTAAAATCTTAAAGCAGTATTTAAATGGCAAGATTGACTAAAAAGCAAAAAGAAGCCCAGTCCAAAATAGATAGAAACAAACTCTATTCTTTGGAAGAGGGTTCGGCTTTAGTAAAAGAAATAACCAATGTAAAATTTGATGCCTCGGTTGATATTGCAGTTCGTTTGGGTGTAGATCCACGAAAAGCAAATCAAATGGTGCGTGGCGTTGTTACCCTTCCCCACGGAACTGGTAAAGACGTTAAAGTTTTGGCATTGGTGACTCCGGACAAAGAAGCAGAGGCTAAGGAAGCCGGTGCAGATTTTGTTGGGTTGGATGAATATTTGGATAAGATAAAAGGCGGTTGGACCGATGTTGATGTAATCATCACCATGCCAAGCGTAATGGGTAAATTGGGTCCATTGGGTCGTGTTTTAGGACCAAGGGGATTAATGCCCAATCCAAAGACTGGTACCGTAACCATGGATGTGGCTAAAGCTGTATCCGATGTTAAGGCCGGTAAGATAGATTTCAAAGTGGACAAGACAGGAATTGTACACGCCGCAATTGGTAAAGCTTCTTTCTCTGCGGATAAGATCGCAGGAAACGCCAAGGAATTGATTGACACCTTGGTGAAAATGAAGCCTGCCGCTGCAAAAGGGGTGTACATGAAAAGTATCTATTTGTCCAGTACCATGAGTCCAAGTATCCAATTGGATCCCAAAGCAGTTTAATTAACTGGTAGTTCAATATTTTAACTATGACAAGAGAAGAAAAAGCAACAGTAATAGAAGATTTGACTGCACAGTTAGCTGAAAATGCCAATATTTATTTGGCCGATATTTCAGGATTGGATGCCGTTGCCACTTCTAACCTTAGAAGGGCATGTTTTAAGGCCAATATTAAACTTGCAGTGGTTAAGAACACCTTGCTTGCAAAAGCAATGGAAGCTTCTGATAAGGAATTCGGTGAACTTTCCGAAGTGTTGAAAGGCAATACATCGATGATGTTGTCCGAAACTGGAAACGCACCTGCGAAACTTATCAAGGACTTTAGAAAAAAATCAGATAGACCCCTTCTGAAAGGAGCCTTCATTGAAGAAGCCATTTATGTTGGGGATGAAAACCTTGAGGCACTTGTGAACATCAAGTCCAAAGAGGAAGTCATTGGAGATATTATCGGATTGTTGCAATCACCAGCCAAGAATGTTATTTCTGGACTTAAATCTGGTGGCGGTAAATTGGCCGGTATCCTTAAGACATTATCTGAGAAAGAATAATTCGCGCACAATAAACTAAGTATATTTTTAAAAATTTTTATTAAACGATAGAAAAATGGCAGATTTAAAAGATTTTGCAGAACAGTTGGTAAACCTTACAGTAAAAGAGGTAAATGAGTTGGCCGACATATTGAAAGAAGAATACGGTATTGAGCCTGCTGCTGCTGCAGTAGCTGTTGCTGGTGGTGCTGCCGCTGGTGGTGGTGAAGATGCTGCTGAGGAAAAAACCGAATTTGATGTAATCCTTAAAGCCGCCGGTGGTTCTAAATTGGCAGTTGTTAAATTGGTGAAAGAATTGACAGGTCTTGGTCTTAAAGAGGCTAAAGATATCGTTGACAGTGCACCTAAAGCTGTTAAGGAAGGAATTTCCAAAGATGAGGCAGAAGGTATCAAAAATTCATTGGAAGAAGCAGGAGCAGAAGTTGAGCTTAAATAACAGCTTATACCATAAAGGTTCGGTTAAGGTCTTTCCATTTTTTGGTTAGACCTTAGCCTATTTTAATAAGGAGTGTATAAAGCCGTACACAGACCCCATAGTATTCACGATCAAAATTTGTCCATAGATGTTCACAAACACTATTGAAAGAGTTAATTTCGCATCCGCTAAGAACATACCGGATTACCCGGATTTCTTGGACATTCAGATAAAATCGTTTCAGGATTTCTTCCAATTAGAAACTAAATCTGACGAAAGAGGGAACGAAGGTCTCTACAACACCTTCATGGAGAATTTTCCAATCACCGATACCAGAAACCAGTTTGTACTGGAATTTTTGGATTACTTCATAGATCCACCCAGATATTCCATCCAAGAATGTATTGAGCGTGGACTTACCTATAGCGTTCCTCTTAAGGCACGTCTTAAATTGTACTGTACCGATCCAGAGCACGAAGACTTTGAGACCATTGTACAGGATGTGTACTTGGGTACCATCCCTTACATGACTCCAAGTGGAACCTTTGTGATCAATGGTGCCGAACGTGTTGTTGTTTCCCAGTTGCATAGATCTCCAGGAGTTTTCTTTGGACAGTCTTTCCACGCAAACGGAACAAAATTGTATTCGGCCAGGGTAATCCCATTCAAGGGATCCTGGATTGAATTTGCTACCGACATCAATGCGGTGATGTACGCCTACATTGATCGGAAGAAAAAATTGCCGGTAACCACTCTTTTCCGTGCCATTGGCTTTGAAAGGGACAAGGATATCTTGGAAATCTTTGACCTATCGGAAGAAGTTAAGGTTTCAAAAGCCGGACTTAAAAAAGTATTGGGCCGTAAATTGGCCGCAAGGGTATTGAACACATGGCATGAGGATTTCGTGGACGAGGATACCGGTGAAGTGGTTTCCATTGAACGTAACGAGATCGTTTTGGATCGTGATACCGTTTTGGAAAAAGAGCATATCGATGAAATCATTGACGCCGATGTGAAGACCATTCTACTTCACAAGGAAAACAATGCGCAGTCAGATTACGCCATTATCCACAACACCTTGCAAAAAGACCCTACCAACTCCGAAAAAGAAGCGGTAGAACACATCTATAGACAATTGCGTAATGCCGAGCCGCCAGATGAAGAGACCGCTCGTGGTATTATCGACAAATTGTTCTTCTCCGACCAACGTTACTCTTTGGGAGAGGTAGGTCGTTACAGAATGAACAAGAAATTGGGCTTGGACATTGGTATGGACAAAGAAGTCTTGACCAAGGAAGATATCATTACCATCATCAAGTATTTGATCGAGTTGATCAACTCCAAAGCAGAGATTGATGATATCGATCACTTGTCCAACCGTCGTGTACGTACCGTTGGTGAGCAATTGTCCCAGCAGTTTGGTGTAGGTTTGGCACGTATGGCACGTACCATCCGTGAGCGTATGAACGTTCGTGACAACGAGGTGTTTACCCCAATCGATTTGATCAACGCCAAGACCTTGTCTTCCGTGATCAACTCGTTCTTCGGAACCAACCAGTTGTCTCAGTTCATGGACCAGACCAACCCATTGGCTGAAATTACACACAAAAGAAGATTGTCCGCATTGGGGCCAGGTGGTCTTTCCCGTGAAAGAGCCGGTTTCGAGGTGCGTGACGTTCACTATACCCACTACGGTAGATTGTGTCCCATTGAAACCCCTGAAGGACCAAACATTGGTTTGATCTCCTCACTTTCCGTATTTGCGAAAGTGAATAGCATGGGCTTCTTGGAAACTCCTTACCGGAAAGTTGCCGATGGAAAAGTAGACGTGAAAGATCATATCTACTTGAGTGCAGAGGAAGAAGAAGGAATGAAAATTGCCCAGGCGAACATTCCTTTGAAAGATGACGGCACCATTGATAGGGATAAGGTAATTGCCCGTGAAGAAGGAGATTTCCCAGTAGTAGATCCTGCTGAAATCCAGTACACGGACGTTGCCCCCAACCAGATTGCATCCATCTCCGCTTCCTTGATTCCATTCTTGGAGCATGATGATGCGAACCGTGCGTTGATGGGCTCCAACATGATGCGCCAGGCCGTACCATTGTTGCGTCCTGATTCACCGATTGTGGGTACAGGTCTTGAAAGACAAGTAGCTACCGACTCCAGGGTATTGATCAATGCCGAAGGAAATGGAACCGTGGAGTATGTGGATGCGCAAAAAGTCACTATCAAGTACGATAGAACCGATGAAGAGCGCTTGGTAAGCTTCGAAGAAGACTCCAAGACCTACGAATTGGTGAAATTTAGAAAGACCAACCAAGGGACCAGCATCAACTTGAAGCCGATTGTGAAGAAAGGCGACAAGGTGAAAAAAGGTCAAGTACTTTGTGAAGGATATGCTACCGAAAAAGGTGAATTGGCCTTGGGTAGAAACATGAAAGTAGCCTTCATGCCTTGGAAAGGATATAACTTTGAGGATGCGATCGTAATCTCTGAAAAAGTGGTTCGTGAGGATATCTTTACCTCCATCCACATTGATGAGTACGCTCTTGAGGTTAGGGATACCAAATTGGGTGCAGAGGAATTGACCAACGATATTCCGAACGTATCCGAGGAAGCTACCAAGGACTTGGATGAGTACGGTATGATCCGTATCGGTGCCGAGGTGAAACCTGGTGACATCCTTATTGGTAAGATTACTCCAAAAGGAGAATCAGACCCAACTCCAGAGGAAAAACTGTTGCGTGCCATCTTTGGTGACAAGGCCGGTGACGTAAAAGATGCTTCCTTGAAAGCCTCACCATCTTTGAGAGGTGTGGTTATCGATAAGAAATTGTTCTCCCGTTCCATCAAGGACAAGCGCAAGCGTTCCGAGGACAAAGAAGCCATCTCAAGATTGGAGATGGATTACGAGGTGAAATTCCAACAACTGAAAGATGTATTGATCGAGAAATTGTTTGGCTTGATCAATGGTAAAACATCACAAGGTGTCATCAACGATTTGGGTGAGGAAGTACTTCCAAAAGGAAAGAAATACACCATTAAAATGTTGAACGCCGTTGATGATTTTGCCCACTTGGTTGGAGGTAGCTGGACAACAGACGAGGATACCAATGCTTTGGTGGCCGATTTGTTGCACAATTACAAAATCAAATTGAACGACATTCAAGGTAACCTAAGAAGGGACAAGTTCACCATCTCCGTAGGGGATGAGCTTCCTGCAGGTATCATGAAGTTGGCCAAGGTCTACATCGCCAAAAAACGTAAGTTGAAGGTAGGTGATAAAATGGCGGGTCGTCACGGTAACAAAGGTATTGTAGCCCGTATCGTTCGTCAGGAAGACATGCCATTCTTGGAAGATGGATCTCCAGTGGACATTGTATTGAATCCATTGGGTGTACCCTCAAGGATGAACATTGGTCAGATTTATGAAACCGTATTGGGTTGGGCCGGATTGAAATTGGGCAAAAAGTTTGCTACGCCAATTTTTGATGGAGCTACCTTAGATGAGATCAATGCCTTTACTGATGAGGCCGGTGTACCACGTTTCGGACATACACACCTTTATGATGGTGGAACAGGTCAGCGTTTTGACCAGGCCGCTACCGTTGGGGTAATCTATATGTTGAAATTGGGTCACATGGTAGACGACAAGATGCACGCACGTTCCATTGGGCCATACTCGTTGATTACACAGCAACCATTGGGTGGTAAAGCCCAGTTTGGTGGTCAGCGTTTTGGAGAGATGGAAGTATGGGCATTGGAAGCCTACGGTGCTTCATCAACCCTAAGGGAAATCTTGACCGTTAAGTCGGATGACGTTATCGGAAGGGCCAAGACCTATGAATCCATCGTGAAAGGCGAGACCATGCCAGAACCTGGATTGCCAGAATCTTTCAACGTATTGATGCACGAACTTAAAGGTTTGGGCTTGGATATCCGTTTGGAAGAGTAGAACACTATATTACATTAATTATATCATCACCATATTGTTATGGCTAGAATAAAAGACAATAACGCACCAAAAAGGTTCAATAAGATTTCCATAGGATTGGCCTCTCCAGAGTCCATTTTGGCCGAATCCCGTGGCGAAGTATTGAAGCCTGAAACCATTAACTATAGAACGCACAAGCCCGAGCGTGATGGATTGTTCTGCGAGCGTATCTTTGGTCCCGTAAAGGATTATGAGTGTGCCTGTGGAAAGTATAAGCGTATCCGTTACCGAGGAATCGTTTGTGATCGTTGTGGTGTTGAAGTAACCGAGAAAAAAGTACGTAGGGACCGTGTAGGGCACATCAACCTAGTGGTTCCCGTAGCACACATCTGGTACTTCCGTTCATTGCCAAATAAAATCGGATACCTTTTGGGATTGCCTTCCAAAAAGTTGGACATGATCATTTACTACGAAAGGTATGTGGTCATCCAACCCGGTATTGCCAAAGGTCCCGAAGGAGAGGAAATCCAAAAAATGGATTTCTTGACCGAAGAGGAATATTTGAACATCTTGGAGTCCATTCCTACTGAGAACCAGTACTTGGAAGATACGGACCCCAACAAGTTCATCGCCAAAATGGGTGCCGAATGTTTGATCGACCTATTGTCCAGAATCGATTTGGAACAATTGTCCTACGAACTTCGTCACAAGGCAAATACCGAAACATCAAAACAACGTAAGACCGAAGCCTTGAAACGTCTTCAAGTGGTTGAGGCCTTGCGTGAATCACAGGACAACAGGGAAAACAATCCTGAGTGGATGATCATGAAGGTCATTCCCGTGATTCCACCAGAATTGCGCCCATTGGTGCCATTGGATGGTGGTCGTTTTGCCACTTCGGATTTGAACGATCTATACCGTAGGGTAATCATCCGTAACAACCGTCTAAAGCGATTGATGGAGATCAAAGCCCCTGAGGTGATCTTGCGAAATGAGAAACGTATGCTTCAAGAAGCTGTGGATTCCCTTTTCGACAACACAAGAAAAGCCTCTGCGGTAAAAACAGAATCCAACAGACCATTGAAATCCCTTTCTGATTCCTTGAAAGGTAAACAAGGTCGTTTCCGTCAAAACCTTTTGGGTAAACGTGTGGATTACTCTGCTCGTTCCGTAATCGTGGTTGGACCGGAATTGAAATTGTACGAATGTGGTCTGCCAAAAGATATGGCGGCCGAGCTGTACAAGCCTTTTGTGATCCGTAAGTTGATAGAAAGAGGTATTGTAAAGACGGTAAAGTCTGCCAAGAAGATCATAGACAAGAAAGAGCCCGTGGTTTGGGATATCCTGGAAAATGTCCTTAAAGGACATCCAGTCCTATTGAACCGGGCCCCCACATTGCACCGATTGGGTATCCAAGCGTTCCAGCCCAAACTTATTGAAGGTAAGGCGATTCGTTTGCACCCCTTGGCGTGTACCGCATTCAACGCGGATTTCGATGGGGATCAGATGGCGGTTCACTTGCCATTGGGCCCAGAGGCCATTTTGGAGGCCCAATTGTTGATGTTGGCTTCCCAAAATATCTTGAACCCTGCGAATGGTTCGCCAATTACGGTACCATCCCAGGATATGGTTTTGGGATTGTACTATATGACCAAGGAAAGAAAGTCTACCAAAGAAGTTCCTGTAAAAGGGGAAGGCTTGACGTTCTATTCCGCTGAAGAGGTTGAGATTGCTTTTAACGAAAAGAAAGTGGATCTTAACGCTGGAATCAAGGTGAGAACCAAAGACTTCAATGAAAATGGAGAATTGGTCAATCAAATTATTGAAACCACTGTAGGTCGTGTATTGTTCAACTCGGAAGTACCGGAACAAGCAGGATTCATCAACCAAGTATTGAACAAGAAGGCCCTAAGGAACATTATTGGGGATATTCTTGCCGTGACCGATGTACCTACAACGGCCGAATTCTTGGATAAGATCAAATCCATGGGATATGATTTCGCTTTCAAGGGAGGTTTGTCCTTCAGTTTGGGAGATATCATCATCCCTGCGGAAAAGCAAGATATGATCAACGAAGCCAACGAGCAGGTTGATGGTATTATGATGAACTATAACATGGGTCTTATCACCAATAATGAGCGATATAACCAGGTTATTGATGTTTGGACTTCTACCAACGCCATGTTGACCGAATTGGCCATGAAACGAATCCGTGAGGACAAACAAGGATTCAACTCGGTATATATGATGTTGGATTCCGGTGCGAGGGGTTCCAAAGAGCAGATTCGTCAGTTGACCGGTATGCGTGGATTGATGGCCAAGCCTAAAAAATCTACCGCTGGTGGTGGTGAAATTATCGAAAACCCGATTCTTTCCAACTTTAAGGAAGGTCTATCGATCTTGGAATACTTTATCTCTACCCACGGTGCGCGTAAAGGTCTTGCGGATACCGCTTTGAAAACTGCGGATGCGGGATACTTGACCCGTCGTTTGGTGGATGTTTCCCAAGATGTGATCATCAACATAGAAGATTGTGGTACACTTCGTGGAATTGAAGTGGAAGCATTGAAGAAGAATGAGGAAATCGTGGAGACCCTAGGTGAGCGAATCTTAGGTAGGGTATCCTTGCACGATGTATACAATCCGTTGACAGAGGAATTGGTACTGAAAGCAGGCCAAGACATTACCGAGGCCGATGTGAAACGGGTAGAAGCCGCACCAATCGAGAAAATCGAAGTAAGGTCACCATTGACCTGTGAGGCTCCTCAAGGAATCTGCGCCAAGTGTTACGGTAGAAACCTAGCGACCAATAAAATGGTGCAGCGTGGTGAAGCCGTTGGTGTTGTTGCTGCACAATCCATTGGGGAACCAGGTACTCAGCTGACGCTTCGTACCTTCCACGTGGGTGGTATTGCAGGAAACATTTCCGAGGATAACAAGTTGGAAGCCAAGTTTGATGGTGTTGCGGAAATTGAAGACTTGAGACTTGTTGAAGGTGAAAATGCCGAAGGAAACAAAACGAATATTGTAATTTCCAGAACATCGGAAATCAAGATCATGGATGCCAAGACCGGAATTACCTTGAGCACCAATAACATTCCTTACGGTTCCCAATTGTTCGTGAAGAACGGTGCCAAGATCAGTAAAGGTGAATTGATCTGCCAGTGGGATCCCTATAATGGTGTAATCGTTTCAGAATTCACTGGACAGATTGCCTATGAGAATATTGAGCAAGGGGTAACCTACCAAGTGGAAATTGACGAACAGACCGGTTTTCAGGAAAAGGTAATTTCCGAATCAAGGAACAAGAAATTGATTCCTACCTTGTTGATCAAGGACGGAAAAGGAGAAACCCTACGTTCTTACAACCTACCTGTTGGTTCCCATATTATGGTGGATGATGGCGAGAAGATCAAGGAAGGTAAGATCTTGGTGAAAATCCCACGTAAATCTGCCAAGGCAGGGGATATCACAGGAGGTCTTCCAAGGGTAACCGAGTTGTTCGAAGCACGTAACCCATCCAACCCAGCCGTTGTATCCGAGATTGACGGTGTGGTTTCTTTTGGTAAGATCAAGAGGGGTAACCGCGAGATCATTATCGAATCCAAAACGGGTGAGATCAAGAAGTACTTGGTTAAGCTTTCCAACCAGATCTTGGTCCAGGAAAATGACTATGTACGAGCAGGTATGCCATTGTCCGATGGGTCTATTACCCCAGAAGATATCTTGGCCATCAAAGGACCATCTGCCGTTCAGCAATACTTGGTGAACGAAGTTCAGGAAGTATATCGCTTACAAGGTGTAAAGATCAATGACAAGCACTTTGAGGTGGTGGTACGACAGATGATGCGTAAGGTACAGATCCAGGATTCCGGGGATACTACGTTCTTGGAGAACCAATTGGTACACAAAGATGACTTCATCAATGAAAATGATGAAATCTTTGGCAAGAAAGTGGTCGAGGATGCCGGGGATTCCGAAAGATTGAAACCAGGTCAGATCCTAACGGCTCGTCAGCTAAGGGATGAGAACTCTATTCTAAGAAGAGAGGACAAGACCTTGGTTACGGCAAGAGATGCCGTTGCAGCTACTGCTACACCAATTCTTCAAGGAATCACAAGAGCGTCGTTGCAGACCAAGTCCTTTATCTCTGCCGCATCGTTCCAAGAGACTACCAAAGTATTGAACGAAGCCGCTGTAAGTGGTAAAGTGGATTCTTTGGAAGGATTGAAGGAAAATGTGATTGTAGGTCATAAGATTCCGGCCGGTACCGGTATGAGGGATTACGATAGTATTATTGTAGGCTCCAAGGAGGAATATGATGAAATCATGGCCCGAAAAGAGGAATTTAAATTCTAAATACAAACAAACCCTGACCCTAGCGTCAGGGTTTTCTTTTTCCATTTTTGAAAGACAAACGCATGGCAGAAAAAGAACAGAAACAAAAGCAGATCAATATAGAGTTGGATGAGAAAACCGCTGAAGGGACTTATTCCAACTTGGCCATTATCAATCACTCTGTATCGGAATTTGTGGTTGATTTTATTAGTATGATGCCGGGAGCACCCAAGGCAAAAGTGAAGAGCAGAATAGTGCTGACTCCCCAACATGCCAAAAAGTTCTTGAAGGCATTGAACGATAATGTGGCCCGTTTTGAACAGGCACACGGCCCTATAAAAGATTATGAGCAGCCCCCAATTCCTTTGAATTTTGGACCTACGGGAGAAGCATAAAAAAAGCCCTGATTTTTAAATCAGGGCTTTTTTTATGGGCTATACTATTTTAACCATCCTTTTTGGGTTCCAATTTTGGAAAAGAAGATGAGATAGAGACCAATGATTACCACAATGATGGGCATGGTGTAAGTGGAAGGTCCAAAGGCCTCCACGGCGTTTGAGACAAAAAGCCAATGAATAAACTGTGCCACAGCCATGATCAAGGAAATAATGAAAAGAGGCTTTGCCCATTTTTTTCGGAGCAAAAGCCCAATAGATCCAATGGTCCCGGAAAAAACCGCAAGGGCAAAGGCTGCCGTGGCCCAGGCGGGGATACCTTCAAAAACCTCGCGTTGGGCTTGGTTGATGCTTTCTAAAATGGCTTGTTGGTTAAAAGCTTGGTTCAAGTAGTTGAAGACACCCGATAGATTCCATAAAAGGGCGATACTACTCACTACCCAGAACCAGATAGGTGGTTTTACTGTAGCTGTCATAATGGTTTTTTTTATTGGATTGTGGTATACAATGTACTAAAAATTAACACATTATGGATTCTGGTTCTAGTTTTTCACAAGAGTTGTCCAGTTTAGGTGTTGGGTGGTGGGATTTATTCAAATTCCGAGGTGAAGTGTAATTTCACCGTAGGATATTTTTGCTGGGTCATTTGGAGTGAAAAAGGAGAATCGGCCAAAAAGACCAGTTGGCCGCGTTTGTCCGTGGCCAAGAATTTTTGTTTTACCCTTTTGAATTCTTCAAACTCTTCATTGTTTTTGTCCTCGGGTTCTACCCAGCAGGCTTTGTGCACAGGGAAATTTTCATAAGTACATTTTGCACCGTACTCATGCTCCAATCGGTATTGGATAACCTCATATTGAAGTGCTCCCACGGTTCCGATTACCTTTCTACCGTTCAGTTCCAAGGTGAACAACTGGGCCACCCCTTCGTCCATAAGCTGGTCTATCCCTTTGTACAACTGCTTGGCCTTCATTGGGTCCGCATTGTTGATGTACCTGAAATGTTCAGGGGAAAAACTGGGGATGCCCTTGTAATGTAACTTTTCTCCACTGGTCAAGGTGTCCCCGATCTTAAAATTCCCGGTATCATGAAGACCAACAATGTCCCCGGGATAGGAAATATCAACAATCTCTTTTTTCTCGGCAAAAAAGGCATTGGGACTGGAAAATTTCAATTTTTTATCGTGACGCACATGCAAATAGGGCGTGTTGCGTTCAAATGTTCCCGATACCACTTTAATGAACGCCAACCGATCTCGATGTTTGGGGTCCATATTGGCATGAATTTTAAACACAAATCCGGAAAAATCCTTTTCATTGGCTTTTACTAGACGTTCCTCGGCCATTTTGGCCCTGGGTGGTGGGGCAATATCCACAAAACAATCCAAGAGTTCCCGAACCCCAAAATTGTTCAGGGCAGAACCAAAAAAGACGGGCTGAAGCTCTCCTTTGAGGTAGGCCTCCTTGTCAAAATCCGGATATACACCATGCACAAGCTCCAAATTGTCACGGAGGTTCTCGGCAGATTCGGTACCTATTATTTTTTCCAGTTCAGGACTGTCAAGGTCATCAAAGGCAATGGTTTCCTCGATGTTTTTTTTGCTGTTCCCACTAAAAAGATTGATGTTTTTCTCATAAATATTGTAGATGCCCTTAAAATCATAGCCCATCCCAATTGGGAAACTCAAGGGGGTAACGGACAATCCCAATTTTTGTTCCACTTCATCCAATAGGTCAAAAGCATCTTTTCCCTCACGATCCAATTTGTTGATGAACACGATCATGGGAATATTGCGCATGCGGCAGACCTCAACTAATTTTTCGGTCTGCTCCTCAACCCCTTTGGCAACATCTATAACCACGATCACGCTGTCAACAGCGGTCAAGGTTCTAAAAGTATCCTCAGCAAAATCCTTGTGTCCCGGAGTATCCAAAATGTTGATTTTCTTTCCATTGTATAAAAAAGCCAATACGGAAGTAGCCACGGAGATACCTCTTTGACGCTCAATTTCCATAAAGTCACTGGTGGCGGATTTTTTGATCTTATTGCTTTTAACCGCTCCAGCCTCTTGTATGGCACCACCGAACAGAAGTAATTTTTCTGTTAAGGTGGTTTTACCGGCATCAGGGTGGGAGATAATACCAAATGTTCTGCGGCGTGCTATTTCCTTTTCAAAGTCCATCAACAAAATTTTGCGCAAAAATAGGGTAATTCTAGCTTATGGCATGCATGTAAAGGGAGATAGACATTGTTGATATTTTTGGAAAAAAAGGAAGTGTTGGGCATGCCTCAATAGGAAAAAGTAAAGTAATTTTCGCCCCGCTTTGGTTTTGCCAAGGTTTCGGTATGATTTTGTATTGAAACGGACGTTACGGCACAAGTGGTAAATAATGATGAGGAATAAGCCTTTTATCGAGAAAAATAGGCGGTGAGCGTGAAATGCACTATTTATGTGACCAAATTGTGTTTGTACGTGTCGGAAAGACCAAGACCGAATAGTAAAAAATAAGAAAGCCCCAATTTTCTTACACTTACGAGAACTACGAGCCATGGTGATTAGTTGACCAAAACTTATCATTTATGGAGAACATTACGTTTGTAAAACTTTGGAATACTATAGTTCGCTATATAACGGCCACGGTTTTTTTCTTGGTTGTTGGACTGATTTCCTCCTTTGGGATGACACCCAACCATATATCTGTCTCAGGAGATACAGGCACTATTTCCAATGCCCATATTGCCCTGCCCTCATCATGGAATGGACTTGAATGGTTAGATCCATTTTTTAAAATCTCCGTGGACCCTGATTTTGACGGGGATGGTGTTACCTGTAAACAGGAAGAGGTGGATGGTACAGACCCCAACGACCCCTGTGATTTTGTTTTGGAGCATCAAGATTGCTCGCCCTCAGAAGAATGGAAGAATTCTGATTGTGATGGCGATGGAGTGACCAATCAAAAAGAAAAGGAGGACGGCACCGACCCGTTAAATCCTTGTGACCTTATACTGGAACATCAAAACTGTTCTCCTTCCGATGAATGGAAGAACATGGACTGCGATGGCGATGGGGTCACCAATGAAAAGGAAAAGGAAGACCATACGGACCCCTTTGACCCTTGCGATCTTATATTGGAGCATCAAAACTGTTCTCCTTCCGATAAATGGAAGAACATGGACTGCGATGGTGATGGGGTAACGAATGAAAAAGAGAAAGAGGACGGTACGGACCCATTTGATCCTTGTGATCTTATATTGGAGCACCAAAACTGTTCTCCTTCCGATGAATGGAAGAACATGGACTGCGATGGAGATGGCGTGACCAACGAGGACGAGAAGGAAGATGGCACCGACCCATTGGATCCCTGTGATTATAACCCAGATCATGTCACCTTGCCACAGAGCGGGGATTATTTGACCGCGGACTGTGATGGTGATGGAGTGACGAACGAAGATGAAGAGGAAGACGGAACGGACCCTAACGATGCCTGTGATTTTGTATTGGATAGCCAGACCGTGGACCCAAGTTCTACATGGAATACTGCTGATTGTGATGGAGATGGCGTGACCAATGAAGATGAGAAAGAAGATGGCACCGACCCATTGGATCCCTGTGATTATAACCCAGATCATGTCACCTTGCCACAGAGCGGGGATTATTTGACCGCGGACTGTGACGGTGATGGGGTGACGAACGAAGATGAAGAGGAAGACGGAACGGACCCTAACGATGCCTGTGATTTTGTATTGGATAGCCAGACCGTGGATCCAAGTTCTACATGGAATACTGCTGATTGTGATGGAGATGGGGTGACCAATGAAGATGAGAAAGAAGATGGTACCGACCCATTGGATCCTTGTGATTATAATCCGGAAAGTGTCACATTGGAGCCATCAGCAGAATGGAAAGAACTGGATTGCGATGGAGACGGAAACCCCAACGATAAAGATCCCAATCCTTTAGAAGCTACGGCTGTTGATGATTCTGGATCAACCCCAGCCTTGACGGAGGTGGCCATAAATATTTTGGAGAATGATGATTATCTCCCTAACAATGATGACAATAATGTAGGTGTTACCAATTTGTCAAGAATTGGAGGAACTGCGGCCGGAGTTGTTTCCTTTGACCCAGATACTGGGTTTATGACCTATACCCCTACGGAATTGGAATCCAATTCCACAGTTACGGTAGTGTATCAAGTATGTAACGTAATGCCGGACCCAGATGTTTGTGCTTCGGCTACGGTTACCATTGAAGTGGGTGCCAATACTATTGATGCCGTGGATGACTCTTATATTGGAAGCACTTCTGGGGGAGACATCGCGGACAGTGATGTGCTTTCCAACGATACATTGAACGGAGCCCCTGTGACATTGTCAGAGGTTACTTTAACCTCGGACCCAACGGACGAGCTTACCATCAACCCTGATGGTAGTGTCACCGTTAACCCCGATACAGCCGAGGGAATTTATACCATCACCTATACCATCTGTGAGATTGCCAATGTGGAAAACTGCGATACGGCCACGGTCACAGTGGAGGTAACTGATGGTATGGCCAACGTCATCGATGCCGTGGATGATTCATATACCGGAAATGGGGACATTGCGGACAGTGATGTGCTTTCCAACGATACTTTGAACGGAGAGCCCGCTACCTTGTCGAATGTCATTTTGACCTCGACGCCTACGGACGAGCTTACCATCAATCCCGATGGGAGCGTGACTGTTGCTGCCGGAACGGCCGAGGGTATCTATACTATCACCTATACCATTTGTGAGATTGCCAATGTGGAAAACTGCGATACGGCCACGGTCACTGTGGAGGTCGTGGAGGGCATGGCCAACGTCATCGATGCCGTGGATGATTTTTATACTGAAGGAACAGGAGGTGGTACTATTCCAAATGCCAATGTACTGTTGAATGATAGACTTGATGGGGGGGAAGTTACCTTGTCAAATGTCATTTTGACTTCGGAACCAACAAACTCACTCACGATCAATGATGATGGTACTATCACCGTTGCTTCAGGAATTACAGAAGGGGAGTATACCATAGAATATACCATTTGCGAGATGGACAACCCTGAAAATTGTGACACGGCAACGGTTACGGTAATCATAGAGGCGATAGAAGTAAACCAAATGGTGACCCCCAACGGGGATTTAAAAAATGATTTCCTATTTATCCGAGGGGTGAGCAAGATAAAGTCGAGCACATTGCAGATTTTCAATAGATGGGGCGTGGCCGTTTATGAAGGCAAAAACTATGATAATGTGAGGAATGTCTTTGATGGTCGCTCCAGAGGAAGGTCCTCATTGAGTGTGAACGACTATCTTCCGGCCGGGGTATATTTTTATATCTTTAATTATGAAACCGATAAAGGAAGTTTCACGGACACCGATTACATTTATATAAGCAGGTAACAATAGTGATAGAATGATAAAAAAACATTTTTTAGTTCCGTTTGTTGTATTGGGAATGATGTCCATGGGGCTGTTTGCCCAGCAAGATGCGCAGTATACACAATACATGTTCAATACCTTGAGCGTGAATCCCGCTTATGCAGGATCTAGGGGGCAATTGAGTTTTGCCGGACTATACCGTTCGCAATGGGTAGGTCTGGACGGTGCTCCCGAGACGTTTACCCTTAATCTTCATTCCCCTATCCGAAATAGCAGACTGGGTTATGGTGTTTCCATTGTCAATGACAATATTGGGGATGGCGTGGTACAGGAAACCTATTTGGATGCTGTAATCTCATATACTATTGAAGTGGCCCGTGACGCAAAACTCTCCTTCGGATTAAAGGCGGGCGGGAACATGCTCAGTCTGGATTTCAACGGGCTTAGGAACTTTGATCAAGAAGTGGTCAGCCAGGATAACATCGACAACAAGTTCAACCCCAATTTTGGATTGGGACTCTACTACCATACCGATAAGTTCTATGCCGGGGTATCGGCACCCAATATTTTGGAAAGCGAGTATTTTGACAACGATAATGATGATAACTCGGTGAACTTTTTGTCCGCGGAGCGAATCAATTTCTATTTTATAACAGGCTATGTTTTTGATGTGGGCGCCGATCTGCAGTTTAAACCTGCACTGCTTACCAAAGCCGTTGGGGGTGCCCCTTTGCAGGTAGATTTGTCTGCCAACTTTTTGTATGCCGAAAAATTCAGCTTTGGCGCGGCCTATCGCTTGGATGCGGCAGTAAGTGCGTTGGCAGGATTTCAGGTCACAGATCAGATTATGGTGGGCTTGGCCTATGATAGGGAGGTGACCGAATTGGGAGGAACCCAGTTCAATGATGGTTCGTTTGAGATTTTCTTGAGATTGGAATTGCTCAAATCGTTCCAAAGGACCGTTTCACCAAGATTCTTTTAAATAGGTTAGGATGCTAAAAAGAATACTCATACTTCTCATTGTGGTTTCAGGATGTGTCACAAGCATGATGGCACAAGACAGTATTCCCGATAAACAACAGGCCAAACGAAAGGCCAAGGCAGACCAACGTTATGAAGAATATTCATTTAGTCCGGCCATTGATATTTACAAAAAGGTACTGGACAAGGGATACGTATCCTCAGATTTATTAAAGCGCCTTGGAAATGCCTATTATTTTAATGCCAAGTATGAAGAGGCCGCCAGCATCTATAAAAAATTGGATGAGACCTATCCTGATGAGATGGAGGTGGACTATATCTTCAGATATGCCCAAAGTTTAAAATCCTTGGGAAATTATGACGGAGCCACAAAATTGATGGAAAGGTTCAAGACCTTGACAGCTGTCAATATTGATTTCGATGAGGACTATCTGGCCAAGATTGAGAAGAATTCTGGAAGATATACGGTAAAACCTTTTGAATATAACAGCAAATACTCGGATTTTGCCGCATCGTATTATGAGAAAGGACTCATATTCGCCTCGGATAGGGATACGGGTAACTTGGCCCGATATAGACATACATGGAATTCAAAGGATTTCTTGGATTTGTACAAGGTCAATGCCGATAGCATTTCCAATGATAGAGTGGTAAAGATTGAAGGAGATGTGAATACCCGACTTCATGAATCCACATCGGTAGTGAACAAGGATGGCACCATTATGTACTTTA
>Ga0213841_1000904_pt1 | contig 20316 bp, 24 predicted proteins | sample SWPATP23_FD_160125 | JGI IMG/M metagenome (GOLD analysis project Ga0213841, IMG submission 160125) | Coastal seawater microbial communities from Marineland, Florida, United States - SWPA TP2 #3 | ecosystem: Environmental > Aquatic > Marine > Coastal | place: USA: Florida | collected 2016-08-14 | reverse complement strand
CGATAAAGCGTCATGCAAGGGGGCGGCGACATGCCTGATCTGAACCCGATATCCCTGTGGCAACGGCTGCTGGCGGCCCCGAATGACAGCCGCGGCAAGACGCTGACCATGGCGTTCCTCGTGTCTTTCGCGGCGGCACTGGCGGTGTCCAGCGCGGCGGTGCTGCTTGGGCCAAGACTGGATGCCAACCGAGAGGCTGAACGCCGCGCCCGGTTGGAGGCGCTGATTGCCGAGACACCGGGGCTGGCAGAGGTGCTGCCGGGCACCGGCATCGACAGCCTTGAGGTACTGACCGTGGATCTGCGCGATCTTTCCTTGGCAGATGCGCTCGACCCCGCACAGGTGACAGACCTGACCCCAGAGGACGATATCGCGGGCATTGGCACGCGGCCTGACCTGCAACAGCTGTTCATGGCCCGCGACGGGCGCGATCTGGCCTTGGTGATCCTGCCGGCTTACGGGCAGGGCTATCAATCGACGATCCGGGGCTATCTGGCGCTTGGGCCCGATCTGAACACGGTGGTGGGGCTTGCGATCACCGAACAGGGCGAAACACCGGGGCTTGGGGCCACGATCCAGACGCCGGGCTGGCTGGCGCAATGGCCGGGTACGCAGCTGATGGATGAGACGGGCGAAATCCGCGTTGCCGTGGTGCGCGGCGGGGGCACGACGAACTACGAGGTCGACGCCATCACCGGCGCGACCCGCAGTTCCAACGGGGTGCAGAACATGATCCGCTTCTGGGTCGGACCGCTTGGCTTCGGGCCGGTTCTGGACGCGTTACGCAGCGGGGACCTGCCATGAGGGCCGCGCTGAAACCCCTTTTTGATCCGCTGTTGCGTGATAACCCGGTGACGGTGCAGATCCTCGGGATCTGTTCGGCTTTGGCTGTCACCACGTCGATGACAACGGCCCTGACCATGAGCCTTGCACTGACCGCCGTTCTGATGGCCTCCAGCGCGGTGATTTCGCTGATCCGCCACCACATCCCCGCACAGATCCGGCTGATCCTGCAAATCACCATCATCGCCGCAATGGTCATCGTTGCCGACCTGATCCTGCAGGCCTATGCCTATGCGATCAGCCAGCGGCTCTCGATTTTCGTGTCGCTGATTGTCACCAATTGCATCGTGCTTGGTCGGGCCGAAGCCTTTGCCATGTCGAACCCGGTCGGGGCCAGCATCCTTGATGCGCTAGGCAACGGCGCGGGTTATTCCGCGATCCTGATGGTCATCGCATTTGTGCGAGAGCTTCTGGGTTTTGGCACACTCTTTGGTATCACTATTTTCCCGACCGTGGCCGATGGCGGCTGGTATCAACCATTCGGCTTCATGCTGTTGGCGCCGTCTGCCTTCATGCTGCTCGGCCTGCTGGTCTGGGCCCTGCGCATCTGGCGTGTGGAACAGGTAGAGCCCGCCGCGACCCATGTGGACCGGGAGGAGGCGCTGTCATGACCGACCTCTTCCTGCGCGCTGTCTTTGCCGACAACCTGATCCTCAGTTTTTTCCTGGGCGTCTGCACCTTTCTGGCCGTGTCGAAACGGGTGGAAACGGCGCTTGGCCTGGGGGCTGCGATCATCGTGATCCTGACGATCACGGTGCCGGTTAACCAGTTGATCCTGACATGGTTGCTGGCGCCTGGGGCCTGGGGCTGGATTGGGGCGGGGGATGTGGACCTGACCTTCCTCAGGCTTATCGCCTTTATCGGGGTCATTGCCGCCATGGTGCAGGTGTTGGAAATGGTGCTCGACCGTTTCGCCCCGGCGCTTTATGCGGCGCTTGGCATCTACCTGCCGCTGATCACGGTCAACTGCGCGATCCTGGGCGGTAGCCTGTTCATGGCGGAGCGCAGCTATGGGTTCGGGGAATCCATCGTCTTTGGCTTCGGCAGCGGGTTGGGATGGGCCTTGGCCATCATCGCGCTGGCTGCGATTCGCGAACGGCTGGCCTATGCCGATATGCCCGCTGGCCTGCGCGGGCTTGGCATGACCTTCATCGTTACGGGACTGATGTCCATGGCGTTTACCGCCTTTGCCACGATGGCCGCGCCATGACCCAGATTCTGCTGGCCACCCTTCTGATGGTTGCGCTGATCATGGCGCTGGCGCTTGGTGTCATGGCCGCGCGCGCGGTGCTTGTGCCGTCGCGTCCGGTGCGGGTGGCCGTGAACGGACGGCGGCAGGTCGAGGCGCGAACCGGCCAGAAGCTGCTGGATGCGCTGAAGGCAGGGGGCATTCCGATGCCGTCTGGCTGTGCCGGGGCGGGAACCTGCGGTCTCTGCCGGGTGACCGTTGAGGATGCCGGGCCGCCGCTGGCGACCGAGACAGGGACGCTTGGCAAACCAGCCACCGACCGGGGGGAACGCCTTGCCTGCCAGACCGTGCTGCGCGGGCCGATGGCCGTGCAGGTGCCTGACGATATCCTGTCGGCGGAACGATACGAGTGCGAGGTCCTTTCGAACCGCCCCCTCGCGCCGTTGATCAAAGAACTGGTTCTGGCCCTGCCTGACGGGGCAGAGTTCGACTTCACTGCCGGGGAATATGGGCAACTGACCGCGCCTGCCTATGCGCTTGATTTCGCTGACGTCGACGCAGGCGCATTTGCCGAAATCTGGGACAGTCGCGGGCTACGCAGCCTGTCCTCCCGCAGTCTTGAGCCCGTGTCGCGCGCCTATTCCATCGCCAACCGACCAGAGGATGCGGGCAAAGTGGTGTTCAACATCCGCCTCGCCCTGCCACCCGTGGGCAAGCCCGACGTGCCGCCCGGCGTGGTGTCTTCCTACCTCTTTGGGTTGAAGCCCGGCGACCGACTGGCCTTGGCGGGTCCCTATGGCACCTTCCGCGTGCGCCCTGCGGACCGAGAGATTGTGCTGATCGGCGGTGGTGTCGGCATGGCCCCCCTGCGCGCCATTGCGCATGAGCAATTGGCCGGAACCGGCACACCACGCCGTATCTCTTACTTCTACGGCGCACGCAGCAGGGCGGATCTGTTCTATGATGACGAGTTCAAGGCGCTGGCCGCCGCGCATCCGAATTTCAGCTGGACGGTCGCCTTGTCCGACCCGCAGCCAGAAGACGGCTGGACCGGCGAAACCGGCTTTATCCATGACGTGGCGTTGCACGCCTATCTGGGCAATCACCCCGCGCCAGACAGCTGCGACTACTATCTCTGCGGTCCCCCCCTGATGATGCGGGCCGTGATCACCATGCTGGACGACCTCGGGGTCGAGCCGGATGCCATCTTCTTCGACGATTTTGCGAGCTGACCCATGACCCTGACCCGCCGCCATTTCCTCGCCCTTTCCGCCGCCACGCTAACGGTTCGCCCCTCACACGCCGCCGGGTTGCAGACCTTGGGCGGGGAGGCGTTCGGGTCTTACTGGCGGGGGATGTTCGCGCATGACCTGCCCGCCGGGGATGTTTCGGGCCTGATCGGGCAGGTGGTGACCCAGGTGGATAGCCAGATGTCCCCCTATATGCCCGGGTCTGAACTGTCGGTGTTCAATCGGACTGGCCATGCGCAGGTGTCAGAGGGCGTGGCCGGCACCACCCGGGCCGCCCTGCAGATCGCGTCAGACACGGGCGGGGCGTTTGACCCCACCGTCGGACCGCTGGTGGCGCGCTACGGGTTCGGACCGATCCGGGGGGCGGAAGAGCAGGCGGGCTGGCAGGCGCTGGCCCTGTCCGGCAATCGTCTGACACGAGAGGCTGAGGGTGTCACACTGGATCTCTGCGGCATCGCCAAGGGCCATGCGCTGGACCGGATGGCGGACGCGCTGGAAGCCGCAGGCGCAGGTGGGTTCGTGCTGGAACTGGGCGGCGAGGTGACAGCGCGTGGCCAGCACCCCGAGGGACGTCCGTGGCAGGTGGGTCTCGAGGACGGCGCGGGTGGTTTGGCGGGCGTGGCGCGGTTGCAGGGGCTGGCCGTCGCAACCTCAGGTCTGTGGGACCAGAGCTACACCGTCGGGCAGGGGCGGTATGGCCATATCATCGACCCAGAAACGGGTGCGCCTGCGGGTGGGTCTTTGGCCTCGGTTTCGGTCTTCCATGAACGCGCGACGATCGCCGACGGGCTGGCAACGGCGCTGTTCGTGATGGGAACGGACCGGGCGCTGGCCCATGCGCGCGAAACCGGGCTTGCCGCCGTGCTGGTGGCACAGGGTGGCGCGGTCTTTGTCACGGGGGCGGCTGAAAGTTTCGTTGAGATCGGGGGGCTTGGGTGATGGGTATCTTTCTGGCGGTTCTGGCGGTGTTTCTGTTGGCGGCCCTTGGGCTTGGCCTGGGCCTGATGATGGGCGGCAAACCCGTTCAAGGCAGTTGCGGTGGCCTGTCCTGCGGTGCCTGTGAAACCTGCCCAAAGCGGAGGGCCACCGAATGACCCAAGGCGCAACCATAGACCGCTATATGACCCGCAATCTGGTGACGTTGTCGCCGGGTCTGGAAATCACCCGCGCCGTCGCAAAGCTGATCGAGTATGATATCTCGGCCGCGCCGGTGGTCGATGATCTGGGCCGTCTGGTCGGCATCCTGACCGCCAAAGATTGCTTCCGCGCGGTGCTCCATGCCCATTACCATCAGGAGCTTGGCGACACTGTTTCGGGCTATATGACCGCCGACGTGGATACGCTGGAAACGGGCATGGGTGTTGTTACTGCGGCTCAGAAATTCATGGACAGCAACCATCGCCGTTACCCGGTGATGCAGGATGGACGACTGGCGGGGATCATCACCCGCATGGATCTGTTGCGCGCCTTCCAGGCCGAAGGCTGAACGCCCCCCAATGATCGGCCCTGCCCCGCGTAGCCGGCCCTGCCACCCGGTCGTGGGGCAGTTGACCTTATGGGCAGCGTCGGGCATCGCTATGCCAAGATATCGCCTGCGCCCACAAGGGGATGGGTCGCACCCCATAGGCGTCAAGGCAATGACAATGAACCAAAATCCGAGACTGCATTCTTCGACGATGATCAATCACGCGGTACGCGCGCGATGATCGAGATCCTGACCACCCTGCCGGAGGGCTTGTCGGCCCTGGCCTTCTGGGTGCTGCTGACCGTCAGTTTCATCAGTTCCTTCATCACCGTGGCACTTGGCATTGGGGGCGGCGGCCTGTTGCTGGCGGTCATGGCAAGCCTTGTTCCCCCTGCCGCGCTGATCCCTGTGCACGGGGTGGTGCAACTGGGGTCGAATGCAGGCCGGGCCGGGATGCTCTGGCGACAGATCAACGGTGCCGCCTTGCCCGGTTTCGTGGCCGGGTCGGGTATCGGCTGCGCGCTTGGCGGCGTGGTGGCGGTGGACCTGCCGCCGAATTTAGTACAGATCGGTGTCGGCGCTTTCGTGATTTACAGCGTTTTTGCAAAGGCCCCGCAGTGGCTGTCGCGCTGGCCCTGGTTGACTGGCGGTGTATCCAGTTTCCTGACCATGTTCTTCGGTGCCACCGGGCTGTTCGTGGCCAATTATACCAAATCCCTGGCGCTGCCCCGGCATGAACATGTGGCGACCCATGCGGCCCTGATGACGGTTCAGCACGGGCTGAAAGTGCTGGTCTTTGGCTTGCTCGGCTTTGCTTTCGGTCAATGGGCGCTGGTGATTGCAGCACTGATCGGGGCGGGGTTGATAGGGACAGTGTCGGGCCGCCTGGTGCTGAACCGGATGACCGACCATGGGTTCAAGCGCGCGCTTGATATTCTGCTGGTGCTGATCGCGGCCCGGTTGATCTGGGCCGGGCTGACAGGCTGATACAAACCACGGTCTTCAGGCAGGGCACAGGTGGCCCCGGTCGCGTGGATAGGGCTTCGATATATCTGAGGGAATATATTGAAGGCTTGCCATTTGGTGAAACATCCGGCTTATTTCGCCATATGTCATCATCCGATCCATCAGACAGTACCCCCGCGCGCTTGCGCCTGCGCCTTCTCTTTGGCGACGATATGATGCTCGGCCCCGGTAAGGCCGATCTGCTGGAACATATTCGCGACACCGGATCCATTGCCGCCGCCGGACGGGCCATGGCAATGAGCTACAAGCGCGCCTGGTCCCTTGTAGATCAGATGAATAGCGGGTTTCAGCAACCTCTGGTCGCCAGCGCCCGTGGCGGGGCCAAAGGGGGCGGGGCGCAGCTGACCGAAACCGGAGAGCAGGTCCTGGCACATTACCGAAAGCTGGAGGACATTACCGCCGAGGCCGGTGCCGCCCGGATCAACGCGCTTCGGGCCATGCTGCGCGACGGGTCGGCAGGGGACTAGGGGCGCGGGCAAACGATATGTTCAGTAAGATACATCCAATCAGAGGCCCAGAACCAGCGGATGCCTAAAACACCGTTCCAATCCCTTCTGTACGCCCTTGTCCTGGGCCTTTCGGCATCGTCCGCGCGGGCCGAAACGGTGACGGTTTTCGCTGCTGCCAGCCTGACAACCGCGCTAAGCGCCGTGGCGGCAGAGTTCGAAGCGGTCAGCCCGCATGAGGTGGTGTTGTCCTTCGCCGGGTCTTCGGTCCTTGCGCGTCAGATACAGCTCGGGGCCCCGGCCGATATCTTCGTCTCGGCGAACCGTCAGTGGATGGATGTCCTGCAGGCGGGCGACCTGATCGACCCGGACAGCCGCCGCGATCTGCTTGGCAACAGTCTGGTTTTGGTGGCCCATGGCCCCGCCGACGCGATGGACCTTTCCGCGGATCTGGATCTGGCCGGTCTGCTTGGCCCCGGACGCCTGGCCATGGCCCTGGTCGAGGCCGTTCCTGCCGGGATCTACGGCCGCGAGGCGCTGCAATCGCTCGGCCTGTGGGATCAGGTTGCGCCGCTTGTCGCGCAGACCGACAATGTCCGCGCGGCGCTGGCATTGGTTGCCCTGGGCGAGGCCCCCTTGGGGATCGTTTATGCCACCGATGCGATGGCCGAACCGGCCGTTACGATTGTGGGCACCTTCCCGCCGGACAGCCATCCGCCCATCACCTATCCCGTGGCCCGGGTGTATGGCCCCGCAGACACCGGGGCGGAGGATTTCTTGACGTTCCTGCATGGGCCCCAGGCCCGCCTTCTGTTCGAGGCCGAGGGCTTTACGATGTTGGGGGACTAGGGGCATGGGCTGGCTTGGACCCGAGGAATGGCAGGCGGTGGCGCTTTCGCTGCGGGTGTCGCTATGGGCGACGCTGGTCAGCCTGCCGCTTGGCATCTTCACCGCCTACGCATTGGCCCGCTGGCGTTTCCCCGGACATGGGCTGGTCAATGGCCTGGTGCATCTGCCCCTGATCCTGCCGCCGGTGGTGACCGGTTATCTTCTGCTGTTGAGCTTTGGGACACGTGGCCCGGTTGGGGGGCTGTTGCAAGAGCTGGGCATCGTGTTGGCCTTTCGTTGGACAGGCGCGGCGCTGGCGGCGTCGGTCATGGCCTTTCCGCTGATGGTGCGTGCGATCCGGTTGTCGATCGAGGCGGTGGACCCCAAGCTGGAACTGGCGGCGGCCACACTTGGCGCGTCCCGCATCTGGGTTTTTGTCACTGTCACGCTGCCGATGATCCTGCCGGGCATCATTGCAGGGGCCATTCTGGCCTTTGCCAAGGCTATGGGAGAGTTCGGCGCGACCATCACGTTTGTATCGAACATCCCGGGCGAAACGCGCACCGTCCCGTCGGCGATCTATGCGTTCCTGCAAGTGCCGGGCGGTGAGGATGCCGCGCTGCGCCTGGTGGTGGTTTCGGTCGGGGTTGCGATGGCGGCACTTCTTCTATCAGAACTTCTGGCGCGCCGCCTTGCAGCGCGAGTGTCCGGCACATGACACTGTCCGTTGCGATAACCCACAGGCTGCCGGGCTTTTCGCTCGATGTGGCGTTCGATGCGCCGCCGGGGGTGACCGTTCTGTTCGGGCGGTCCGGGTCCGGCAAGACCACGATAGCCAACGCCGTGGCGGGCCTGTTGCGCCCGGATCGGGGGCAGATTGCGGCGCGCGATCAGGTGCTGATGGACAGTGACCGGGGCCTGTGGTTGCCGCCACATAAACGCCGGATCGGCTATGTTTTTCAGGACGGGCGGCTGTTTCCGCATCTGACCGTGCGTCAGAACCTGACCTATGGGCGATGGTTCGCCCCGAAGGGCGCACGCCTCGAGGATCTGGCGCATGTGGTCGATATGCTGGGAATTGGGCATCTGCTGAACCGCCGTCCCGGTGGGTTATCAGGCGGAGAAAAAAGCCGTGTCGCCATTGGTCGCGCTTTGCTGGCGGCACCGCGTCTGATCGTGGCGGATGAACCGCTGGCCTCGCTCGATGAGGCCCGCAAGGCCGAGATCATGCCCTATCTGGAACGGCTTCGCGATGAGGTGGAGATCCCGATCCTCTATGTCAGCCATTCCGCGGCAGAAGTCGCGCGGCTGGCAACCACGGTTGTTGCCCTGGAAAACGGGCGGGTCATTCGCCAGGGCGCTGCGGCAGAGGTGCTGGCCGACCCTGCGTTCACACCGCTTGGGGCACGGTCCGCAGGGGCGCTTTTGACAGCAACGGTGACCGCCCATCACGCGGATGGCCTGACGGAACTTGATGCCGGGGGATGCCCGCTGTTCCTGCCCCGAATTGAACAGCCACCAGGCAGCGTGACGCGACTTCGGATCGCCGCGCATGACGTGATCCTGTCACGGGCACGGCCCGAGGGGTTGTCGGCGCTGAACATCCTGCCCGCGACCGTGCGCGATATTCGGGCAGGCGACGGGCCTGGCGCGATCTTGCAGTTACAGACGCCCGCAGGCGCTGTTCTGGCGCGCATTACACGCCGTTCGGTTGCGGCGCTTGGGCTGGGTCCCGGCGATGCCTGTCACGCGGTGATCAAAACGGTCGCCATTGCCCCGGAAGATATCGGCGGCCGTTAACAGGCAAGATTCTTGCGCGCGCGATTGCGGTCAGGCGCACAGCGTTTGCGTCAGGGGATGGTCAGGGTCCTTCAACCCGTCGATCACGTCGAAATGGTGACGACCTGGTTCATAGACGGCCGGTGATACGGTTGTCTTTCCCTGCCAGGCCTCGGTTAATAGCTGCGACTGGCGCAGAAATTCCGGCCGTTCCAGCGCCCCGGTCCAGCAGGTGACCGACTTTGCGAGCAGAGGGTACAGCAGGGCCGGGCTTTCGGAGGCCGCTTCGGATGCGTCGATCCGCAGCGTGTCGTTCATCGAATGCCGCCGTAGCGGGCGCAGGTCATGCACGCCGCTGATTGATATGACCCGCTCGACCCTGTCGCTGACAGCCCCGGACAGGGGCGCGCCTTGACAGATCATCCGGGTTACCAGATGGCCGCCCGCAGAATGGCCGGACAACCGGACGGGGCCGTCGACCAGCGCCGCTGCCCGTGTCACGGCGGCGCCGATCTGGCCGGTGATGTCAGAAATCCGGGCCTCGGGCGCCAGCGTATACCCCGGAATCGCAACCGCCCATCCAAGGGCCAGCGGCCCGGCAGCCAGATCAGACCACAGGCCTTTGTGCATCCGCATCCAATAACCACCATGGACGAAAACGACCAGGCCCTTGGTCAGGCCCTCGGGCCGGAACAGATCCAGCGTTTCGCGCGGGGTATCGCCATAGGCGATGTCGGTTTCCACATGGGGCCAGCTGTCGCGGAACGCATGGGCGCGTTGTTCCCAGATGGCGGGGAAGCCGTCGCCGCCGGGAATGTGGTCCGCATTGGCAAAGGCTTCTTCCCAGTCGACCCCGGTTTCTGGTGGTACGCTGATCATCTCTGTCGGTCTCCGGTCATGCAAACCCCGGGGCCAAGGGTAGACCTGCCCCGGGGGTATGATCAAACGGGAATTCCCGCCGCCTAGATGACTTCGTCAAACAGGGCCTGTACGTTTTCGGCGGTCAGCGGCACCGGATTGCCACCGCAGGACGGATCTTCCAGCGCCATCGCGGTCAACTCGTCGATGCGGTCGCGGCCCACGCCCATGTCCGACAGTGACCGGGGGATGCCCAGGCTGTCGTTGAACGTCTGCACGAAATCCTTAAACCCTGCGAACCCGCCCTCGATGCCCAGATAGGCGGCGGCGCGGTCGAAGCGTTGTTCGATGGCCGGTGCGTTCAGGCGCAACACGGCGGGCATACAGACCGCATTCGTGGTGCCGTGATGGGTGCCGTAGACCGCGCCAATGGGGTGGCTGAGGGCATGGATCGCGCCAAGGCCCTTCTGAAAGGCGGTCGCGCCCATGGCGGCGGCGCTCATCATATGGGCGCGGGCCTCCAGATCGGTGCCGGTGGCGTAGGCACGCGGCAGATAGTCCTTCACCAACCGCATCCCTTCCAGCGCGATCCCCTGGCTCATCGGGTGGTAATGCGGGCTGCTGAAGGCCTCCACGCAATGGGCGAAGGCATCGAGGCCCGTACCTGCCGTGATCGCCCTGGGCATGCCCACGGTCAGCTCCGGGTCGGCGATGACCACAGATGGCAGCACCTTAGGGTGGAAGATGATCTTTTTCACATGGGTCTGGGAATTGGTGATGACGCTGGCGCGCCCTACCTCGGACCCGGTGCCAGCGGTGGTGGGCACGGCGATGATCGGCGCGATGCCATCGGGGTCGGCGCGCGTCCACCAGTCGCCGATATCTTCATAGTCCCAGACAGGCCGCGTCTGGCCAGACATGAAGGCGACCATCTTGCCAAGGTCGAGGCCAGAGCCGCCGCCAAAGGCGATGACCCCGTCATGCCCGCCCGCGTGGTACGCCTCTAGCCCGGCGGCGAGGTTCGTTTCGTTCGGGTTCGGGTCCACATCGGCAAAACACGCGCGGCCCAGACCTGCGGCCTCCATGACATCCAGCGTCGCGGTAGTGATCGGCAGATCGCGCAGGCCCCGGTCGGTGACCAGTAGGGGGCGCTTCATGCCGGTTTGCGCGCAGGCATCCGGCAGTTCTGCAATGCGGCCAGCGCCGAATTTAATCGCGGTCGGGTAGGACCAGTTTCCGGTGAGACTCATTTGGTCACCTTCTTGAGATGGTAGGATTTGGGACGTGTCAGGTTGTGGTAGCCGATGACCGACAGGCCGCCGCCGCGCCCGGTGTTCTTGCAGCCGGTCCAGCAGAGGCCGGGGTCGAGGTAATCGGCGCGGTTCAGGAAAACGGTGCCGGTTTCAACCCGGTCACCCACGGCGATGGCGCGGTCGATATCGGCGGTCCAGAGGCTGGCGGTCAGGCCAAACTCGCTGTCATTCATCAGCGCGACAGCATCGTCGTCATCTTTGACGGGCATGATTCCCACCACGGGGCCAAAGCTCTCATCGCGCATGACGCGCATGTCATGGGTCACATTGGTCAGAATCTGCGGGGTCATATAGGCGCCGCCGTCATCCTCCGCGAAGGTGGGGATATGGGCGATGGCCCCCGCCGCCACGGCGTCTGATATCTGCGCGCGGACCTCATCCGCGAAACGAGTGCTGGCCATGGGGCCAAGCGTGGTGTCCGGGTCCAGCGGGTTGCCGAGCTTGTAGGTCTTCACCAGGGCCACAGATTTTTCAACGAAAGCGTTGAACAGGCTTTCATGCACGTAAATCCGTTCGATCCCGCAGCAGCATTGGCCGGAGTTGAACATCGCCCCGTCAATGAGCGTCGCAACAGCCGCATCCAGATCGGCATCGTCCATCACATAACCGGGGTCCTTGCCGCCAAGCTCCAGCCCCAGACCGGTGAAGGTCCCTGCCGCCGCGCGTTCCATCGCGCGGCCGCCACCGACAGATCCGGTGAAGTTGACGAAATCAAAGGCACGATCCGCGATCAGCGCGGATGTCGTATCATGGTCAAGAAAGACGTTCATGAACACGTCCTCCGGCACGCCAGCGGAGTGGAAGGCGCGGGCCATGCGTTCGCCCACCAAGAGCGTCTGCGTGGCGTGTTTCAGCATCACCGTATTGCCCGCGATCAGCGCAGGCGCGACCGTGTTGATAGCGGTCATGTAGGGGTAGTTCCACGGGGCAACGACGAAGACGACGCCATGGGGCACCCGCTTGATATAGCGCTTGAAGGTTTCATCCTCGCCCACGGCGATATCGGCCAGGGCCTCGTCGGCAATCGCCGCCATGTGGCTGGCGCGTTCGTTGAAGCCGCCAAACTCGCCGCCATAGCGCACCGGGCGGCCCATCATATGGGCCAGTTCCGGCACGATTTCGTCATTCATCGCACCAATGGCGGCGACACCAGCCATGACGAGGCGGGTGCGCTCTGCCAAAGGCCGGGCGGCCCAGTTGGCCTGGGCGGCGCGGGCGCGATCCGCAAGGGCGCGGGCGGCACCCGTTTCCAGCGTGACCCGCTCGGCAAAAACCGATCCGTCGATCGGCGAGATGCATTTCAGAACACTCATTCGGTGATTCCTGTCTGATCGTCCTCAAGTCCATTGAGGCTGGTGTGGCGGATTTTCCAGCTGCCATCGGGCTGCCGGAGAAAGGTGTTGAGGCTGGAGCCAAAGAGCCGCATTGCGCCGCCGTCCTCGGTGGGGATTTCTGCCGAATAAATCACCGAACAGAATGCGACACCCCCGTCGGCGCGTGCCTCCAATATGGTCATCTTCTTGTCGGTTTCGCCTTCGGCAAACCAGGCTTCATGCGTGGCGGTGATCGCGGCGGTGCCGGTTACGGGCGGACCGTAAGACGAAAAGATCTGGCCGTCGCGCGTATAGGCGGCGGCGCAGGCAGCGGAGTCATGGGTGGCATAGGCAACGAGGTAGTCGTCCAACACCTGTTGTAGCAGGGCACGGGCGGTCATCGGGTCAGGCCCGTTCAAACCCGCGCGCGACCTCGTAATCGGTCACAACACGGTCGAAATCCTCGATCTCCACCTCTGCGGCGCGGGTGTAGTGGTCGACCACCCAATCGCCCATGGCTTCGCGCAGCATGGACGAATTGCGCAGTGTTTCCGCGGCATCGCGCAAGGTGCCGGGGATGTGGCCGACATCGCCCTCATAGGCATCGCCCTTGAAGGGCGGTTCCAGTTCCAGCCCGTCCTCGATCCCCTTGATGCCGGCCGCCAACATTGCGGCCATCGCCAGATAGGGGTTCATGTCGGACCCGCCGATCCGGCATTCCACGCGCACGGCCTTGCCGCCTTCGCCGCACAGGCGGAAGCCTGCGGTGCGGTTATCCACCGACCAGACGGTGCGGGTGGGGGCGAAGCTGCCTTTCTGGAAGCGCTTGTAGCTGTTGATATAGGGGGCCAGAAAACAGGTGTAGTCGCTGGCATATTTGATCAGCCCGGCCATGTAGTGCTTCATCAGATCCGACATGCCGAGCGGGTCGTTTTCATCGTAGAAGACCGGAGCGCCGTCTTTCCACAGCGACTGGTGGACATGGCTGGAACTGCCGACCTTGTCGTGATGCCATTTGGGCAGGAATGTCACGGCATGACCGTGCTGCCAGGCAATTTCCTTTACTGCGTTCTTGGCGATGGTGTGATTGTCGGCAGTATCCAGCGCTGCACCGTAACGGATGTTCAGCTCTTCCTGACCGGTTTCGGCCTCACCCTTTGAATTTTCAACAGGGATGCCAGCAGCAAACAAGTGATTGCGGATCGGCCGCATCACATGTTCTTCCTTGGTGGTCTGGAAGATGTGGTAATCTTCGTTATAGCCGCTGATCGGCTGCATGTCGCGGAAGCCCGATTTGCGGATCTCGTCAAAGCTTTTCTCGAACAGGAAGAACTCAATCTCGGTCGCCATCATGGCATCATAGCCCATGGCCTCCAGCCGCTTGACCTGGCGTTTCAGGATCGCGCGGGGGGAATGGGGCACGTCCTCATGCGTGTGGTGATCCAGCAGATCGCACAGCACCATAACCGTGCCTTCCAGCCACGGCACCGGGCGCAGCGTGCTCAGGTCCGGCTTCATCACATAGTCGCCATAGCCCGCGCGCCAGCTGGTCGAGGCGTAGCCATCGGGCGTTGCCATTTCCAGATCGGTTGCCAGCAGGTAATTGCAGCAATGGGTTTCCTTCCACGCGCTTTCGACGAAGTTCACGGCATGGAAGCGCTTGCCCATCAGGCGGCCCTGCATATCGACCGCACAGACCAGCACGGTATCCACCGCGCCGTTGGCGACTTGGTCTTTCAGGGCATCGAAACTCAGGATGGCGGGCATGGTGTATTCCTGTAAGGCGGTAGGGATGCCCCGGCCCTGGTGCGGGCCGAGGCAAGGATAGATCAGGTGTAGCGGTAGGGCCGGCCAGCGGCCTGCATGTCGGCGTTATACTGCCGGAAGATTTCCACCACACGCGCCTTTGTGGGCGACTCAGCAGCGATCTCTTCCCAGAAGACCTGCGCGGCGGCCTCGACCTGTGCCCATTCTTCATCGGGGATCGAGGTCAGTTCCATATCGGTGCCATGGACGCGCAGCGCGGCCTCGCCGCCCCAGTACCACCACTGGCGATAGTAATGCGATTGGTCACAGCAGACACGGAACAGCGTTTGCAGGTCTTCGGGCAGTTCGTTCCAGCGGTCCATATTGGCGAAGAACGACCCGGCCCAAGCGCCCGAGATGTTGTTGGTCAGGAAGTAGTTGGTCACGTTGGACCAGCCGACGGTGTAATCCTCGGTGATGCCCGACCACGCGATGCCGTCCAGCTCGCCCGTCTGCACGGCAACCTCGATGTCTTCCCAGGGCAGCGTCACCGGCACCACGCCAAACTGGCTGAGGAAGCGGCCAGCGGTCGGGAAGGTGAAGACCCGCTTGCCCTGAAGATCGGCAAGGCTGCGGATCGGATCGACGGTGGCGAAATGGCAGGGATCCCAGGACCCGGCCGAGATGTGCTTTACGCCGACCGCCGAATAGGCTTCGTCCCAGATCTCGTTCAGGCCGTACTGGTTGAACAGCACCGGCACGTCGAGCGAGTAGCGCGAGGCGAAGGGGAAATAGCCGCCAAACACCGTCACTTCGGTGGGCGATGCCATGGAGTCATCGTCCGACTGCACCGCGTCGATGGTGCCGCGCTGCATGGCGCGGAACAACTCACCCGTGGGGACCAGCTGATCGGCATAGAACAGCTCGATCTGCATACGGTCGCCCGCGATGGTGTTGAACATGTTGATCGCCGGGGTGATCACATGTTCGGCCAGCGCGGCACCCGCATAGGTCTGCATCCGCCAGCGGATGGTGCTTTGGGCAACGGCAGGGGCGGCGAGGCCAGCGGCAGCAGCGCCGACACCCGCGGTAGCCAGGAACTTGCGTCTTGTCGTCATGTCACTTCTCCTTGTTGAGGGGGGCGTCCCGGTTCGCGGGATCTGTTTCTATCGGTTGTAAACATAGTCGGGCAGCCACAGCGCGATCTGCGGGAAGACCATGACCAGCGTCAGGGCCAGCACCATCACGAGCGCGAAGGGAATGATGGATTGGTAGATATCGCGCAGGCCGATCTCGGGCGGGGCCATGGCACGCATGAGGAACAGGTTATAGCCAAAGGGCGGTGTCATATAGGCGATCTGCGTGGTGATCGTGTAAAGCACCCCGTACCAGATCAGGTTGAAGCCAAGCTCATCAACCAGCGGCACGTAAAGCGGCGCCACGATCACCAGCATCGCGGTGTCATCCAGAAACGTGCCCATCACGATGAAGGAAAGCTGCATCAGGATCAGGATCATCCAGGGGGAAAGGCCCCATTGTTCCGTAAACAGGCTTTCAATTGCATTCACCGCGCCAAGCCCGTCGAAAATGGCGCCAAAGCCAAGTGCCGCCAGGATGATCCACATGAACATGCAGGAAATGCCAAGCGTGTTGCGAACGGAATTTTCGAAGACCTCTTTCGTCATCCGGCCCTTCAGAACGGCGGCGGCAAAGGCTGTCAGCGCACCAATGGCAGAGCTTTCCACCAGCGACGTCCAGCCATTGACGAAGGGGATCATCATGGTGGCGAAGATCACCAGCGGTAGCAGCCCGGCGCGCAGCAGGCGCAGCTTCTCGGACATCGGAACATTGCGTTCCTCTTCTGGCAGAACGGGCCCAAGCTCTGGCTGAATGCGGCAGCGGATATAGATGTAGATGATGAACATCGCGGCCATCATCAGCCCGGGCAGGACACCTGCCAGCCAAAGCTGCCCCACCGGCTGGCGTGCGATCATCGCATAAAGCACCAGCACGACCGAGGGCGGCACGAGGATACCAAGCGACGACCCGGCCTGAATGACGCCCGTCACCATGATCTTGTCATAGCCCCGGCGCAGCAGTTCCGGCAGTGCGATGGTGGCACCAATTGCCATGCCCGCAACGGACAGCCCGTTCATGGCCGAGATCAGCACCATCAGCCCGATCGTGCCGATTGCCAGCCCGCCCCGAACCGGGCCCATCCAGACGTGGAACATCTTGTAGAGGTCATCGGCGATCTTCGATTCCGACAGGATGTAGCCCATGAAGATGAACATCGGCAGCGTCAGCAGCGGATACCAGCGCATCAGCTTCATCGCATTGGCAAAGGGAATTTCAATGCCGCCGACACCCCACAGCAACACGCCCGACAGCGCCGCGACAAAGCCGATGGCCCCGAACACGCGTTGCCCGGTGAACAGCATCAGCATCATCGAGCTGAACATCATGACGGCGATCAGTTCGTAGGACATTACAGATCCTCCCCGCGGATACGGCCGATATCGCGGAAGAACTCAGCCGAGGCCTGAAGGATCATGAGGAATACACCGATGCAAAGCGTGACCTTGATGGGCCACAGGATGGGACGCCACGCCGTGGGGCTGCGTTCGAGATAGCCAATCTCCTCGCCCGCGCCGCTGACCCCGCCGGTCAGGAAGGCGACGAAGAGATCGCGGAAGAAGGTGAAGGGTTCCATCCCGAAATAGCCAAACGCATAGGCGGTGGAACTGACCGCGCCTATGAACAGCACGACGAGGTAGTACATCAGGAACAGCACCGTGAAGGCGTCGACAAAGGCTTTGGTGCGCGGGCTCCAATTGCCATAGAATAGGTCCATCCGAACGTTCGACCCAAGCTGCACAGAATATGGTCCGCCAAGGATGTAATAGGCGACCATCACAAATTGTGCGGTTTCCAGCGTCCATTGCGAAGGGGTGAAGAACGTCTTGGAGATCGAGCTCCACAGCAGGATGCCGATCAGGACAAAGATCAGATACATCGCGATCCGCCCGATAAAGCGGTTCATGGCGTCGATGGCGCGGATATAGGCAAGGATGGCTCTAGGCATTCCCGGCCTCCGTGTTGGCAAGGCCAAGACCGGCCAGCGCAGGCAGCAGCAACTGGTGAATTTCACCGGCAAGCGCGGCCTGGTCGGCCTCGGTCCCCAGCAGGTCGTTGCGGATCTCGATCATCACGTTCGGAAGGCCCCGGTCGATCCCGTGCAGGCGCAGGGAATGGGTGACGCCATCGGCAGGGCCATAGGGTTCGTTCCGCAGGACCCGCCGGTGTGGCAGGGTCGGTGCATATTGCAGCATGATGTCGGCGATGCGGGGATCGCTGTCATGCAGAATGCCGATTTCAACCGCGCGGGTGCGCCCGTGAAACACCGGGGTAAAGCTGTGGACGGTCACCAGCGCAGTGGGAGACTGACTGACCCGGCGACCGTCCAGAACCGCCCCAACCGCATCGCAGAAGGGGCGGTAGACCGATGCCTCCCGCTCGGCCCGATGGGCTGGCGAAAGATCGTGATTTCCTGGCACATCTATCGCCTCGGACCGAACCGGCATGGCGCTGGCGGCTTCGGGCGGGCGATTGCAATCGTAAACGAGACGCGACACGCGGCTGGCCACCAAGGGGGCGTCTTGCAGCCGCGACAATTCCCGCGCAACGCCAAGCGCGCCGGGGTCCCATGCGGCATGGCTAAGCCGGTCAGGCGGCGCCAGCCCAAGGCCAAGGTAGCGGTCGGGTATATGGTAAGAGGCATGTTCGCACAGCAAAACGACAGGGCCCGCGCCCCCCCGGTTGATCACCTCAACCGCATCACTCTGTGTCAGGTCGAGTGCCGCAGACATGCCGATTCCATCCCAGTTCTGTAAATATAGTTTCCTTACACTTTGTTTCTGTCAATATTTTTCCAGAAAGCTTGGAGCGGATAGCGCCATCTGCTAAGAACAGTGGCCAACCTGCCCGGGATTTCGGCAGAACCTGTCTGGTGGAGGGACGTCATGGCCGCAACGACCGTCCGGGAGCTGATCCGCGAACACTATGCCGCGCTGACCCAGTCAGAGCGCAAATTCGCCAACGCTTTGCTGGAAAACTACCCCTCTGCCGGGTTGGCCTCGATCACCGCTGTGGCGGCAAATGCCGGGGTCTCGACACCTACGGTGGCGCGGATGGTGCAAAAGCTTGGCTTCAAGGGCTATCCGCAATTTCATCAGGCGTTGCTGAAAGAGCTTGAGGCGCGCGCTTCGGGACCCACGCAGCGCCGCGCGACATGGGCGGCAGCGGCCCCGGACACCCATATGCTGAACCGCTTTGCCGAGGCCGTTCAGCAGAATATCGGTCAGACGTTTGAGAATGTGGATACCGCCAAGTTCGATCAGGCGGTGGAGCGGCTGTCGGATACCTCTGGGCGGCTTTACGTTGTCGGCGGGCGGATCACGCGCGCCTTGGCCGACTATTCTTTCACCCACTTTCAGGCGATTCGCCCCCGCGTCACGCATATGACCTCGTCCTCCGCTACCTGGCCGCATTACGTGCTGGACATGGTTGAGGGCGACACGCTGCTGATGTTCGACGTGCGCCGCTATGAAACCAATCTGGAACGGCTGGCCGATCTGGTGGCCCCGCGCGGGGTGAACATCATCCTGATCACCGATCAATGGGCCTCGCCCGTCGCCAAGGTGGCGGGGCAGGTATTCAATTGCTGGGTGGAAATCCCGTCCGCCTGGGATTCCAACATCGCCACGATGATGCTGGTTGAGGCCCTGATCGCAGCCACGCAGGAAAAAAGCTGGCCTGATACCAAGGATCGCTATGACCGGCTGGATGAGCTTTTTGATATGACCCGGCTGTTCCGTAAATTCACCTGACCAATTCTGTTACTGATTAAATTTTGTGCAATATTTAGAATGCAGCCACATTAACGTGCGACCGCATTCGGCGGGGGTGGTGGCGGTCGCGCTCTGTCTTCCGACTCTGATGGCTTCAAGGGCACCTCTGGTAGCGGACAATCTGACGGAGGCCCCCATCAACAAGCCGGTGACAGCGCAAGACCTTTCCGGGGTCTCGACCCAACCAAGGGCGATCGGTGCCGCACGCGTCGTGGCCGGGCCGTCGGGCCTGCGGGGGCTGCGGCAGTCCGGGGCGATGCGGGTGCTGTTCCCACGCCAGACGCCCGGTTGGCCGCAGGCGGTTCTGCTGAATACCGCGGGTGGGGTGACGGGTGGCGATAGATTTACCACCGAGGTTGAGGCGCAGACCGGCGCGCGGCTGACCGTAACCACGCAGGCCGCCGAACGCATCTACCGCGCACAGCCAGGTGAAACCGGCAGGGTGGACACGCAGTTGATCGTCGGGGCGGGCGCAAGGCTCGACTGGTTGCCGCAGGAAACCATCTTGTTCGAGCGGTCCGACCTGCGCCGCCGCTTGCGCGTGGATATGGCCCAGGACGCGACCCTTTTGCTGGTGGAACCGCTGGTCTTCGGTCGCCGCGCCATGGGCGAAGTGCTGCGCGATATTCGCCTGTTGGATCGGATCGAGATCCGCCGGGGTGGGGCGCTGGCCTTTACCGACGCCACCCGCGTCACCGGCGATGTGCCGGGGCTGATGCAGGGCCAGGCCACCGGGGCGGGCGCGACCGCCCTTGCCACCGTGGTCTTTGCGGCGCCGGGGGCCGAAGCGCTGCTGGATAGCGTCCGCGATCTGCTGCCCGACACCGGCGGCGCCAGTCTGATCCGGCCCGATCTGCTGTTCATCCGCCTGTTGGCCGAAGACAGTTTTGCCCTGCGCGCCAGCCTGATCCCAATCATCACCCTTCTGCACCGGGCCGAGCTGCCCCGAACATGGATGCTGTGACATGCAACTCACCCCCCGTGAAAAAGACAAACTGCTGATCTCCATGGCCGCCGAGGTTGCCCGCAAGCGCCTGGCGCGGGGCGTCCGGCTGAACTACCCCGAGGCCATCGCCCTGATCACCGATGCCGTCGTCGAAGGCGCGCGCGACGGCCGGTCGGTCGCCGACCTGATGGAGGCCGGCGCCCATGTGATCACCCAGGATCAATGCATGGAGGGCATCGCCGAGATGATCCACGAAGTGCAGGTCGAAGCCACCTTTCCCGACGGCACCAAGCTGGTCACCGTCCACAACCCCATTCGCTGAAAAGGACCGATCCGATGAAATACGCACTGCCCCTTTTGACGATCCTTGTCGCCACCGCCGCGCAGGCGCATGAGGGCGGCCA
>Ga0213841_1000896_pt1 | contig 20425 bp, 22 predicted proteins | sample SWPATP23_FD_160125 | JGI IMG/M metagenome (GOLD analysis project Ga0213841, IMG submission 160125) | Coastal seawater microbial communities from Marineland, Florida, United States - SWPA TP2 #3 | ecosystem: Environmental > Aquatic > Marine > Coastal | place: USA: Florida | collected 2016-08-14 | reverse complement strand
TTGCGTCAGATCTGCCGATGATCGACACGGTGATCGTCGAAGTGCCCAACCCCGGCCACCCCTACGGTGTGCGCGGTGTGGGCGAGACCGGCATCACCCCGCCCCTGCCCGCCGTCGCCAATGCCGTGCGCGACGCGACCGGCAAGCGCATCTGCAAACTGCCGCTGCGCCCCTCGCGGGTTCTGGCCGCGATCCAGGGCAAGACGGTCTGATGGCAGAGCTGCACCTGTGGTCAGGGCTGCGCGCCCTGGCCGACGGGAAAGAGATGGTGGAGATTGAGGGCGCGACCGTGGGCCAGGTGCTGGACGGGCTGGTTACCGCCTATCCGGGGCTGGAGCCTGCGTTGAAGCGCGGGGTGTCGGTGGCCGTTGACGGGCAGATCGTGCCCAATAGCCGCAATCACCCGGTGAAGCCCGACAGCGAGGTCTTTCTGCTGCAAAAACTGGCGGGGGGCTGATCTGACAGGGATGTCGCCGCCTGCGGCGTCGATCCGCGCGCGCCCGTTCCGGGCGCGCGGTTAGGGGGCTCTGCCCCCGTCGCCTAACGGCGACTCCCCCGGGATATTTCTGGAACAATGAAGCGGATCAGGGGCGCGCAGTCACGTCGTGGCCATAGAGCCAGTCAAACTTGCGAGCCGCCAGACCGGGGGCGAATTGCCCCCCCAGTTTCAAAGCCATATGCGCCGCCGCGCGATAGGGGCCGGGGCGCAGGTGATAGTTTTCAGCGTTCTTGGAGGCCGCATCGACAATGCGCGCGCAGCGGGATCGCCGCAGCGCCTGATAGCGGCTGAGCGCTGTGGATAGGCTGTCTTCCTGATCCAGCGCATCGGCCAACACCCAGGCATCTTCCAGCGCCATATTCGCCCCTTGTGCAAGAAACGGCAGCGTCGGATGAGCGGCATCGCCAAGCAGCGCCAGACGCCCCTGCCCCCAGGACTTGGCGACCGGATGGCGGAAGAGACCCCAGAGAAAAACCTGGTCGGCGCGAAACAGAAGATCGCGTATCTCTGGCGCGAAGTCGGCAAAGGCGGCGCGCAGGATTTCAGGGCGATCCTTGTGGTTCCAGCCCTCGGCGGCCCATCCATCGCGTTCCTCGACCGCGACCACGTTCATCAGCTCACCCCCGCGTAGCGGATAGGTCACAATATGGCGGCCCGGCCCCATATGAACGGTGGCCTCGGGCGGCGTGTCGGGCGCGTCGAGCGGGATCGTGCAGCGCCAGGCGACCTGACCGGTGAAGAAGGGCCGCGTGGCGGGGTTGAGCGCGGCGCGGGCCGGGGAATGCAGCCCGTCGGCGCCGATGACCAGCGGCAGGGTTTCCTCTGCCCCACCCGCGAAGGTCACAACTGTGGCATCCTCATCCGTGGTGACGCTTTCGACCTTGCGGCCAAGCTCGACCTCTACGCCCGCCTCTGTCGCCCCGTGGCGCAGCATCTCGATCAGGTCGGCCCGGTGGGTCAGGTGATAAGGGCGGTCGTCGCGGTCCAGTTCCATCCGGAAGACCTGATCGCCACGGCGAAAATCGCGCAGCACCACGGCGCGGGCACGCGGGGCAGCCGCGGACAAAGCCTCGCCCAGGCCAAGCGCCTTCATCACCACGGCGCCATTGGGGCTGACCTGCAGACCTGCGCCAACCTCTCGGATCGCATCGGACTGTTCCAGCACCCGCACCTTTGCACCACGCTGCGCCAGCGCCGTGGCAACGGCCAGCCCGCCAATGCCCGCCCCCAGAACCGTGATGTCCTGTCCGATCAGCATGTTCTGCCCCCTCCAAGAAAAACACCGGGGCGATGCGGCCCCGGTGCTGGCGGCCCCGGCAAGGGAACCGATCCATGACCGTCGCGCCCGCAGGCGCAGCGGCAATCAGTCGTCGCGATGGACCTTTTCGCGCCGCTCGTGACGTTCCTGTGCCTCCAGGCTCAGGGTTGCGATCGGGCGGGCATCCAGACGCTTCAGCGAAATCGGTTCCCCGGTTTCTTCGCAATAGCCGTATTCGCCTTCTTCGATCCGGCGCAGGGCCGAGTCGATCTTGGCAATCAGCTTGCGCTGGCGGTCGCGCGTGCGCAGTTCCAGCGCACGGTCGGTTTCCTCGGACGCCCGGTCGGCCACGTCGGGAATGTTGCGGGTATCATCCTGCAACACGGCGACGGTGCCGCGGCTTTCGTCCAAGAGCTCGTTCTTCCAGTTCAGCAGTTTGCGTCGGAAATACTCGAGCTGACGCTTGTTCATGAAGGGTTCGTCCTCAGCGGGACGATAATCTTCAGGTAGAAAGACTTCGGCTTTCATGTTGCTCCCCTAAAAGGGACCAGGGCGGGCTTGTCCGACTCACATGGCGCAAGCGCCCCCGGTCGCATTGCCGCCCGCTTACAAGAACGCGCTGGCCTTGTCACCCCATGTAATGCCCGCTTGCCGCCCCGGGAGGGCGTGCTATGGTCGCGCCCGCATCCCGGCAAGCTATTGAGGCGTTTCAATGAAATTCGACGGAACGGCCACCTATGTGGCAACCGAAGACCTGACCGTAGCCGTAAACGCGGCGGTGACGCTGGAGCGTCCTTTGCTGGTAAAGGGCGAGCCCGGAACCGGAAAAACCGAGCTGGCACGGCAAGTTGCCGGGGCGCTTGGGCTGCCGATCATCGAATGGCATGTGAAATCCACGACCCGCGCACAGCAGGGCCTTTATGAATATGACGCGGTCAGCCGGTTGCGCGATTCCCAATTGGGGGACGAACGCGTTCACGATGTCGCGAACTACATCAAAAAGGGCAAGCTGTGGCAGGCCTTTGAAACGGAAGGCAAATGCGTTCTGCTGATTGATGAGATCGACAAGGCCGATATCGAGTTTCCCAACGATCTGCTGCAGGAACTCGACCGGATGGAGTTCTTTGTCTACGAGACCGGCGAAACCATCAGCGCCAAGACCCGCCCCATCGTCATCATCACCTCGAACAATGAAAAGGAACTGCCCGACGCCTTCCTGCGCCGCTGTTTCTTCCATTATATCCGCTTCCCCGATCTCGACACGCTGAAACAGATCGTCGAGGTCCACCATCCCGGCATCAAACAACGCCTTCTGACCGAGGCGCTGACCCAGTTCTACGAGATTCGCGACCAGCAGGGGCTGAAGAAAAAGCCCTCCACCTCTGAGGTGCTGGACTGGCTGAAACTGCTGCTGGCCGAGGATCTGGACCCTGAGGATCTGAAGCGCGACGGGGCCAGCGCCCTGCCCAAGCTACACGGGGCGCTGTTGAAGAACGAACAGGATGTGGCGCTGTTTGAACGGCTGGCCTTCATGGCGCGCCAGCAACGACGCTGATCCAGCGACCGGGGTTTGCCCGCAGCTTTCCCCGACTTCGCTTGCACCGCTCCTGATTTGTGCCACAATCGACGCCTAGCTCTTGTTCTAACGAACAAACAAAACACGAGGCGTCGAGGGTGAGCACCGACCTGAAAATCAGCACGATCCGGCCACAGGATCGTGCCGCCTGGGTCCCGCTCTGGCGGGACTATTTGGCCTTTTACAAGACCGAGCTTCCCGACAGCACCTATGACGCCACTTTCGCGCGCTTTGTCGACCCGGCGGTAACAGACATGCGCGGCTGGATCGCGTGGGATGGCGACACCCCCGTCGGCCTTGTCCACACAATCGCCCACGCCCATGGCTGGCGCCCCGAACCGGTGACCTATCTGCAAGACCTGTTCACCACGCCTGCCGCGCGTGGCAAGGGCGTGGCACGGGCCCTGATCGAAACGGTCTATGCCGATGCGGACGCCGCCGGGCGCCCCGCCGTCTATTGGTTGACCCAGACCGGCAATGCCACCGCCCGGACGCTTTATGACAAGATCGCCACAGCCACCGATTTCATGGTGTACCGGCGGATCGTGGGCTGAGACGATGTTGAAAAAATCCTTTCTCCTGCTGTCCACCGCCCTGTTCATCTCGGCCTGTGAACCCGATAGCCTGTCGGATGTGCCGGGCCGTCTGGACACGGTCGTTCCCAATGCGCTGCCGCCGATGTCGATGTTCGGCACGCCGAACCCGACCGCGCCCGCACGATCGAACGCCGCGATGGCCCGCGATTTCCTCGACCTCAGCTTTCAGATGGAAAGCGGTCGGCTGATCCCGGTTCTGTCGCGCTTTGAAGGTCCGGTCACCGTGGCCGTCGCGCCCGGGGCGCCGGCCACCCTGTCGCGCGATCTGGATCGGCTGATCGCCCGGTTGCGGTCCGAGGCCGGGATCGACATTTCCCGCGTCCCCTATGGCAGCACCGCCGCCTCGATCACGGTGGAAACCCTGCCGCGCGCGCGGATGCAGCGGGCCGTGCCGCAGGCTGCCTGTTTCGTCGTGCCGCGCGTGTCGTCCTGGGACGGTTTTCGCGCCGCACGCAGCAATGCCCGCACATTGGACTGGACGACGCTGACCACCCGGGAACATGCCGCTGTCTTCATTCCCAACGATGTCAGCCCGCAAGAGGTGCGCGATTGCCTGCACGAGGAAATCGGACAGGCGCTCGGACCCTTGAACGATCTTTATCGCCTGCCGGATTCGGTTTTTAACGATGACAATTTTCATGCGGTTCTGACCGGGTTCGACATGCTGATCTTGCGCGCCTATTACGATGGCTCGCTGCAATCGGGCATGAGCCGGGAAGAGGTCGCCGCACGCCTGCCCGCGATCCTGTCGCGGCTTAATCCCGGCGGCAACGGCGCCGTGGCCATCGCGCCCCGCCCCATCGACCGCGATTGGATCGACGCCATAGAAGAGGCGCTCGGGTCCCGTCAGCCGGTGCCCCTACGCATCGCAGCGGCACAGCGCGCTGTTGCCATCGCCACTAATCAGGGCTGGCAGGATACGCGGCTTGGCTTTTCCTATTTCGCGCTCGGGCGGCTGGCCCTGTCGCGCGATGCCAATGCCTCGGTCTCGGCCTTTATCGCGGCGGGCAACAACTTCCGCCGTATCGACCCGGGCAGCATTCAAAGCGCCCATGTGAACATGCAACTCGCCGCGTTCGCCCTGTCCGCCGGGGATGGCGACCGGGCGCTAAGCCTGGTGAACGAGGCCCTGCCCGCCGCCACACGGGCGGAAAACGCGTCGCTTCTTGCCACGCTTCTGATGATCAAGGCCGAAGCGCTGGAGATCCAGGGCCGCATGTCGGAAGCGGCATCGGTGCGCCTCGACTCGCTTGGATGGGCGCGCTATGGCTTCGGGCGGGATCAGGATGTGCGCGCCCGGCTGACCGAGGTTGCCGCCCTGTCCCCGCAAAACCGGAGTTGAGGAGAGCGACTTGGCAAATCTTCTGGGGCTCGTCATCGGGGCCGCGCTTGGCGCGGTCATCGCATGGCGGCGCAAGGGCAACCGCATGGACATCTTGCATTATGCGGGGGTTCTGGGGCTGATCGGGCTGATCATCGGCACTTTCGTGGGCGTGTTCCTGCTGCGCGGCAGCTGACGGAGGCGGCGCATGTTCCTGCCCTTTTTTGACACCCTCAGACAGGCCCGCATCCCGGTCTCCGTCCGCGAATACCTGACCTTTCTGGAAGGGGTCGGATCGGGCATGGTCACCTATGACGTGGACAGTTTCTACTATCTTGCCCGCGCTGCGATGGTGAAGGATGAACGCCACCTGGACCGCTTTGATCAGGCCTTTGCCCATGCCTTTTCCGGGTTGGAACAGATCACGCCCGAACAGGTGATGGAGGCCGCCGAGATCCCTGCCGAATGGCTGCAAAAGCTGGCCGAAAAGCACCTGAGCCCCGAAGAAATGGCCGAGATCGAGGCGCTTGGCGGGTTCGAAAAACTGATGGACACGCTGCGCGAGCGGCTGAAGGAACAGGAAGGTCGCCATCAGGGCGGCAACAAATGGGTCGGCACCGCCGGCACCTCGCCCTTCGGGGCCTATGGCTACAATCCCGAAGGCGTGCGGATCGGCCAGAAAGAGGGTCGCCATGGGCGCGCGGTCAAGGTCTGGGACAAGCGAGAGTTCCGCAATCTCGACGACAGCGTCGAACTGGGCACCCGCAACATCAAGGTGGCCCTGAAACGCCTGCGCCAATGGGCGCGCACCGGCGCGAATGAAGAACTGGACCTGGATGGCACCATCCGCGCCACCGCCGAACACGGCTATCTGGATGTGCAGACCCGGCCCGAACGGCATAACGCGGTGAAGGTCATTCTGTTCCTTGACGTGGGCGGCTCGATGGACCCGCATATCAAGGTGGTGGAGGAGCTGTTCAGCGCCGCGCGCAGCGAATTCAAGCATCTCGAACACTACTATTTCCACAATTGCCTTTACGAAGGCGTCTGGCGCGACAATGCCCGCCGCTGGACCGCGCAAATCCCCACGCAAGAGGTACTGAACACCTACGGGTCTGATTACAAATGCATTTTCGTGGGCGATGCCGCGATGTCGCCCTATGAAATCGCGATGCCCGGCGGCGCGAATGAACATTGGAACAAAGAGGCCGGTCAGGTCTGGCTGGACCGCGCCCGCGCCCAATGGCCCAATCATATGTGGATCAATCCGACACCCGAAACGCATTGGCGCTATACCCAGTCCATTCGGATGATTCAGGACATCTTCGAAGGCCGCATGGTGCCGATGACACTGGAAGGCATCGACCGCGGAATGCGGGATTTTGGGCGCTAAGCCCCATTGAGGCAGATCAACCCCTGTGTGGCGGTGCTGCTGTAGAATGGCCGGAGCTTGGGGTTGTTCAAAGGGTGCGTCATGCGTGTTTCTGCCTGTCTTGTCGGAATCCTTGCGCTGGTTGTCCCCGGTCCCACCAGCGCGCAGAGCTGTGGGCCTTCCGCGCATCTCAGCGGCGGCCACACCATCGCCATGGCCGGCGTCAGTCAGGAATACACCCAGACCATGGTATTGGTCCGAGAAGGCGGCGGCGGGCTCTATGGCAATTGGATCGGGGTCGAATATGTGCAGGACATTCACAATTCCATACCGATGCCGCCCGAGATCATGTCCGCCATGGCACAGACGCCCGATGAATACATGCTGGGGGTCGAGGCGGTCTGCGATACGGCTGTACCGGACGCGCATACCGTGACTGTCACCTGCCGGGGTCGCTATCCGTTTACCGTCCATCCCGGCGGCGCGATCACATGGCAGGGACAAAGCACCCGGATCGGAACGCTTTATCCCGACACCGACGGCAGCGGTGCGACGATGCGGATCGACCTTTTGACCGGCGCCCCCGGTTACAGCCAGCAGGGGGTGGTCGATGGGTCCATGGCCGGGCAGGTGTCGATGGGCTCTCCCTATCAGCTGCAACCGGTCATCAGCGGGCGGGTGTCGGGCCAGAGCGGAGGCATCGCATATACCGATCTGCGGATTGATCTGGATGTGGACCCGCTGCGCCCGGGGGCGACGCTGATTGCCATCGTCTACGGTCCCCAGGTCACCGCCCTGACCGCCGACCCCGACAGCGTGATCGTCCGGCTTTATGGCAATACGGCCGCGCAGCGCCGGACCGCAGCAGCCACAACCGTGCTGACCGGCACCCTGCCCGACCCCACATGCCCGGTAACCCGATCCTGGTATCTGGGCGATCTGTTGCAGACGACCGGCACCGCCCCTTAACCGCCCCTTCCGACGGAAATCGCGGCTTCCCCCGTGACAGGATCGGGTGGCATGATAGGCCCGAGGTTTCCCGCCCCTGTTCCGATAAGGTCGCTGACTGCCGATGATCCCTTTCCTGAAACGCATCTGGCAGGCCGCGCCTGTTGCCACTGTGATCCTTGGCGGGGCGCTGGCGGTCAGCCTGTTCTTTGCCGTACGGCTGGTGGCATTCTGGATCTACTGGGCGGACCCTGCGCATCGCGATCAGGCGATTGAGCCATGGATGACGCCCGGCTATATTGCCCATTCCTGGGGCGTCCCGCGCGAGGTGGCGTTCGAGGCGCTTAACCTGCCGCCCGCCCCCGGCGGTCCGCGCACAATGCAGGATCTGGCGGCAGAGCGGGGCGTTTCGGTCAACGTTCTGGCGCAAGACTTGCAGGCTGCGATTGACACCTTCCGGGCGCAGGAGGACACGCGCCCATGACCGATACGATCTTCGCCCTTGTCACCACTTGGGGTGCGCTGGTGATCTTCGCCTCATCCTTCCTGTCCTGCTTGGCGCTGCCCATTCCCACCTCGCTGATGATGCTGTCTGGCGGGGCCTTCGTGGCGGCGGGCGATCTGGCACTGTGGCAGGTCATCGCCGGGGCCTGGGGCGGGGCCATATTGGGCGACCAGAGCGGATATCTGATTGGCCGACATGGCGGCGCGCCACTGGTGGAACGCATCGCCCATACGCCAGCCCGCCGCGCGGTCCTGGCCCGGGCCCGCAAGGTGGTGGACAGGCGCGGCGGGCTTGGGGTGTTCTTTTCGACCTGGCTGTTTGCCCCGCTTGGGCCTTGGGTCAATTTCGTCGCCGGCACCACCGGGCTTGGCTGGCTGCGCTTTACCATCTGGGATGTGTTGGGCGAAACGATCTGGGTCACGGTCTATGTGGGCCTGGGCTATGGGTTTGCCAGCCAGATCGAGGCCGTGTCCGATATTCTGGGCAGCGCGGTCGGCCTACTGGCGGGGCTGGCCGTGACGGGTGCCATGGGGGTCTGGATCCGCGGCGCGCTGAAGGCCCAGAAGGCGCGGGCCACCCCGGCACGCTGATCCCTTGCCCCGACACGCGTCCGGCCCCATATCTGAGCCATGCTTCTGCGTCTGGCCCCCATCCTGCTTGCCATCGCCTACGGGCTGGTGATGTACCATTTCTCTGCCTGGCGCACCCGGCGTGAGCTGGATGAGAAATCGACCGAACTGGCCGACCCCAGATTGAAGGGCATCATGGATCGGCTGGCCGCCGCGCTGGAGCTGCCCCGCATCCGGGTAAACCTCTACGAGGTGGAACCGGTGAACGGGCTGGCGGCACCTGATGGCCGGATCTTCCTGACGCGCGGGTTTTATGACCGCTACCGTGCGGGCGAGGTCACGGGCGAGGAACTGGCCAGCGTCGTGGCCCATGAACTGGGGCATGTGGCGCTTGGCCATACGCGGCGGCGGATGATCGACTTTTCCGGCCAGAACGCGGTGCGGACGATTCTTGCCTCGGTTCTGGGGCGGTTTTTGCCGGGCCTGGGGCCGATGCTGGCGGGGATGCTGACCTCACTGGTGGTGGCGCGGATCTCACGCAGTGATGAATATGAGGCCGATGCCTATGCCGCCGCGCTGATGGTGAAGGCGGGTTTTGGCACCGAACCGCAGAAGGCGTTGCTGGCCAAACTGGAGGGGTTGACCGGCATGGCCGGACGCGGCGCACCGGCCTGGCTGATGAGCCACCCCAAGACGCCCGATCGGATTGCCGCGATCGAGGCGCTGGAGGCCCGCTGGTCCGAGGCGCGGGGATAAAGCGGTTTCGCCGCCTTTGGCGTCGATCCGGGAGCGGCCCTCGTCAAGCCCCTTCGGGGCCCTCCTCGGCCCGCATTGCCATGGACAGATTGCCGGGCGCAGTGCACCCCGGAAATGGCTGTGCCTGTGGCTTGGGTCGGGATGCCTTCGGCGAGAGTATTTATGACAAAGAAGAAGACAGGGCTTTGCCGAGACGAGGCAACCGGGCGCGTTTCATCAGCTTGCGCAAGTCGAGGGGGTGCCCCGCAAGGGATTGGGCGGTGGCGTGGACGCGTGTGACCGTTTCCGCCACGGGGTCGGGGTGGTCCTGCCAGAGCTGATAGAGCAGCGCATCGGGGTGGTGGGCGGCGAGGCCGTGCGCGCTGAGTTCCCGCGCCGGGAAGTCGCGCAGGTTCATGGTAACGATACCCTGTGCCTGGCCCTTTATCGCCGTGGCCAGCACGTGGATATCAGCCGGATCGGGCAGCCAGAGCTGTTGCTCAAGCGTCGGATCGGCGGCGATATTCGCCTCTGGCCAGCGGACGTTCAGAAGCGCGATCTCGCCTTCCGCGATCACCCCGTCGCCGGGGCTTTGCCGGTCTGCGGTGCGCCGCCATTCCTCGCAAATGCGGACCGACCAGAGCGGCGTAAACAGCCCCTGCCCGGCCACGCCCATCAGGATCTCTCGCAAGACCGTCGGATAAAGCACGCAGGCGTCGAGGCAGAGCCTCATGGCAGCAGGCGGAAGGCAAGCGCCTTGAGATAGCCCGTCTCGCTAAGCGCGGGATGCTGGGGGTGGTCGGGCCCGGCAAAGCCCGTGTGGATCAGTCTAGGGTCGCGCCCGGCCCGGCCAATGCCGCGCAGGCAGGCCTGGCGGAACTTGCCCAGATCGGCGGCATGGGAACAGCTGCACAGGATCAGCGTGCCGCCGGGGGCGACCAGCGGAGCGGCCAGCCGCGCCACCCGTTCATAGGCGCGCAGGCCCTGCGTCAGCGCCTGTTTCGACGGGGCGAAGGCGGGCGGGTCGGCGATGACGATGTCAAAGCTTTCGCCCGCTGTCGCCAGATCCTCCATCACCGCGAAGGCGTCACCCTGCCGGGTGGCGAAGCGGTCGGACTGGCCCATTTGGGTCGCGCCCTCGGTGGCAAGCGCCAGCGCCGGGGCGGAGGCATCGACGGAGAGCGCCTGTGTTGCGCCCCCGGCGAGGGCCGCCAGCGCGAAACCACCCACATGGGAAAAGATATCGAGCACCCGAGCGCCCTTGGCCATCGACGCCGCGAACGCGTGGTTGGGACGCTGGTCATAGAACAGCCCCGTCTTCTGCCCGCCCGTCACATCGGCCAGATAGGTGGCCCCGTTCATCTGCACCGGCAGGGCCGTGTCGGGGGCCTGCCCAAGCAGCATTCCACTGTCCTCAGTCAAACCTTCCTGTGCGCGGGCGCGGCCCGATCCGTTCTTGATAATGGTGGTGGCGCCGGTCAGCTTGGCCAGGATCGCGGTCAGATCCTCCAGCCGGTCCTCGATCCAGATCGCATTGGGCTGGACCACCAGAACATCACCGAAGCGGTCGACGATGAGGCCGGGCAGCGCGTCGCCCTCGGCATGGATCAACCGGTAGTAGGGCGCGTCGAACAGCCGCTTACGCAGGTCGAGCGCGGCGGCCACTTTGGCGCGCAGCCAATCGGCGTCGATCGCGGCGGTCGGGTCACGGTCCAGCACGCGGAAAGCGATCTTCGACTCGACCGAGGCAATGCCAATGGCCAGCGGCTGACGCTCGCCATCCTCTAGCAGACACAGCGCGCCAGCAGGCACCGCCCGGGATCGGCGGTCAAGAACCAGTTCATCGGCCCAGGCCCAGGGGTGGCCATGGCGGATTCGGCGGGCGTCGGCCTTGGGTTTCAGGCGCAAAACGGAAATGGGGGGCGTGTTCATACGCCCCCCATATCGGGATTCTCTGGCCTTGGGAACGGTCAGAACACGTATTCGGTGCCCCGAACGTCCAGCCCGAATTCCTGCCGCGCCCATCCGATGATCTGGCTCTGGATGCGGTCGCGCTGATAGATGCCTTCGCGTTCCGCTTCGATGGCGCGGCTGCCGCCAAGGGCGCGGAAGGTCAGGTCGACCGGGATCGGACCGGTAAGGGCCGCACCGGTTTCGGCGTCGCGCACAGTGAACAGGAATTCGATCTCATGCTCGCCGCCAATGGTATAGCGCGCGCGTTCGGTCAGGGCGTGGAAGCGGGTGACTTCCAGCTCTACGGTCACCAGCGTGGTGCCCTCTTCGGTCAGCGGACGCAGGGCAAATTCCATTGCCTCTTGGATCAGCGCCTGAACCTGCTGGTGGCGGTTGCCATCAACCGGATCTTCGCGCCACACAATGTCCGAGCGCGGCTTGATCGAATTGGCCTCTGACACGGTCAGGCTGTCGGGAACTGCGATGGTGATGGCGTCCACCTGCCAATCCGCGGCTTCGGCCTGTGCGGCCAGCCCGGTGGGCACGGTGATGTTCTGCGTCACGCCCACATGCGGGACAGAGGAACAGGCCGAAACGCCAAGTGCGGCGAGGCCTAAAAGTGCGAGTGCGATCCGTTTCATGCGTAGTCTCCTGCCAAGATCACCGGATCATAGTCCGGGGCCGTTTTTTTGGTTGTGGGCGGAAGATGACGGCTAATTTGGGCGGAAACGTGATACCCTTGCATCTTTGCAAAGGCATTTTTTCAATTATCGTCAGGTTTTCGTCAAAATGGCCCTGACAGGGCGGCAAGGCAGGTCATCCCTGGACCACCTGCATACGTTGCTGACCAAGCCCTTCGACCTCCAGAAGCACCTCGTCACCCGCCCGCAGGTAGCGCGGCGGTGTCATGCCCATGCCGACACCCGCGGGGGTGCCGGTGGCGATGATGTCGCCGGGCTGAAAGCTCATGAACTGGCTCAGATGCGCGATGGCCTCGGCCGCGGGGAAGATCATATCGCGCGTGTTGCCATCCTGCATGGTTTCGCCGTTCACCGCAACGCGCAGGCCGAGATTCTGCGGGTCGGAAATTTCGTCCGCAGTCACCAGCCAGGGGCCGACGGGGCCGAAGGTGTCACAGCTTTTGCCCTTGGTGAACTGGCCCGACCGGCGGATCTGGAAATCGCGTTCGGACACGTCGTTGACCGCAACGAAGCCCGCTACATGGTCCATCACCTGATCTGGCGTGATGTATTTGACGGGCTTGCCGATGACGACGCCCATCTCGACCTCCCAATCCGTGCTGACCGATCCGCGCGGCAGTTCGATCGGATCATAGGGACCGGACAGGGCCGAGGTCGCCTTCATGAAAATCATCGGCTCTTCGGGCGGGGTCATTTTGGATTCCGCTGCGTGATCGGAATAGTTGAGCCCGATGCACACCATCTTGCCCACACCCGCGACCGGCGTGCCAATGCGGGGGGAACCTTCGACCAGTGGGCCATCGGCGGTCAGGTCAGACAGGCGCCCCAGAACATCGCCCGACAGGTCCGCAATCTGGTTTGAGAGATCGCGCAGATTGCCATCGGCATCCAGAACCCCCGGTTTCTCTTGGCCTTTGTCGCCATAGCGCAAAAATTTCATTGCCCGTTCCCCCTTGATGCGTGTCGCGGCCAGAAAGGCGCAAGCGGCGGGGACAGTCAAGCCGGGGGCGGGCCGGAATCGGCTGCTGCAACCTGCGGCGGCGGGTCGGGTATCGGGGGCGGTTTCGGTGTCGGCGCCGGGCGCAGCCCCTCGCCTGCCGTCAGGTTGACAGCCCGCCGCCGCACTGCCCGCCCGAGCCGCGCGGTGAACAGCTGCCGTCCCTGTACGTCGCAAACAGCGACCGAGGCCAGATCGGCCCGGTCGAAGGGCAGCACATCCCCTGCCTGCAACCCCTCAACCCGGGCAAGGGAAAGCGTTTGGCGCAGCAGCACCGCCTCCAACCCGACAGATGCGGACAGGACGATCTGCTGCCAGGGCGGCCCCCATCCCGGCGCGGGATCCTTACCCTCTGGCGTGACGCTATCTGCCCCGGTCACGGGCACTGCCAGCAGCAGTTCGCCGGCTTTCGCGCCCTCGCCCAGATCCAGCGCCGCTTTGAACAGGTGACAGGGGTGATCCGGCAACAACAGGTCCAACCCGCGCGGATCGGGCAGGTAGGTGCCATAGGTCAGGTCGAGCGGCCAGTCCACGCCGCCCGCCCCTGCCAGTTCCCCGGCAAAGGCGCTTAGGAAAAGGCCAACAAAATCCCGTGTCAGCGCCGCGTCTATCTTGGTGGGCGCGCGGGTCAGCCCCGAGCCCTTATCGACGCGGCCCGTGGTCTGCACTTCGATCAGTGCATCCACCGCGCCATGATCCAGCACGCAGATCGCGCGGCGGTCCTGCCCGGCCTCCAACAGGCAAACCAGCCCCCCTTTGGGCAGTGCGGCGATAACATCGGCCAGCGGCATGTCCCATTGCGGGGCCTCAGGTGTTGCGGCCAGAAACAGCCCCTCATAGGGCGCCCCCGCCTTGCCAAGGGCGCGGGTCAGTGCCGGTTCGAGCCCTTCGGCACGCGCGGACCCATTCGGGTGCGCCCCAGTGGACGCCCGGATTTTCAGCCTGAGGCCCGGATTGAACCCCTCGCGCGACATAGCTCTCCTTTCAGCGGGCGGAACGGCCCACCCCCTTGTCCCACAACGAGGGTTAAGAAACCGTCAAGCGGCGCGCAGCGCGCGGCCCGGCAGGCGCACCCGAAAGGCCGCGCCGCCCTGCCCCGGCACATAGCTCAGCCGCCCGCCAAGGCGCTGCATGATCTCGCGGCTGATCGCCAGCCCCAGCCCCGCGCCCTGCGCATCGCGCGCCGTTTCCAGCCGGGTGAATTTCTCGAAGATCAGCGATTGCTGCCGTTCGGGGATGCCCGATCCGTTGTCTGCAAACTCCAGGTCCACGCGCCCAGGCTGGCGCTGCACCCGAATGCGCAGCTCGGGCGTCGTGGCGTCACAGTATTTCTGTGCATTGGAAATCAGGTTGATGAAAACCTGCGCCAACCGGTCACCATCGGTCATCAGGTCAACCCGCTCGGACGCCCGGTCGCGGATGATGCGGATGCGCCCGCCCGATTCCAGCACGCCGGTCGCCGCCTCTGCCTTGTCCAGCACCTCTTGCAGCGTTGTGGGGCTTTCGTTCAGGGTGACGCGCCCGTGTTCCAGAACCGACAGGTCCAGCAGGTCATCGAGCAACCGGGTCAGCCGCAGGCTTTCGGTATTGATGATGCGGGAAAATTTCAGCCGGGTCTCCTCGTCCAGCCCCTCCCCCTGCATCAGCAGTTCCGAAAACGCCCGGATCGAGGTCATCGGCGTGCGCAGCTCATGGCTGATCTGGCTCAGGAACGTATCCTTCTGCTCGGCCAGTTCGGTCAGTTTCTGGTTCGCTTCGCGCAGCCGGGCGGCGGTGCGCGTCAGTTCAGAGGATTGGCGTTCCAACTGGCTGGAATGTTCCATCATCTGCGCGGTTTCATCGGCCACCGCCAGCAGGTCATGGACCGAAACCGTGGCGCCGCCGGTGATCTGATAGACCATCGCGTGCGCCGTCGCGGCCCCCACCGACCCCGCCAGTTCGCGTTCCAGCATTTTCAGGAAATCGGGGTTCGGCTCTGGCAGGCTGGCTGCCCGGCCCTGCGCCGCCGCCGCCTGTTGAAACAGCCGCCCCGCCCGACCGGTGCCCAGAATCCGCTGCGCCATGATCAGCAGATCATCGGCCGCCGCCGCGCCGCCCTGCCAACCAAGGGTCGGGGCGGAATGATCGAAGACATTGACGAACTGCGCACCTTGCAGCCGTTCCATCGGTGACGGGAAACTGATCAGCGATACGAACATGAACAGGAAGGTATTCACCCCAAGCGACAGCACCATCGCCGTCAGCAGCGGATCCGCCCCCTGGATGCCAAGCGGCGTTGCGGGCCGCAGCCAGCCGATGCCGAAAGGCCCCTGTTCCAACAACCCCTGCATCAACCCCGAGGTCGCCGCATTGGGCAACAGCAGGACCCAGGCCCAGATGGCGAACCCCGCGGCGATGCCCGCCAGGGCCCCCGCCCGCGTCGCCCCCCGCCAGAAGATACCGCCCAAAAGCGCCGGCAGTACCTGCGCCACGCCCAAAAAGGCAATCAAGCCGATGGAGGCCAGCGCCACCGACCCGCCGGAACTGCGGTAATAGATCAGCCCCAGAAACAGTACCCCGATAATGGACAGCCGCCGCGCCATCAGCGCCACGCGCCGCATATCGCCTGACATCGGGTCCTCGCCCTGGGTAACGCGCAGCCAGATCGGCACGATGATGTGGTTTGACAGCATGGTGGACAACGCCAGCGCCGCCACGATCACCATCGAAGTGGCCGAGGAAAAGCCGCCCAGAAACACCAGCAGGGCCAGCACCTCCTGATCGAAGGCCAGGGGCAGGGTCAGCACATAAAGATCGGGGTTCGCACCGTCAGGCAGAACCTGCAGGCCCACCACCGCGATCGGCAGCACGAACAGCGACATCAGCAACAGGTAAAGCGGAAAGGCCCAGGCCGCCGTGGCCAGGTGGCCCTCGTGGGCGTTTTCCACCACCAGCACCTGAAACATGCGCGGCAGGCACAGGATCGCCGCCGCCGACAGCACCGTCAGCCCGACCCATCTGGCGCCGTTCGACCGCCATTCGGAAATCGGGCTGTCTTCAATCCGCGCCAGGATGTCCGACGGCCCCTCTGCGACCCCCCAGACCACGAAGATCCCAACAGCCAGCAGTGCCGCCAGCTTCACAATCGCCTCCAGCGCGATGGCCGAGACCAGCCCGGGGTGGCGTTCATTCACATCAAGGCTGCGGGTGCCAAAGATAATGGTAAAAAGCGCGAGGCCCCCCGCGACCCAGACCGCTGTCGTGTCCGTACCCAAAGCCGCGAATTCGCCGGGGTCGGCAAAGACCGAAAAGGACAGCGTCACCGACTGCAATTGCAGCGCCAGATAGGGCGTCGTGCCAATCACCGCCAACACCGTGACCAGCGCCGCCAAGGCCCCCGACTTGCCGTAACGGCTGGAGATCATATCGGCGATCGAGGTGATCCGCTGCGCCCGCCCGATCCGCACCATCTTGCGCAAAAGCCAGAACCACCCCACGAAGACCAGCGTCGGCCCCAGATAGATCGTCATAAACTCCAGCCCCGACCGCGCCGCCGACCCGACCGCGCCGTAGAACGTCCAGGCGGTGGTGTAGATCGACAGCGACAGGGTGTAGACGAAGGGGGAATTCAGCCAGCGGGCATTGCCCTCGGTCGCGCGTTTTTCCGCCAGAAAGGCGATGCCGAACAGGGCCACCACATAGACCAGGCAGACCGCAACCAGACCGTCCAGAGACAGCATCAGCCGCCCTCCGGCCCGTCACCGGGCGGCCAGGCGCCATCCTCGCCGGGGAACACCCGACCAATTGCAAAGGACAGGGCCGCCGACAGGATCACCAGCCCAAACCAGACCCCCAGGAAATAGACCAGCCAGCCAGAGGTGCCGCCGCCCACCCCGGTGTCGGATGTCAGGATGAAAACCGGCCCGAAAAACAGAAATGCCCCCAGCACCGGCGCCAGCCGCGCCGCATCCTGTAGGCGGTTGCGCCGATAGGTGCGGCGTTCAAGAAACAGGCGGCGGTTCATGACCCCGCCTTTTGCCCGCCCGCAGCCACCCTGCGCAGGGTCTCCACCATCTCCGAATTGGAAAAGGGCTTGGTCAGATAGGCATTGGCCCCAAGCGCCAGCGCCAGATCGCGGTCCTTGGACTGGCCCTTGGCGGTCAGCATCAGCACCGGCAGATCGGCAGTTTCGGGCTGGCCGCGCAGATCGCGCAGAATATCCAGCCCCGACCGTCCCGGCAGCATCACATCCAGCACCAGCACATCGGGGTTCAACCGGGCAATCTCCTGCAGGGCGGTTGCGCCATTGCCATGGCCGCTGACCTCCCATCCGTCGCGGGACAGAAGAAAGCTGATCGCCTCGTAAATGTTGATCTCGTCCTCGACAAGCAGAACGCGGCTCCCCAAGCTGGCCCCTCCCTGCCCCGTTGTGGATTACAGGGGTAGCTTGCCGATGCCATGGCCATTGTCAAACACTTGTTGCCTCAGCCAAAGCGCCCCCCCGCCCGGCGCGCGACACAGGCCTCTCGCGGACAGACCGCACATCCCGGCCCCACCGGCACCGCATCGGGGCTGGCGGGCGCGTCATCGGGCAGTGCCCTCAACAGCATCGTCGCCTCCATCACCGGTTCCGCCCCAAAGCCCGCAGGGCCAATCGGCTGGCACACGGCCCAGGCCCGAAAGCGGCTGCCATCGGGCAGATCCAACACCGCGCTGTCGGGAACCATCGGTCGGCCAAGCGCCCGGTAAAGCGGCCACAAGGGACAGCCCGATCCATAGCGCGGAATGGAAAACGCACTGATCCGCCGCCGAAAGACCAGCGCGCCAGAGGCGTCACAAATCGCCAGTCCAAAGCCCGGCACCGCCTGCGCGCCGCCCTGTGGCAGCGCCGCCAGCCGCCGCAGCAGCAACGCCACATCGCCCCCCGCCAGCGGCAACAGAACCTGCGGGTCGAAATTCACATCTGCCGCCGCGGCCAGCACTCCCGCCAAAGGCAGCCGCGCCGCGTCAGCGGCATAGCGCGCCAGATGCCGTTCCGCCAGGCTGCGCGCATCGTCATCGGCCAACGTCGCGATCCGTGCCAACACCGCCGGTATCGCCGCCGCCCCTTCGGCCTCGATCTCGGGGAAATGGTGCCCGGCCAGCTCGAACACCGCCTCCACCTGTTCCTGCGGGGTCGACAGCGTTTCGGCCCGTGCCCCCTGCCCTTCAAAATGCGCCAGCAGCGCCGTGGCGCTTGCTGACAATCGCTCGGCCTCTTCGTGCAGATTGCGATGGAACCGCCCGCGCCATTGCGCCTCCAGATCCGGCTCGCGCACCAAAATGTCCGAGGTCGACCGGATCGCAGCAACCGTCGACAGAACCTCATGCATGGATTCCGCCAGCACCGGGTCATGGCTCAGCCGGTCCTGCAACCCCTCCACCGCCGCCTCCAGCGCCGCAATCCGCTTCTGCTGCTCACCGATCAACCCGGTCCAGCCGGGAAAGCGCCCCGCCAATTCGTCGATCCGGTCGGTCTCGGCCGGCGGGCCGAAACTGCGCGCCGTCTCCCGCGCCGCCGCCTGCAACATATCCGATAGGGTGGCGTCCATGCCTTCGGTCAGGCGTGAGGGCTCCACCCGCAACGCCCGCGCCAGGTCCAACAGCAGCTTGCCGCCAATCTTACGCTTGTTGTGCTCAATAAGGTTGAGATAGCTCGCCGAAATCTCTACCGCCTGCGCCAGATCGCTCTGCCGCATCGCCAGCGCCATACGCCTCTCGCGGATACGGGTGCCGGTCAGTGATTGCCGCCGCACCAGGACGGGCCGGTCCGCCATTGTCATGCTCCTGACACTACTCTCGCACTTTTCTTAACAAAAAAACCCCTACGAAAGAAGGGAATAACACCGACCTTTACAACCCTTCCCTCTTCTCCCTTCATTGTTCCTCAAATATCCCCGCCGGAGGCATCCGCCCTCGCAGCCAGACCCACCGCCGGACCCAGTATATCGCGTCACCACGGGCACCAGAATAAAGCGGCGCGGCCCTCGCCAGAGGACCGCGCCACATTTTGACAAACGGGCGATGTTATTCGCCAAGCGCCATATCGGTGACAACATGGGTAAAGGCACCCTCGGGCTCTGCCGTGATCACCGGGTCAGAGCCACCGGCCAACAGCGTATCCACCGTGCGCTGATAGGCCGCCTCGTCCAGGCGCCCGTCAGATCCAGCGGTCAGAAGGGCAATCTCACCCATCATACGGACCTGATGTTCCTCGGTCTGGGCGCCGGTCTCGTCATAATCCAGCACGATCAGCGCCGCATCTTCCGGGTTCTCCTCGGCCCAGTCCCAACCGCGCATGGATGCCCGCACGAAGCGCGCCATGCGGTCCACGAATTCCGGGTCCTCCAGGTTCTCTTCCAGCACCCACATCCCGTCTTCCAGCGTGGCAACGCCCTGATCTTCATATTTGAAGGTCACCAGATCATCAGGGCTGACGCCCGCATCGATCACCTGCCAGTATTCGTTATAGGTCATGGTCGAGATGCAATCTGCCTGCCGCTGCAACAGCGGATCGACGTTGAACCCCTGCTGCAGAACGGTCACGCCGCCCTCGGACCCGTCGGTCGGAATGCCAAGCTGCGACATCCAGCTCAGGAACGGGTATTCATTGCCAAAGAACCAGACACCAATGGTGTGGCCCGCCAGGTCCGCAGGCTCGGAAATGCCCGCATCCGCCCAACAGGTCAGCATCAGGCCGGACCGTGCAAAGGGCTGCGCGATGTTCACCACTGGCAGACCGCGTTCCCGGGCCGCCAGCGCCGAGGGCATCCAGTTCAGCATGATATCCGCGCCACCACCGGCCAGAACCTGCGGCGGCGCAATGTCCGGCCCGCCGGGCTGGATCGTGACGTCGAGCCCTTCCTCTTCGTAATAGCCGTTCTCCAGCGCCACATAGTAGCCCGCGAACTGCGCCTGCGTGACCCACTGCAATTGCAGTGTCACTTCATCGGCCGCCGCCGCGCCGGTCATCAGCCCAAGGGCCAGTGCCGAAGTCATCAGTTTTTTCATTGTCTTACCTCCGAGTGTTGGATCTTTGTTGTCGTTTATCGCTCCGTCCTTTGCGACGGATGCCAGAAGGTGAGCCGTTTCTCCGCCAGCGTCACCAGTCCGTAAAAGCCCGAGCCTGCCACCGCAGCCACCGCGATCTCTGCCCAGACCATAGCCAGTTCCAGCGTGCCGAACGAGGTTTTGATGCGAAACCCCATGCCGACAATGGGCGAGCCGAAAAACTCCGCCACGATAGCACCAATCAGCGCCAGCGTTGTTGAAACTTTCAGCCCGTTGAAGATGAAAGGCAGCGCCGCGGGCAGCCGCAGCTTGGTGAAACTCTGCCAATAGCCCGCCGCATAGGTCCGCATCAGATCGCGCTGCATG
>Ga0213841_1000895_pt1 | contig 20486 bp, 11 predicted proteins | sample SWPATP23_FD_160125 | JGI IMG/M metagenome (GOLD analysis project Ga0213841, IMG submission 160125) | Coastal seawater microbial communities from Marineland, Florida, United States - SWPA TP2 #3 | ecosystem: Environmental > Aquatic > Marine > Coastal | place: USA: Florida | collected 2016-08-14 | reverse complement strand
CGGTGGCCCCGGCCAGGCGGCCACCGAGGCCTATGGTCCCCTCATGCGGGCGCTCAGCCGCATCCAGCAGCGCCGAGACCTCGTGATGATGGACCAACGCGGCACCGGCTCCTCCGCTCCCCTCGACTGCCCTGCTGTGGGCGAGGACACCCTGGCGGAGCGCTTCGCCGTCGACGTCCCCATCGACGAGATCACTGACTGTCGGGATGCTCTGGTGGACGGCGGAGCCACCCTCTCGCACTACACCACCGCCACCCACACCGCGGACCTCGACGCTCTGCGCAAAGCCATCGGCGCAGAGACCTGGAACCTCTACGGCGGCTCCTATGGCACCCGCGCCGCCCTCGACTACGCCGAGACCCACCCCGACCGGGTGCGCAGGCTGCTGCTCGACGGCGTGGCCCCTCGCCAGATGCCGCTGTTCGGCACCTTCGCCGAAGACGGACAGGCCGCGCTCGACGCCCTGGTCACCGACTGCGCAGCCGATGCGTCCGGCGACGCGGACCACCCTGGCTGTGCAGAGGCCTTCCCTGACCTGGCCGCCCGCCTCGACCGCTTCCTCGCCGCCGGTGACCAGCCCCACGCACTCGTGCACCCCCGCACCGGCGACCGGGAATCGGTGGGCCTGCCGGGTCAGGTGCGTGCCGCCGCCCTTCGCAACGTGCTGTACAGCCCCCACATGGCCGCATTGGTGCCCCAGGCCGTCTACGCCGCCACCCCTCCCCTGCCCGAGCCGGAGCCCGACGCAGACCTTCCTGCAGTCCAGGCGGGCGACCTGCAGCCCTTCATCGCGCTGGCCGGCGCGGTCGGCGGCGACACTCTGGCCGACACCATGAGCCTCGGTCTCATGCTCTCGGTGGCCTGCAGCGAGGACGTACACCGCATCGAGGACGCCCATGTGGCGCGCTCTCAGGGCGCGTTCCTGGGCGACCAGCTCATCGAGGTCGCCCGAAAGTGGTGCGCCGAGTGGCCGGTGGAGCCCGTGCTGGAGGCCCCGGTCGCCGGAGTGTCCTGGGACGGACCGGTGCTGTTGCTGTCCGGCCAGCTCGACCCCGTCACACCGCCCCGATGGGCCGAAGTCGCCGCCGAGACGCTGCCCGACCACGCCCACATCGTCGTTCCCGGCGGCGGACACATCGTCGCCGGCAGCGGCTGCATCCCCGAGAAGATGGCTGAGTTCCTCGACGCCGACACCGCCCACGCCACCCAGCTCGACGCCGGGTGCGCCCAGAACACGGTGCGCCCGCCCTTCGTGCTCGACTTCGCAGGACCCCGCGGATGATCGACGCCCGCGACCTCCGCAAGTCCTTCGGCGACGTCGTGGCTGTGGAGCACGTCAGCTTCCACGCGCCCGACGGCCGCATCACCGGACTGCTCGGCCCCAATGGCGCTGGCAAGTCCACCACGATGCGCATGCTCCATGGCCTCATGCGGCCCGACAGCGGCCAGGTGAAGGTCGATGGCATCGACGTCACCACCGACGCCGTCTCCGCGAGGCGACGCATCGGTGTGCTTCCCGACGCCCTGGGGCTCTACCCCCGCCTCACCGCCGTCGAGAACGTGCGCTACTACGCCGATCTCCACGGACTATCCGCCAGCGAGGCCAACCGGCGGGTCTCCGAGCTGGTCGACCTGCTCGACATGCACGGCATCGCCGACCGACCCACCTCCGGCTTCTCCCAGGGCGAGCGCATGAAGGTGGCCCTGGCCCGCGCGCTGGTGCACAGCCCGCAGAACATCCTGCTCGACGAACCCACCAACGGCCTCGACGTCATGAGCACCCGGGCGGTCCGCAAGCTGGTGCGGCAGCTGCGCGAAGATGGCCGCTGTGTCGTCTTTTCGAGTCACATCATGCAGGAGGTGGCCGCCCTGTGTGACCACATCGTGGTGGTCGCGGGAGGACGGGTGGTCGCCGAGGGGACGGCCGAGGAGCTTGTCGCGCGCACCGGAGCGGCGAGCCTTGAAGATGCCTTCGTGGCGCTGGTCATCCCTCCGGACGCGGGAGCCATCTGATGGCCAACCGCTGGCTGCGACTCGTCTCCACGGTCCTCCGCAAGGAGCTGCTCGACGGCTTTCGGGACCGACGGGCCCTGCTGTCGGCGCTGGCCTTCCCGCTGATGAGTCCCATCCTCGTGGCCTTCATGTTCACGGCCATCGCCCAGGACCACGCCGAGCCCCCCGTGCTGGAGCTGCCTGTGCAGGGCGCGGAGCATGCGCCGGGGCTGGTGGGCTTTCTGACCTCGGCGGGCGCGGACGTGGTCGAGCCGCCCGAAGACCCCCAAGCCTCGGTCGCCTCGGGTGATGTGCCACTGGTCATCGTGGTCGACGAGGACTTCACCGACCGCTTCCGACAAGGCCGGCCCGCCCGCGTGGAGCTGATGTCGGACTCCTCCCGCAACGCTCACCGCACCGCAGTGGCCCGGGCAGAACGCCTGCTGGAGGCCTGGGCGAGCCAGGTGGCGATGCAGCGGCTGGTGCTCCGAGGCGTCGACCCCACCTTGTTGTCCCCCCTCGACCTGCAGGAGGTCGACACCGCCACGCCCCAGCAGCGGGCGGCCAACCTGCTCGAGATGCTCGTGATGATGGCTGTGATGGCGGCCTTCCTCGGCTCGATGTACCTCGCGATGGACTCCACCGCGGGCGAACGGGAGCGCCGCAGCCTGGAGCCCCTGCTCAGCCTGCCCGTGCCCCGTTCGGCCCTGGTGGCGGGCAAGTTCGCTGCGGCGGTGCTGTTCGGCGTGCTTGGCGTCGCCCTCGCCACCACCACCATCGTGGTGGCCATGAACCACACCCCGCTGGAGCTGCTGGGAGTGCGTGTGGTGCTCACCGCCCAGACGGGGCTCGCCCTGTTCGCCGTGTTGCTGCCACTGGTGCCTGTCGCGGCCGCGGTACAGCTGCTCGTCGCGAGCGGCGCGACCTCCTTCAAAGAAGCCCAGACCTGGCTGTCGATGACGCTGTTCATTCCGATGATGCCGGGGATGATCATGACCGTGCGCCCGGTGAACCCTCAGGACTGGATGGGGGCGGTTCCTGGCCTCGCCCAGCAGGTGTTGTCCGGCAAGGTACTGCGGGGGGACGGACTCGGCGCGATGGACATCGGGCTCGTCTACGGCTCGTCTTTGCTGGTGACCGCGGTGGTATTGGTGGGACTCACGCAGCTGTTCCACCACGAGCGCATCCTGAAGCGTGGGTAGACCCCGGCTTCGTGTCCAGCGAACCCGTCTTGAAGAAGCGGACAGAGCCTGACCGCCAACAGCTCTGCCGACGGGTGACGTGCCTACACCTGTCCTGAGAGGTGTCGATGCCATCTGCTCTGCTTCCCATCAGCCTGCTGGTCGCCGCCGCTCCCATCGAGGTGGACGCCGAGTGGCTCGCTGCCACCACGACGCTGGCCGATGACCGCGCACCAGCCAGCACGCGCGTCCAGGCGGCTGGGGTGTTGGTGGAGGCGGCCGATGAGCGGGCCATCCCCGTGCTGCGCGCGGCGGTGAGAGGCCGCGAAGATGCGGTGCGGCAAGGCGTCTTGGAGCACCTCGAGTCCTGGCCCCACGCGGCGGTCGTCGCGCTGCTCGACGAGGCAGTCCACGACGAGCTGGCCTCCCAGGCCGCCCGCGCCACAGCCATCCGCTCACTCGGTGGAGTCGGACTGCCATCCGCCGGACATGCGCTCTACGTGGCGGCCGGCAACCGCTCGGTGCCCGCAGCACTTCGTCGCCTCGCGCTCACCGAGCTGGAGGCCGGCTTCCCCGAGCTCCTCGCCGAAAGAGGCCCGCCCCGCACCGTCACCGATCCGGTGGGAGCCACGGCCGGAGTCATCGGAAACGGCGTGGCGGGGGGCATCTTGATGTCATCTGTAGGCGTATGGGGACGCACCGACACCGGCGTCGTCGTGGGCGCTGCAGGAGGCGGGGTCATCGGGGCGGGCACCGCAGGGCTCTACGCCGGCCTGCGCCCGCTCGAGCGCGGTCAAGGCCTCCTCTACGCCTCCAATGTGGGGTGGGGACTCACCGGCGGCGTGCTGTTGAGCCACGCCACCTTCGGACGCTCCGGCACCCCACCCGCTGGCGACGAGACCAAGGCCAACGTCAGCGCCCTCTACCGATCGGCCGGTGTGGCGACCGGTGCCGCCATCGCCCTGTCTCGCTTCGACGAGGGCCCCACTTCCGAAGACGTCCTGTCGCTCGACACCGGCGGCTGGCTCGGCACCCAGCTGGCCCTCGGCATCGCCGATCTCACCGAGGTCGACGAGCCCGACGACTGCTGGCTGCCCTACGACCGCCCGCCGACCGACGCCGAGCGGTGCTGGAATGACACCATCATCGGCAACGAACAGCGTCGAAGCGCCTTCGGGCTGGGCGGTCTGGCGCTGGGTCTCGGCACCGCCATCGCCGCGCAGGACGCCTGGCAGCCCACCTGGCAGAGCGGCTTGTTCGCCACCGCGGTGGGGGCCGAGGCCGGCTGGATCGGCGGATGGCTCCCCACCGCCCTCGGCAACGACGACCCAGACGGCAATGTGCGCACCGCTCTGCACGCCGGGGCCGCCGGGGCGCTGCTGCTCGACCACCACCTGCCCCGCTCGCCGGACAGCTCGGTGCAGGTGCTCTACGGCGGCCTGGTCGGCAACTCCCTCGGGGCGGGCATCCCGATGCTGTTCGATGCCCCCGAACAGACCCAGGTGGGGGTGATGCTCCCCGTCGGCGCGGCCGGCAGCATCGCGGGGGGCTTCCTCGGCGACCGCATCGAGCTGTCGGGCGGCGACCTGTCGATGATGGGCGTGGGCACCTCGCTGGCGGTGGCCGAGGCCTCCACCATCGGCTTCATTCTCGATGAGAATGGTGTCTTCACCGGCGACTACCAGCGCACCGGGCTCACGCTCACCGCGGGCGGCCTGGCCGGCCTGGGCTTCGAGGCGCTTGCCACCCGCACCGACCCCGACGTGGGCGACATGCTGTTCCTGGGCTCCGCCGGCGCCTGGGGCGCGACCTACGGCGTGCTCACCCCCATCGCCCTCGACACCGACGGCACCGAGGCCGATCTGGCACTGGTCACCCTGCTCACCGCCGACGCCTTCATCGCGGCGGGAGGGGTGCTGGTGTCCCCCGCGGTGGTGGAGTTGTCCGCACGCGACACGCTGTTGCCTCAGGTCTGTGGGGTCGGGGGAGCCACGCTCGGCACCCTGGGGGTCAGCTTCGCCAGCGACGAACCCCCGCACCTGGCGACGGGCGCCTTGGTGGGCACCACAGTGGGCTTTGTCGGCGGCGGACTCCTGCGCGCCGCCCTTCCCCGACGCACGGCCTCCACATGGCAGCCGCCCGTCCCCACCGCGCTGGCCCGCTTGCGCGGAGACTGGCGGATGGGCCTGAGTCCGACTGTCCTCGATGACGGGACCTCCGGCGTGACCGCACGCCTCGACGTCATCGGCTGGTGAGCGACGACAGGCTCGGTTGCAGGCTGATGACACCGGCACCATGGGGCATCTGAGCCTTTGGCGACCCATGGTAGCCTGGGCACAGCACAGCCACCCCCGGAAGGCATCCATGTCCCGTTCCCACCGCAGCGCGCGCAATCGCAGCCAGGGACAGGACGCGATCGGCCAGAGCAACCCGCAGCAGGGCGGCGTCGGAAACCAGGCAGCCCAGGCCCAGCAGGACGGCGGGGTGATGGGCTGGTTCCGGAGGGCCGGAAGCTGGATGGGCGACAAGGTGGATCAAGCCACCGAGACCGTGGGCCGCTGGGCGGATCAGACGAAGCAGGTCGCCACGGATGCCTGGGACGTCGTCACCTCCACTTCCGTGGGGATGGAAGACGGCTCCATCTACATCGAGACCGATCTCGACGAGCTGTCCGACTTCATGTCCCCCGAGACCCGTGCCGCCCTCGCACTCGATCGGGCCACCGCCGACAACCGGGTGCGCCTGTCCTACGACCGTGCGTCGGGCGAGCTGGTGGCCACAAGCGACGAGATCGCCCTCGCTGGGCTGCAGACCGACAAGGTGCAGGCCGGGGCGGTGGTCCTCCGCGGCGTGCGGGCGGTGTTCACCAACTCGGGCGGCAAGATCCCGGGCCTCGACGAGAACTTCAGCCTGCTCGGCTACAAGGACGCCGCCGACAACCTCCAGGCCGTGGTCACCATCGCCGACGCCGAGGCCACCGACGTCTCCTTCGCCGGTCCCAACGGCCAGACCGAGGTGGCCTCCGTGAAGCTCACCGGCCTCACCGGCACCGTGGGGGCGGAGGGCGGCATGCCGTTTTCCGACGCGGGCACCACAGAGGTCGACTTCGCCCTGGAGCACGCCGTTCTCGAAGGACTCTCCGCCGACGGCCACACGGTCGCGAGCGCGGAGGTCTCCGGCCTGTCCGGCGGCATGTCGGGCGCCAGCGAGTCGGCCTTCCTGGCCGCAGACACAGTCGCCGTGAGCAATGTGAACAGCGGCGACCAGCAGGTGATGGGACAGTCCACGGTGAATGGCCTGCGGGTCGACGTGGACAACGAAGGCGGCGGTCTGCTCGGCGTCGACGGACAGGCCGACCGGGCCAGGGCGCGGGTGGCCGTGGAGGCCGCCAACGTGTCTCAGCTCGACACCGCGGACTTCGACGCCGCTGCGCTGTCGGCCCACAAGCTGTCCGGAAGCTGGGACACCACGACCGGCACCGGCAACGCCAGCGCCCGCAGCCTCGGCGTCGACGGCCTCGACACCAGCTGGGTGGACGCCACACGCCTGCAGGCCGACAACGTGTCTCTCGGCGGCGACCTCCGCGGCGAAGACGGCCGCCGCGACGTCGATCTCGATGTCGGACGGCTGACCGGCGACGGGCTATCCGTGGCCGCACCGAGCGGGTCCAGCGACAACCCCGGCATGGGCGGCAAGCCCCTCGACTGGACCGCGGACGTCGACACGGTCGACCTCGCCAACACCCACGCCGGCGGCGCCGACATCGCCCGCACCCAGCTGTCGCAGGCCGGCCTCAGAGGCGCCATCGACGGCGACAGCTCGTCCTTCTCGGCAGATGTGCGCCAGACCGAGCTCACCGGCTTCTCCCATGCCGCGATGAGCGCCGACCGGCTCGCCACCACCAACACCTCGCTGGTGGCCGGCGCCGACCGCACCGACCTGTCCGCCGACCACATCCAGGCCCGCAACCTCAACACCGAGAGCCTTCGGGCGGGTGAGCTCCAGGCCTTTGGCGGCACCGCCGCGCTCGGAAACGGGGAGGCCACAGCCACCCTCGACCGTGCCCGCATGCTCGACGCCACCATCGCCGGTCGGGTCGACGTCGACGAGGCCAGTCTCGACAAGCTCGATGCCCACCGCGGCCCCAGCGGCAGCCGGGTTTCGGCCGCCAGCGGCAGCATCACCGGCGTGTCCGACCGCCAGACCGATGCCCGCCTCGCCACCGCCGCCTTCACGGGTGCGGGCATCGGGGTCGACGACAACGGCGTGACGGCCAACCTCGCCAGCGCACAGCTCACGGATGCCCAGGGGCTCGGCGCCCGGCTCGCCAGTGGCTCGGTCGAGGGCCTCGCGCTCAACCACTCTGACAGTGCCTCCCGACTCACCGCCACCCAGGCTGGCGTCAACGGCCTGACCTACGGCGACACCGCGCTCCAGAGCGGCACGCTGTCCGGCATCTCGGCCCAGCGCAGCGGTGACGTCGACCAGCTCGGCATCGACTCCGCCACCGCCACCGGGCTGTCCCACGGCACCACCAGCGTGGCCAGCTTGAACGCCGCCAGTCTCTCCGGTCGCCGCGACGCCGACGGCATGCGGGGCAGCATCGAGACGGCATCGGCCCGCCAGATCCAGGTCGGAGAGACCGCCTCGGTGGCCACCGCCGACCTCAACGGCCTCGCCGGCCTGCACAACAGCACCGGCACCCACGCCACCCTCGGCTCGGGCACGCTCGGCGACGTCGACTTCGCCACCCAGGCCGCCCGCGGCCACGTCGACACCGTCTCGCTTCAAGGTGCCGCCGCCAACCGCGATGCCAATGGCCACATCCACGCCGGCGCTGGCGGCCTCCAGATGCGGGGCCTGCAGGCGAGCGGACACTCCACCGGGCAGGCCTCCGGCGGCAGCGACATCGACATGGCCCGCCTCGTGGAGACCAGCGCAGCTCAGGTGCAGCACGCCGACCTGTCTGCCAGCGCGCGCCTCCCCGGCGGTGACCTCGGCGTCGCGGGCCTCAAGGCCGCTCGAAACACCCAGGTGCAGGCCGGCGTGAGCATCCGCAACGGACAGATCCAGGACCGCGGCACCCACGCCCGCTTCGACAAGCGCATCGACGGTCCGCTCTGGACCTCGGTGAATGGCGCCTACGTGCGCGACGGCAAGCTGCGCGCCGACGTCAATGGCTGGGCCGACAAGGACGTCACGGGCACGGTCAACGAGAGCCTCGGCCTGCGCGGACGCCGCCTGCCGTCCACCGCCGCCATCGGGGCGGGTGTGGCCAACCAGATGCGCCGGCCCAGCACGGGCTCCAGCACCGACATGAGCCGCATCGTCGACATGAACAGCGTGCGGGTCGACGGCACCGCGCAGCTGGGCGACGGCGTGATCGACGCAGGCATGGGACGCGTCGACCTGGCTCGCGCCCGCCAGCAGGGCGACAACCGGGTCGACATCCAGGCCGGCAATGGCAACCTCGAAGCCGACATCCAGCGCTTCCTGGCCGACTCCTCCTCGTTCAGCTCGGGGGGCACGTCGGCCTCCACAGGCCAGATGTCGGTGAACGGGGCCTCGTTGGATGCCAACGCGAATGGCTGGGGCGTGAACGCCGACGCACTGGACATCCGCGACCTGCGGACCTCGTCCCGATAGCCGACCACGTCAGCGTCCCCGACGCGGCCACCCCGACTTCTACTCGCCGCCCACCACCACCGGCTGGCCGTCCCGCTCGACCACGACGGTGATGCCCGGGTAGCCCACCAGGCCCACCACCAGCTCGCCCACCTCCTGTCCGTAGCGGGGGGCGAGCTCCAGCACGTCGATGCCCGCCACCGTCACCGTTTCGAGGCGGTCGCCCGGCTCGAGCCAGCCCTCGTCGTCGGCCTCGGCCACCACGATGCGGTCATCTTCATCCAAGGTGAGCTGCAGCCCGCTGCCCCCTGCCCGCACCAGCTCCACGTAGACGTCCTCCTCGTCGAGCTCCACCACCTGGGCACCGCCGGGATCATGGGGCACCATCACCTGGTAGCGGCCCGGCTGCAGGCCGAGAATGGCGAAGCCACCATCATCATCGGTGGTGGCCGTGCCCACGGGGGGCGCCATTCCGCCAGACAGGGAGTCGACCTCCACCGCCGCCACGGGCTCGCCCGCCGCCGGCCCGCCGTCGTCCTCCCAGACCACACGCCCCGAGAGCATCATCCCGGCCATCAGGTCGATGCTGCCCAGGTCGACCACCGCATCGGCGACCGAGACGGGGCCCACGGCCTGCTCCAGCCCCTGCGAGCGGACCACCAGCCGCCAGTCACCAGGCTTCAGCGAGGGCACGACGAAGCTGCCATCCTCGGCGCAGGCGTCGGTGCGCAGCCCCCCGGCTCCACCCAGGTCGAGGGACCACCGCACCACCTCCAGCGTGCATGGCGTGGGGGTCCCATCCACCAATACCCGGCCGGAGAGTCCGCCCGGCACGCGAAAGTCGAGCCAGGCCGTGTCCGCATCGTGGGCGACCAGGACCGACTCGCCGCCCCCGCGCACAGCCGCCTCGCCCATCGGACAGCGGCAGGTGATGTCGCCCGCCTCCTCCACACAGGGAAAGCCCCCTGGCGCCCAGGCTTCGGAGCACATCACGAGGGGGAGGTCGTGGCAGCCATCGTCGGGAAGACCCGCGCAGTGCACCTTCACCTTGCGGATCGGCGCCAGCTCCACATCGTGTTCCCAGGCATCCACCCCAGGCGGGACGAGCAGGGAGTCGAGCTCGTACTGATAGGCGTGGTGGTCGGCAATCAGGGCGTAGGGACCCGGCCCCTCCACGAACACGGTGTAGGCGCCGTCGGGTCCGGACAGGCCGGACGGCAGCTTTGCCAGCGGCAAGGCGGCCAGCTCGGCTCCAGCCACGGGGTGTCCCTCCGAGGTGACGAGCCCGTGGATGCGCACCAGGCCGAGGTGGTCGGGCTGGAGCCACAGGTGGGCGTGGCCATCGGAGGTCTCGACCGCCTCGGTGTTGGGCAGAAAGCCGTCGGCGCGGGCCTCCAAGGTGGCGGGACCGCAGGGCACCTCCGCCCAGCTGCCCCTCCCTTGCGCATCGAGGGTGAGCTCGAGAAGCTCCCCGCTCGCGGCGTACAGGTTCACCACACCCCCCGTGATGGGGGCATCGCCAGCATCGACGTCGACGGTGAGGCTGCACCGGGTCGCCAGGCGGAACACAAGGTCGGTGCGGGGACGAATGAGCGTGGTCGACGCGGGCGCTGTCGGCACGGTGGGCCGCACCTCCACCACACCCGTCACACCGCGGAGGGCGAAGCGACCGTTGGCGTCGGTGGTGGCCTCCCAGCGACGGCTATGGTCGGTGGCGTAGACCTCCACAACAACGTCTGCCACGCCATTTTCATCGGCACCCAGCACCTGCCCACCCACCGTGAAGCTCCGGCTGGGGGCAGGCCTGGCGGGGTGGGTGCGCAGCCGGAGGTCGGGGGTGGGCGGCTCCGGGCGGAACAGCCCCCCCAGCACCAACAGCACCCCGATGGCCAGCAGGCCGACCACCGCGAGACAGCCCCAGCGACGCTTGTTCATTCAGCTCACCGAGCAGGGAGGGAGACAGACTGCGCCAGCGGGCGAAGTGGGCCGCGCAGCGGGTGGCGGAGCGCCGAAGGCGTGGAGCCACGGAGGGGCCAGCGGGGAGACCCGTGAGGAACGAGCGGGGCTCGCAGCGTCTCGGGCCCCGACCCCACGCAGCACGCGGTCCGAGCGAAGCGAGGAGGCGCCCAGACCGCGACCCAGCTCGGAACAGCGAACCAGAATGCCCACTGTGAGGCTACTCCAGGCATTCCTCCACATACCGGACCCACACCCGGAAGAAGTTGACGATGACCACGAGGAGGAGAATCAAGGCGAAGGCTGCGATGGCGAAGGCCAGCAGGAACATGAAGGACTCGAGCATCAGCAGCGTGAGCCCGATGATGCCCCAGCCGCTGGAGTAGGCGAGCAGGGCGCCTGCACCACCCCCGACCAGACCGCCGAAGCCGAAGGAGGCCACCACGAGCCCCATCCAGGTCTCCATGTCGGAGCAGCTCTCGATGCTGGGTGGGGGCGGTGGGCCACCGGCGCTGCGGGCGGTGCGCGCGGACCGGAGCTGGGCCAGGGCGGCTTCGAGCTCCACCCGGGGGTCGGCCGCGCGTGACTCGCTACCGAAGCGGACCTGCATCTCCTGCACCGACTTGAGGAGTCCCTGAAAGGCGGGGTGGTGGGGGTTGTCGGTGTCGTCTATGAGCGCACGCATCTCGGTCTCGCGCGCCCGGAAGAACGACAACCCGGCGGCGCGGTCGAACTGGGGCACCGCCTGCTCGGGCAGGCCATCGGCGGCCAGCTCCTCGAGGTAGGCGGTGAGCGGTGCCTCCAGGGCGGCGGCCCGGTCGGCCGAATCGGCGGCGAGCGACTCGAAGGCCGCAAACACGTCTTCGTCGGACTCGGGCGGGCTGGCGAGGAAGGCGCTGGCAGCGGTCGCCAGGGGGTCGAGGAGGTCGGTGCCGATGGCATGCACGAGGTCGGCGGCGGCCACCTTGCCGGCGTCGGCGTAGGCGGCGCGAATGGCCTCCATCTGGGCGGCGAAGTCGGCGTAGAGGTCGTCCCAAGGGGTGCCGGCCATCATGTTGGACAGGCTCTGCTGCACGGCCTCGACGTCGAGAGGACCGCGGGTGCCGTCGCCGGTGGAGTCGTCGTTGTCGACCTGCCCGTCGGCGCTCTTGCCCTCTTTGGATGAGCTGCAGCCCGCTGCCAGCCCGGCCAGCGCAGAGACCGAACCGGCCATGAAGTCGCGGCGAGGAAGGGCCATCATGGTGCTGCCTCCAGCGGCGCGTACACCCAGTGCTTGAAGCTGCCCTGGGCCCACAAGATGCTGTGGTCGTGTTCGAGAATGGTCTGTGTGTCGCTCAAGACGTCGATCTCGAAGTGCAGGCCGTTCACCTGGCTCTCGTCGATACCGGCCACGAGCTCATCCCAGGCAACCGTGGCGGTGCCGTCTGCGCCCGGAGCGGTGCAGTACACCGAGCTGAGCGGTGCCGAGCCGCGGCTGGCGTAGATGCGGTATCCGACGGCCAGGATGCTGCTGTCGGGGGTCCAGGTGAGCGTGACGTCCTCGCCGTGGGTGCGCGTGTAGGCGGTGAGGAAGTCGAGGTCGGGGTCGGTGAGCAGAGGAGGCATCTGCAGGGCATCGGGGATGTTCTGCGCGGGGATGTCGGTGCCACCTTGGATGTCGACCGAGAACAGCTCGCGGTCGTAGAGCCCGTAGTCGAGGTTGTCGTCGAGCAGGACGTACATCAGGCTGTCGGGCGCATCGTTGACGAGCACCGGAGCGCCCACGGTGGGACCTTCCAGCAGCGCGTAGTTCCCGGCATCGAGGTTGGTCCAGCCGGCGCCGGTGCCCCACTCGCAGTCGCCCGGCGTGGGTGTGTTGCCGAAGAAGGTCTGCTCGCGCGGAATGGGCTCGTGCAGCGCCAGCTCCACCTGGAAGAACGGGCCGTAGTCGATGGGGCCATAGGCGCTGCCGATGGTGTACCAGGCGGTGTCGTAGAGGAACACCTGGGCCCGCAACAGGCCCCCGTAGAGTGAGGAGGCATCCGGATAGTAGGTGAAGGCGTCTTCGAGGACGGTGTCTGCGCCCTGGATGGTGAGCAGGACGTCGACCGAGCCTTCCACGCCCGGAGGCACCTCCACCTCGACAGCCTCCTCGCCGGTGGAGAGGATGGTCGCCTCCGCGCCATCGAAGCGCACCGAGGACACGAAAGCCAGGTCTTCGCCATGGATGGTGGCGACGGTGCCGCCGAGGTCGGGGCCATGGGGCGGGACGACCCCTTCGAGCTCGGGGTCGACCTCCGGCCACCAATGGGAGGCCTCGGTGGTCTGGCCCCACACGTTGGTGGCGGACACCACGACCTCGACCGGCACGTCGCAGTCGTGGGCGATGTCGGAGAACTGCCACCGCTCGACCGAAAGGTCGGTGTACTCGATGTCGAGGAAGGCGGCGTGGGACTCGGCGCCATCGGACTGCGGGGTGACTGCGACGGTGGAGACGCCGGTGGCATCTCTGGTGTGGACGGTGGCCTCGACAAAACCGCCCCCGCAGTCCAGCTGCACGACGACGAGCTCTGGCGGCTCATCGGAGGGGGAGATGTCGTCGCAACCGACACCTGCGACCAGTGCAGGTAGCAGTGCCGCGACCACGAACAGGTTGCCTCTGCTCATCCGCGCTCCGTGGATTCGGGTGCCCAAGCCCCCGGAGCCTATCCAACCGGCTGTGTGTCATCCAGGTGAAAAGCTGCGAGAGTTGCGGCGAGCAGGGGGTTGTGCGTGGGGCCGAGGCAGATCCCCGGGGGCCCTCGGGCGAAGGTCCGGGCGAGCCAACGCAGCCGATGAACCATTCGTGCCATGGATGGGTGGTGTTTGGGTCAGCGGACGAATAGTGTCAAAAAGTAATGAGCACCATCCCGCTCCGGAGGAACACCATGCGCGCACTGTCCCTGCTTGCACTCACACTGGCCCTGCCTGTCACCCTCGTCGCCTGCGATGACTCCGAGAAGGAGGAGGGCGGCGAAGGCGAAGGAGAGGGCGAAGGCGAAGGAGAGGGCGAAGGCGAAGGCGAAGGAGAGGGTGACGTCGACACCGATGGCGACGGCGTTCTCGACGCAGACGACTGCGCTCCCCAGGATGCCGCGGTCTACCCCGGCGCCACCGAGGTCTGCGACAACCTCGACAACGACTGCAACGGCGAGGTCGACGACGGTGTCCTGACCATGTTCTACGGCGATGCCGACGGCGACGGTCACGGTGGCGACACCCTGACGGTCGAGGCCTGCAGCGCACCGAGCGGCTACCTCGACTCGGCCACCGACTGCGACGACCTGGATGCCACGGTGAACCCCGACGCGAGCGAAGTCTGCGACGGCGTCGACAACGACTGCGACGACCTCGTCGACGGCGACGACGACAGCGCCGACCTCAGCACCGGCAGCACCTACTACATGGACGGCGACGACGACGGCTACGGCGACGACGACAACACCATGGACGCCTGCGGTCTGCCCTCCGGCTACAGCGAGATGGGCGGTGACTGCAACGACGCCGACGAGAACATCCACCCCGACACCGTCTGGTACGCCGACGCCGACGACGACGGCTACGGTGCGGCCCTCTACACCACGACGAGCTGCGAGCAGCCCAGCGGCTACACCGCGGACTCCACCGACTGCAACGACCTCGATGGGGCGGTCAACCCCGCTGCCACCGAGATCTGCGATGGTGGCGTCGACAACGACTGCAACGGCTCCGCAGACGACGCCGACTCCGGCCTCGACACCTCGACCCACACGACCTGGTACCACGACGGGGATGGCGACGGCTACGGCGACGCTGCGGACACCTCGGCCAGCTGCGCCGCGCCCACCGACTACGTCGACGACGACCAGGACTGCGACGACACCGAAAGCGCGGTGAACCCGGGCGAGACCGAGGTCTGCAACGACGGCCTCGACAACGACTGCTCCGGCGATGCGCCCGAGTGCGGCCTCGTCAGCGGCACCTACTCGGTCACCGACGCCGACTACGCCATCAGCGGCGACAACAGCAGCGACTACTTCAGCCGCTCGATGGCCGTGCTGGACATGGACGGCGACGGCTACGAAGACCTGGCAGTGGGCGCCTACGGCAACGACGAGAACGACACGACCGCGGGCCAGGTCAGCATCTTCGGCACCGTGAGCTCCACCGGCGACGCCGACTCCCTGGCCGACGTCCAGATCTTCGGCACCGAATACAACAACTACCTGGGCTACGCGGTGGCCGACGGCGGAGACATCGACGGCGACGGCTACGACGACCTGCTCATCGGTGGCTACTCCAACGACTCGTGGTCGGGCTCGGCCTACATCGTGTACGGCCAGGCCAGCGCGTCGGGTGACTTCGACATCGACGTCGTCGGCGTCGAGTACACCGGTACCAGCGGCAGCGACTACCTCGGCCACTCGGTCACGGGCCTCGGCGACATCAACGACGACGGCTACGACGACATCGCCTTCGGTGCCTACGGCGACGACGATGGCGGCAGCTCCTCGGGCTCCGTCTTCCTCATCTACGGAAGCTCCTCCGCGCTGTCGGGCGGTGCCATCGGCAGCACCTACGATGCGCACATCTACGGCGACAACTCGTCGAGCTACGTCGGCTACTACACCTCGCTCGAGGGCAAGGGCGACTTCGACGGCGACGGCTACGGCGACTTCGTCGTGGGCGCCTACTACCGGCCGAACAGCTACTACGGCGGCGCCTACTTCTTCTACGGCGACGGCACCGACCTCAGCGGCTCCTTCGCGGTCAGCGATGCCGACGCCAACTTCGCCGGCGAAGGGATCTACGACTACTTCGGCCGCACGGTCGAGATCGGCGACATCACAGGTGATGGCTACGACGACGCCCTGGTCTGGGAGTACTACGGTGGCTCCGACACCGGCAAGGTGCACGTCCTCGAGGGCGGCTCCACCCAGTACTCCGGCGACTACTACGCCAGCACCGACGCCGCCTTCGGCCTGGTCGGCCTGAACACCTACGACTACTTCGGCCGCTCCATGGCCGTCGGCGACTTCAACAGCGACGGCCAGGCCGACCTGCTCGTCGGTGCGGGTGGCGAAGACACCGGCGGCTCGACGGCCGGTGCCATGTACGTGTTCATGGGTCCGCTCAGCGCATCCGCAGACGCCGAGGACGCCGACCTCACCGTGCACGGAAGCGCCAGCTCCCAGTACCTCGGCTACTACAGCGTGGAAGCCGGCGACGTCGACGGTGATGGCGCCGATGACGTCATCGGTGGTGCCTACGGCGCGACCAGCAACTCGGGCACGGCCTACATCTTCGTCGGTGGCGGCATGTAGCCTCAGCGAGGCGCTGGCCGACACGCTCGGCCGCGACCCGTGCTTCCCGGGAGGGGGGCACGGGTCGTCTGCGTCTTGGGGCTGGACCGAACCGCCACGACCTGCTTCAGATCACGCCGCCCGCATCGGTGCCGACTCCATCCCCGCCCTTTCGCTCAAACTCCTGCTCGGCCGACGGTCCGTCGCCGTAGTGCGGGTCGGCCGCCAGCCGCTTGCGAAAGTCCGCCTCCACGAGCGCGAGGATGTCGACCTTGCGGTCCCCCATGTCCCGCAAGAGCGTGTCTTGGAAGATGGTGTCCCGCACCGTCCACGGCAAGAAGGGCTCGATGGCGCTGTCCCAGTGGACCGACGGATGCATGGCCTCGCCGACGTCGCCCCCCGGCGCGCCACCAATGGGGAGCTGAAGCTCGTTGAAGATGCGGTCGCGGCGCTTGTCGGCCTGCTCCCGACACATCTTGTCGGCCCGGCGCTCCCCCTCCGACTCCAGCTCGCCCACAAGCGTCTCCAGCAAGCCCTGGTGCTTCTCCAGCTTGTTGAACAACGTCTCCTTGAGCGCAGGGCTCTTGATCTGCTTGAAGGCCACCCGGACTTCGCTGAACGCATGGTTGATGATGCGTCGGATCTCGGTGGCCTTCCACACCACGATGGGCAGCACTGCTGGCGTCGACATCACCCCCAGCATCTTGACGACCGTGGTCACGGGCTCCTTGATTCCAAGCTCCCGCGACAGCTGGACGAGCATCGCCCCCAAGAAGCGCCGTCCGAGCTCGACCTGCTCGCGGTCCCGCTTGTCCTGGTCGCGCTCGGCCACGTTGGCGGTGTCGCCTTGCACCTTCATCTGCCCGCCGGCTTCGCCCGTGATGAAGTACTGGGTGTGGGCCTTCACAATGTCGCCGTCCTTGGAGAGCGCATCGGTCGACACCTTGACGTGGGTGCCCGGAAGGATGGCCTCGCCCACATGAGAGACCGGGTCTTCGGCGCGGGTGTAGTGGGTCACCTCGACCGGTTGGCCGGTGGCACGCTGGGTCTTGATGAACTGGCGAACCCGGTCAGCTGGGATGCCAGGCGCGTTGAAGGTGACCACTTCGGCGATGGGCAGGCCATTTTCACGGGCCACGACCGCAGCGAACTGGGCGAGGGAGCCCCCGAGGCTGTGGCCGGTGAGTGTGGTGGCCGGGCCCGATTCCTTGACGAACTCGAGCACCGCCTGGGTCGCTGACTCGAACTGCGCCTCACAGGCCTTGGTGTCGACATCCACATCGGTCATCACGTCGGCGAGATCGTTGGACCCCGTGAAGGCGAGCACATTGGGGCCCTTGTAGGGCGCCACGGCCCGCACGTAGACGGCCTCGAAGCCATTGGACTGGCGCTGAACTGGTGAAAGCTCGTAGCGTTCATGCAACCCGAACGACCGACACTCGTCGTCCCACTTGCCGCCGTTGTAGGCCACCGTGTGGGCCAGCAGCTCAATCTCACGGTGTCGAGCAAGGGTCTTCTGGTCGAGGTCGACCGGCGCCCCTGCCGTCGTCTCCGACTCTGTCGATTCCGGAACTGCATTGGACCACGGGGTATCGAGCCCCTGTGTACTGTCGGCCTGGCCTCCGAGTGTGACCCGTGCCTGGGCTGTGAGCGCCTGATTGCCCGGACTGCGTGCGTTCTCTGCGGTCGTCGGGCCAGTGTCCGTGCTGCGTTCTTCGGTGCTCTGCAGCGTTTGTCGTGTTCGATTGCCCATCGCCGCACCCCTCCGACTCCACCCAACCTGGATGGTGGTCTGTATCCACCATCGGGACCACGCCCCTCGAAGCTGAGACACTTGTATCGGGAGCCTGGCGTCAGCTGGGCCGGACCACGCTGGTCGGGACGTCTCCCCTCGCCCGTGGGATACTGCGCCCGTCCAGGGGGACCCATGCTGCATCATCGCCTGCCTTTCGTGGCTTTCGCCTTCCTCGGCCTCGGCTGCGCCCGCGCTCGACCGCCGATGCCAGCACCGACCCCCGCACCACTGTCCAACCAGGATGCCGCACAGTCGGCGGCCTGCGAGCGTCCCCAGGGGATGTTCGGTCCGGTCCGACTCGATGCCCGGGCGGCCGACGTGCGCACGGGCCTCGGTCACACCCAGCTATCGTCCATCCAGACCAGCAAGGCCCGACCGGTGGAGGTCTGTGGGGTGAAGAACCAGCTCAGGTGGCTGCTCGCCGCGACCTGCGACGATGGGTCGTCCCCATTTTCAGATGGGCGCACGGCCCATGCGGCGCGGGCCGGCAGCCTCGGCGCAGGGGGGCGGTGTGGCTCCATCATCGACCTGTACAACGTGCCCTGTCCCGAGGGCGCCTACGCCGTCCACATGGATGCCTACGCGTGCGGGCCGGGCGAGTCGATGGACGACTGAGGCACCGCGCCATCAGGCGAAGCGGGTGACGCAGAACGGCCGGAGCAGCAGATGCCACTCCGGCCGACGGTAGGGAGCCTTGGCTCAGTAGCGGTAGTGCTCGGGCTTGTACGGACCCTCCACCTGCACACCGATGTAGGCCGCCTGCTCATCCGACAGCTTCGTCAGGTTCGCTCCGAACTTGTCGAGGTGCAGCCGCGCGACCTTCTCGTCGAGGTGCTTGGGCAGGGTGATGACCTCGGGGGTCTTGCCGTCGGTGTTGGCGACGAGGTTGGCGCCGTAGTCTTCGGCGCGGGCGTGCAGCTCCATCTGGGCGATGGTCTGGTTGGTGAAGCTGGCGCTCATCACGAGGCTCGGGTGGCCGGTGGCGCAGCCGAGGTTCACGAGACGACCCTCCGCGAGCACGATGATGCTGTGGCCGCCGCCGTTCGGGCCGTGGGTGGTGTTCTTGAACTTCCACTCGTGGACCTGGGGCTTGATCTCGATCTTCTCGACGTCGCCGGCTTCCAGCATCGCCTCGAGGCCGGCCATGTCGATCTCGTTGTCGAAGTGGCCGATGTTGCTCACGATGGCGTTGTGCTTCATGCGCTTCATGTGGTCGACGGTGATGATGTCCTTGTTGCCGGTGGCGGTGCAGAAGATGTCGATCTGGTCGACCACGTCTTCCATGCGGACCACGTCGATGCCCATCATGCAGGCCTGAAGGGCGCAGATGGGGTCGACCTCGGTGACCGCCACGCGGGCGTACTGGCCGCGGAGCGAGTCGACGGAGCCCTTGCCCACATCGCCGAAGCCGCAGATGAGCACGCGCTTGCCGGAGATGAGCACGTCGGTGGCGCGCATCACGGCGTCGACGAGGCTGTGACGGCAGCCGTAGACGTTGTCGAACTTGGACTTGGTGACGCTGTCGTTGACGTTGATTGCGGGGAACAGCAGCGTGCCGTCGGTCTGACGCTCGTAGAGGCGGTGCACACCCGTGGTGGTCTCTTCGGAGACGCCGCGGATGCCCTTGGCCATCTCGGTCCAGAAGGTGTCGCCCATCTGCTCGCGCACGTCGCGGAGGAGGGTGAGGATGACCTTGACCTCAGCGTTGTTGGAGGTGGCGGGGTCGGGCATCTCGCCGCGCTTCTCCATCTCGTGGCCCATGTGGACCAGAAGGGTCGCGTCGCCGCCGTCGTCGAGGATGAGGTTGCAGCCGGCGGAGTCGGGCCAGACGAGGGCCTGGAGGGTGCACCACCAGTACTCTTCGAGGGTCTCGCCCTTCCAGGCGAAGACGGCGGGACCGGAGGGGTCCTGCGCGGTGCCGTTGGGGCCGGCGGCGACGGCGGCAGCGGCGTGGTCCTGGGTGGAGAAGATGTTGCAGCTCACCCAACGGACCTCGGCGCCGAGCGCGATGAGGGTCTCGATGAGCACGCCGGTCTGGATGGTCATGTGCAGCGAGCCCATGATCTTGGCGCCCTTGAGGGGCTGGGCGTCGGCGTACTCCTCGCGAAGTGCAGCGAGGCCGGGCATCTCGACGAGGGCGAGGTCGAGCTCCTTGCGGCCGAAGCGCACGGTGGCGTCGCTGAGGTCGCGCACCTTGTAGGTGAAGCCCGAGAACAGCGGCAGGCCGGTGTTCATGAAGGTCTTGGGGGGCAGCATCGTGACGGCGCTCATGGGAATCTCCGCGGGTGTGTGCGGTGGGGGTCCGGACCATTTCCGGCTGACTTCATTCGTGTATCCGGATAAACGAATGAATGACAAGAGCCCCCTGCGACATTTTTTTGGGATCGCATGGGCTGATCCCCCCGGAGTCACCGTGACCATCGCCCTCTTCGAGCAGATGTCCTTGCTGTCGGAGCCCCTGCGGTCCCGCATCGTACGCGTCCTGGCGCGCGAGGAGCTGGCGGTGGGCGAGCTGGCCCGGGTGCTCCAGACGTCGCAGCCGACCGTGAGCCGGCACCTCAAGCACCTCACCAAAGGCGACTTCGTCGACTCTCGAAAGGTCGGCACCGCCACCTGGGTGCACGCCCCCGTCTCTCA
>Ga0213841_1000891_pt1 | contig 20567 bp, 19 predicted proteins | sample SWPATP23_FD_160125 | JGI IMG/M metagenome (GOLD analysis project Ga0213841, IMG submission 160125) | Coastal seawater microbial communities from Marineland, Florida, United States - SWPA TP2 #3 | ecosystem: Environmental > Aquatic > Marine > Coastal | place: USA: Florida | collected 2016-08-14 | reverse complement strand
ACTGGGTCCGTCGGCAAGACCACCACCAAGGAAATGCTGCGCACGGCCCTCTCTGCACTTGGAAAGACCCATGCCGCTGAGGCGAGCTATAACAACCATTGGGGCGTGCCCCTGACGCTGGCACGGATGCCTGCCGACACCAAATTTGCCGTGATTGAGATCGGCATGAACCACCCCGGCGAAATCGGGCCCCTGTCGGGCATGGCCCGTCCACATGTGGGCGTGATCACCACCGTCGCCGCCGTGCATCTGGAGGCGTTCGAGTCCGTCGAGGGCATCGCCCATGAAAAGGCCGCGATCTTTGATGGGCTGGAACCGGGCGGCATCGCCATCATCAACGCCGATCTTGATACCACCCCCATCCTGCGCAGCGCGGCCCAAGCGCAGGGCGCGCGGGTGATTGACGTGGGGGAGGCCGGAGGCGCGCAGCTGACTGACGTCACGCTGACCGATACCGCCACCGTGGTAAAGGCCGACCTTCACGGCACCGACCTGCTGTTCAAGCTCGCCGCACCGGGGCGGCATCTGGCGCAGAACGCGCTGATGGTGCTGGCCGTGGTTGACGCGCTAGGCCGCGACGTGACCCGCGCCATGCTGGCGCTCGGGTCCTGGCAGCCGGTGGACGGTCGCGGACGGCGGGAACGGATTGTGCTCAATGACACCGACGACCAGGCGGTCGAACTGATCGACGATGCCTTCAACGCCTCGCCCACATCCATGGCCGCCAGCCTGGAGGTGCTGGCCGCCGCGACCCCGCAGGGCAGGGGCCGCCGCATTGCCGTGCTTGGCGATATGCTGGAACTCGGGCCGACGGGGCCTGCGCTGCACGCCGGTCTGGCTGATCTGCCCGCGATGGCGGCGATTGATCTTGTCTGTACGTCCGGTCCGCTGATGGCCCATCTGGATGCAGCGCTGCCCGCCGCCAGGCGCGGCCCCCATACCGACACGGCCGAAGACATGGCCCGCACCCTTCCCGGCCTGCTCTGGCCCGGCGATATCGTGCTAATCAAGAGCTCTAAAGGCTCCAAACTCTCCCTTGCTGTTGACGCGCTCCGAAAATTGGGCCAAGCGGCTGCGGAACTTCCAGAGGACCCCCGCTAAATGCTTTTTTGGCTGAACGAGCTGTCGGATGGCGGCGATTTTTTCAACCTGTTTCGCTATATCACCTTCCGGGCCGGGGGCGCGTTCTCTACCGCCTTGGTCTTTGGCTTTGTTTTTGGACAGCCATTGATCAACCTGTTGCGGCGGAAGTACCAGAACGGCCAGCCGATCCGCGAGGATGGGCCAGAAAGCCATATCGAAACCAAGGCGGGCACGCCGACCATGGGCGGCTTGCTGATCCTGGCTGCGTTATCGCTGTCGACGCTGCTATGGGCGCGGCTCGACAACCCCTATGTCTGGCTGGTGCTGTTGGTGACGGTCGGGTTCGGGGCCATCGGCTTTGTTGATGATTACGCCAAGGTCAGCCGCAATTCGACCGCCGGTGTTTCGGGCAAGGTGCGCTTTGGCCTGGGGCTGGTGATTGCCGCGATTGCGGGCGCGGTGGCGATGTATGTGCATCCGGCCGAGCTGTCGGGGCAGTTGGCCTTCCCGGTCTTCAAGGAATTGCTGCTGAATATGGGCGTGTTCTTCGTGCCCTTCAGCATGATTGTGATCGTCGGCAGCGCCAATGCGGTGAACCTGACCGATGGGCTGGACGGTTTGGCCATCATGCCGGTGATGATCGCAGCGGCCACATTGGGCGTTATCGCCTATGCCGTGGGCCGCGTCGACTTTACCGAATATCTCGACGTCCATTACGTGCCGGGCACCGGGGAGCTTTTGATTTTTACCGCCGGGCTGATCGGCGGCGGGCTTGGGTTCCTGTGGTATAACGCGCCGCCCGCGGCCGTGTTCATGGGTGATACCGGATCGCTGGCCCTTGGCGGCGCGCTTGGTGCGATTGCCGTCTGCACTAAGCATGAAATTGTGCTGGCCATCGTCGGCGGGCTGTTCGTGGCCGAGGCGCTGTCGGTCATCATCCAGGTGCTCTACTTCAAACGCACCGGCAAGCGCGTCTTCCTGATGGCCCCGATCCACCACCATTTTGAAAAGCGCGGATGGGCCGAGCCGCAGATCGTGATCCGCTTCTGGATCATCTCGCTGATCCTGGCGCTCATCGGTCTGGCCACACTGAAGCTGCGCTGATGGGGCCGGTGCGGGACAGGCGCGCGATGATCCGGGGCATGGCGCCGGTTCTCGACCCGTCCGCCTGGCATTTCTGCCTTGTCACCGATCCCGGTTTAGCCTCGCGGGCCACGCCGCTGGCGACATTCCAAGAGGATGAGGGCCTGTCGCTGATCCTGTTGGAAGAGGATGCGCGTAACGCGGGCCTACCCACCGATATGCCCATGGCACGCATCACCCTGACCGTGCATTCGGCGCTGGACGGTGTGGGGCTGAACGCAGCCGTGGCAACCGCGCTGGCCGATGCGGGCATCCCCTGCAACATGGTTGCTGCCTTTCACCACGACCACGCTTTCGTGCCGCTGGACGACGCCCCCCGCGCGCTGGCAATACTGAAGGCACTGGCGGATGCGGAGGACGAAGCATGATCCCGGTTCTGGGTGTCGACGGGCAGAAGGTTGCGGTTCTGGGGCTTGGCCGGTCGGGTCTGAGTGCGGCGCGCGCCTTGCGGGCTGGCGGGGCCGATGTGGTCTGCTGGGACGATGGCACCAAGGGACGCGAGGCGGCCGAGGGTGAGGGTTTCACCATCGCCGATCTGGCCCGTCCCGGTGCGCTGGCCGATTGCGCCATGCTGATCACCAGCCCGGGCATTCCGCATCTCTACCCCGCGCCACACAAGGCGATTGCGGCGGCCTATGAGGCGGGGGTGCCGGTCGACAATGATATCGGGCTGTTCTTTCGTTCGCTCGCCGCTTCCGGCTGGGACGATATGGACACGCCGCCCCGCGTCATCGCGGTGACGGGGTCGAACGGGAAATCCACCACCTCTGCCCTGATCGCACATATCCTGGACGAAAACGGCACGCCGGTGCAGCTGGCAGGCAATATCGGGCGCGGGGTTCTGGACATTGATCCGCCGGTGGATGGCGAGGTGATCGTGCTGGAACTTAGCAGCTACCAGACCGAGCTTGCCCGGTCTCTGACCCCCGATGTGGCTGTTTTCACGAACCTTTCCCCCGATCACCTTGACCGGCATGGCGGCCAGGGCGGCTATTTCGCCGCCAAGCGCAGGCTTTTTGCCGAGGGCGGACCGGATCGGGCAGTGATCGGCGTGGATGAGCCCGAGGGCGCGTTCCTGGCCGGGCAGATGAGCGAAGGCAATGGCGACGGGCGGCTGATCCGCGTGTCTGCCGCGCGCAAGCTGAGCGGCCCGGGCTGGAATGTCTATGCGCGCAAGGGGTTTCTGGCCGAATGGCGCAAGGGGCGGCAGGTTGGCTCGATTGATCTACGGGGCGTTCCCGGGCTGCCGGGGGCGCATAATCATCAGAATGCGTGCTGTGCATATGCGGCGGTACGGGCGCTTGGGATCGCGCCCCGGATTATCGAGAAATCTTTTCATAATTTCAAAGGCTTGCCGCATCGATCGCAATTGATTGCAGAGCGGAATGGCGTCAAATTCGTCAACGATTCCAAGGCCACAAACGTAGATGCGGCGGCCAAGGCCCTGGCGGCCTTCCCCAAGATCCGCTGGATCTGCGGGGGTCTTGAAAAAGACGGCGGTCTGGATGCCCTGAAACCGGCGCTCGGGTCGGTGGTGAAAGCCTATGTGATCGGGCGCGAGGCGGAGAAATTCGCCCTGCAACTACCTGATACAGCATCAGAAATCTGCACCACGATGGAGATCGCCGTGGCCCGCGCGGCGGCGGATGCGGAGCCGGGCGATGTGGTGCTTCTGGCCCCGGCGGCGGCCAGTTTCGACCAGTATGACAATTTCGAACAGCGGGGCGATGACTTCGCCGCTGAGGTGGCGAAACTGCCGGGCTGAACCCCCGAAAGCAACTAGGGCCACGCGTACACCCTCCGTACCCCCACACAGACAATGCGCGCGGTCCGACGGTAACGGGTGGGGCCGGAAAACCCCCGATCCGTCCCATTCTCGTCAAACTGTTCCGGCAGCCTGACCCCGTCACCAGTTCCGGGAGAAGCCAATGAGTCGCGTGTCCGTTTTTGTCGATGGAGAGAATATCCCAGCCAGTCACGCCCTGAGGATCTTCCATGCGGCGCAGGAGCTGGGTGAGGTCGACCTGCTGCGCGTTTATGGCGACGTCGGGCGGCTTCGCGGTTGGGAGGATATTCCCGGGTATCGGCTGATTCATTCCGGCACCGGCAAGAACGCCGCCGATCTTCTGCTGACGGTCGATGCGATGGACCGGGCGTTGAGCGGGGACTGTGACGCAGTGGTTATCGCCAGTTCCGATGGCGATTTCCGGCATCTGGCCGAACGGCTGCGCGAACGCGGGCTGATGGTCCTCGGAATGGGCGAGGAAAAGGCGGGGATGCGGTTCAAGGCCAGTTGCACGAGGTTCGTCGCGCTGAACAAACCGGGGTTGCATCTGGTCGAACCAGCGTCGTCCGGCCAGCCGACAGTTGGCCCGGTAAGCGGGTTGGCCGCACTCACTGAACGGGTCATCAGAAAACATGGTTGCCATGGTCGGCAACTTACGTTGTCCACTCTTGGCCAACTCATGATGAAGCACCATGGCGTGACAAAGAAGGACCTTACCTCGGAAAGCTGGGCCTCCTATCTCGAAAGTCTCGGAGGGATATTTCTGGTGGAACGCCCGGGCGGCCAAGGTGCGTTTGTCAGATTGAGAATTCCATCTGAGATTGCGGCGGAGTAATGCTGCCCTTCGCCATTTCCCTAGCCGCACGCGGTTTTTCGCGCTAGACTGCCGATCAGACCCGGAAAACCGGGCAAACAGAGGCAGTATCGGGCGGTACTCAATGACGGAAATGGCGCATGGCACGGTTCTCGTGCAGTCGGGCGAGGCGATTCTGCCGCGGTGGTGGCGGACCGTGGACCGGGTCACGCTGGCCTGTATTCTCACCCTCTTTCTGATCGGGCTGCTTCTGGGCTTTGCCGCCTCGCCGCCGCTGGCCGAACGCAACGGGCATGATCCGTTCTACTATGTCTATCGGCAGGCGTTTTTCGGTGGCATGGCCTTTGTCGCGATGATCCTGACCTCGATGCTGACGCCCACCATGGTGCGCCGGATCGGGGTGATGGGGTTTTTCGCGGCCTTCGCGGCGCTGGCGCTGCTGCCGGTTTTTGGCACCGATTTCGGGCAGGGCGCGACGCGGTGGTATTCGCTTGGCTTTGCCAGCGTGCAGCCCTCGGAATTTTTGAAACCTGTTTTCGTGATCTTCACCGCCTGGATGATCGCGGCCAGCCAGCAGATCGCCGGTCCGCCGGGCAAAACACTGTCATTGTTCGTGATGCTGATCATCGTGGGCTTTCTGGTGATGCAGCCCGATTACGGACAGGGCGCGCTGATCCTGTTTGCCTGGGCGGTGATCTACTTTGTGGCCGGTGCGCCGATCTGGATTCTCGGGGTTGTGGCGGCGCTGGTCTGTGCGGGCGGGGTCTTTGCCTATTCCGCATCCGAGCATGTGGCGCGGCGCATCGACGGGTTCCTGTCGCCCGAGGTCGACCCAAACACGCAGCTGGCCTTTGCGGCCAATGCCATCCGCGAGGGTGGGATCTTCGGCACCGGGTTGGGTGAAGGGTCGGTCAAGTGGACGCTGCCCGATGCGCATACGGATTTTATCATTGCCGTCGCGGCCGAGGAATACGGGCTGGTTCTGGTCCTGCTGATCATCGCTTTGTTCGCCACTGTGGCGATGCGCGCGTTTTTCCGGTTGATGAAGGAACGCGACCCGTTTACCCGGCTGGCCGGTGCGGGGATTGCGTCGATCTTTGCGTTGCAGTCGATCATCAATATGGGGGTGGCGGTGCGCCTGCTGCCCGCCAAGGGGATGACGCTGCCCTTCGTGTCCTATGGCGGATCGTCGCTGATTGCGACGGGGATCGCCGTTGGGATGCTTCTGTCTTTCACCCGGTCGCGTCCGCAGGGCGAGATCGGAGATATCCTTTTGAACCGGCACAGGTGAATCCATGTCAAACGGCCCCCTCTTGATCATCGCCGCAGGCGGAACGGGCGGGCATATGTTTCCCGCGCAGGCGTTGGCCGAGGTGATGATCCGCAAGGGTTTGCGGGTGCGGCTGTCGACCGATGCGCGCGGCGCGCGCTATGCGGGCGGCTTTCCCCATATGGTCGAGGTGCGGCAGGTGGTGTCGGCCACCTTTGCGCGGGGCGGGCTGCTGGCCAAGCTGGTAGCGCCGTTTCGCATTCTGGGCGGTATCGTGTCGGCCACCTTCGCCATGATGCGCGAAAAACCGGCTGTCGTCGTGGGCTTTGGCGGCTATCCGACCATCCCGGCGCTGGCAGCTGCCTGGATCACGCGCAGGCCCCGGATGATCCATGAACAGAACGGGGTTCTGGGCCGCGTAAACAAGCTGTTTGCAAAGCGCGTCGATGCGGTGGCCTGCGGCACATGGCCGACCGCTTTGCCCGCAGGTGTTGAGGGCATCCATACCGGCAACCCGGTGCGCGGTGCGGTGCTGGACCGGGCGGGGGCGGCCTATATCAGCCCCGGCGACTACCCCATGAGCCTGCTTGTCATCGGTGGCAGCCAGGGCGCGCGCATCTTGTCCGATGTGGTGCCCGCCGCCGTGGCGCTGTTGCCCGAAGATATCCGCCAATATGTGCGCGTCGCCCAACAAGCCCGGCCAGAGGATCAGGACCGCGTCATCGCCGCCTATTATGAGACCGGCGTGGGCTGCGAAGTGGAACCCTTCTTCCGCGACATTCCCCGCCGCCTGTCCGAGGCGCAGCTGGTCATCAGCCGCTCGGGCGCGTCTTCGGTCGCCGATATCTCGGTCATCGGGCGACCCTCGATCCTGATACCTTACGCCGCCGCCACCGCCGACCACCAGACCGCGAATGCGAAAGGGCTGGTCGATGCGGGCGCGGCGATCCGCATCCCTGAAAGCAAATTCACCCCTGAGGCGCTGGCCGAGGCGATTGCATCCGTGCTGAGCCAACCTGATGCCGCGCTGATGATGTCTCAGGCCGCGCTGTCGGTCGGCATGCCCAATGCGACCGAACTGCTGGTTGAATTGGTCGAAGATCTGGCCGGGCAAGACGCCACCGAAAAGGATACCGCATGAACGCTGCCGCCACCAAACTGCCCACCCAACTGGGCGCGATCCATTTCGTCGGGATCGGCGGCATCGGCATGTCGGGCATTGCCGAGGTGTTGCTGAACCATGGCTATGCGGTGCAGGGCTCTGACCTGAAGCCCTCGAAAATCACCGAGCGGCTGGAAGGCCTTGGCGCGCGCATTTTCATTGGCCAGAAGGCCGAGAACTTGGACAATGCCGAGGTCGTGGTGATCTCTTCCGCGATCAAACCCGGCAACCCGGAGCTTGACGCCGCCCGCGCCCAAGGCCTGCCGGTTGTTCGCCGGGCCGAGATGCTGGCCGAACTGATGCGCCTGCGATCGAACATCGCCGTGGCGGGGACGCATGGAAAAACCACCACCACGACCATGGTCGCGACGCTGCTGGATGCGGGCGGGGTCGATCCGACGGTGATCAATGGCGGCATCATCCACGCCTATGGGTCGAACGCCCGCGTGGGGCAGGGCGACTGGATGGTGGTGGAGGCCGATGAAAGCGACGGCAGCTTCAATCGCCTGCCCGCGACCATTGCCATCATCACCAATATCGACCCCGAGCATATGGAACATTGGGGTGATTTCGATGCGCTCAGGCAGGGCTTCCTCGATTTCGCGTCGAACATCCCGTTCTATGGGCTGGCCGTGTGCTGTACCGATCACCCCGAGGTGCAAAGCCTGGTGGGCAAGATCACCGACCGCCGCGTGGTCACCTATGGATTCAACGCGCAGGCCGATGTGCGGGCGGTAAACCTGACCTATAAGGCGGGCGTCGCGCATTTCGACATCCGGCTCGGGCATGAGGATCAGGTGATCGAAGGCTGCACCCTGCCGATGCCCGGCGACCACAATGTCTCCAACGCACTCGCCGCTGTCGCCGTGGCCCGCCATCTGGGCATGAAATCCGCTGAAATCCGAGAGGCGCTGGCCAATTTCAAGGGCGTCAACCGCCGCTTTACCAAGGTGGGGGAGGTTGGCGGTGTCACCATCATCGACGATTACGGCCACCATCCCGTTGAAATCGCCGCCGTCCTGAAGGCTGCGCGCCAGGCGACTGAGGGCCGGGTTATCGCCGTCCATCAGCCGCACCGCTACAGCCGTCTGCACTCGCTGTTCGAGGACTTCTGCACCTGCTTCAACGAGGCCGACGTGGTCGCCATCGCCGAGGTCTACGCGGCAGGCGAAGACCCCATCGAAGGCGCCACCCGCGACGGTCTGGTCGCAGGTCTGGTCGCCCACGGCCACCGCCACGCCCGCGCCATATTGAACGAGGATGATCTGGAACGCCTGGTCCGCGAACAAGCGCGTCCCGGCGATATGGTCGTCTGCCTTGGGGCCGGCACGATCAGCGCATGGGCCCACGGGCTGCCCGCGCGGTTGAAGGAAGGGTGACGACAGGCATCTGAATGGTCGAGATCGCGGATATCAGGGATGGGGAGAGTCTGACGGCGTGGCTCCAAGGCAAGCCGCGCAAACTAGCGGTCTTTGTAGCAGCGAGGTCACTAGCACGAATTCTACCTGCGTTCTTAGTTTGGTCGCTAGACGCAAGAAACCGAGACATCGACAGTAAAGACAATGAGCTTGCCGTGTGGCGAGCAATCTTGACGCTTCATATCTTGTCAGTTTCCGAACAGACAGCCGAACTCGTTCAGGCCGCAGGCGGTCTAACGACGGGGATAGGATATGTGAATGAGGCTACTATCCAAACCTGCGTGGCAGAAGCGGCGAAGGCAGCGCTTGCTCCTGTGTATGCAGAAGCAGCAGGCAATTGCGCATTCGCAGCGGCTAGACTTATTGCCACTCGCGAGTCTTTCCAGCGCGGAGCACTTGTTAAGCAAAGGGTGTTCGAACTGGCAGAGAAGGATTTTTGGGCTGACGTTGATCGGGACATTTCGCTCTTCAATCACCTTGAGAAAGAAAAGCTGCCACCGCTTTGGGGGCACGGGGAACTGCTCCATGATTCTACTCTCCAATGGGAACATTTAAAAGAAGCTCTGCTGGAAGCCACCTCTGAATATGACACCGGCTGGCAATTCTGGATCGACTGGTATGAGGCGCAGCTTTCCGGGGCGGACCAGAACTGGGAGATGCTGAAAGAGATCGTCCTGATCCCAGATGAGGATTGGAAGCAGGGCGCGACGCATGTGAATGCGATGATCGCGGGGATTGTTGCCAGCTACCGCGTTGAAGACGTCATAGCAGAAAACCCCTATGCGCATCGCATTGAGTATGACCAATCGCGCAAACGTCTCGTTTCCCATCCCATCGACACGCCTGATTTGGCGGGGATCATTGCGGCGATCGAGCAGGCCTTGGAAGATTTTCACAAACGATGCGTGAGGCTCGACGTCAACAGCAATATCGGGACCGCGATGCAATCCGCTTTAGATCTTCCAGCAACAGATTTGCAGCGTGATCTAAAACGTCATCAGAACGACGCAGCGATGCTATTCGAGAAACTGGAAGCGGCGCGGCGCGAGATGGACATGATTGCGAAGCAAGAAGCGTTTTCGAAGGAAGGAACTTTCCACCGATTAACGAATGATCTGGAGCGTCGGGCCGAAGACATCCTCTCGGCTGCCCCCGCCGTGCTTGAGATGGAACGCAATCGTGTTGCGGTGCAGGTCGCCCGTTATTCAGAAGAACAGCGACTCGTGGCCCTAAGGCTTTGCGCCGGGATGCATAATGATAGCGATGGCGTTCTGAAAGCCGGTGCCGCTCTGGCCGTTCAGATCATCCTTGATCCCGAAAGCTCAGATATCGAACGGCGCAATGCCTGGTACTTCTTGAAGGCCGCAGGCTCTCGCGGTGCCAAAGCGATGAAAACAGCGCAGGCTGAGCCATCGTCTCGGCAAGAGGCGAAGAGCTATCTGGAAAGGGCGGCCAAGGCTGGAGAGCATTTGTCCAAGATCGACAAAGGTGTTGACGCTATCCAGGAGATGGGTGGCGAAGGATCAGATTGGGTTACGGAGATCTATACTCAAGTCGCTTCGGGTAACTTGTTTGGTTGGGGAGGCACCCCATGACGATCTCGCTCACTCTGGCCTGTGTCTGGGTTGTGGCGGCGGCCATTGTCGCCTTTTTGCCGATGCGGATGCAGTATGTGCCGGGGCTGACACTGCTCATCCTGGCGGCCCCGCTGCTCATTTATATCGGTATTCAGCATTCGTTTTGGGTGGTTCTTCTGGCGCTGGCGGGGCTGGTGTCGATGTTTCGCCGTCCGCTCTGGTTTCTGGGGCGGCGTTTGGTGGGACGTCTGAGAGAAGGAGGAACATAGTGCCACTTTCCCTGACATTGGCGAGCCTTTGGGGGCTGACCGCCTGCCTTCTAGGCCTGACCCCGAGCCGGTATCACTGGCCCGCGGCCATCGTTTTGATCGCGACAGGCATTCCGCTTCTGGGATATGTTACCATACAGGTCGGCCCCTGGTGGGGGTTGGCCCTGCTGGCGGCGGGCGTTTCTGTCCTGCGCTGGCCGGTTTTTTACGCGGGGCGCTGGCTGCGCCGTCGATTTTTGCAAGGATAGATTTATGAACCCAGAAGCTGTGGTTGCCATTGTCGGAGGGCTGGTTGTCGGATCGGGCATTGGTTTTGGTCTGGGCCGCTATGCGGGCGGGGGCTGGTTGCTGGCGTTCTGCCTGATCCTGGGGGCTGTTGCCCTGGGCCTGTTCAGCAGCCCGGTGCTGGAGGCCATCGGCATCCCGCGTGACGGGTTCAACCATCTGGGCTATTTCGCCGTCAGTATGCTGATCCTGATGCCAGCGCTGGCCGGGGCGGTTGTCTTTGGCGGCATCGGGTTGTGGCGCGCGTCTTTGGCGCGTGAGGACGGCTGAGATGGAGCCACAGGTCTGGGCCGTATCCGCCGTTTGCGTCCTGCTTGGGGGGGGAATCGGTTGGGGGATCGGGCGGTTTTTATCGCGGCAATTGCTGATCCTGATCTGGTTGGTGCTGGGGCTGGGTCTGGCGTGGTGCCTCTATCCTGTGTTGGAGAACTGGCTTGGGCTTCCGCATGGCGGGTGGGACGGGGTGGTGCGCGTGGTGATGGCGGTGATGTTCGTGGGGCCGAGTTTCGTGGCCTCTCTGCTTGGCGGCTGGCTTGGTTTGCGGCAAAAGGCGCGGAGCCTTGCGGAGTAACCGATGACCCTGACCTTGCCCCCGGTGCGCGGCACCCTGACCCTCGACCGATCTTTGGCGGAGCTGACATGGCTGCGGGTTGGCGGACCTGCGGATGCGCTGTTTCAGCCTGCGGATGTGGCGGATCTGGCTGATTTCCTGTCCGCGCTGGACCCGTCCGTGCCGGTCTTTCCCATGGGTGTGGGGTCGAATTTGATCGTACGCGATGGCGGGTTGCGGGCGGTGGTGATCCGGCTGGGGCGTGGCTTTAACGGGATCGAGACGGGGCAGGGGACAGTGACCGCAGGCGCCGCGGCGCTTGACGCACATGTGGCGCGCAAGGCGGCGGCGGCGGGGCTGGACCTGACCTTTCTGCGCACCATTCCGGGCAGCATCGGCGGCGCGTTGCGGATGAATGCCGGCTGCTATGGCAGCTATGTCGCTGATCATTTCCTGTCGGCAGAGGCGGTGCTGCGCGATGGCGCCCGCGTGACGCTGGCCCCGGACGATATCCGGTTTCAATACCGCCAGACAGATCTGCCCGAGGGCGCGGTGATCACGTCGGTCACCTTTCGCGCAAGGGACGGCGACCCCGAGTCGCTGGAGGCACGCATGGCGGACCAACTGGCCAAGCGCGATGCGACGCAGCCCACCAAGGACCGCAGCGCCGGGTCAACCTTCCGCAACCCGGCCGGGTTTTCCAGCACGGGCCGCGCCGATGATGTCCATGACCTGAAAGCCTGGAAGGTGATCGACGAGGCGGGAATGCGCGGGGCCCGGCGGGGTGGCGCGCAAATGTCGGAGAAACACAGCAACTTTCTGCTCAATGCAGGGGGGGCGACGGCCGATGACCTTGAGTCGCTTGGCGAGGAGGTTCGAAAAAGGGTTTTCCAAAACAGCGGAATAGAGCTAGTATGGGAAATCATGCGCGTCGGTGAACCGGCGGCGGGTGACAAGCCGGAATAACCGGCATCTGCCGGGCGACCGGCGACAATAATGATAAGCCAGACGGGTACATAAGCCCGCGGCATGAATGAGGCACAGGTGGCGGATAGTTCGGGCAGAGCACTCCCCACAGTTGCGGTTTTGATGGGCGGGCTCTCGGCAGAGCGTGAGGTCAGCCTATCGTCCGGCAAGGAATGCGTGACCGCGCTGAGGGATGAAGGATTCACGGTGATCGAGGTCGATGCGGGCCTTGATCTGGCCGCCCGGCTTGCCGAGATCAAACCAGACGTCGTGTTCAATGCGCTTCATGGCCGGTGGGGCGAGGATGGCTGTGTGCAAGGCATTCTGGAATGGATGCGGCTGCCCTATACCCATTCGGGTGTGCTCGCCTCGGCCCTTGCGATGGACAAGCAGCGGTCGAAGGATGCGTTCCGGGCAGCAGGCATTCCGGTGATGGAAAGCGTGATCGCGCCGAAATCCGAGATCATGGCCGCCCATGTGATGACCCCGCCCTATGTGGTGAAGCCCAACAACGAAGGTTCGTCGGTCGGCGTCTATATCGTGCACGAGGCCGCGAACGGCCCGCCCGCGCTGTCCGAAGACATGCCCGACATGCTGATGGTCGAAACCTATGCGCCGGGGCGGGAACTGACCGTCACGGTGATGGGCGACCGGGCCCTGACGGTGACCGAGATCTTTACCGATGGCTGGTATGACTACCACGCCAAATATTCCGTCGGCGGATCGCGCCACGAGATGCCCGCCGCCGTGCCGCAGGATGTGTTCGATGCCTGCATGGAGCAGGCCCTGACCGCGCATAATGCACTTGGCTGCAAGGGTGTCAGCCGTGCCGATTTCCGGTGGGATGACACGCGTGGCCTTGATGGGCTGATCATGCTGGAGGTCAACACGCAGCCGGGCATGACGCCCACGTCACTGTCGCCCGAACAGGGCGAACATTGCGGCATCAGCTTTGGCCGGATGTGCGCCTGGATGGTGGAGGACGCGTCATGCGACAGATAATCCGCCGCCGGGGTGATGTGCCGCGCGACCCCGCGCCGTCGCGCTGGTCCTACCGCGCGCAGCGGTTGTGGCTGACGCCGCTGTTTCGGTCGGTGTTGCGCGTTGGCATCCCGGCCTTCCTGATCGTGGGGGCGGTTGGGCTCTATGCTTCGGATCCGTCAAATATTCAGCGCTTGCAGGACAATGTCGCCGAGATTCGCCGGTCAGTGCAGGATCGGCCTGAATTTCGCGTCAGTCTGATGGCAATTGAAGGCGCGACGCCGGTTCTGGCCGAGGAAATCCGCGCGACACTGGCCTTGGATTTTCCGACATCCTCTTTCGATCTCGACCTGCCGCGCCTGCGCGAACGGGTCGAGGAGATCCGTGCCGTCGAAATGGCTGAGCTGCGGGTTCGGTCCGGCGGCGAGCTGGCGGTTTTCGTGACCGAACGCCGCCCGGCCATGGTCTGGCAGGCGCGCGAGGGGCTGTGGGTGATTGACGCCAGCGGCGCACGGGTCGCGCCCCTGCTGGCGCGGCCGCAACTGGCGGATCTGCCGGTGATTTCAGGCGATGGCGCCAATGAGGCCGCTGCCGAGGCGATGGCCCTGTTCGCGGTGGCCGGTCAGCTTGGCGACCGGTTGCGCGGGTTGGTGCGCATGGGCGAACGCCGGTGGGATGTGGTGCTGGACGACGGGCCGCGCATCCAGCTGCCGATGGATCGTCCGGTGCGCGCATTGGAAGAGGTGCTGGCCTTGCATGATGCACAGGAACTTTTGGATCGGGACGTGGCGCGCGTGGATATGCGCGATGGCACGCGGACGGTCTTGCAACTGACCCCGCAGGCATTGGCGGAACTGCGCCGTATGCGGGCGACGGATATCACGGGAGAGCGGAACGGATGAGTATGCTGTATCACTCGCAGCGGGCCATGCGCGCCAAACGCCAAGAGGCGATGCGCAGGGGTGTCATCGCTATTCTGGACATCGGCAGCTACAAGACATCTTGCCTTGTGCTGCGCTTTGACAGCTCGGACGAGCTGCGCCCCACGGAAGGGGTGGGCGCGATGGCTGGTCAGTCCAGTTTCCGGGTCATCGGGGCTGCGACCACCCGATCACGCGGCGTGAGGTTTGGCGAGATCGACACCGTTCAGGAAACCGAGCGCGCCATTCGCACCGCCGTACAGGCGGCGCAGAAGATGGCCAATATGCGCGTCGATCATGTGATCGTCAGCTTTTCCGGCGCACGGCCCCGGTCCTATGGGCTGGTGGGGGAAACCAGTTTGCAGACCGGCACTGTCGAGGAATGCGATGTCGCCCGCGCCCTGGCCGCCTGCGACCTGCCCGATATCGGTGAAGGCCGCGAGGTTCTGCACGCGCAGCCGGTGAATTTCGCGCTGGACCACCGGTCGGGCCTGAAGGATCCGCGCGGCCATGTGGGCAACCGGCTGTCGGCGGATATGCATATGCTGACCATCGACGCCCATGCGATCGAAACGTTGTTGCATTGCGTCAAGCGTTGCGATCTGGAATTGGCGGGCGTCGCGTCTTCGCCTTATGTGGCGGGCGTGTCGAGCCTGGTGGAGGATGAACAGGAACTGGGCGCGGCTTGTGTCGATCTGGGCGGCGGCACCACGGGCGTGTCGATCTTTATCAAGAAGCACATGATCTATACGGATACGGTCCGCATGGGCGGCGATCACGTCACCAGCGATATCAGCCAGGGGCTGCAAATCCCCGCCGGTGACGCGGAACGGATCAAGACCCGCTTCGGCGGGCTGGTCGCCACTGGTATGGACGACCGCGAACGGATCGAGCTGGAAAGCGATACCGGCGATTGGGAACATGACCGGCGGTCTATCAGCCGGGCCGAGCTGATCGGCGTAATGCGCCCGCGGGTCGAGGAAATCCTGGAAGAGGTGCGCGCCATTCTGGAGGATGCGGGCTTTGACCATCTTCCTTCGCAGCGCATTGTTTTGACGGGCGGCGGCAGCCAGATCCCGGGGCTTGACCAGCTGGCCAGCCGTATCCTGGGCAATCAGGTGCGCCTTGGCCGCCCGCTGCGTGTACAGGGCCTGCCGCAATCGGCCTGCGGCCCGGCCTTTTCGGCCTGTGTGGGCCTGGCGCTGTTCGCGGCCTACCCGCAGGATGAATGGTGGGATTTCGAGGTGCCCGCCGACAGATACCCCGCCCGGTCACTGCGCCGCGCGGTGAAATGGTTCCGCGACAACTGGTGATCCGCGGGCACTGACGGCACGATCCGCCCCTGCACAGATGGTGTGGGGCCGGTTTTCTGACGCTAGATGCGGGGGCAACGGGCAAAATCCCGCCAATGCGCCAGGTTTTTGCCCCATATTTCGCGGTATTCGGCCAGTTTTTGCGTGACGCCCTGTGGCGAACGCGTTAGGATTCATTCCAAACAAGGCAGAAACCGGCCATCCGGCACAAGATCGGGGCCACCAAACAAGAACCACAGGCGGACTTTCAAATGACCCTGAATTTGACCATGCCGGATCAACCGGACCTGAAGCCGCGCATCACCGTGTTTGGCGTTGGCGGGGCGGGCGGCAATGCCGTCAACAACATGATCGACAAATCCCTGGATGGCTGCGAATTCGTGGTCGCCAACACAGATGCGCAAGCCCTGCAACATGCCAAGGCGACCGCCCGCATCCAGATGGGCGCGAAGGTGACCGAGGGGCTCGGTGCCGGGGCCCGGCCCGCCGTCGGCGCGTCTGCGGCTGAGGAAAGCATCGAAACCATCGTGGATCACCTGGTCGGCGCGCATATGTGCTTTATCACCGCCGGGATGGGCGGTGGCACCGGTACCGGCGCGGCCCCGATCATTGCCCAGGCCGCTCGCGAATTGGGCGTGCTGACCGTGGGCGTGGTGACCAAGCCCTTCCAGTTCGAAGGCGCCAAGCGGATGCGCCAGGCCGATGAGGGCATCGAAGCCCTGCAAAAGGTCGTCGATACGCTGATCATCATTCCCAACCAGAACCTGTTCCGGCTGGCCAATGAAAAGACCACCTTCACCGAGGCCTTCGCGCTGGCAGACGATGTTCTGTATCAGGGCGTCAAGGGCGTGACCGATCTGATGGTGCGCCCGGGTCTGATCAACCTCGACTTTGCCGACGTGCGTGCGGTGATGAACGAGATGGGCAAAGCGATGATGGGCACCGGCGAAGGCGAGGGCGAGGATCGCGCTGTTCAGGCCGCGGAACGCGCCATTGCCAACCCGCTTCTGGATGAAATCAGCCTTAAAGGCGCCCGTGGCGTGCTGATCAACATCACCGGCGGCTATGACCTGACGTTGTTTGAACTGGACGAAGCCGCCAATCGCATCCGGGAAGAAGTGGACCCGGAGGCAAATATCATCGTCGGGTCCACGCTGGATGTGGAAATGGAAGGCAAGATGCGTGTCAGCGTCGTGGCGACCGGGATCGACGCGATCGAAGGGCAGCAGGATATACCGGCCCCGATGCGTCGCCTGCATACGGAATCGGTCGCGATGTCGGGTCGGTCTTCGGCGGCTGCCGCTGCCGCGCCGATGATGCTGGAAGAAGAGATCGAAGAGGAGCAGCCCGCCGCTACGGAGCCGAGCCTGTTCACCCGCTTTGACGCCGAAACCGCGCATGAGCAGGCCGAAGATCTGTTCGAAGAGGACGAGATCCCGGCCCCCGCCTATACGCCGCAAGTGGCCGAGGCCCCGGCCCCGCGCCCGCAGCCCCGTGTTGCGGCCGAGCCGGTGGAAGAGGACTATGTCGCCCCGCGTGCCAATACTGGCCACCCGACACCGGAAACGCTGGCGCGTCTGCGCGATGCCATTGCCAAGGACCGGGGCAATGCCCCCCGCGCGGCCACGTCACCAGCCCCCGAGGCCGAGGATCAAGGCAAGTCGCGCTTCGGCATCAACTCGCTGATCAACCGCATGACCGGCCATGGCGAAGAAGCCCCGGTGGCAACGCAGCGCCGTCAGCCGAGTATGCAAAGCCGCAGCCATCACGAGGATGAGCAGGTCGACCCCGAACAGGATCGGATCGAGATTCCGGCCTTCCTGCGGCGTCAGGCGAATTGAGAACGCTACACATTGTGATAGAAACGGCCGTCCCAAGGGGCGGCCGTTTTTCTTTTGTATTCAAGAAATTGAGGGGATATCCACAGGGTGGTGGCGAAAATTTGCCGACATATTTCCGCTTTGTTGCAGCGAGTCACAATCCTTGAATTGTTAATCACATGGGCGCAGAGTAAGCCCTTGTTCACGCAAATGGTCGGGACATGTCCGTTTGCCGAGGGGATCGTTCAGGCGCCATGGGATGTGGCCGGATCGCCCCTGACCTGGGACAGACAGCGGAGCGCGCCTTGCAGGCCACCATCAGATCAGCCGTACAGTTCAAAGGCATCGGGCTTCACTCCGGGCGCCCTGTGCGCATGACGGTGCACCCCGCGGCGGCCTCTTTCGGCATTTGGTTTCGCCGCACCGATGTGACCGGCACCGACAATATGATTCCGGCGCGTTATGATGCGGTTCCGCAAAGCCAGCTATGCACGATCCTGCGCAACGAGGCCGGGGTCGAGGTGTCGACTGTGGAACATCTGATGGCCGCGTTGGTGGGGTGTGGCGTTCACAATGCGTTGATCGAGATCGAGGGACCGGAAGTGCCGATCCTGGACGGGTCCTCGGCGCAGTTCGTGCGCGGGATTCTGTCGCGCGGTGTGCAGGGCCAGGGCAGCGCGATCAATGCGATCGAGATTTTGAAGGAAGTCAGCGTCGAACAGGGCCAGGCCCGCGCCACGCTGCGTCCGTCGACCCGGATGAAAATGCGTTTCGACATCGAATTTCCCGATGCCGCGATTGGCCGTCAGACCCGCGAGATCGACCTGAGCAACGGTCATTTCGTGCGCGAACTGTGTGACAGCCGCACCTTCTGCCGTCAGGCGGATGTGGATTTCATGCAAGCCAATGGTTTGGCGCTTGGCGGTGTGCCTGGTGAAAATGCCGTGGTCGTCGATGGCAATGATGTGATCAGCCCCGGCGGGCTGCGGCACGAAGACGAACCTGTCCGCCACAAAATGCTGGATGCGCTTGGCGATCTGGCCTTGGCGGGTGCCCCGGTTCTGGGGGAATACGAAGGCATTCGCGCGGGTCACATGTTGACCAATCAGTTGCTGCGCAAGCTTTTCTCGACCCCCGGCAGCTGGCGCATGGTGGAATGTTCCGCCGATCAGGCGGCGCAACTTCCCGGGGTCGATCTGCACCCCGAAGACCTGTCCGCCGTTGCGTGAAATGCGCAAGGGTGAATTCAGGCGTTTTGCCCTCAGAATTAATGTGCTAGGACCAAGGGCAGAGAGGGCAGGCAGTCAAGCCTGCCGCAAGTGACGCATGAGGTTTCGGGCAATGGCACGGGGGCGGGGATTGCTGAGATCAGGGTTGAAAGCGAGCGTGGCACTGTGTCTGGTGTTGTCGCTTTCGGCGTGCGCCGGATGGCGGGATCGCAACAATGAAACACCGCTAGAGGAACTGGACGCGCAGCCGATTTTCCAGCAGGCCGAGGCCGAGATGGAAGCGGGCAATCCCGACGATGCCGCCGTCCTGTTCCTGGAAGTGGAACGGCTGCACCCCTATTCGGACTGGGCCCGCCGCGCGCTGATCATGGCCACCTATGCCTATCATCAGGACCGAGACTATGAAAACAGCCGCGCCACAGCGCAGCGGTTCCTCGATTTCTACCCGGCCGATGAAGATGCCGCCTATGCCCAGTATCTGCTGGCGCTGTCCTATTACGATCAGATTGATCAGGTGGGCCGCGACCAGGGCCTGACCTATCAGGCGCTGCAGGCGCTGCGGGTGGTGATTGAACGCTATCCCGACAGCGAATATGCCGCCTCTGCGATCTTGAAATTCGATGTGGCCTTCGATCATCTGGCGGGCAAGGAAATGGAAATCGGGCGCTATTATCTGCGCCGCGAAAACTATACCGCTGCCATCAACCGGTTCCGCGTGGTGGTGGAACAGTTCCAGACCACCAGCCATACGCCCGAAGCGCTGCTGCGTCTGGTTGAGGCCTATCTGGCGCTTGGCCTGCCGAACGAAGCACAGACCGCCGGGGCGATTCTGGGCCACAACTTCCAGGCCTCGCCCTTCTATGACGACGCCTTCCGCCTGCTCAACGATCAGGAGCTGTCGCCGGAAGCCGCCGGAGAAGGCTGGCTGCGCGAGATCTGGCAGCAGACGGTGCGCGGGGAATGGCTCTGACGCTCAATGGGCCGTGAGGGCAGAGATGCTGCGCAATCTCGACATTCGTGACATGTTGATCATCGACCGGCTGGAGCTGAGCTTTCAGCCGGGTCTGAATGTGTTGACCGGGGAAACCGGGGCGGGCAAGTCGATTTTGCTCGACTCGCTTGGCTTTGTTCTGGGCTGGCGGGGTCGGGCCGATCTGGTGCGCGCAGGCGCCGAACAGGGCGAGGTTGAGGCGGTCTTTGACCTGCCCGGCGGCCACGGCGCCCATGCGGTGCTGGCAGAGGCGGGTTTGCCCGGGGGCGAGGAATTGATCCTGCGCCGGGTGAACACCGCACAGGGACGCAAGACAGCCTGGGTCAATGACCGGCGTGTGTCGGGCGAGGTGCTGCGGGCGCTGTCTGACACGCTGGTGGAACTGCACGGGCAGGGCGATGACCGGGGCTTGCTGGACCCACGCGTACACCGCGACATGCTGGATGATTTCGGCGGGCTTGGAGCACAGCGCGATGAGGTGGCGGCACTGTGGCGCGCGGTGTCGGCCGCGGCCCGGGCGCTGGCCGCAGCCGAGGCAGAGGCGGCAGAGCTGAAAGCCGAGGAGGAGTTCCTACGCCATGCGGTGGCGGAGCTGGACAAGCTCGACCCGCACCCGGGCGAGGAAGAGACGCTGGATGCACGCCGCCGCCTGATGCAGGGGGCCGAAAAGATGCGGTCCGACGTGGCGCGGGCGCTGGAGGCGCTTGGCAGTCAGGGCGGCGAAGGCGCGTTGTCGGATGCGCTGCGCTGGCTCGACGGGTTGTCGGACAAGGCCGAGGGCGGGCTGGAAGCGCCGCTTGCCGCGCTGGAACGCGCCCTGGTGGAACTGGGCGAGGCACAGGCGGGGGTGGAGGCGTTTGCGGATCGGCTGAGCTTCAACCCGGCGGAACTGGAAGAGACGGAAGAGCGGCTTTTTGCGCTGCGCGCCTTGGCCCGCAAGCATGGCGTGGCCCCGGATGATCTGGGCGGGTTCGCTGATGACCTGCGCGG
>Ga0213841_1000890_pt1 | contig 20575 bp, 20 predicted proteins | sample SWPATP23_FD_160125 | JGI IMG/M metagenome (GOLD analysis project Ga0213841, IMG submission 160125) | Coastal seawater microbial communities from Marineland, Florida, United States - SWPA TP2 #3 | ecosystem: Environmental > Aquatic > Marine > Coastal | place: USA: Florida | collected 2016-08-14 | reverse complement strand
GGGCGTGGCCCCCCTTGGCCGCGTGCCTGCAATCGGGCGGATGGTGACCTCGCCGCCGAAAACCCGCACGAGGATCTCGGGGCTGGCGCCGATCACCTGGAAGCCGTCGAAGTTGAAGAAGAACATGAAGGGCGAGGGGTTCGTCCGGCGCAACGCCCGATACAGCGAGAAGGGCGGTTCGCGGAAATCCTGTGTCCAGCGCTGCGAAGGCACGACCTGAAAGATATCGCCCGCGCGGATATAGTCCTTGGCGGTCTCGACAGCCTGGAAATATTCGGCCTTGGAGAAATTCGACACAGGCTCGGCCACCGGGTGTGCTTCGCCCATTTCCCGGGCGGCGGCGGTTGGCGCGCGTTCCAGATCGCGCACCGCGTCCATCACCCGTTCGGCGGCCTGCGCATAGGCCGCGCGTGCCGACAGGCCGCTGCCGATCCAGGCGGGGGACACCACGGTGACCTCGCCCTTGACCCCATCCAGCACCGCAACGACAGACGGGCGCATGAGGATGGCATCAGGCAGCCCGAGCGGATCGGGGTTCACGTCCGGCAGATGTTCCACCAGCCGGATCATGTCATAGCCGAGGTAGCCAAACAGCCCCGCCGCTGCGGCGGGCAGGTCATCGGGGATGTCTATCGCGCTTTCGGCCAATAGAGCCCGGATCGCCTGCAAGGGTGGTTCGCTACAGGCATCGAACGCGTCACGGTCATAGCGTGCGGCGCGGTTCAGGCGGCTGGTTTCGCCCCGGCATTCCCAGATCAGATCCGGTTTCATGCCGATGATCGAATAGCGCCCGCGCACCTCGCCTCCGGTCACGGATTCAAGGATGAAGCTGTCCTTGCCCGCATCGGCAAGTTTCATCATGACCGAAACAGGCGTGTCCAGATCGGCGGCCAGCCGGGTGTAGACCAGCTGGTTCTTGCCCTGGGACCAGCCCTGGTCAAATGCCTCGAATGACGGGGTCAGTGCCATGGTGCCTCAGGGGAATTGCGCGTTGACGGCGTTGATCACATTGGGGTCGAGCGAGATCCCGATCTCGGCTTCCAGCGCCTGACCGAAGGCCTCGAACACATCGGCCGAGATCGAGTTGGCGATTTGCGCCCCGAACAGCCCTTGCAGTGCCGCCACCTCCGGTGAACCGCGGGTGCCCTGGTTGATGCTGTCCAGTCGGGCGATATAAGCCGCGCGGGCACCGGGGATCACCACCATGTCGCCGGGGGCGTTCAACTGAAACACCTGCGGCACCAACGTCGGCGGTGCGTCGGGGATGAAATCCTGCCGGCGGATCTGGTCTTCGGTGCTGAGAGACAGGCCCTGATCCTCAAGGTTTCCGGTCAGCGCCAGATTGGCGAGGATCGCGTTGGCGCGGTCTTCCAGCCGGATGCGCAGTTGCGTGGCGCGCCAGGCGGCGGCGACCTCGTCCTCGATCTCGTCCAGCGGTGGGATGGCGGGGGGCACGATCGCATCCAGGCGCAGGGCGAACTGGCCACCATCCGACAGCGGCAGCAGCTCGGGGAAGTCGCCATCCTGCGCGGCTGCGGCGGCCTGGGCAAAGCTGTCATAGGCGGCGATGCCCTGATCCATACCGTCGAACCAGTCGATGGTGGCGAACTGCAGCTCGGTCTCGGCCTCCAGCTCTTCCAGCGTTGCGCCACCGGCCAGCAGATCGTCAAGGTCTTCCACCATGTCGTCGATCACCCGCCGGGCGGCTTCTTCCGCCAGTTCGGTGCGCAGGTCTTGGGCAGCCTCTTCATAGGGCACTTCGCTGGCGTCCAGAACCGCGTTGATGCGGAACAGGGCCGGGCCAAAGCGGCTTTCCAGCGGGCCGATGATTTCGCTTTCGGTATCGGCAAAGATCACCTCGGCCGCCGCATCCGACAGATCGCCCGGCGCAGTTTCGCCAAGGTCCACATCGTCCAGCGTCAGGCCCCGGTCTTCGACCAGTGTGTCATAATCCGTGTCTCCGGCATCCAGCGCGGCGCGGGCGGCATCGGCCTCTTCCTGGGTCGGGAAGACCAGCCGTTCCAGCAGGCGGCGTTCGGGCTGAACATATTCGGCGATCCGTTCGTCATAGAGCGCGCGGATGGCCACCGGATCGACCTCGACCGTGTCCATGATCATGTCGGGTGTGATCCACGCATAAGAGATCGAGCGCAGTTCAGGCCGTTCAAACCGCTGGCCGTTTTCGTCGTAATAGGTCTGCAAATCCTCGGGCGTGGCGGCGGCCAGACCGGCGGTCAGGTCGGTTTCGGTCACACGCGCCAGCGTGAAGCTGCGGGTTTCAGTCTGGAAGGCGACCATGATTTCGGTGAACGCATCGGGCGTGGACAAGCCGCCGATGACGGCCGCCTGCAGGATCGAGCGGGAAACGTCATCGCGGATGGTTTCCTCGAATTCCTCTACGCTATAGCCCGCTTGGCTCAGCGCCAGTTCATAGCCTGCGCGGTCGAAATTGCCGTCGATGCCCTGGAAGGTAGAGGTCGTGGTGATCTGGCGCGCAACCTCTTCGTCGCCGACCGACAAGGTCATTTCGCCAGCCTCGTGGGTCAGGGCGGCGCGGGCAACGAGACCTTCCAGAATGGCGCGGTCCAAACCGGCGGCACGCAGCGCCGAGAGCGACTGATAGGGGCCGCCTTCAGCCGATTGGGCGCGCAGTTCCGCCTGAATGGCGCGGGCATAGGCATTGGCCGAGATCGAGGCATTGCCAACCGATCCGACCTGAATGGCCGAGCCGCCGAAGCTGCCGATGCCAAAGCCCGCAAGCCCCACCATCAGAAGGGCGAGAATGGCCCAGACGAAATAGTCCGAAAGCTTCCGTTTGCCTGCGCGTCGTGCCATGCCGGATGTCTCCCTTGATCTGGCTCTGAAGCGCAGGTTTAGGGGGTCATGGCAGGGGGGGCAAGGGGCTCAGAGGGAAAGCTGGGAAAGTCGGTGCCCAACTTCGGCCAAACCGGCGGCATCCGCGTTGGCAAAGGCGATGCGCAGGGTGGTTTCGGCCTGACCCGATCCGCCCTGTTCGCGTAGCGGGCCGAACATGGTGCCGGGCAGCGTCAGAAGGCCCGCCTTCGACACCATCGCCTTGGCCACATCGTCTGATCGCATCTCGAACGGATGGCGCACATAGGCGAAATAGGCCCCGCATCCCAGCAGTTCCCAGCCAGAGAGCCGCTGAAAGGCGGTTTCCATCGCGGCACGGCGGTTCAGGATCTCTAGCCGTTCGCCCGCCAGCCACTCGCCCAGGTTCTGCATCCCCCAAAGCGCGCCGATCTGGCCAACCTGGCTGGGGCAGATGGCGACCGTATCAAGGAATTTCTCCACCTCGAACAGCCGTTCGGGGCTGGCGACGATGGCACCGACGCGGTGGCCGGTCAGGCGGTAGGATTTGGAGAAGGAATAAAGCTGGATCAGCGTGTCGTCCCAGTCGGGATCGGTGAACAGATCATGAGGGGCGCCCTCAACCGAGTGGAAATCGCGATAGGTCTCATCCACGATCAGCGCGATCTTGCGGCGGCGGCAGAGGTCGCGGAAGGCCGCCATAATTTCGGCCGGGTATTCCACCCCGCCCGGGTTGTTGGGCGAAATCAGCACGATGGCGCGGGTGCGGTCGGTGATCAGCGCCTCGGCTGCGTCCGGGTCAGGGATCAGGCTTTCGCCGGTGGCCAGCAACTGCGCCTCGACCCCGGTCATGTCCAGCCACATCTTGTGGTTGAAATAGTAAGGTGTGGGCAGGATCACCCCGTCGCCTTCGCCCGCCAGCGTCGCCATGACCGCGCAGAACGCCTGATTGCAGCCCGAGGTGATCGCCACCTGATCTGGCCGCACCGTGCCGCCATACCCGCCGGTCCATTGCGCGGCCAGTTCGGCGCGCAGCTCGGGGCGGCCCAGGACCGGGCCGTAAAGATGGCTGTCGGCCTGGGTCAGCAGCGCCTCGGCCATGGCCCTGCGCAAGCCCTCGGGCGGGGGATCGACGGGCGCGGCCTGGCTGAGGTTGATCAGCGGCCGGTCGGCGGGGAAGGTGACCCCGTCGATCCAGCGCCGCGCCTCCATGACGGGGGGCGGGAAGGTGGCCGCGAATCTGGGGTTCAGCACAGGCATGGCGCGCCTCGTCGGGTCAGGGCAGGGGGATCAGAACGGAATCTCATCATCCATATCGCTGCGGCCACCGCCGCCGCCGCCGCCGCCACCGGAGCCAGACCCGCCGCCGAAGCCGCCGCCGTCGCGATCATCGGGGTAGCCACCGCCGCCACCGCCATAGCCGCCGCCCTGACCGCCACCGCCGTAGCCACCACCGCCGCCGCCTTCGCTACGGCCGTCGAGCATCACCAGCGTTCCACCGAACCCTTGCAACACAACCTCGGTCGAATAGCGGTCCTGACCGGACTGATCCTGCCATTTGCGGGTTTGCAGTTGGCCCTCGATATAGACCTTGGAGCCTTTGCGCAGGTACTGTTCGGCCACGCGGACCAGACCTTCCTGGAAGATGGCGACGCTGTGCCATTCGGTCTTTTCGCGGCGTTCGCCGGTATTGCGGTCTTTCCAGGTTTCGCTGGTGGCGATGCGCAGGTTGCACACCTTTCCGCCATTCTGGAAGGATCGGACTTCTGGGTCGCGCCCCAGATTGCCAATCAGAATGACCTTGTTCACGGATCCAGCCATGATTTCTCCCCGTCTTTTGATTCAGTCGCACCTTAGAACATCGCAACATGGTTAAGGCAACATGGTTAAGGAAGGCCAAATGGGCGGGGGATTGCCGGTTCTTGCAGCTGCTTCTGGAAATGACCCGCGTTTTCCGTATATTGCAGGGCGTTGACGCAAAGAGGTTTTGGATGACCGCAATACGTGTTTGGATCATTCCGGCAATTATCGTCGGCATGGCGGCAGGATCGGGGGCAGACCCGGTGCAGGCGCAGGGGGTGAGTTCCGACCGGCTCAGCCGGTTCAACGAACAGCTCGACCTGCTGGATACCCGCGCCTCTACGCAATATGAATTCTCTGACCGGCTGCGCCCCGACAGCGCGGTGACCGAGACCATTCCCTATTACACCGGCAGCTATAATGGCCCCTGGTTGGAAGTGGCCCGCGCCGCCGCGCGCCGTCACGGCGTCCCAGAGGATCTGTTCCTGCGCCTGGTGCAGCAGGAAAGCGGCTGGGACCTTGACGCGCTCAGCCATGCGGGGGCGATCGGGTTGGCGCAGCTGATGCCCGATACCGCCGCGCGGCTTGGGGTCGATCCGCATGACGCGAATGAAAACCTGGATGGGGGCGCGCGCTATCTGGCACAGCAGTTCCGCCGGTTTGGCAATTGGCGGCTTGCGCTGGCGGCCTATAATGCGGGCCCCGAGGCGGTGGTGACCCATGACGGGGTGCCGCCCTATGCGGAAACGCAGAACTATGTCCGGGCGATCTTGGGCGCATGATTATCGCCATTGTCCGCATCCCGTTGCCCGGGCCGAAGCGCCCGCATGATCTGGTGACCGCGCAATCGCTGGAAGCCACAAAGATCTTTCGGGACGTTCCGGGGCTGCGCCGCAAGTATTTCCTGAATGCCGAGGCGGGCGGCGGCGGTGTCTATGAGTTTGACAGCCACGAGGCCGCTCAAGCGTGGTTCCACGATGGTTGGGCAGACTGGATGGAGGGCCGCTTTGGCGTGCGCCCCACGCTGGAGCTGTTCGATTGCCCCGTGATGCTGGACAATGACCGACCTCCTGAAACTTCGGTTCTGACATAGGCTACGATTTGCAGTTTGCGTCTCTTTGATGAGACAGAACATCACAGATGTGGTCCCGCGATCAATCGGCAGCGGGCCAATCCTCATCGACGGTCCGTCGCGGGTTTCGAAACGGAAATCCCTCTGCCAGATGGACACGGTGGCCAGTTTCCAGGGCCCGAGGGGTGATCAGGAACTGGATGATACTCCATAAACTCGAGTGGCCCCGGTCCTCCGTTGAACACAGAACGCCGAAAGCGGCATATTGTGTCCGGCGAGATCGGAGGTTAACGACATGAAGTCCAGCCCGACGACAGCTTGGATCCGTCGCTGAGCTGTCCGGGAAATCAGGACACCGTCACATGGCTTTTGCCGTGGTCAATCATCCGTCGTTACCCTTAACGCGCGCTGTCCCGATCTTCTTGGCAAAATATTCTCGCCGAAGGCGATCCTGGGCCGTCGCTCACGCGTCCGGTTCGATCAGGCCCAGACCGCGCAAATAGATGCCGATCCCGGCTTCCAGCAGTTCCTCGGGCGGGAAGGGGGCGTTGCCGCCCGGTTTGCCGCGGGCGAAGAGCTCCACCACCCCGTGGCTCATCGCCCAGATATGGGCGGAAAACATGCTGGCGGGGGGGCGTTTTTCCGGTGGGATGTGCTGCGACAGCGCCTCGGCGGCTTTTTCCAGGATCGACCGTGACCGGGCGGCGGCACTGGCCAGCCCCGGCGTGGCGTTCATCGGGACGCCACTTTCGAACATGGCCATGTAATGGCCGGGATATTTGCGGGCGAAGGCCAGATAGGCGCGCCCCGTGGCCTCGAACGCGGCCAGGGCCGAGGGCCCGCCGGACTCGAACGCGTAATCCATCACATCGGCGAAAATCTCATGGCCCTGACGCGCGCCCTCGGCGATCAGCGCCTCGCGTCCTTCGAAATGGCGATAGACGGCGGCGGGCGTGACGCCGGCCGTCTTGGCAGCCTCGGACAGGGTAAAGCCGGTCGGGCCCTTTTGTTCGATCAGCACCAGGGCTGCATCGACCAGGGCCTGGCGCAGGTTGCCGTGATGGTAGCCGCGTTTACCCATGTGCCGGGTTGTCCGTCCACATTTCCGGGCCGCCACAGATGGCCGGGTCGGGCTGCCCGACAAGATCGTGGTTCTTTGTGTGATAGTCCAACCCTGACAGGATCTTGCGGATCACCGCCAGCCGCGCGCGGCGCTTGTCGTCGGACCGGATGACCGTCCACGGGGCCGATGCGCTGTGCCCGCGATCCAGCGTTTCGCTGATGGCGGCACTGTAGGCGTCCCATTTCTTCAGGCCTTCGACGTCGATCCAGCTTAGCTTCCACTGTTTGAGCAGATCGCCTTCGCGGTCGAGGAAACGGCGCAGTTGCTCGGCCCGGCCCACGTTCAGCCAGATCTTCACCAGATGGATGCCGTCGCGCACCATCATGTCCTCGAACTCTGGCAACTGGCCAAAGAAGTTCTGCCGCTGCGTGGGGGTGCAGAAGCCGAACACATGTTCCACCACGCCGCGATTGTACCAGCTGCGGTCAAACAGCTTGATCTCACCGCCTGCGGGCAGGTGCTGGATATAGCGCTGGAAATACCATTGTGTCGTTTCCCGATCCGTCGGTTTCGACAGCGCGACGACCGAGGCCACCCGCGGGTTGAGGTTTTCGCGCACCCGTTTGATCGCACCGCCCTTGCCGGCGGCATCGCGGCCCTCAAAGACGACAGCGACCCGTTTGCCGCTATCCTTGACCCAGGCCTGGCATTTCACCAGCTCGATCTGAAGCGCTTCCAGCTGGTCCTCGTATTCATCCTTGTCCATGCGCTTCTGGTAAGGAAAGGACGGGTCCAGAACGGCATCCTTCTTGGCGTCCCGAATAACCTTGCGGACGCGATCCGGGGCCTCGGACCGGAAGAACTGGCTGATGGCGCCATCGAAGGGCAGGTCTGTCATGGATCGCCTCTTTTGTGGTTTCTGCTCGTGTTCAATATGGGCTGCGGGCGGGCCTAGTGCAATCCGGCGCGGGTGGCGGCGCGGTCAATGGAGGCCACCAGATCACCGGGATGCGTGTGATGCGGCATATGGCTGGCGCTGTCGATCGCGGCAAGATTGGCACCGGAAATCGCCTGCGCCAACGGCTCGGCATGAATGTGATAACCCACCGACCTATCGCCCGTGGCGTGCAGGATTTCCGTGGGCACGTTGATCTTGCCATATCGGGGGGCCTGCGCGGTGATCCAGCGCAAAAGTTGCCGCCGTTGCAAGGCGTTGGCCCGCATGGACCCCCGGCGCAGCGTCAGGCGGGGGCCGAAATGGGCGGCATAGCCGGGCGGCGGCGTTTCGGGCGCAAAGATGGCGGCGATCTGGTCATCAATTACGCGGTCGGGGGTAAAGGCGGTCAGGGCCGGGATCAGCAGGTGCCGGCCGGGCCAGCTGGACAGCACTGAATAGTAGGCGCCAAGCCCGGTTGTCCACGGGTGCGATACGGCAGACACCGGGACCAGCGCTGCGATCTGATCGGGGTGATTCAGCGCCCAGGCCAATGCCACGGCGCCCCCAAGGCTCTGGCCCATGACGATGGGACGATCCGCCCCCAGCATCCGCGTCGCCGCCGCCAGAACGGCGGCCTGCTGATCCAGCGACGCCCCGTGCTGCGTGATCGGGTCGGAATAGCCAAGTCCCGGCCGATCCATGAGGATTACCCTGTATCTAGCTGATAATGCGCCCAAAAGGCCGTAAGAAAAATCTCGCAGATTGCCAGAAGACCCATGGATCAGCACCAAATCGGGGCCGCTGCCCGCCACATGGGCGTGAACCTGAACACCGTCCACCACCAGAAGCTGCCCAAGCGGCGGGTGATTGGCCTCGGCCCGCGCTTCCTGCACGCCAGCGCGCCAATGGGTCAGCCCCGCCAACGCCCCCGCGGCGGCCAATGCGGTCAGACCGGCAGCCAAGATTCAGCCCCGCAGGTCGGTGCGGTCCAGGCCGATCCTGGACATGTCATAGGGTGTGGTTTCATAGATTTCCGAGATCCAGTTGCCATAGAGCAGATGCGCATGGCTGCGCCAGCGGTTCTGCGGCGGCTTGGACGGGTCGTCATCGGGGTAGTAATTCGTGGGCACGTTAATGGGCGTGCCCTCGGCCACGTCGCGATCATATTCCTGCTTCAGCGTGTGCGAATCGTATTCGAAATGGTTGAAGACATAGAGCGCCCGATGCGCCGGATCTTCGACCAGGGCCGGGCCGACCTCATCCGAATGGAGCAGGACCTTCAGCCCCGGCACCGCTTCAATCTCGTCCCGGCGCATTTCCGTCCAACGGCTGACCGGCATCACCAGATCGTCGGAAAACCCGCGCAGCAGAGGCGTTTCCGGGGCGAGGTTCATGTGGCGGAAGCAACCAAACGCCTTGTGGTCCAGGATATGTTTCTTCACCCCGTGGAAATGGTTGATCATCGCCATCCCGCCCCAGCAAACGCCGAAGGTGGCGTGGACATGGGTCTGGGTCCAGTCGAAGATACGTCCAAGTTCGTCCCAATAGGTGACGTCGCCGAATTCCAGATGCTCAATCGGCGCACCGGTGATGATCAGCCCGTCGAACTTCTCTCCCGTCGCCTCGACCTGCGCGAAGGGGCGGTAAAATTCCTCCATATGCTCGGCGGCGGTGTTCCGGGCCTGATGCTCGCTCATGCGGATCAGACTGAATTCAATCTGCAGGGGCGTCGCGCCGATCAGCCGGGCGAACTGGTTCTCGGTCTGGATCTTCTTGGGCATCAGATTGAGCAGCCCGATCCGCAAAGGCCGGATATCCTGACGCGCCGCCGCATCCTCGTCCATGACCATGACGCCCTCGTGCGAAAGCACGTCATAGGCGGGCAGGGTCGAGGGCAGCTTGATGGGCATCGGAACGCTCCGGCTTTCAGGGTCAGAAGGGTCGATTTAGGACGTTTGGCGGCGGCTCTCAAGGGCAGCACCGACCAGATCGGTCACGTCCTTGGCATCGCGCACGGTGGCCACGTCGCTGGCCTGCACGGTGATACCCCAGTTTTTCGCCATCCCGGCATAAAGCGGCACCCGGTGACGGATCGCGCGGGCATAGGCGAAACGGATGAAATCATCGGGCACCACGTCGGCGGCATCCACGCCCTGTTCGCGTTTGAAGTCATCCCACAGCTGGCGCATGATGCGCGGCTGGTAATACATCGGTTTGGGCGCGCGGTCGAAGCGGCGGATCAGTTCATCCGTATGATCCTCGCTGCCCTCGATCCAGACCATTAGCGTATGGGCGCTGAGCGTTTTCAGCACCTCGTCACGCGGGTCATCCGGGCTCACGACCTCGCAGATCGACCCGCCAGTGTCACAGACGAAATTCGAGTACCCATAGAGATCATGCGCGCGGCGGATGAAATGCGGCGTATCCAGCAGCGCATTGACCTCGGCCCGGCGGTGCAGGTCCTGCCTGCGCATGTATTCCGTAAAGCTGAGCCCGCCCAGATCGGGGTTGCCGGGCTTGCCCAGATAGGTCGACAGCGGCGCCAGATTGTCGAAGGTGATGTTGGACCCGATATAGATCGAATCCGACTTCAACAGTTCCGCCAGGAACGGTACCTGCATTGCCTGTTGCTTGAGGTTGTCCGAGATATGTTCGCCCATATAGGCGGTGCCGATGCGATAATCGACGGAATAGTGAAACCAATGCCCTTCGGCGCGCAGCAGGTTCGCCAGTTGCGTCTTGCCAAGCCCGGACATGCCAAAGAACAGCACCCGTTTGTCGAGGGCCGTGTTCCAGTCGCGGGCGGATTTGTAGATCAGGCTCATGGCGCGGCGCTTTCCCATGGATCGCAAAGGTCCGCATTCGATACCGCGCAAGGCCCTGTGCGTCCATGCGGAATTTCAGCGCTTTAGCGCCCGCCACAGCCGTCCGTCGAGGATCAGCAGCCCAAGCGCCAGCAGCGTAAAGCCTGCGAAAGCCGTGGGGGCCAGCCGTTCGCCAAGCACCAATGCGCCAAGGCCGATGGCCACGGGCGGGATCATCAGCGTCACCAGCATCGCATTGGCGCTGCCCGCCGCCTGCACGATCCGGTAATAGAGCAGATAGGCCAGCGCCGTGCCGATCACCGCGAAATAGCCAATGGCCGCAAAGGTTTGCGGGTGCGCGGGCAGGGTGGGGGTGCCCTCCAACCACAGCGCCAGCGGCAACATGATCAGGCTGGATCCGGTCAGCATCCCGGCGGCGGCCACCTGGGGCCTCAAGTGCGACAGCCGCGCCCGCGCCCAGGCCGCAGCGAGCGCATAGGACAGCGTGCCTGCCAGCACCGCCAGTTGCGCCAGCGACCGGATGTCGAAACTGCGCAGCGCATCCAGCCCAATGGCCACGGCAACCCCCGCAAAGGCCACTGAAACGCCAATCATCCGGCGCGGGGTCATCCGTTCATCGGCAAAACAGGCGGCGGCGACGGGTACGGTGAAGACGGCGGTGGCGGCATTGAAGATCGAGGTCAGGCCGGTCTCGATATGAAGCTGCCCCCAGGCCATCAGCGAAAAGGGGATGACGTTGTTGAGGACACCCATGACCAGAAACGCGCCCCAGACCTTTGGCTCGGTCGGCACGGCCATGCGCCGCAGCGCCACATAGACCCACAGGATCAGCATCGCCCAGACCACCCGATGCGCCACAAGCGTGAAGACGCCGATTTCATCCAGCGCGACGCGGATCGACAGAAAGGACGCCCCCCAGATGAAGCTGAGAAGCAGAAGGTCGGCCCAGGCCCGGGCAGGGATACGGTCTGTTGTCATGGGATCTGCCTAGGCGGTTCTGGCGGGCCCGGCGACCCGGAATCTGCGCAAAGAAAAACCCCGGGTGCGAGACCCGGGGCTTATCCGTGACGTGTTGTTGGTAGGCTCAGAAGTTGAAGCCGATCCGCAGGCCAAAGGCCACGGCGTCATTGTCGTAGAAGTCAGAGGTTGCACCACCACCCAATTGCGTGTTGGCGTCGCCGATCATGATGTAACGCACGCCCCCCGCAATCGAGATATTGCCTTGGGTGTATTCGGCCCCAAGTGCGATCGAGGTATAGCCATCGGTCGGACCAAGGTTGCCAGAGAACCCGTCCTGTTCGGCCTCATAGCCAAGCGATGCGGACACGGCCCAGTTCTCGTTCAGGCGACGCGCAACACCAAGCGAGTAGGTCCAGACATCCTCGTCATAATCGACAAGATTGCCGCTCGGGGTGGGGTAAGCATTCGGGGTGATCGCGTATCCGTCCCAGTTGGTCCAGCGGATCGAACCGAAGAGCAGCGTATCGGCTGCAATGCCCGATTGCGCTTCCAGCAGGATGGACTGGGGCAGGGTATTGTTGAAAGACGTGGCCGCGGTCGGAACCAGGGCCGGCGGGGTGCCGGGAACCAACGTAAAGCCTTCCGTACCGCTCAGGCCAAGGTCAACTTCGCTGAAATAGGTCAGCGCAAAGCGCATGGCGATATCGGGACGCTCGTATGCGGCACCGATCATGTAACCCAGTTCGTAGTCGGTATCGGCGTTCAGGCGATAGGCGAAGAGCGGCGTCGAGACATAAACGTCGCCATCAACCTGCACACCGCGCAGACCACCATAGACCGACACGTTGTTGGGCAGTTCATAGCGCAGCGCGGCGGTGATCTGTTGCGAGGTCAGTTCCGCGAAAGAACCGGCGAACGGATAGCCGGTGCCCGTAGGATAGGCCACATCGGCACCAACCGGCTGGTCCAGCACCAGTGAGAACGAGAGCTGATCGGTGATGTCCTGATGGTAGCCGAGCGTTACGACATTGTACTGCGGCGTGATATCGCCAGAGGCCACGGCCGGGATTCCGGTGATGTTGCCGGTCACGCTCGGCGAAACCGATCCGTAGCTCAGTTCGACATAGGTGCCTTCTTCAAACAGAATACCGGTCGTGAAACCGGTGCGCTCGATGCCACCTGCGGTTGCGATTGCGGTGCTCGCCAACAGAGCGGTGCCTGCAAGAGTGATCTTTTTCATTTTGTCCCTCCAAAGACCGGGTACGGTCATCCCTTATCTGTCCATTAGACGCCAAAAGCAGTTGCTTGCGTCAATTCTTCCCTGACGTCAGGCAGAGTTTTAGAGGCGCAATAGGGAAATTGGATTGGCAGTTGTGACGAAAATACTACAGATATCCCAACGTCACCTGCGCCGGGATTCCGAAACGACATTCACGTAATTGGCCCCGAAGATCAGCGCAGCGCCCAAGAACACCGGCCATGTCAGGGGCTCATCATACAGCAACATGCCAATGATCGCGATAACCGGCAGGCGGGCGAAATCAATCGGCAGGACCACCGTGGCGGGGGCCAGCGTCATTGCCGTGGTGATGCAAAAATGCGCGGTCAGACCGCCCAGGCCGATGACGATGATCCAAGGCAGCCCCTCTGCCGTGGGCAGGGCGATATCACCGTCATACCCGGCACAGACCAGCCCGAACACCAGCTGCATTGCGGTCAGGTAGAACAGGATGCAGGTGACGCTGTGGTGGCGGGTCAACTGCTTGGTGAAGATGCCGGTCAGGGCAAAGCAGATGGCGGCGGTTGCAGCCATGACCGTGCCAAGCGACAGCGGCGTGGTGCCGGGCTGCGCCACGATCAGGATACCGATGAAACCCACCAGCACGACGCCCAGTTTCTTTAGCGTGAACCGTTCGCCAAGCAGCAAGGGCGCCAGCAGGATGACCCAGAGCGGGCTGGTAAACTCCAGCGCAAAGACCTGCGCCAGCGGGATTAGCGTCAATGCGTAGAACCACAGGTTCTGGCCGGCGAAATGGGCTAGGTTGCGGATGCCATGGCGCGGCAGGTCGCGTGCGGTGACCTCGCCCAGTTTGCCGCGTGAGGCCGCGACGAGGACGACGATGGTGAAGCCGATGATCGAGCGGTAGGTCATCATCTCGAACGTATCGAGATCCGAGGACAGCGCCCGCCCCGCCACCGCCATGGCCGAGAAAGACACGATCGCCCCGATCATCCAGAGCGCGGCCAGCCCCGCCTGCGCGGGTTCTGTCTGTGCGGGCGTGGCGGTCACTGGGGGATCCTGTTGAAATGCCCTTGGGTGCGGGCGTTGCACGAACAAGACACCAGCCCCACCCGCTTGGCAAGGGCCGACGATCAGCCGGTTAGGCCGGTCACGCTGTAGTCGCGCGGGATGCCGTCGCTGATCCGGGCCCAGTCTGACGCCTGCGCGCGGGTCTGATGGGCGTGGAACGCATTGGAATCGGTGAATTCTTCGGCAACGTTGAAGCGACCGGGACTGTCCGGGTCTTCGGTGACCTCGAAGCTGATGCAACCGGGTTCGGCGCGGGTCAGGCGGATATGGTCGACCAACCCCGCGCGGATCTGGTCCAGCCGGTCGGCGGGCACGTCGATATGGCCTTTGAGAGTGACGGTCATCGGGGCGTCCTTGCTGCTACGGGGATAGCAAACACCGCGCCGACCCGATGCGCCAGCGGAATTGTTGCAATCGCCCCGCAGTCTCGTGATCATGGCAGGTCTGGGCAAGCGGCTGCGCTGTCCCCATATCCTGCCCTGGACCACAAAGAAGAAGGGATCGCCCACATGAGCTATGCCAAAACCGATGACGCAATCGCCCGCCTGACCCCGGAACAATACCGTGTGACGCAGGGAAACGGGACGGAACGGCCCTTCTCAGGTGAATATGACCAGCATTTCGAACCGGGGCTTTACGTGGATGTGGTGTCGGGCGAGCCCTTGTTCGCGTCGTCGCAGAAGTTCAATTCCGGCTGCGGCTGGCCGTCTTTCGCCAAGCCGGTTGAGGCGGCCCATGTGAGCGAGCTGCGCGACACGACCCATGGCATGATCCGCACCGAGGTGCGATCCGCCCATGGCGATAGTCACCTGGGGCATGTGTTTCCTGATGGCCCGCGCGATATGGGGGGCTTACGTTACTGCATCAACTCTGCCTCGTTACGCTTTGTTTCCAAAGCGGAAATGGAAGCGGAAGGCTACGGCGCTTATCTGGATCAGGTCGAGGGCTGAGCACGCCTGGGGTTTCGCCGCCTTTGGCGTCGACCCGCGGGGGGCCAGCCCCCCGGACCCCCCGGGATATTTTTGGAACAATGAAGGGGCGCGCGCGTTAACCTTAACGGGGGGTTATTCCCACTCAATCGTGCCGGGCGGTTTCGAGGTCACGTCATAGGTGACTCGGTTGATGCCCTTGACCTCGTTGATGATCCGAGTGGCGGTTTCGCCCAGGAAGTCGTGGGTGAATGGGTAGTAATCTGCGGTCATGCCGTCAACGCTGGTTACAGCCCGCAGCGCGCAGGCGTAGTCATAGGTGCGCCCGTCGCCCATGACGCCCACGGTGCGGACCGGCAGGATCGCCACGAAAGCCTGCCAGATCTCGTCATAGAGCCCGTGCTTGCGGATCTGGTCGATATAGACCGCATCGGCCTTGCGCAGGATTTCCAGCTTTTCGCGGGTGATCTCGCCGGGGCAGCGGATGGCCAGGCCCGGCCCGGGGAAGGGGTGGCGGCCGATGAAACTGGCGGGCAGGCCCAGTTCGTGGCCAAGCGCGCGGACCTCGTCCTTGAACAGTTCCCGCAGCGGTTCGACCAGTTTCAGGCCCATCTTCTCGGGCAGGCCGCCGACATTGTGGTGGCTTTTGATTGTCACCGAAGGGCCGCCAGAAAAGGACACCGATTCAATGACATCGGGGTAGAGCGTGCCTTGTGCCAGGAACTCTGCCCCCTCGATGGTATCGGCGTATTTCTGGAACACGTCGATGAAGAGTTTGCCGATGATCTTGCGTTTGGTTTCGGGGTCGGAAACGCCCTCCAGCTCGCCCAGGAACAGCTCGCTCTCATCAGCATGGATGAGGTTGAGATTGTAGTTGTCGCGGAACATCGCGACGACCTGTTCGGCCTCATTCAGCCGCAACAACCCGTGATCGACGAAGACGCAGGTCAGTTGGTCGCCAATCGCTTCATGCAACAGGATGCCGGTGACCGAGCTGTCGACGCCGCCGGAAAGGGCGCAGATGACCTTTTTGTCGCCCACCTGTTCGCGGATCTTGGCGATCATTTCCTCGCGATAGGCCCCCATGGTCCAGTCGCCATGGAAACCCGCGAGCTTCACGAAATTCTCGTAAAGCGTCGCGCCATTGGGGGTGTGGTGCACTTCGGGGTGGAACTGCACCGCGTAGAAATGGCGGCTGGCATCGGCGGTGATGGCGAAGGGCGCGCCGGGCGAGGTGCCGTAGACCTCGAACCCAGGCGCGATCTCGGCCACATGGTCGCCATGGCTCATCCAGACCTGTTCCTTGCCGGACCCGTCCATGAACCAGCCCGACAGCAGATCGACATGCGCATCGGAGGGCGTGACATAGGCGCGGCCAAATTCGGCGGTGGCGTGTTCGCCGGCCTCAACCCGACCGCCCAGATCATGCATCATCACCTGCTGGCCATAGCAGATGCCCAGGATCGGGACGCCCATCGTATAGGCCGATTGCGGCGGGCGCGGACTGCCGTCGCGCATCACGCTGTCGGGGCCACCGGAAAAGATGATGGCCTTGGGCGCAAAATCGGTCAGGAACGCATCGGTCACGTTCTGATAGGGGTGGATTTCGCAATAGACATTCAGCTCTCGCAGGCGGCGCGCAATCAGCTGCGTCACCTGGCTGCCGAAGTCGATGATGAGAAGGCGGTCATGAGAGGTGCTGGTCATGCGCCAGCCAATAGGCGCGGGCGGGGTTTTGTGCAAGCGGGATTGATGTCAGATCTGCTTATTCGCCCAGAAGATTGGCCAGACCGTCGGGGAAAAGCTGCATCCGTCCGGCGCGGGCCTTGTCGAGCGAGACCCACTTTGCCGTCATCTCGGGGCTGTCGCCTTCGCGGAACGCCAGTTGGTCGGCGTCATAAAGCGTGGCGTTGGTAAAGCGGGCGGCAAGGACGAAGACGATTTCATGGCCCGGTGTGCCCTCATGCTCAAAGAGGTATTCCAGCACGCCAAGCGGCCGGATATCGGTGATCTCCTGCCCTGAGTCCTCGCGGATTTCGCGCGCCAGGGCGTCTGCGGCGCGTTCCCCGAACGTGATTTCCCCGCCAAGGGGGCGCCAGCCCTTGATGGTGCCGTCATCACTGTGAACGGGACCGCATAGGATTTGCCCCTCGCGTTCGAAAATGCCGATGGCCAGCGTGCGGAGCCGTTCTGCGGGCCGCCACGGGCGCGGGGCTTCGGCCACCGGCGGGCGGGGGCCAAGCGGGTCGGCCCCATGATCGTGGCCGCAGCCGCAGGCCGGGTCGTGACAGCTGTGATCGTGGGGCATGGGCGGGATCCTCTGATCCCTCAGGGCTAGCGGGCCGGGCGTATACAGGCAAGCCCTGTTGCCAATCGCGGCGAAAGGGCCGCCGGATCACCCGCATATACGGCCTTGTTCGGGCCTGTTCCGGCCTCTGATGTCGCTTTTTCCCCGCAATCGCCGCAAATCACACGCGGTTGATCAACGCCGCTTTGTATCACATCGGAAACTTCCCCCTGTGAGAGGACATGACGCGATGAGTGATGCAGCAACCGCCCGGCGCCGGGGACGTGGTGGTGGCGGGGCCGCCCGACGGGCCGAACGCAGCGCCGTCAGCATCGAGACCGCCAAGTATATCGAACGGAACATTCCGAATTTCGAGGTGCTGACCGAAGAGGCGCTGGAGATCATCGAGGCCAATGCCGAAACCGTGCTGGCGGAAATCGGCGTCAATTTCGTCGACAACCCCGCCGCGCTGGACCGCTGGCGCGAGGCCGGGGCCGATGTGACGGGCGAACGGGTGCGACTGCCCAGGGGCCTGGCCCGCAAGCTGTGCGCAACCGCGCCGTCGCAGTTCACGCAGCACGCCCGCAACTCTGCGCGCAATGTCGTCATCGGTGGCCGCAACCTGGTGCTGGCGCCGGTCTATGGCCCGCCCTTCGTGCAGGACATGAACGGCGGCCGTCGCTACGCCACGATGGAAGACTTCAATAACTTCGTGAAGCTCGGCTACATGTCGAAATGGCTGCACCATTCCGGCGGCACCGTCTGCGAACCCACCGACATTCCGGTCAACAAGCGTCACCTGGACATGCTTTATGCCCATATGACGCTGTCGGACAAACCCTATATGGGGTCAGTGACGGAACCGTCGCGGGCCCTCGATTCCATCGAGATGTCCAAGATCCTGTTCGGCGATCAGTTCGTGCAGGACAACACGGTGATGACATCGCTGATCAACATCAACTCGCCGCTGACTTTCGATTCGATCATGATGGGCGCGCTGGAACATTACGCCGCCCATAATCAGGCTGCGATCATCTCTCCCTTTATCGTGGGCGGGGCCATGGCGCCGGTGTCGATTGCCGGGACGCTGACGCAGGTTCTGGCCGAGGTGCTGGCGGGCGTGGCCTATAGCCAGCTGATCCGCCCCGGTGCGCCGGTCATTTTCGGCGCCTTCGTAACCTCGATCGACATGAATTCCGGCGCGCCCACCTTTGGCACGCCTGAAGCGTCGCATATCACCATGGGGGCGGGCCAACTGGCGCGGCGTCTGGGGCTGCCCTACCGGTCTGCCGGGTCCTTCAACGGGTCGAAACTGCCCGATGCGCAGGCGGGCTACGAGACGGCGAATTCGCTGAATGCGGGCTTGCTGGCGGGCGTGAACTTTATGCTGCATTCCTGTGGCTGGCTGGAGGGGGGCCTCGTGTCCAGCTTCGAGAAGTTTGTGATGGATGCCGACCAGCTTGGCACGCTGCATCACTTCGCGCGCGGTGTCAGCCATGACGAAAACGCCCAGGCCATGGATGCGATCCGCGAGGTGGGCCCTGGCGGGCACTACCTTGGCTGTGCCCATACCCAGGCCAATTTCAAGACCAGTTTCTGGCGGTCCGAGGTGCTGGACTACAAGCCGTATGAAACCTGGGCCGACGAAGGCAGCCGGGACACCATGGCGCTGGCCAATGCGCGGGTCCGCAAGCTGTTGGCGGATTACCAGCAACCGGCGCTGGACCCCGCCATTGACGAGGCGCTGCGCGCCTATGTGGCCAAGCGCAAGGAAGAGATGCCGGACGCATCCTACTAGGCCTGACGGCCTAGATCGCCTGCTGTGCGGTCTGGGCCACCAGCATCACCGCGATCAGCAGATCCACATGGCGGCGGGGCGAATAGTCGGCCTCGCCGTCTTTGCGTTTGCGGTCCATCTCCGATTCTTCCGACAACAGCCGCGCCAACCCGGCGCGGGGCAGTTTTCGGCCACTGCGCAGCAGCGCCTCGGCGCCGATCCGGGCGGCCTGCACCAGCAGGCGGGGACGGGTGAGGGTGCGAAGGTCGGGGGTCATGTCGGGCATGATCGGGCTCCTGTTCCGGTCGGGTGAGTCGCCCTCAGCATGACCTGGGTCGGCCGGGTGTTGCGCGATGCCGCCACGCGCCGTCCGGTGTTCTGCCTTTGTTTACTAAATGGAAACAAATGGATGTGAAATCATGTAATTTTAACGAAACGGTAATCAATACTCCCAAAGGCTTGCGGGGCTTATCTACAGCTTTGGTGCCCGGAGGCCCGCGATGACAGGTGATGTGACGAACAGTTCAGGACAGGCCAGCTATCCCGGCTGGCTGCCCGAAAACGCGCGCAATTACCTCGATCACGTGGGCCGCGGCGCATCCTTGCGGGAAATCGCGCGCAGGAAAGGGTGTCATCCGTCCACCATCGGCCGCCGCGTGCGTGCGGTCGAGGCCCGGCGCGAAGATCCTCTGGTCGATGAGGCGCTGACCGCGCTTCAGGCCAGTTGCGTTTCCAGTTCAGAAACAATTGACCAGTTCAAGGAGCATCCCCCGATGACAGCACCCCTGAGGCCACCCCTGGTTTCCGACGACACCACCGTCAACCGGGAAGCCCGCCGCATCCTGCGCAGGCTGTGTGAAAAAGAGGCCACCCTGGTGCTGGCGCAGGATATGGACAAGGCGATTGTCCTGCGCAAAGGCAGCGATGGCAGCCAGACCCGCACCGCCGTTCTGGACCGCAAGGTGGCCCATGCGTTTGCGCTGAAAGATTGGATCCGAACCGCGAAACAGGGCCGGGTCAGCATCTATACGATCACCGAGGCGGGTAAGTCCGCGCTGAAACGTCTGATCGAGGAAGACCGCAAGCGCCGCCGCGCGCCCATGGAAATGGCCGAGGCCGCCACGCCTTTCCTCGCGCAGCATCAGCTTTGGGGCGAGAAGCCGGTTGAACAGGATGACGGCTCGATCCGTAAAATGCGGATAAACTTGGCGGAATCTCCTCTGGCCATGTTGGCGCGGCGCAAGGGGGCGGATGGCAAACCCTTCCTGACCATGGATCTTGTGCAAGCGGGCGAAAAGCTGCGCGAGGATTTTGAGCGCGCCCAGATGGGCCCGCGCGTGGCGCAGAACTGGGACAGGTTCCTGACCGGCGGCGACAGGGGGTCTGGCTTCTCTGACGGCGGTATCGGCGAGGGACCGAGCGCTGCGCGCGACCGGGTCACGCGGGCCATCGACGACATGGGGCCGGGGCTGGCGGATGTCGTCATGCGGGTGTGCTGTTTTCTCGAAGGGCTGGAATCGGCGGAAAAGCGGCTTGGCTGGTCGGCACGGTCGGGCAAGATCGTTCTGAAGATCGGATTGCAGCGCCTGCTGAAGCATTACAATGAGGTCTACGGTTTTGTTCCCGCCTCGCTCGATTGATGCTATTTAGGAAACGATAGGCGCGGGGGCCGTTTCCAACCTCTCCCTGAACTCCTCCGCCACCTTGCCGCCCGTCCTGTTCAAGGCCGGGCGGTTTCTTTGCCGGATCAGGCGTCTTTGGGACGCAGCGCCAGCCAGATCA
>Ga0213841_1000884_pt1 | contig 20766 bp, 19 predicted proteins | sample SWPATP23_FD_160125 | JGI IMG/M metagenome (GOLD analysis project Ga0213841, IMG submission 160125) | Coastal seawater microbial communities from Marineland, Florida, United States - SWPA TP2 #3 | ecosystem: Environmental > Aquatic > Marine > Coastal | place: USA: Florida | collected 2016-08-14 | reverse complement strand
TCAGCCCGGCGTTGATCTGCCCGGGGCCGTTCCGGTCCAGCATGCTGATCCGTTGCGGCGCCTGGCCGATGAGCGTCTGGACGGGCTCGCCGAGGTGGCCCGGCTGGAGGCCCGGACCGCGGCGCTGAAGGTTCAACTGACCGCGGACTACGCGCAGGCGGCCAGGTTCCTGGCCCCGCCGGCGGCGTCACCGCGGGACCGCGCCGTCCAGGAGATGGCCCTGGTCGCCGAGGTCGCATGTGTCCTGACCGTCAGCGAACGCACCGCCGCAGCGCTGCTGGCCGAATCCCGGGCCCTGACGGCGGCGCTGCCGCTGACCCTGGCCGCGCTGGGTGCCGGGACGATCTCCTGGCAGCACGCCCGGATCCTGGTGGACGAAACCGCCTCCCTGGACCGGGCCGGGGCGGCCGGGCTGGAGGCGCACTTCCTGGACCCCGACGCACCCGACCCGGCCCGCGGCTGCCCGGCCGGGGAGCTCGTGCCGGGCCGGTTCCGGGCCAAGGCCCGCACCTGGCGCGAACGCCACCACCCGGACAGCATCGAGACACGCCACACCCGAAGCGCCGCGGACCGGCGGGTCGAGTTCGTCCCGGACCGGGACGGCATGGCCTGGCTCTCCGCGCACCTTCCGGCCGACACCGCGGCCGGGATCTGGGAACGGACCACCGCCGCGGCCCGGGCCCTGCAGGGCCCGCACGAGCCCCGGACCCTGGCCCAGCTCCGCGCCGACATCACCGCCACCTGGCTCCTCACCCACGGAACGCCCGGGACCGGCACCGGCACCGGCACCGGCACCGGGACCACCGGCGGCACGGCCGGCGGCGGGATGGCCGGCTGCGGCACCTGCTTGGCCGGGGGCGGGGGTGTGCCGGTCCCGCGGGCGCAGGTCCTGGTCACCGTCCCGGTCCTGTCGCTGCTGGGCGCCACGGACGAACCCGCTCTCCTGGACGGGTACGGGCCGATCCCGCCGTCGATGGCCCGCCGCCTGGTCGCCGGCGGCGCCGGGTCCTTCTACCGGGTCCTGACCGACCCCCGGGACGGGGCCCCGCTGGAAATCGGCCGGACCAGCTACCGCCTCACGACGGCGCAGCGGCACTGGCTCCGGCTCCGGGACGGCCGGTGCCCGTTCCCGGGCTGTAACAACCACTCCCTGGACAACGAGGCAGACCACCTCCTGGCCTGGGCCCACGGCGGCACCACCGGGATCGCCAACCTGGGCCAGCCCTGCCCGAAACACCACCGCCTCAAACACTCCTCCGCCTGGACACCCGCCGGGGCCGGAAAAGACCACCCGCCGGGCTGGACCTCCCCGGCAGGACGCTACTACCCCAGCGAGCACCAGGACTGGGAACCACCCCGCTGGCCGGACAGCTGGCCGGACGACTGTCCGGACGACTGTCCGGACCGCATCCCGGCCACCGACATCGGCCCGGACACGCGCGCGGAACACGGCACGGAACACGGCCCGGACCACGAACTGGATCACCGCCTGCCCGAAGTCCCTGGTCTTCAGCCGGATCCGGCTCTCATCGGTCACCTCGGACAGGAACCCGACTCATATCCCGGTTCAGTTCCGGGCCAGGGTCCCGAACCGGGTCTGCCCCCGGATCCCTTCCCGGACTGGCACCACTTCACCGCCGCGCACCCATACCCCGCCGCAGACCCGGACGAGCCCGTCTGGCCAGCGCCGGCGCCACTTGAGGATCCTTTCCCGGGATGGCTCCTGTACCAATCTGCCTGACCGACCAGTTGCGTGCCGTTCCAGCGCGGTATTCCAACCTCGAATTGCATAGGGAATTCACTCGGAACAGTCACGCCGGATCCGCCATGCCAGCACAGTCACGCCGGCACAGTCACGCCGGCACGGTCACGCCGGATCCGTCACCAGTATCCGCACCGAGCACAGCTCTACCGCGGCCTTTTTGAGGACCGCGGCGCGCGGATCCGGGACGTCAAGGAAGGCAAGCCGCGCCAGACCGGCATAGCGCTTCAGCACCGGCTCGGCGAGGACCTGATCGGCCAGAGTCCGGTCGCCGCCGGGCGCCAGGTACTCGATCCGGTGCTCGGCGAAGATTCTCCCGGCGTGCTCGGCGACCGCTTCCACGAGGGCATCGGCCTGGTTGGCGCGCCGCCGGGCGAAGCGCTGCTGGGACCAGCCGCCGGCCGCCGTCCGTGACTGGACGTGACGGGTGCCGGTCTTGGACGCGAGTACGGCGCCGCCGCTGACCACCGCCACCGAATAGCCGCCGCGACGGACCAGCACGGCCCCGAGGCTCCGGGGCTGCCCGGCCAGGGAGGCCAGCCGCGACACCGCGTCGCCGCCGCGCCCGGGCCGGCCGTCCACGGGCCAGGGCGCCTGCAGCAGCGCCACCGCGCCGTCCGCGGCGCGCAGCTGCAGGCCGGCGTCGAGCTCCTCTTCCAGCAGCGCGCCATGGCTCGCAGCGAAGCGGTCCACCCAGCCCGGCAGCCGGGCGCCGGAGACGAAGGCCACACGGGACTCGGGGCTGGGCATGGCAGGCACTCCATTGCGGGGGTAGGGGGTAGGGGTTAGGGGTGTCGGGGCCGACTGGAACTAGAAGTAGCCTATCTATGTGGATGATCTCTTTGGCGCAGGGCGGGACGATGCCGACGCAAGCGACGTCGACACTGGAAACAGCGACCCCGGAAACGACGACGGCGGCAGCGACGATTCGGGCACTGCCCGGTCCACTGCCCGGTCCGCTGCCCGATCCGCCGCCCGTGCTTCGGTGTCGGCGTCGCCGCGGAGTCCGCTCGCCGTCCGGATGCGGCCGCGCACCCTGGATGACGTGGTGGGCCAGCAGCACCTGCTCGGCCAGGGCTCTCCACTGCGCCAGCTGGCCGCCGGGTCCGACGCGACCGGCCCCGCCGGACCGAGCTCGGTGATCCTCTGGGGTCCTCCCGGCACCGGCAAGACCACCCTTGCGCACGTGATCGCGAAGGGCCCTGGCCGGAAATTCGTGGAACTCTCCGCCATCACCGCCGGGGTCAAGGACGTCCGCCGGGTGATGGATGAGGCCCTGACCGCGCGCGACCTCTTCAAAACGACCACTGTCCTGTTCCTCGACGAGATCCACCGATTCAACAAGGCCCAGCAGGACGCGCTACTGCCCGGCGTCGAAAACCGCTGGGTGGTGCTCGTGGCGGCCACCACCGAAAACCCCTCGTTCTCCGTGGTGTCCCCGCTGCTGTCCCGCTCGCTGCTGCTGACCCTCAAGCCGCTCACCGACGCCGACGTCGAGGGCCTGCTCCAGCGGGCCGTCGCCGATGTCCGCGGCCTGAACGGCAAAGCCAAACTCAGTACCGAAGCACTGGCACACCTTGTCCGGCTTTCGGGCGGGGACGCCCGCCGTGCCCTGACGGCACTCGAGGCCGCCGCCGGCGTCGCCTTCGGTGATGCGGACGACGTCGACGCGGTTGATACCCGCACGGACGATACAGATACCGGCGATACCGACACAGGCACTGCCAGCGCGGGGGAGCCTGAGCCCGTCACCATCCAATTGCGGCACACGGAGCGGGCCCTGGATGTCGCCTCCGTTCGATACGACCGGGCCGGGGACCAGCACTACGACGTCGCCAGCGCGTTCATCAAATCGATCCGGGGCTCGGACGTCGACGCCGCTCTGCACTATCTCGCCCGGATGCTCGAGGCCGGAGAGGACCCGCGGTTCGTGGCCCGCCGGATCGTGATCTCGGCGGCCGAGGACGTCGGCATGGCGGACCCGACTGCGCTCCAGACCGCCGTCGCGGCGGCCCAGGCCGTTCAGTTGATCGGGATGCCGGAAGGCAGGATCATCCTCGCCGAGGCCGTGGTGCACCTCGCCACCGCGCCGAAGTCCAACGCCGCCTACATGGGGATCAACCAGGCGATCGCCGACGTCCGGGCCGGTCTCGGGAACGGGATCCCGGCCCATCTGCGCGACGCCCACTACCCGGGCTCTAAGCAGTTGGGCCACGGCAAGGGCTACAAATACGCCCACGACGCACCGCATGCCGTGGCCACGCAGCAGTACCCGCCGGACGACCTTGTGGGCCGCAATTACTACGAACCCACCTCCAACGGAGCCGAACGCGACATCTCCACCCGGCTCGAACGGCTCCGGAAGATCATCCGCGGCACGTGACCGGCACGTGACCGGCAGGCAATCTGCCCCTGACCAGCCCCTGTTCTGCCCCTGACCGGCACCCGCTCAGGGGTGGCTCCGTGGTGCCGGAATCCACCGTTGACATAGGGGGCAAGAGGTCTAACGTGGAAAGAGGAACTACGTCAGCATGGATCTGCTGACGGTCCGCGCGGCGCAGGGGACAGCGCGGCTCACATCGCCGGCTCTCGCTATTCGGATCCGTGAACGGCAGCCGGCTTCGCTCCACTTGAGGTTTTCCAGCGCGAGCGTCCCGCCCCGTCCCCAGGTAGTGTCCCATGAGCATCAATTGCGTTACCGCGATGTCCGTCAAGTCCTTCGATCTGCCCGACAGGAAGCGGTGCCCGGACAAGGCCGAATTCGACCTCTGCACCGTGAACGACTACTCGGTCGCCAAGCTGATCCTCGGCCCGGGCTGGCGGTGGTCTGTGAGTACCAGACCCTACGAGCAGACCGAGGTCTGCCAGCACCACCATCTCGGCTTTTGCATTTCCGGTGCCATGGAAGTCGAAACAGCCGAAGGGCTGCACTCCATGATCCACGCCAATGACACGTACGCCATTCCGCCGGGTCACGACGAATGGGTGGTGGGCTCTGAGCCGTTCGTGGCCGTGGAATTCCTGGGTGCCGCGTCATTCGTGCGCAGGGGCGGCCGGGGCGTGCACGCCCGCATCTGAGTCGGCCCGCCGCCCGGATCATGGTAGGCTAGTTCGTTGTCTGGCAAGGCACGGACGCACAATCCATTGAAACTTCGCATTTGATGAGGGTTGCCCTGTGCCCAGTAGCAAAAGGCAGCGGTTGGCCGATGCTCTCCATCGTGGAGGCCAGTAACACTGACACACCGCAGATATTGGAAGGACACAAGTGGCTAACAACACTCGTGCTCGCCGTACCGCACGCCTTTCGCGTGCACTCGGCATCGCTCTGACCCCCAAGGCCGCCAAGTACATGGAGCGCCGCCCGTACGGCCCCGGTGAGCATGGCCGTGCCCGCAAGAAGCAGGACTCCGACTACGCCGTACGTCTGCGCGAAAAGCAGCGTCTGCGCGCCCAGTACGGCATCCGCGAAGCCCAGATGACCCGTGCCTTCGAAGAAGCACGCCGCACCAAGGGCCTGACCGGTGAAAACCTGATCGAACTGCTCGAAATGCGTCTCGACGCCCTCGTGCTGCGTGCCGGCTTCGCCCGCACCATCGCCCAGGCCCGCCAGCTGGTTGTGCACCGCCACATCCTCGTTGACGGCATCCGCGTTGACCGCCCGTCTTTCCGCGTCGGCGAGGGCCAGCTGGTCCACGTTCACAGCCGCAGCGAAACCATGCCTCCGTTCCAGGTTGCAGCAGCCGGCGCTCACCGCGACGTCCTGCCGATCGTTCCGGCCTACCTGGACGTCAAGCTTGACGCCCTCCAGGCCCGCCTGGTGCGCCGCCCCAAGCGTTCCGAGATCCCCGTGACCTGCGAAGAGCAGCTCGTCGTGGAATTCTACGCACGCTAAATCAAAGGCAACACCTACAAAGAAGCCCGTGGCAAGCGCCGCGGGCTTCTTTGTATGTAAGGTACTTGGGGGAGTTCCCCGGGAGCCGGTTCTGCTTGCCGGCTTAAACTGTCGGCCGAAACCGTCGGGACCCGACGCAACGAGCAGGTATCCACTGCAGTTCAAGGAGATGAGTGTCTATGTCTGGTGGCGATATTGCCGGCCTGATCGCGGCTGGAGTGTTTGCACTGCTGGTCTTGCTGCTCGCCGTGCCGATCCTGAAACTCGGGGGAGTGTTTGACGAAATGCGGACCTCCATCCGCTCGATCAGCGACGGCGCCACTCCTCTCATGGACGAAGTCACCGCCACGGTGTCCACCACCAACGAGCAGCTGAAGAAGGTGGACGGCATCGCCTCCAACGTCTCGGACGCTTCCGCCAACATTTCGGCGCTGTCCTCGCTCATGGCCGCCACCGTGGGATCGCCACTGATCAAGGTCGCAGCCTTCAGCTACGGCGTGCGCAACGCCTTCGCCAGCCGCAAAAAGCCCGCCACCGGCCGCCGCAGCCGCTAAGCCTTCCGGGAGAATCCGATAATGAACAGAATCATCTGGATGGGAATCGGCGTCGCGATCGGCGTCATCGCTTTCCGCAAGATCACCGAAGCCCAGTCAGCCCTCGGCCCCGAAGGGCTCAACCGGGCCGTGGGACGGCTCGCGGACGGCGTCTACGACTTCGCGGACGCTGTCCGCGAAGGCATGGGCGAGCGGGAAGCCGAACTCCGCTCCGCCCTCGGCATCGACACCACCATTGAGGCAGGTACCGGCGGCCTGGTTGCCCGCCGGGATGCAGTCCGGCGCTAGCCGGGAGAGAATTAGTAAATACGGTGCCCGTTACGGGCACGCCGGCACGTTTGCAGGCCCCAAATTCACCTGGAATGACAAGGCCCGCTCCGGTGCCGGACCTCAGCTTGTCCCGCGCAGCACAGACGCGGGCCACACAACGCAGTGCATATTGAAGGGTAAGAAATCAGCTCATGAAGTCGCAGGAGATCACCAAGCGCTGGATCGACTTTTTTGTCAGCAAGGGACACACCGCCGTGCCCTCCGCCTCCCTGGTCTCCAGCGACCCCTCCCTGCTGTTCACGGTGGCGGGCATGGTCCCGTTTATCCCGTACCTGACGGCCCGTGAAGAAGCCCCCTACCAGCGGGCCACCAGCGTGCAGAAGTGCATCCGGACCGGTGACATCGAGGAAGTCGGCAAGACCGCCCGCCACGGCACCTTCTTCCAGATGTGCGGCAACTTCTCCTTCGGCGACTACTTCAAGGAAGACGCCATCAAGTTCGCGTGGGAGCTCCTCACCACCAGCGTGGACGACGGCGGGTACGGACTGCCGCCGGAGCGGCTCTGGGTCACTGTCTACGAAGAAGACGACGAGGCCAAAGAGCTGTGGCTGAAGAACACCGGAGTCCCGGCCGAACGTATCCAGCGGATGGGCAAGGCCGACAACTACTGGTCCACCGGCCAGCCGGGCCCCGCCGGTCCCTGCTCGGAGATCTACTACGACCGCGGCCCCGCCTACGGCATCGAGGGCGGCCCGCTCGCTGACGAGACCCGGTACATCGAGATCTGGAACCTCGTCTTCATGCAGTACCAGATCGACAACGTCCGCTCCAAGGTGGACTTCGACATCACCGGCGAACTGCCCAAGAAGAACATCGACACCGGCCTCGGCATGGAACGCCTCGCGATGATCCTGCAGGGCGTCGAGAACATGTACGAGACCGACCAGGTCCGGCCCGTGATCGACAAGGCTGCCGAACTCTCCGGCAGGGAATACACCTCGGCCGAGACGCCCGAGGACCCGCACCACACCGATGATGTCCGCATGCGCGTCGTGGCCGACCACATCCGCTCGGCCCTCATGCTGATCGCCGACGGCGTCACCCCCTCGAACGAGGGCCGCGGCTACGTGCTGCGCCGCCTGATCCGCCGCGCCGTGCGCTCCATGCGCCTGCTCGGTGTCGAAAAGGCTTGCCTGCCGGACCTGCTGCCGGCCTCACGGGACGCCATGAAGGGCGTCTACCCGATCGTTGAAACTGACTTCGATCGCATCAGCCGGATCGCCTACGCCGAAGAGAAGGCCTTCCTGCGCACCATCGCCTCCGGCACCGCCCGGCTCGAGGACGCCGTCAAGGAATCCAAGTCCGCCGGCCGGCCGCTCTCCGGCGCCGACGCCTTCGCCCTGCACGACACCTACGGCTTCCCGATCGACCTCACCCTCGAGATGGCCGAGGAAGCCGGGCTCAAGGTCGACGAGCCTGAGTTCCGCAAACTCATGCTCGAACAGCGCCAGCGCGCCCAGGCCGATGCCAAGGGCAAGAAGGGCGCCCACGCCGACCTCAGCGCGTTCCAGGAGCTCCTCGCCCAGGGCGAGACCGTCTTCACCGGCTACAACGAACTCCAGGGCGAGTCCAAGGTCCGCGGCATCCTGGCCGGAGGCCGGAAGGTCGCCCAGGCCTCCACGGGCGAGGAAATCGAACTGGTCCTGGCCGAGACGCCGTTCTACGCCGAGGCCGGCGGCCAGGCCGCCGACACCGGGCTGATCACCGGCGACGGCTTCGTCGTCGAGGTCCTGGACGTCCAGCGTCCCGTCAAGGGCCTGAGCGTGCACAAGGCGATTGTCCGCGAAGGCGAAATCGGTGCCGACTCCCTCGTCCAGGCCGCCGTCGACCGCGAACGGCGCCACGCCGCCGAACAGGCGCACACGGGCACACACATCGTGCACGCTGCCCTGCACCAGATCCTCGGCCCGGAGGCCCTGCAGCGCGGCTCCTTCAACAAGGCCGGCTACCTGCGCTTCGACTTCGCCTGGGGCGAGGGCCTGAGCGCCGCCACCCGGTCCGAGATCGAGGAAGTCTCCAACATCGCCATCCGCAACAACTTCCGGGTGGAGACCAAGATCATGGGGCTCGCCGAGGCCAAGGCCCTCGGAGCCATGGCACTGTTTGGCGAGAACTACGGCAACGAGGTCCGGGTCGTGGAGATCGACGGCGCCTGGTCACGCGAGCTCTGCGGCGGCACCCACGTCGAGAACACCTCGCTGATCGGCAGCCTGTCCCTGCTCGGCGAACAGTCCGTAGGCTCGGGAAACCGCCGCGTCGAAGCCTTTGTGGGCATGGACGCCTTCCGGCACCTCGCCGCCGAGCGCGCCCTCGTCACCGAGCTCACGGAAATGCTGAAGGTTCCCTCCGGGCTCCTCGCGGACCGGATCGCCAGCACGCTGACCAAGCTCAAGACCGCCGAAAAGGAACTCGATCGCCTCCGCAAGGAGCAGCTCACGGCTGCCGCCGCCCAGCTGGTGGGTACCGCCAAGGACGCCGCAGGCGTCAAGGTCATTGCGCACGACGCCGGCCAGGTCAGCGGTGCGGATGACCTGCGCGGCCTGGCCCTGGACCTGCGAACCCGCCTCGGCTCCGAGGCCGCCGCTGTCGCCGTCGCCGGCGTCAGCAACGATCGCCCCGTGATCCTGATCGCCACCAACGAAGCAGCCCGGGCCGCCGGTGTCAAAGCCGGTGCCCTGGTGCGCCTGGCCGCCGGTGTCCTCGGCGGCGGCGGTGGCGGCAAGGACGACGTCGCCCAGGGCGGCGGCACGGATGCCGCCAAGGTCCCGGCTGCACTCAGCGCCGTCGTGGACGCCATCACCCGGCGATAAGCGGTTCTGTCCATGACTGAAGGTGCTGTATGACTGACGGTGCTGTGGCCGGCGTCTATCCCCGGGGCGTGAAGCTCGGGGTGGACGTCGGCACCGTCCGTGTTGGCGTTGCCGTCTGCGACCGCGACGGAATCCTGGCGACTCCGCTGCGCACCCTGCAGCGCAACGTGAAGAAGAACACTGACGTGCGCATCCTGGCCACCCTGGCCGCGGAACTGGACGCCGTGGAGATTTTCGTGGGACTGCCGCGCACCATGAAAGGCGAGGAGCACGCCTCGGCCCGGATGGCGACGGAGTATGCCCTCCTCCTGGCCGAGGCCCTGCAGGAGGCCGGAACGGACGTGCCGGTACGCATGGTTGACGAGCGGCTAAGCACCGTGACCGCCCACCGCAACCTGCACGAAGCTGGCATGAGCAGCAGAAATCACCGTACAGTTGTTGATCAGGTTGCGGCGGCAGGTATTCTGCAACATGCGATTGATATGCAAAAGGCCAGGGGAACGGAGGTCGGAAACCGCGTGTACGCGGAGTCTGCGCCGGGGCCGACCGGAGACGGCGCACAGACCGGCCCGGCAGTACAGACGCACTCTTCAGAACATGGAAGGCTACAGTGAGCCCGGTCAACAGTGATGACTCCTCCGGTGACGCCCTTAGTGGTGCCGGCCGACCGCTGACGCGCAAAGAGATCAGGGCACGGGAAAAGCTCCTGGCGACGCAGGGACACAGCGTGATCCCGCCGCAGGCCTTTGAGACGGGACAGGATGATCCGACGCCGGACCCCGTTCCCGCACCTGCACCGTCACGGGAGAGCGAGCCGCTGCCAGCCGCCCCGGACCTCCCCGAGTCCGCCCCGACAGTGCACGAGGAAGAAGTGCACCAGGCCGAAGCGCGCCAGGCCGAAGTGCACGAGGCCGAAGTGGGCCGGGAAACCGCGCCCGGCGTCGCCGTCGACGCACAGCCGGCCCGCGAAGACTTCACGCAGCTCATCCCCGTCCGCGACGAGCCTGTCCACGCAGAGCCGGCCCGCGAAGACTTCACACAGATCATCCCCATCCGCGACATCCCGCTCCACGAAGAGCCCGCCCGCGATGACGCCGCCCACGAGGACGCTGCCCACGAAGACGCTGTCTACGCGACGGCCGGCCAGCATGGCCACGCAGCCCGCCAGGACGCGGCCCCCGATGGCACAGGCCCCCACGACGCCTATGCGCTGCCTCCCCACGATGTGGGTCAACATGATGAGGCCCACCATGCCTACGAAGACTCCGGCGACCACCAGGCACACCCGGAAGCCGAATACCACGAAGAACCCGGCCACGAACTGATGGCCGGATCGATCCGGTATGACAAAGCGCCCGCCAAGAAGATCCGACGCCGGCGCCGCTTCCTGGCCCTGGTGCTGTCCCTGACCGTATTTGTGGTTGCCATCGCGGTGGGCGCACAGTTCCTCAAACCCCTCCTGGGCGGGGACACCATGGCCGACTATCCCGGCCCGGGTACCGGCGAGGTCACCATCACGGTTGAACCCGGTGCCGGTCCGAAATCCGTGGCCACCGAACTGGAGTCGAAGAAGGTCGTGGCGAACGCGGACACCTTCCTCAAGGAGTTCGTCGCCTCGGGCGGAGCCCTGAGCCCGGGCAGCTTCTCGATGCGCCAGGAAATGAAGAACTCTGATGCCGTGGCCGTCCTGCTCAACAAGGACAAGGGCAAGGTCATGTACTTTGCGCTCAGTGCCGGGTTGCGGATCAATGAATCCCTGCAGGCAATTTCCGAGGGCACCGGGATCTCGATGCCCGACTTGAAAGCTCTCAGCGATGCGCCGGCCCAGTTCGGCGTCCCGGCCAAGGCCAAGAACCTGGAGGGCTACCTGGCCCCGGGGGAGTACCGCTTCCCGCTGGGATCCTCCGCGAAGGACATCCTGCAGAAGCTCGTCGGCTCAACCCAGGATGAACTCAAGGCCCAGGGCGTCACCGATCCCGCCAAGCAGTACGACGTCGTGACGGTTGCCAGCATCGTGCAGGCCGAGGGCGGCCAGGCCGAATACGGCGACGTGGCCGGCGCCATCTACAACCGCCTCAAGCCCAACAACACCGAGACCAACGGGCTCATCCAGTCCGATGCCACGGTCACCTACGGATTGGGCATCCGGAGCTTCCACATCGACGAAGCCCAGAAGGCGGACAAATCGAACCCCTACAACACCTACGCCAACCAGGGCCTGCCCGCCGGTCCGATCGGTTCGCCCGGCAGGACGGCCATCGACGCCGCCGCCAAGCCCAAGACCAACCAGTACCTCTACTGGGTCACCATCAACCTGGACACCAAGGAGACCAAGTTCTCCAAGACCCTGGCTGAACACAACGGCTACGTGGAGCAGTACAACGCATGGTGTGAGGCCAACCCGGGACGCTGCGTATGACGCTGCGGGCGGCCGTGCTCGGGCATCCCATCAGCCACTCGAAGTCGCCGGCGCTGCACCGGGCCGCGTACGCCCACCTGGGCGTGGACATCGCCTACTCCGCCATCGACGTGACCGAAACCGGGCTGCCCGCCTTCATGCGGCAGGTCAGGGACGAGGCCCGCGCGGACGGTTCCTGGCGCGGGCTGTCGGTCACCATGCCGCTGAAATCCGCCATGGTGGCTGAAGTGGACGAGGTCCGGGGCGTGGCACGCGCACTGGGTGTGGTCAACACCGTCGCCTTCGAATCCAACGTCGACGGCGGCGGCCACCCCCGGTTGGTCGCCTACAACACGGACGTTGCCGGCATCGTCAACGCGCTCCGGCACGCGGGAGCGGCGATGGCCCCCACGGCGGCGGTCCTCGGCGGGGGCGGGACGGCCGCAGCCGCCATCGCAGCCCTCAAGGAACTCGGTGCCGCGTCGGCGGACGTGTTCGTCCGCGACGTCAGCCGGGCCGCGGAAGCGCGCGCGGCCTCCGCCGCCGTGGGCCTGCCGGTCCGGGTGCTTCCGCTCGCCGGAGCGGCAGCCGCCGTCGCCGCGGCCGACGTCGTCATCTCCACGCTGCCGCCCCGCGCGGCAGACGCACTGGCCGGGGAACTGGCCGAAGAGCTGGCGGCGAAGCCGGCAGGAGCGCTGCCTCAGCCTGGCAGCCCGGGCGTGCTCCTGGACGTCGCCTACGATCCGTGGCCCAGCCGGATTGCCGCTGCCTGGCAGGACGCGGGCGGAACCGTGGTCCCCGGGCTTGAAATGCTCATCTACCAGGCGGTGGAGCAGGTGCGGCACTTCACCGGGCTGGGCGAGGCCATGCCGGCCGGAGTCATAGATGTGATGTGTGACGCAGTCGGGGCGCCCCGACGGGTGTTCTAAGCTCCCGACATGGCAGGATGGAATCTATGTTGCGTTGGTTGACTGCCGGAGAATCCCATGGCCCGGCACTGGTCGGAATAATTGAAGGCGTGCCCGCCGGTGTGGAACTCACCAGCGCCCACATCAGCGAGGCCCTGGCCCGCCGGCGACTCGGCTATGGCCGCGGCGCCCGGATGAAATTCGAGCAGGATGTCGTCACGATCCTCGGCGGCGTCCGCCACGGCCTGACCCAGGGCGGCCCCGTCGCCATCCAGGTCGGCAACACCGAGTGGCCCAAGTGGGAACAGATCATGTCCTCCGATCCTGTGGCCCCGGAAATCCTGGCCGACCAGGCCCGGAACGCCCCGCTCACCCGGCCCCGGCCCGGCCACGCCGACTTCACCGGCATGCAGAAGTACGGCTTCGATGAGGCCCGCCCGGTCCTGGAGCGTGCCAGCGCCCGCGAGACGGCCACGAGGGTTGCGCTCGGCACGGTCGCGGCAGCGTTCCTCAAGCAGCTCGGAATCGAGCTCGTCTCCCACACTGTGTCCATCGCCAGCGTTGCCGTGCCGGAAGGCCGGCCGCTCCCGCTGCCGGACAACGTCCTGGCCCTCGACGCCGATCCGCTGCGCTGCTTTGACCGCGAAACCTCCGACGCCATGGTGGCCGAGGTCGACGTCGCGCACAAGGAAGGCGAAACCCTCGGCGGTGTCGTCGAAGTGCTTGCCTACGGCCTCCCGCCGGGACTGGGCAGCTACGTCCACTGGGACCGGCGCCTCGACTCGCGCCTGGCCGCGGCCCTCATGGGTATCCAGGCCATCAAGGGCGTTGAGGTCGGTGACGGGTTCCTCACGGCCGCCCGCCGCGGCTCGGCCGCCCACGACGAAATCGTCAAGGACGCGAACGGCAAGATCATCCGCACGTCCAACCGCGCAGGCGGGATCGAAGGCGGCATGAGCATCGGCGATGTCCTGCGCGTCCGCGCCGCCATGAAGCCGATCGCCACAGTGCCCCGCGCCCTCAAGACGGTCGACGTCAGCACCGGGGAGGCCGCCAAGGCCCACCACCAGCGCTCCGACGTCTGTGCCGTCCCGGCCGCCGGCGTGGTGGCCGAGGCCATGGTGGCCCTGGTGCTCGCCGAAGCGGTCGCGGAAAAATTCGGCGGCGACTCCGTGCAGGAGACCGCCCGCAATATCAAGGGTTACCTGGACAACATTCCGGCGTCCCTGGACTCGATCGGCCACTAGTGCCGGTCGGGAACAACGAACGGCTCTCCGCTGCGGCGACGCCCGCGGCAAAGCCCGTCGGCCCCATCGTCCTGATCGGCCCGATGGCCGTGGGCAAATCGGCGATCGGACAGCAGCTCGCGCAGCATCTGGGGTGGGCCTTCGTGGACACCGACGCCGTCGTCGTGGCACAGCACGGCACGATCGCGGAGATCTTTGCCAGCCGGGGCGAACATGCCTTCCGTGAGCTGGAGGCCCGCGCCGTCGCGCAAGCCATCGAAGACGCGCAACGCGGCAGCGCCGTCATTTCGCTCGGCGGCGGGGCCGTCCTCGACTCCGGTACGCAGCAGCTCCTGGGCCGCTGTACCGTGGTTTACCTTGAATGCGACGCCGAAACCGTGGCGGAACGCATCGCCAGGAATTCGGGCCGGCCGCTCCTGGCCGGCGACGCCATGGGCCGGTGGCGGACCTTGTTCGCCACCCGGCAGCCGGTCTACGAACGGCTCGCCGACCTCGTCCTCGATGTCCGGCGCGGCACCGTTCCGGAACTGGCTCACCGGCTGGAAGATGCGCTGGGGGAGCATGCCGCGGCGAAAACCGCTGCCGTGCCCGCTCCAGCGGCGACAAAGGAAGTTGAATAGTGAGTACTGAATCAACAGTCATCAAAGTCACCGGACACACGCCCGGTGAGAACTACGACGTCGTAGTCGGCCGCGGCCTCCTGGCAAGCCTGCCGGGCCTCCTGGGCGAGCGCGTCAAGCGCGTGCTGGTCATCCACCCCCGCGCGCTCCGGCTTACCGGCGACACCGTCCGGGAAGAGCTGGCCGCCGCCGGTTTCACCGCCCTGACCGCCGAGATCCCCGACGCCGAAGAAGGCAAGCACATCGAGGTGGCGTCCTTCTGCTGGCAGGTGCTGGGGCAGAACGACTTCACCCGCTCCGACGCCATCGTCGCGGTCGGCGGCGGCGCAGTGACCGACCTCGCGGGCTTTGTAGCCGCGACCTGGCTGCGCGGGGTCAAGGTCATCCACATGCCCACGAGCCTGCTGGGCATGGTGGACGCCTCCGTGGGCGGCAAGACCGGCATCAACACCGCCGAGGGCAAGAACCTGGTGGGCGCGTTCCACCCGCCCGCCGGCGTCCTCGCGGACCTCGACACGCTGGAGACGCTGCCGAAGAACGAGATCATTTCCGGCATGGCCGAGGTCATCAAATGCGGCTTCATCGCCGACCCGGCCATCCTCGACCTGATCGAAAAAGACCCGTCCGCGGTATCCGATCCGCGTTCCGACGTGCTCCGGGAACTCATCGAGCGTGCCATCAGCGTGAAGGCCCGGGTGGTGTCCGAGGACCTGAAGGAAACCGGCCAGCGCGAGATCCTGAACTACGGCCACACCCTGGGCCACGCCATTGAACTCGCCGAGCGCTACTCCTGGCGTCACGGCGCGGCCGTCTCCGTGGGCATGATGTTTGCCGCCGAGCTCGCCCGCAGCGTCGGCCGGCTCAGCGACGCCGACGCCGACAGGCACCGCAGCATCCTTGAAAGCCTTGGGCTTCCCATCACCTACCGCCGCGACCGCTGGCAGGCCCTCCTCGACGGCATGCGCCGGGACAAGAAGTCCCGCGGCGACCTGCTGCGTTTCGTGGTGCTCGACGGCGTCGGCCGGCCCGGCATCCTGGACGTTCCCGACACGTCCCTGCTCTTTGCCGCCTACCAGGAGATTGCCTCCTGATGATCATGGTCAAGGGCGGCACGAGCGAGTGGCCGGACGCGGGATTTCCCGGGATCCGGATCAACCCGCAGAGCCTCATGCCCCAGATCGTCAACGACGACGTAATGGCCGAAGCGTTGGCGGCCTCCACCGACCCCGGGGACCTGATCTTCATCCGGCTCGTCGAAGGGCACGCGGCCGAGGCTGCGGAACTCCTCGCCGAGGCCCGCTACAAGGACCCCGACTCGCTGCGGCTGCGGATCTTCGAGGCGGACGTCCTGCGGGTCTCGAACCGGTTTGACCGCGCCGTCGAGGTGTTCCGCCAGCTCCTCGCCGAGACCCAGGGCACCCTGGAGGAGGCGGCCGTCCGCCAACACCTCGGCCGGTCCTACTTCGCCGGCGGCAACGTCGGCGCCGCCGTCGAGTCCTTCGCGAAGGCCCTCGATCTGCGGGTGGCCGGCTCCGCCGACGCGGCCCTCATCTACGCCTCCACCGTGGCGCTGCAGCGCGCCCGGGAAGTGCTGGAACAGCAGTCCTGAGCCCCCGTCAGCCAGCTGTCCGCGGGAACCGGTAGAATAGAACTTGGATTTTTGACAAACACGCGCTGGCGGGCCTTATCGGCATGCCGGCCCGGCATACAATGTCCGGCCGCTAGCACCGGTCGAGACGAACCAGATAGAAACTAAGAGGATACTGTGGCAACCACTAACGACATCAAGAACGGAACCGTCCTTAAGCTTGAGGGCCAGCTTTGGAACATCATCGAGTTCCAGCACGTCAAGCCCGGCAAGGGTGGCGCGTTCGTGCGCACCAAGATGCGCAACGTGATGTCCGGCAAGGTCGTCGACAAGACCTTCAACGCCGGACTCAAGATCGAGACCGCCACGGTGGACCGCCGCGACTACCAGTACCTGTACCAGGACGGCGCCGACTTCGTCTTCATGGACACCTCGGACTTCGACCAGCTCACCGTCCCGGCCGCCACCGTCGGCGACGCCACCAACTTCATGCTCGAAAACCAGATGGTCAACATCGCCATCCACGAGGGCAACCCGCTCTACATCGAACTGCCCCCGAGCGTCGTTCTCGAGATCACCTACACGGAGCCGGGCCTGCAGGGCGACCGCTCCTCGGCCGGCACCAAGCCCGCCACCCTCGAAACCGGCTACGAGATCCAGGTCCCGCTGTTCGTCGAGAACAACACCAAGGTCAAGGTCGACACCCGCGACGGCAGCTACCTCGGCCGGGTCACCGACTAGTGAGTGCCCGCGGTAAAGCCCGCAACCGGGCCCTCGATGTCCTCTTTGAAGCCGAGCAGCGCTCGGCCTCGGCCTTCGACGTACTGAAGTCCCGCCGGGAGCAGACAGACCAGATCGTCAACCCGTACACCCTCGAAATCGTTGAAGGCGTGGTGTCGCACCAGGCCGCCATCGACGAATTCCTGGAAACCTATTCGCAGGGCTGGACCCTGGAGCGCATGCCCTCCGTGGACCGCATCATCCTGCGGATCGGCACCTGGGAACTGCTCTACAACGACGACGTCCCGGACGGCGTGGCGGTCAGCGAAGCTGTCGCCCTGGCCAAGACGCTTTCCACGGACGAATCGCCGTCGTTCATCAACGGCCTGCTGGGCCGGCTCCAGCAGCTGAAGCCTTCGCTCCTGGCCTAAGGTCGCCGGAAGCAGGCCGCCGGCACCACGAAGAACCCCGCCCGGGACACTTGGGCGGGGTTCTTTCGTTCTCCCGGGAGGCCTAGCCGACGACGGCAGCCCTGAGGGCGGCGATCTCGGCGAGCTGGTGCTGCTCGTCGAGTTGGTGCGCCGGCACGTCCCGGCCGCTGAGGATCCTTTGCCGGGTGAAGGCAAGCCGCGTGGCAGCATCGAGCAAGGCCTTCATCTGCGCGCCCCGCCCGATCGACTTGGCCCAGCGCAGCGCATTACGGCGGCCGCCGGTGGTGGCCAGCATCTCCACCTCGGCCGCGGTGAACCAGCCGGCGGCCGCGTATTCCCTGAGCCTCTGGCGGGTTAGCCTGCGCTCCGCCACCCGCAGCAGCGCGATGACCAGGACCGCCAGCAGGAAGATCGGCACCTGCACCAGCAGGTACTGGGCCAGGAAGTCCTGGCCCATGCTGTTCCAGCCGCTGTGCAGCAGCATTGCGGGGATCAGTCCGACGGCGAACGCCAGCACGGACAGCCCGTTGCGTCCGAGGCGCGCGGCGTAGCCCATGATCAGGCCGGTGGTACCCGTGAAGATGGCGTGGGCGAACGGTGACATGACCCCGCGGAGGAAGAACACCACGGCGAGGTCCGTGCCGGGGTCGCTGGAGTCGGCGATGGCGCGGCCGAAGTAGAGGATGTTCTCGGTGAACGCGAAGCCCGCCGCGATCGTGAAGGCGAACACCACGCCGTCGACCGGTCCGTCGAAGTGCCTCGGGGCGAAGAGCAGGAGCACCAGCAGCCCCAGGGACTTCGCGAATTCCTCCACCACCGGCGCCTGAACCGTCACGGCGAACGTCGCGTAGTCCAGTCCCGAGGCCGGCCCCGCCACCAGCGAAAAATAGGGCTGGATCAGCATCGTCACCGCGATCGAGACCGCGGCGCCCCAGACAAAGGCGAACAGCAGCAGGGGCTTTGGCTCCGGTTCCCAGCGGTCGATGAAGCGCACCGTCAGCAGCACGGTGCCCAGCGGGATCAGCGAGGCGATGAAGCCAATCACAAAGCCGGAGATTCCGGTCCTGTCCAGGAGGAAAGGCAGGACCAGGAAGAGACTCATGAACGCGAGGAATCCGCCGGCCAGCACCAGGCCAAAACCGCCGGCGGGACGGCGGCCGCCCGCGACCGCCGGAGCGGCGGGAGGCAGCGCAGGCTGGAACCGGCCGCGGTTGCTGGCCGGGGCCCGCTGGTAGTACTCCGGCTCGATATGCCCCAGCCACGTAGGATTGGCCTGCTCAGGCAGCGGCCCCTGGCCGGAGGCGGGGTAGCCGGGGCGGTCACGCCCCGGCTCGTTCATCGTCATGGAACCGAGCCTATGTCCGTGTGAGGTTAAACGCATTCCGGCGGCGACGGGCGTCAGTGCCTCTGTGGTAATTTGAAAGAGCAAATAATCCTTTTTTAATTCCGTCCCGTGAGGCGGGGAAAGGGGAGACGAGCTTTGACTTCTGTGCCATCAGCACCGGGTCCGGCGAAGGTTGTACTCACCAGGGTTGTCCTCAACCAGGCTGACATTGACCGTGCGCTTACTCGTATCGCCCATGAAATTCTCGAGGCCAACAAGGGCTCCCAGGACCTCGTCCTGCTGGGCATCCCGCGCCGGGGCTATCCCCTCGCCGTCCGCCTCGCCGCGAAGATCGCCGCCGCCGACCCCACCGTGGACGCCGCCGCGATCGTCGGCCAGCTCGACGTCACGATGTTCCGCGACGATCTCTCGCACCAGCCCACGCGCCCGCCGTACCCAACCCAGCTGCCGCGCACCGGGATCGACAACAAAGTGGTTGTGCTGATCGACGACGTCCTCTACTCGGGCCGCACCATCCGCGCCGCCCTGGACGCCCTGATCGACCTCGGCCGTCCGCGGATCGTCCGGCTCGCCGTGCTGATTGACCGGGGCCACCGGGAACTGCCGATTCGCGCCGACCACGTGGGCAAGAACCTCCCCACGTCCTCCGCCGAGAAGGTCCGCGTCCGGCTGGAAGAAACCGACTCCGTGGACGGCGCCCCCGTCAACGAAGTGGTCATCGAGGCCACCGCATGAAGCACCTGCTCTCCACCGAAGACCTGAGCCTGGCCAACGCCGTCCGCATTCTCGACACCGCCGAGGAAATGGCGGCCGTGGGGGAGCGCGAGGTCAAGAAACTTCCCGCGCTGCGCGGCCGCACCGTGGTCAACCTCTTCTTCGAGGACTCCACCCGCACCCGGATTTCCTTCGAAGCCGCCGCGAAGCGGCTCTCCGCCGACGTCATCAACTTCGCCGCGAAAGGCTCCTCCGTCTCCAAGGGCGAGTCGCTCAAGGACACGGCCCAGACGCTCGCCGCCATGGGAGCCGACGCCGTCGTGATCCGGCACTGGGCCTCCGGCGCACCGCACCGGCTCGCCGCGACCGACTGGATCGACGCCGCCGTCATCAACGCCGGGGACGGCACCCACGAACACCCCACCCAGGCGCTCCTGGACGCCTTCACCATGCGCCGGCACTGGTCCAAACTCGCCGGCACGCCGTCGGCCGGGGCGGACCTCAAGGGCATGCGCGTCGCCATCGCCGGCGACGTCCTGCACTCCCGCGTGGCCCGCTCCAACGTCTGGCTCCTGCGCACCCTGGGCGCCGAGGTCACGCTCGTCGCGCCGCCCACCCTGCTGCCCATCGGCGTCGAAAAATGGCCCTGCGCGGTCAGCTTCGACCTCGACGAGACCCTGGCCCAGGGCGTGGACGCCATGATGATGCTCCGGGTCCAGGGCGAACGGATGAACGCATCGTTCTTCCCGACCACCCGGGAGTACTCGCGCCGGTGGGGTTTCGATGACAACCGGCTCCGCGCCCTCGACACCCTGGGGCTCAAGGACACCATCATCATGCACCCGGGTCCAATGAACCGCGGCCTGGAAATCTCCGCGGCCGCGGCGGACTCGCCCCGCTCCACCGTGCTGGCGCAGGTCCGCAACGGTGTCTCCATCCGCATGGCGGCACTTTACCTGCTGCTTTCCGGGGACACCCGCGAACCGGCCACAACCGTCACTGCATCTGCGGCCGCGTCCCACGCCGCCAATCCGAACCTCACTTATTCCCACCAGGAGAGCCACTGATGGCCGAACAGCAACAGCACGCAGACAACAGCGGCGCCTACCTCATCCGCGGCGCCGCGATCCTGGGCGGAGCGGCCGAGGACATCCTGATCCGGGACGGCATCATCGCCGCCCGCGGCAACCAGCTGGACGCCGACGGTGCCGGGGTGAGGGACGCAACAGTAATTGACGCCGCGGGCCTCGTCGCGCTGCCCGGCATGGTGGACATCCACACCCACCTGCGCGAACCGGGCCGCGAAGACGCCGAAACCGTGGAAACCGGCACCCGCGCCGCCGCCCTCGGCGGCTACACCGCCGTGCACGCGATGGCCAACAGCACCCCGGTGGCGGACACCGCCGGCGTCGTCGAACAGGTCCTCACCCTGGGCCGGACCGCCGGC